>OBYM01000248.1_pt1 | contig 32959 bp, 36 predicted proteins | sample 1538191 | NCBI WGS metagenome assembly OBYM01 (sample SAMEA2580165, study PRJEB22360) | human gut metagenome | biome: human gut; feature: human-associated habitat; material: faeces | place: Denmark | collected 2008/2010 | reverse complement strand
TCTGACTGAGAGTTTACTCACTTAGCCGCGTGTCCACTATTGCTGGGTAAGATCATATTACATGAACAGGCCGAATTCCGGGTTACTGGTATGACACCCCAAGATTTTGTTAACAAAATAGTTCAGAGTATTCCGGGACTTGCTAACGACCATCGACTATTTGTTAGTTTGCGAGATCAACTTCCGCTGCTGGCAGAAGCTGCCCCTGGCCCTTTCCTTGATGCCCTTGAGCAATTGCTTAAGGGCAATGGGGAAATGATTGCTCCAATATTCAATGAAGATAAAGGGCTGTTAACTCCTCGAAGTCATTATCATGGATTAAAATGGGCATTGGAAGCCTTGGCTTGGGAACAAACATATCTATTACGCGCTGCAATCTGTCTTGCAAAACTCGCTGTAATAGATCCCGGAGGAACTTACTCAGATCGCCCTCTTAATAGTTTAAGAACCATTTTTCTGGCATGGTCTCCTAATACATGGGCACCAGTAAAAGTTAGAAATGCAATTATAAAAAAAATTATCACTATTGTTCCTAGTATTGGGTGGAGTTTGTTACAAAATCTCCTTCCTCGCTCCCATGATACCTCTGATCAAAACCAAAAAATGAAGTTCAGAGAGTCGGATAAAGATGTAGAAAAACTAACGTGGGGCGTTGTTTGGGAGGGGCAAATCTTTATTATCCAAGAAGCAATTAAACTTGCAGGTATACTCCCAACAAGATGGGAAATCCTAATCTCTCATTTAAGCTCATTCCCTGAGAATGCAATAGATGAAACACTTTCTCATCTTGAACTTTGCCTTTCTCAACAAACTGAAGAGGATCAGTTCATCGTATGGGAGGCTTTGCGTCATGAGTATTCTCGCCATAAAAAATATTCAGATGCGAACTGGGCATTTAAATTTGAGTCTATGGAAAAAATAGCGAAAATACTTGATAATTATAAACCAATTGACATGGTTAGAGCCAGTTTATGGATTTTCAATGATTGGGATTCTGATATTGAAGAGTCAATTGAAAATGCTGGCGGAATTTTTTCTTCTGTCGAAGAAATGCGAAGTGAAAAACTTAGGGAAATATACTTTACTTTAGGTTTGTCTGGGGTGAAAGACCTTTTTCAACAAGTTAATAATGTTTTTATTGCAGCAAGGCATATATCAGCACTCTCGTTGGATGAAGAAAAATTAAATGATTTGTTTGTAATGCTTATTAACAACAAAAAAAATATTGATGAAGTTTGTGGGTTGTTAATGCAATATGGTGTTGAATGCTTTGGTGCTGAATGGCTTAATAAAATAAAAGTGTATTTTAAACAGTTTAAAATTACCCCTGATAGGGCTGGGAAAATCTTAGCATCGTTAAGAGACTCACAAGAGATATGGAGCATTATTGAAGGGTTTGAAGATAACATCAACGAAAAATATTGGTTGCAAAAACAACCCATTGCAATGATGGGTAAAACTTCGGATTTATTTGTTCTTATGGATAAATATATAGAAAGGGGCCGGGGTCTTGCTGCTATTATATCAGCAAATCAACGCCTTTCTGAGATTCCATCTACAACACTTTTATATCTTCTAGATATAGTCGTTAAAGAAATAAATAGCCAGGATATCCAATTTGATACAATGCTATCGTACTATGTAAAAAAAGTTTTTGATGAACTCAAACAACGTAACGATGTTTCTGAAACAGATTTGGCATTTAAAGAAATGACCTACTTGCCTTGTTTTCCGGATAGCGATGAGCCACTTATCCTGCATCGTCTAATGATGAAAAAGCCAGAGGTTTTTATAGAAGCAATATGTATTGTATATCGTAGTGACGAAGATGAACAAACAGAACCATCGGAGTTGGAAGTTAAAAGAGCTACTTCTATATACAGATTACTTGAAAAATTACGAATACTACCAGGGCAGATAGACAATGAAATTGATCAAGATAAACTTGAAGATTGGTGTGAGAATGTACGCCATTTAGCAAAATTGCATCATCGCCAAGAAATCACTGATCATGTAATAGGAAAAATTCTGGCACATGCCCCTAATAGCTCAGTAGATAATTCCTGGCCACATGAAGCAATTCGGCACATCATTGAAATATTATCTTCTGATGAGTTAGAGCAAGGTATACAAATTGGTAGGTACAATAAAAGGGGGGTATTTGCTCGTATGCGTTACGAAGGTGGAAACCAAGAAAGGATATTAGCTGAGCAGTACCGAGAATGGGCAAATTCAATGCCCCACTGCGTCCGTACTTCTGCAATGCTATTTAGAATCGCTGACGAATGGGAATACTCAGCAAAAAACGCAGATATTCGAGCCGCAAAGGCTGATTTAAAATAGAAAGATTCAAAACCAAAATTAGAATAAATCATAAAAACCCTGCTTAAGAGCAGGGTTTAACTTCTTTCAGCGTCATTTAAAATTGCAGACCTTCAGGTTAATCTACCCAAAAACAGAACGGGTTTTAGCTACGACATGTCATCCAACTAACCGCATTGCCTTTATCCCTCCTTCAATCATACTACCGTGATCTGCAGCCATCACAAAATCAGCCCACCACTGCATCATAGGCCGTCGCTGCTCAAGATAATCACTACGGTTATACGCACGACGAACCTCATTCTTATCCACATGAGCAAGTGCAGCCTCAATAACATCAGGTGGAAATCCCTGCTCATTAAGGGCTGTACTGGCGATAGATCGCAGGCCGTGTGAAACGAGCACCCCACCAAAACCTGCGCGTTTTAGCGATGCGTTTACGGTCTGACTGTTCATCGGCTGGTTTGGCTTGATGCGGCTGGGAAAGATAAATTCTCGATTTCCACTTAACGGCTTCATCATCTCTAGTATCGCAATTGCTTCATCTGACAATGGAACAGTATGGTCGCGGTTCATTTTCATGCGTGCTGCAGGAATCTTCCACTCTCGCGCTTCTATGTCTACCTCTTCCCAGAGAGCTTCAGCCGCTTCGGCAGGGCGGGTAATAGTAAGAAGTTGCCACATGAACAGGCAGCGTGTGGAAAGGCTAATGCTGGCTGTTCGCATCGTCTGCATTAACTGAGGTAGCTGATCCGGTCGAATGCTGGGCATGTTCTTTTTCTGAGGCTTCTCGAAGGCTTTACCGATATTAACGCTGGGAACAGCATCAATCAGCCCTGTGTTCTGGGCATAGATCATGACCTCATTAATACGTTGGCACAGGCGACGAACAGTTTCCAGTGCTCCTCTGGCCTGAACCGGTTGTACGGCCTGAACCAGTGTATGAGCTTTAATATCTGTAACGCTAACGTCGCCAATCGCAGGAAAGACGTCTCTTTCAAGAGAGCGCCAGATATCTTCCGCATAGTCCTCTGTCACACTGGCTTTCTTCACATTCCACCAACGTTCAGCTACGAGTTGGAAAGTGTTGGTTTTGGCTTCCAGCGAACTGCGCAATTGTTCTTGCTGATGTTCCTGCGGATCGATCTGTTTAGCCAGTAGTGAGCGGGACTCTGCACGGTAGTTTCTGGCATCGGCAAGGGTAACTGACGGGTAGGAGCCTATGCTCTTCTTTGCTCGTTTCTTGGTGACAGGGCGAATGTAGCGAAACTGCCAGATTTTACTCCCGCTGGATTTAATGAGTAGCTCAAGGCCATCGCCATCATAGAGAACGTAGTCCGCCTCCTTGGGTTTGGCTGATTCTATTTCTTTAACGGATAGAGGTTTGGTTTGTCTTGCCATTGCCGGGTTTCCATAGTTTTAGGCACCTCAAAAAACAATAAAGCTTTATGAGGTGCCTAACAAGGTGCCTAAAAGGATCGGATTTAATTAGTTTTCTTCGGACTTCGCGGGACAAATTGAGGGCACAAAAAAGCCCGCAGGGCTTGCGCCGTGCGGGCTCTTAGGACTTCATCGGATGACTCTGGTAATCACCGATGGAGAATTTTGGTGGAGCTGGCGGGAGTTGAACCCGCGTCCGAAATTCCTACATACCATTTTTACTATAATAAAAACATGTATTTATCTTTAAAATTAGTGTGTTAGTATTATTGTGTATTTGCTTGTTTTACCTATTTTTAATCCTCTGCCGCCAAAGTGCCGCCATCATCAACTGTCACCGGTTTCTCCATTACGTATGCTGACCATTCAGGAGAATAGAATGGTTGCAAAAATTTAGAAAATTGTTCTGTATCAAATTTAATTTCACCAATGTACAAGTAGTTATATATATTACTGTAGTTTTGAAGCTGAAATCCGTAAGCTAGTTTTAATATCTTTTTAGATAGATAAAATGCAGCCTCAAGTGATTCGGCTAACATTGATTCTGTAGGGGTGAACGTTCTTATTTTAGTGCCGTTGATTTTTAACTCTATATAGGCTATCGAGATACAATCTACGCATAAAGTATCTAATAATTTAGCTATGTTATATGAAATTGTATTTAATCTGGTAAGGTAATCTTCTGCATTTGAATGGGGTGTAACCTTATCTTTTGATAAGTTATTATTAATGGTATCTAGGATTGACAATATGCTTTTTTTAAAGTTCTCGTCTGGTGAATAATTGGATGTGATATCCATTGACGATTCTGTATATATATTGGAATATAATAAGTATGGGTTTGAGATTTTAATTTCATGAGTTGTTAGTATTTTAATTTTGTTGCTATCATTGTAATTATAATATTTTGATGCGTCATCTACAAAGCTTTGCATCGTAAAGCTTGATATTTCTTTAATTTTATCTACGAAATTTTTCTCATGAGCAAAATGTCTATCGATTGCATTTTTGATTTCAGATGAATTAATTTGTGCTTCGGTTTGTATCGTTCTGTGAATGTTATTTACTATGGAAGCTAATGGTACAGAACTTGCGAGTATCAATAATGGGAATTTGCTTATCTCATAGAATCTGGCATATCCGTGAGCAGAAAGAACAGGTATTTTACCAAACCATGCAAATGCTCCAAAATAAATGAATGACAGCAGTGGTACTGCAATTGAAATCCAAAATAATTTCTGTTGAAATAAATTTCTTTTATCGAGAATGTACCACTTTTTATATATTGATACAAACGCAAAAAGAATAATTGCCAAAATATACACAATAATTCCAGTAAAGCTAGTATTAATGTTCATATAATATTTAAATTAAATAGTGGGTTTTTAGTTACTGCATCTTCAAGATGCTCTGGTGAAAAATGGGCATAAACCATAGTCATCTTAATATCTGAATGCCCTAAAATATCCCTCAAAACGAGTATGTTTCCGCCATTCATCATGAAGTGACTGGCGAATGTGTGGCGCAGTACATGGGTGCATTGGCCTTCTGGCAGCTCAATACCCGCGCGTTTAACCGCCCGCTCAAAGGCTTTTCTACATGGAGTGAATAGCTTCCCTCTGTTTTTGGGGAGTTCATCATACAGATCCTGAGATATCGGCACAGTACGGTTTTTCTTGCCTTTTGTTTTTGTATAAGTAATTCGGTATTTCGATATTTGATGGCCCTGCAGATTTTCGGCTTCACTCCACCGTGCGCCAGTAGCTAGGCATATTTTTGCAATCATTAGTAAGCTAGGGCTTTGAGATTCAGCACATGCCGCCAACAGGCGCTTGATTTCGTCCGTGGAAAGAAAAGCCAGCTCACCTTCGGCAATTTTGAAGGTCGGAAGTCCTGCCAGCGGGTTTGGTGCTGACCAGTGTCCTAGTTTTTTTAATGTACCGAACACAGATGATAGATTGCGCTGTTCAAGGTTTACCGTGCGGGGCTTAACGGGCGACATAAGCGTGCCATCTTCATTTCGTATTTCACCTTTTAACCGTGCTTCGCGGTATTTTGTAAAGTCACCAGCTGTCAGTTCTGAGGCGATGGGATCGCCTAGACCATTACAGATAATTCTAAGTTTCGCCATGAGGCGCTTGGGGTCTGCGAGTGTTTGACCATATAGGGAATACCAAAGCTCAATTAATTCTGATAGGCGTCGCCGATCATCCTTTTCACCCAACCACGGTTTTTTATTCACTTCTTCCATTGTGAAGCTTTCAAACGCAATGGCTTCGCCTTTCGTGGCAAATTGCTTACGCACGCGCTTGCCATTGCGTCCATTGGGATAGCACTCACACAACCATTTTCCGTTCGGCTGTTTTCTGATGGTCATATCAAAGGCTCTTAATGATTTTCAGTGCGCGGCCTACTACCTCAATGTCATCCAGACCGCACTCAAACGATGAATCATCCTGATGCACTACTAATTTGTTTCCCGGGAGTCGAGTCAATTTAACGATGCTTTTTATCCCGTCGATATCGACTAACCACATACCATTTACTGGTGGTGTTTGGTTGCGATCTATTAAATAAGAATCACCAGAAGTAGTCACCAGCAGTAGGTTGCTTGAGTCTGAGGGGAGTATGCTGCTATCAATGATTGCTTTTCCAGCATCGACCAATAAACCACCGTTGAGAGTCGCCTTGTCAATTTCAGGAGATACTAGTTCAGAAAGAGGTACAACCTTGCTGGAGTTCACGGAATTGATATTTTTTTTAGGTTCAATGTTTGGACCTGGCTCTCCCTGTCCGGTGGTTAGCCACAGTAAAGAAACTCCTGTTTCCAAGGCGCACTGAATCACCCACTCTGCAGGAAAACTATCTCTTAAGTATCTGTTTGCCATGGTGCTTTTTGATGCGCCTAAGTGATCGCAAAGTTGCTGTCTGGACTTGAAATCATAGGCTGCCATTAGTCTATGGATAGCCTCTCTTCCCCCTGTATTCTCTCCAACCTTTACCTGTATCATTTTTTAATCCTGTTGACGTATCAAATATTGGATCGTAGTATCTCGATGTATCAAATATTGAATCAGGTAAAACGAGATAAAACGACGTAAACCAAACCTTAATCGGGAGATACTGCACTATGAGCACTGATATTTCAATTCGTGTACCAAAAGAGATGGCTACGCCTGCAGAGTTCGCGGAATGGGAAGGTATCTCCCGCGGCTCCGTGTATCAAAAAATTCACCATGGTCAGCTTGCTAAATACATGGTCAAGAAAGAAAAAAACAAAGGCCGCGTAAGCCTGCGTTATTTAATGTACAAAACCGATCAGGTCCGTGAATCCCTCGGTCATTCCAACTTCCGCGTCATTGTTGGTAAGTAAGTTCAATTATGAGAACTTTCTAAGGGGGTAGCATGTTTGATTATAAGATTTCCAAACACCCGCATTTTGATGAAGCCTGTAGAGCTTTTGCACTTCGTCACAATATGGCGAAGCTGGCAGAACGTGCAGGTATGAATGTCCAGACTCTGCGAAACAAACTCAACCCAGATCAACCGCATCAGCTCAATGCGTCAGATATCTGGCTACTTACCGATCTGACGGAAGATTCAACGCTGGTAGACGGTTTTCTGGCACAGATTCACTGCCTGCCATGTGTACCGATTAATGAGGTGGCAAAAGAGAAACTGCCACATTACGTCATGAGTGCAACCGCAGAGATCGGGCGTGTTGCTGCAGGTGCGGTATCTGGCGATGTAAAAACCAGTGCAGGTCGTCGTGATGCTATCAGCAGCATTAACTCTGTTACACGACTGATGGCGTTAGCTGCTGTTTCATTGCAGGCCCGTTTACAGGTTAATCCTGCGATGGCAAGTGCAGTTGATACTGTAACTGGCCTCGGTGCTTCATTCGGTTTGCTGTGAGGTGCTTATGCTGACGAAAGAACCATCATTTGCATCGCTGCTGGTAAAACAAAGTCCGGCAATGCACTACGGTCACGGCTGGATCATGGGTGAGGATGGTAAACGCTGGCATCCGTGCCGTTCGCAAGATGAATTGTTGGCAGAACTATCAACGAAAAAACGGGGGAACAAATGGCTATTGAAGGCGCTGCGGCGACTGTTCCATTAAGCCCAGGTGAACGCCTGAATGGACTTAATCATATTGCGGAATTAAGGGCGAAAGTATTTGGCCTGAATATTGAGTCAGAGCTTGAGCGGTTTATTAAAGATATACGTGATCCACGGGATGTTAATTATGAACGAAATAAACGAGCACTGGCTGCTATATTCTTTATAGCAAAAATTCCAGCTGAACGTCATAGCATCAGCATTAATGAGCTGACCACTGACGAAAAGCGGGAGTTGATTAAAGTAATGAATCATCTTCGTGCAGTGGTGAGCTTATTTCCCAGACGGCTAGCCATGCCGAATTAACCAATTAATGAAATTCATGGCGTAAACCCGCCGGGTATTCCTTTATCTAAATTCAGGAGAATTGATTATGCGTAATATTGAAACCCTCTCGACTAAAACCGGACCGGATGACGCAGGACTTAATATTTTACTGACAGAGGCTCGTCTGGAAGAACGTCGGGCAAGAGCTGAAGCAATGGCAGCTCGCCTTGATAGCCTTGCGTGCCATATCACATCCCGCCAGCTAAACCACGTTGAAGCGGCTGAACTGCTGCGTGTGGCAGCTGAAGCAATCCAGAACGAAGCGCAGGAGATCCACTAATGGCTGATGCAATGGATCTCGTACAGCAGCGCGTTGAAGAAGAACGCCAGCGTCATATCCGTGCTGCCCGTGCCAAAACGCCGGGCGTGTCCCGCGTGCTTTGCATTGAGTGTGAAGCGCCAATTCCGCCAGCACGCCGCCGTGCCATTCCGGGTGTGCAGCTTTGCATTACCTGTCAGGAAATCGCAGAGCTGAAAGGCAAACATTACAACGGAGGTGCTGTATGAGCACCATCCTGAAATGGGCGGGAAATAAAACCGCCATTATGTCCGAACTGAAAAAGCATCTTCCTGCTGGCCCGCGACTGGTTGAACCTTTCGCGGGTTCCTGTGCAGTGATGATGGAGACGGAGTACCCCAGCTATCTTGTTGCGGATATTAATCCTGATTTAATCAACCTCTATAAAAAGGTTGCTGCTGATTGTGAATCGTTTATATCTCGCGCCAGAGTTTTATTTGAGATCGCAAACAGGGAGGTGGCTTATTACAACATAAGGCAGGAGTTTAATTACTCAACTGAAATTACTGATTTCATGAAAGCGGTATATTTCCTGTATCTCAATCGTCACGGTTACCGTGGTTTATGTCGCTATAACAAGAGCGGGCATTTCAACATTCCCTACGGTAATTATAAAAATCCGTATTTCCCTGAAAAAGAAATTCGCGCATTTGCAGAAAAAGCCCAGCGAGCAACGTTTATCTGCGCCAGCTTTGATGAAACGCTGGCGATGTTGAAGGCGGGGGATGTGGTGTATTGCGATCCGCCGTATGACGGTACGTTTTCCGGCTATCACACTGATGGTTTCACTGAAGATGACCAGTATCACCTGGCATCCGTTCTTGAACATCGGTCATCAGAAGGACATCCGGTCATTGTTTCTAACAGTGACACATCCCTGATCCGTTCGCTGTATCGCAATTTTACTCACCACTATATCAAGGTAAAACGCAGCATCGGTGTGGCAGCTGGCGAGGGTAAATCAGCAACAGAAATCATTGCTGTTTCCGGGCCGCGCTGCTGGGTGGGATTTGATTATTCGCGTGGCGTGGATAGTTCTGCCGTGTACGGAGTACGTGCATGAGCCATGCCGATATGAACAACTGCTGCGGCTTTAACGAGGCTGCCGCAGCGTTCTCATGGAACAGCCCGAAAAAGGCCATTAACCCTTATCTGGACCCGGCGGAAGTTGCGCCGGTTTCTGCGCTTTCAAACCTGATCGCTCTGTACGCTGCCGATAACGAGCAGGAACACCTGCGCCGCGAGGCACTGAGTGATCAGGTCTGGGAGCGTTATTTCTTTAATGAATCCCGTGATCCTGTCCAGCGCGAAATGGAGCAGGATAAGCTCATTAGTCGGGCAAAGCTGGCGCATGAGCAGCAGCGTTTTAATCCAGATATGGTCATTCTGGCGGACGTCAATGCCCAGCCTTCCCATATCAGCAAGCCGCTGATGCAACGTATTGAATACTTCAGCAGCCTGGGCAGGCCAAAGGCTTATTCCCGCTATTTGCGTGAGACGATTAAGCCATGTCTGGAGCGACTGGAGCATGTACGCGACAGCCAGCTATCTGCATCTTTTCGTTTTATGGCAAGCCATGTAGGGCTGGACGGCCTGCTGATTCTGCCTGAAATGAGTCAGGATCAGGTGAAACGCCTGTCTACTCTTGTCGCTGCGCATATGAGCATGTGTCTTGATGCCGCTTGTGGTGATTTGTACGCCACCGATGACGTTAAGCCAGAAGAAATCCGCAAAACATGGGAAAAGGTGGCAGCGGAAACCCTGCGTCTGGATGTTATTCCGCCTGCGTTTGAGCAACTCCGTCGGAAAAGAAACCGCCGTCAACCCGTGCCCTATGAACTCATTCCGGGTTCGCTGGCGCGTATGTTGTGTGCCGACTGGTGGTACCGGAAATTATGGAAAATGCGTTGCGAATGGCGGGAAGAGCAGTTGCGTGCTGTCTGCCTGGTCAGCAAAAAAGCATCTCCCTATGTCAGCTATGAAGCCGTGATTCATAAACGTGAGCAGCGCCGCAAGTCACTGGAGTTTTTCCGTTCTCATGAACTGGTGAACGAAGAGGGCGACACGCTGGATATGGAAGACGTGGTAAACGCCAGCAGCAGCAACCCGGCGCACCGCCGCAATGAGATGATGGCCTGTGTTAAAGGTCTGGAGCTTATCGCGGAAATGCGCGGTGACTGCGCCGTTTTCTACACCATTACCTGTCCGTCACGTTTCCATTCCACGCTCAATAACGGCAGACCAAACCCAACCTGGACAAATGCGACGGTAAGACAAAGCAGCGATTATCTGGTCGGCATGTTTGCTGCATTTCGTAAGGCGATGCACAAAGCCGGGTTGCGCTGGTATGGCGTGCGGGTGGCTGAGCCGCATCATGACGGTACAGTTCACTGGCACCTGTTGTGTTTCATGCGCAAAAAAGACCGCCGCGCCATTACTGCATTGTTGCGTAAGTTTGCCATCCGTGAAGACCGCGAGGAACTGGGTAATAACACTGGTCCACGCTTTAAATCTGAGCTGATAAACCCGCGCAAAGGAACGCCGACAAGCTACATCGCGAAATACATCAGTAAGAACATTGACGGGCGTGGTCTGGCTGGCGAGATCAGCAAGGAAACGGGTAAATCCCTGCGTGATAACGCTGAATACGTTAATGCCTGGGCGTCTCTGCATCGTGTACAGCAATTCCGCTTCTTTGGTATTCCGGGACGTCAGGCTTACCGTGAACTTCGCTTGCTGGCTGGTCAGGCGGCAAGGCAACAGGGTGACAAAAAAGCAGGTGCGCCGGTACTGGATAACCCGCGTCTTGATGCCATTCTGGCTGCTGCTGATGCTGGTTGTTTTGCCACCTACATCATGAAGCAGGGCGGCGTACTGGTTCCCCGCAAATATCACCTCATCAGAACCGCTTATGAAATCAACGAAGAGCCGACCGCCTATGGCGATCACGGCATTCGTATTTATGGCATCTGGTCACCCATTGCAGAGGGCAAGATCTGCACTCATGCAGTGAAGTGGAAAATGGTTCGTAAGGCCGTTGACGTTCAGGAGGCGGCAGCCGACCAGGGCGCTTGCGCCCCTTGGACTCGTGGCAATAACTGTCCCCTTGCTGAAAATTTGAACCAACAGGAGAAAGATAAATCAGCTGATGGGGACCCCAGAACGGACATTACCAGCATGGATGACAAGGAGTTGCACGATTACCTGCACAGTATGAGCAAAAAAGAGCGCCGGGAACTGGCAGCAAGGTTATGCCTGGTGAAACCGAAACGGCGTAAAGACTACAAACAGCGAATTACAGACCATCAGCGACTGCAGCTCGTGTATGAGCTGAAGTCCAGAGGATTTGATGGCAGCGAGAAAGAGGTCGATTTACTCCTTCGCGGAGGCAGTATTCCGTCAGGAGCAGGCCTGCGTATCTTCTATCGGAGCCAGCGTTTGCAGGAAGATGATCAGTGGCGGAACCTGTATTAATTACGCGGGTTAACAATTCGTGCTCTTAATAATACCAGGCATATCAGGCTGATGAATGTAAAAAAACGTTTTACATCAGTAAGATTATTATATACTGTAAATATAAACAGTGGTTATACATACAGTATTGCGTGTGGTGTCATAGGAGGAAAGATGCAGGACTATTTTTTGGAGTCTTTGAAGCTCCAGCGCATTGATTTTTTTCTTAAGCTTGTAGCGGCTAGTGAGTGTAGTGATGAAGAGAAGGGGCTGGCTCTGCAGTGGGTTTCTGAATTGACTGATGAACTCATGGCAAAAATCAGAACCCACGAATACAACCGCTCAATGGATGTCATCAGCTGAGGTGACTTTTATGCGCATTGAAATAATGATCGATAAAGAGCAGAAGATTAGCCAGTCTACCCTGGACGCCCTTGAATCCGAGCTTTACCGCAATCTGCGCCCCCTGTATCCCAAAACGGTAATTCGCATTCGCAAAGGTAGCTCTAACGGTGTGGAACTAACCGGACTGCAACTGGACGAAGAAAGAAAACAAGTGATGAAAATTATGCAGAAGGTGTGGGAAGACGACAGCTGGCTGCATTAAGAAACGTTGCTGGCGTCTGAACTTGCTTCTGGCGTCAGCAAGGTTGAACAACGAGCCCTTGCGAGGCGTTAGCTCTGTAGTGCATGTCTATGCCGCATGAGATCGCATGATCGTTTGAGGATCGTTTTTGCTAAGGCCCGCCAGAACTGGCGGGCTTTTGCGTAGCTCATGCAGGTGCATGAAAACCACTACATAAAGCGGGCAGGCGTGGCGGGGATACGAGCGCGCGAAATCCCTTACTATGAAGAAAAGTGTGACTTAATTACCAACCAGGGTTAAGCTTTGATTCATATTGAGAGTAAGTTGAACTAGAATATTTTAACAGAGAGGAACCACTGAGCGGTGGTGTTTTTTTGAACAAGGAGCAATTATGAAATTGATTGAACAGACGCATCAGATTAATTTTTTCACAAATAATAATGATATAGTTCCAAATACACTAACTATTGGATCTATGCTTGATAAGATTGGAAAATTTGGATTTGTACCTACTTTTGGTCAGGAGATTAATGCCATCACTGGTGAGAAAAAGCAAATTCTTATCATGGTAGATACCAATCAAACAGTAAGAGTCGAGTTTCCTAGCCATGGAATCATTTTTAATGGTTTGGGGGGGGAACCTCAAGCGTTTTCAGAAATGGTTCTATCTATATCTAGGGAACTACAAAACGTATTTCCGATGAAAAAAGGAAATAGGATAGCTGTTCTGAATTCACGTATCTATCAAGGGGATGAATCTGTTTACTCTTCGCTTTACAATGCTTTGTTTACCTATAAAGGTGTTAATCCATTTGAGTGGGACAATCGTATAGCTGTAAGGAAAAATATTGAAGAGTATCAGGAAGAAATTAATAGTATTAGTACAATTAGACGCGCTGAAATTTCAGCTCCATTTTTGAATAATGGTATGCCAAGTGATTGCGTATTATTTGAAACTGATACTAATACTCTTCCTCAAAATGGATATATGCGGTTTGGTTGGGATGAATATATCCGCGTGCTAGAGTTATTGTGTCAGGACAATCTTAAAACTATTGATAATTTACAACGCTACACTTCTCTGTAAGGTGATGCTATGGTAAAGAATAGTTTTATAATAAGTGATGAAAAGCCTTTTGGCTTACCTAAGTTTAAAAATGGGGTAAGTTCAATAGGTGCATTTTCTGATTATTATGATGGTAACAATATCATTTACGCTGATATTAAAAGAAATGAGCTGTCACATAGCAAAACAAATGGTGGCTTTCAATTAGAGACTGAGTCAATAAATCAAGGTTCGTCAACTAAGCAGAACTTTGAAATTCAGGTTTCAAAATGTACCTCTAGACTAATTGAGTTAACATGTTCAGAAGATTACATTGAAGGCGAGATAAGCAAGACACAGATTTACATGGAGTTCTTGTATGATAAAAATCAGGATTTATTCCAAGAGTCCTTTCAAAGGACATGGGTACAATTGTACAGAATGAATGATCAACATGTAAAGAACTTCATTAATTTTGCATCGACTATTGAATATGAATGGTTAGGTAATAAAGCTGACGCTATGATTATGGGAGTTTGTTCTCTTGAGAATGAACTTATATTTGAGGCAGCGATCCGTGCAGTTGAGTCTTGGGGGGAAAAATCATTTATTCCAGTCCTTGAAAGAATGAGGAAATTTGATGCTGATTGGGTGGAAGAATATAAAGAAGCAGTTATAGGATATTTGAGAAGTCTATAATGACATATTTATTGCGTAAAATATCCCATAGTAAATGGGAATGTAATAAAGGTAGAGCACCTGACAATATATCCGCAGACGCGATAACAGGTTGCACAAGGACCTCTAATAACACCTTGTCAGTTTGGGTTTCTGACTCTATCGATTTTCAAGATGAATCGGTAGAGAAAATTATTGTTGCCCTTGCCACCACGATGTCAGAGCCAGCTACGATAGATTTGGTTTGGCTTGATTCACAATGGTTTGAAGATAAAGGTATTGATATTTCTCGTACTGAAGGAAATACTTTGTATAAATCAGTTAACCATTTGCATCGAGATCTGTCAGAATTAAATCATAGAAAGCTTGCTGAGGTTGGTGAACATATACTTGAGCAATTAAAATCTAAGGATTATTATAAAAGAATCCTCAAGAGTGAACTTATAGCCTTAGTTTTTAAATGGCAGCAGCGAGATGGTGATTTTGATATTGATGATTTGGGACAGAAGTGGTCTAAGTCATTAAATAAACTGATTAACTGATTTTCAAAAGCCCTCGATTGAGGGCTTGCTTTAAAAATTGTATGTGTTAAATGTTATTATTTTATCGTCTAACCAATTATTTAACTCATCCAATCTTTTTTGCAATGGTATTAGTTCGTTACGAACAAACACACGGCTTGCCTTCTCCACATCCCCAAACCCCCCAACATTATTCGGCATAATCCCCATCATTTGCGGCGGCACACGATGCGCTGCCATCATGTCATCGCGGCTGACATTTTTGATACTCAGAAACTCATCCTTCGCCGCGACTTCTGACAACGGGATGATCTGAAGCCCGTCCTTTTTGCCGTTAGGCGAGTACATAAACAGGTTGCGGAAGTTGCCAGGGCCTTTGGCGCTTTTCATCGCATTGCGGAGGTTGTTCACATCCTCCTGGTTCTGCGCGGCATCGGTCATGTACATGATGAAGCCTGCATGACTGCCGTTAATGTAATACTTGCGGCGGAACAGCGTGGCGGACTCGTTGAGCAGGGCTGATGGAATGGCAGAAAGATAACCTGGCAGGCCGTAGATCTCCTGGTTGATGTCCGGTTCCATCAGATGAAAAATGCTGCCTTTCGTGAACTGATACGGCTGGGTTGTCATACCGTATTGCACAAACCAGTAGGTATCCAGGTCTAACCCGCGTCGGGTGTATTTTGCCAGAGCAGGCTCAAGGGCGATAACTTCACCGAAGCGGTTCGTGCGTTTCTCCAGGTAGGCGTTACCAAATACCAGATAGTCCTGCACAAAACGTGAAAAAGCCTGCTGGCTGAGCAGCGGGTGAGGGATGTAGGTACTGGTCAGAATGTTGCATTTCACCGCAATTGGTGAGCTGTGATGCACGGCGGCGCGGAAGGTTCGTGCCAGTCCGTCAAAGCTGACGGGCGGCTCATACCAGCGGTCCATCTGTACGCATTCCACATAGTCCAGCAGTTCACGGCGGTCCAGAACAGGAACGGGATCGCCAAAGCTGAATGCTTCGGCTGAAGTTTGGCTTTTATGCTTGAGCTGATTCGTCGCCGCAGCGCGGTTTTTCTTACTCTTTCCCATCAAAAAATCTCCACAATATTGCTGGTATTGGCGGACTCGCCCTGCAGCGGTTCGTTAAACAGTGCGTGCATTGTTGCCCAGGCCAGATCGGCGTGGCTGGCTTCTTCGCTGCGGCTGGCCTCATAGGTCGGGCGGTTGCCGCTGGCAGTGGTGGCGCGACGGATTGCCATAAAGGACTGCGCTATGTCGGTGTGCCCGGCGTCAAACTCCAGGCGGCGGTGGCTAATAATGTCGTAGGCCTTGAGTACCAGGGCGTTTTTAACGTTGGGGTTGTAGACAAACTCCCGGACGGCAGGAAAAAACGCTTTCACGTTCTCGTAAACCCCGTGACCGACGCCGGTTGAGTCGATACCGATGTATGTCACGTTGTACTGTTCAGTCAGTTTTTTGATGGCGTTAGCCTGGGCGCGGAAGTCCATCCCGCGCCACTGGTGACGCTCAAGAATGCGGAACTTACCGCCCGGCACGGCTGGCGGTGCCACCACCACGCACCCGGCGCTGTCGCCGTTTTGCGTACCTTTTGCCGGGTCATAACCGATCCACACTTCGCGCCAGCCAAACGGGCGCAGGGCCAGTGCATGAAAGTCGGTCCAGACTTCCCAACTGTCCACCATGCACGCCTGCAGCTCGCTGAGCGGGAACACGGACGCGAGATCGTCCACAAACTCGCACATCAGCAGGTTCTGGTATTCGTCCGGGCTGTACTCCATGCGCAACTGATCGAGGTCGAAAAGGTTACATCCGCCGCGCACTGCATCTTCCACGGTGACTATCTGGCGGTATTGCCCGTCTGCGCACAGCAGGCCGGGGGCCAGATTGCTGTGGGACAGGTCGATGTCCACCTTATCGGCTTTATTGCGCCCACGGTTGAACAGCGCACCGGACCAGAACGGATAAGCACTGTGTGTCAGGCTGGATGGCGTGGAAAAATAGGTTTGTCGCCATTTTTTGTGAATAGCCATACCAGAAGCCACTTTGCGCAGCTCCTGGAATTTCGGTATCCAGAAATATTCATCCAGATACAGGTTGCCGTGGTAACTCTGGGCCGTGCGGGCATTGGTGCCGAGGAAGTAAAGCGTGGCTCCGTTAGGAAGCACCATCGGATCGCCTTTCAGCTCCACCTCGACTTCTTTGGCGAAGTCTATGATGTACTGCTTAAAGACGTGAGCCTGTGCCTTGCTGGCGGAAAGAAAAATCTGGTTACGTCCGGTAAGCAGAGCGTCAATCAGGGCTTCACGGGCAAAGTAAAAGGTCGCGCCGATCTGGCGTGACTTCAGCAGGTTGCGGATGCGGTTGGTTTTTCCGGCTTCCCACCAGTGGCGCTGGTAGTTGAACATGGAGGAATGGAAGATTTCTTCCAGCTTCTCAATCTGCTCATCGGTGAAAACATTCTTTTCCGGCTGACGGCGCGGGCCTTTGTTGCGGTTGGCGACGTTAGGGTTTAAGTCGGATTCGTTGCCGCCATTGTTAAACTTGCCGATCCGCGCGTGGCGCTCCGACTGGCGCGCCAGCAGGTCAATCTCTTTGAAATCTTTCCCTTCTTTGTGCTCCTTCATAATGAGCTGGCAGTAGCGTGCGGCGGTGGTGAGCTGCATCTGATCCAGCGGCCCATAGTCACCCCACTTGTCGCGTTTTTTCCAGCTGTGAACGGTTGCAACTTTCTCGCCCAGCATTTCAGCAATGCGGGCTACGCGGTATCCCTGAAAGTACAGCAGCATGGCCTGCCGACGGGGATCGAGATCTGCGGGTGTCAGTGTGGTGTTCATGGCACAAACCTACAGCCTTGAATGAAGGCTTTCCCCGCCTGCGGTTTGTGTGGTTGTCGGTACAAATACCGCGCATTGTTTCACTGCCCCCATCACCGCAACCATAAGGCTCCAGTAAGTTTTTTCTAACGGAGCACGGCTCATGACAGTGAAAGCAAAGCGTTTTCGCATCGGGGTGGAAGGTGCCACCACCGACGGACGCGAAATCCAGCGTGAATGGCTGGAACAGATGGCAGCCAGCTACAACCCGGCGGTGTATACCGCGCTGATTAACCTTGAGCACATCAAGTCTTATCTGCCGGACAGCACCTTTAACCGCTACGGCAAGGTGACGGCGCTGTTTGCTGAAGAAATCACGGAAGGTCCGCTGGCAGGCAAGATGGCGCTGTATGCCGACGTTGAGCCAACGGAGTCCCTGGTGGAGCTGGTGAAAAAAGGCCAGAAATTATTCACCTCTATGGAAGTCAGCCCGAAGTTTGCTGATACGGGCAAAGCCTACCTGGTCGGCCTGGCTGCCACTGATGATCCAGCCAGTCTGGGTACGGAAATGCTGACATTCAGCGCCAGTGCAGCCCATAACCCGCTGGCAAGCCGCAAGCAGAATCCTGCCAATCTCTTTACCGCTGCAGAGGAAACGGTGATCGAACTGGAAGAAATCCAGGATGACAAACCGTCCCTGTTTGCCCGTGTCACGGCGCTGTTCACCAAAAAAGAGCAGTCCGATGATGCCCGGTTCTCTGATGTGCATAAGGCCGTGGAGCTGGTCGCCACTGAGCAGCAGAACCTGAGCGCACGCACCGAAAAATCCCTGTCTGAGCAGGAAGAACGCCTGTCTGAACTGGAGACTGCTCTGCAGGAGCAGCAAACCGCTTTTAACGAACTGGTGAATAAGCTGAGTCATGAAGACAGCCGCCAGGACTACCGCCAGCGTGCAACAGGCGGTAACGCCCCCGCTGACACTCTGACCAATTGCTGATGGAGCACAAAACCTGATGAAGAAGAATACCCGCTTTGCTTTTAACGCTTACCTGCAGCAGCTGGCGCGTCTGAACGGTGTGGCAGTTGAAGAACTGTCCAGCAAGTTCACCGTGGAGCCGTCTGTACAGCAGACGCTGGAAGACCAGATCCAGCAGTCCGCCGCTTTCCTGACGCTGATTAACGTCACGCCAGTGACTGAGCAGTCCGGTCAGCTGCTGGGGTTGGGTGTTGGCAGCACCATTGCCGGAACCACTGATACCACCGCGAAAGAGCGTGAACCTGTCGATCCGACGCTGATGGTCGATGTGGAATACAAATGCGAGCAGACCAACTTTGACACGGTGCTGACCTACGCGAAGCTGGACCTGTGGGCGAAATTTCAGGATTTCCAGGTGCGTATCCGTGACGCCATCGTGAAACGTCAGGCACTGGACCGCATCATGATCGGCTTTAACGGCGTGAAGCGTGCGAAAACCTCCAACCGTAGTGAAAACCCGCTGCTGCAGGATGTGAACAAAGGCTGGCTGCAGAAAATCCGTGAGGATGCACCGGATCACGTCATGGGCAGCACCACCACAGGCGGTGAAACCACACCGGGCGCGGTGAAAGTCGGTAAAGGTGGCGAATATGCCAACCTGGACGCCGTGGTGATGGATGCCGTCAATGAGCTTATCGACGTGGTCTACCAGGACGATGACGATCTGGTGGTGATTTGCGGTCGTGAACTGTTGTCTGACAAGTATTTCCCACTGGTCAACAAAGAGCAGGAAAACAGTGAAAAACTCGCTGCCGATATGATCATCAGTCAGAAACGCATGGGTGGCCTGCAGGCCGTGCGTGCGCCGTTCTTCCCGCCGAATGCACTGCTGATCACCCGTCTGGATAACTTGTCCATCTACTGGCAGGAAGACACCCGCCGCCGTTCAGTTATCGACAACCCGAAACGTGACCGGATTGAAAACTTTGAATCCGTTAATGAAGCCTATGTGGTTGAGGACTACCGCTGCGCCGCACTGGTGGAAAACATCCAGATTGGTGATTTCAGCGCCGCCGCAGCAGAAGCCGGAGCGTAAACCATGAGCCTGAGTCCCGCACGGCAGCATCGCCTGCGCGTTCAGGCTGAACAGGCCGCCCGTGAGGGCGGCAGTGTTCGCCACGCGTCGGGCTATGACCTGATGCTGCTGCAGCTGTCGGAAGACCGCCGCCGTCTCAAGGGCGTTCAGTCCACGGTGAAAAAAGCGGAAATAAAGGTGGAGCTGCTGCCGAAATATGCCGCCTGGGCGGAGGGCGTCCTGGCTGCCGGAGGCGCTCAACAGGATGACGTGCTGATGTACGTGATGCTGTGGCGCATTGATGCCGGAGATTATGCCGGGGCGCTGGAGATCGGGCGTCATGCCCTGCGTCATGGCTGGGTGATGCCTCTGGGTAACCGCAACGTGCAGACCGTGCTGGCAGAGGAAATGGCAGATGCAGCGCAGAGCGCAATGCTTGCCGCTACCGGCTTTGATGCCGATCTGTTGCTGCAGACGCTGGAGCTGACAGACGGTCTGGATATGCCGGACCAGTCACGGGCGCGTCTGCATAAAGCGATTGGCGCTGTCCTGAGTGAAAGCAATCCGGCTTCCGCCCTTAATCATCTCAACCATGCGTTACAGCTCGATCCCCGCTGTGGCGTGAAAAAAGACAAACAGCAGCTGGAGCGCAGACTGCGCAATGACAGCCGCTGACAGAACGTGCCCCCGCGCACGGGCGGCACGGGGTGGCGAAAGGCATAGCCACATCAAAATCCCGTCCACCGCCCTCTATTTCAGGAGAAAGCAGCATGAAGTTTGTTGCGCCAGAACAGGCACCGGAACAGGCGGAAATCATCAGAAATACGCCGTTCTGGCCTGATGTGGACCTGTCGGAGTTTCGCAGCGTGATGCGCACTGACGGCACGGTGACGCAGCCGCGTTTAAAGCAGGTTGCCCTGTCGGCAATTTCGGAGGTCAACGCAGAGCTGTATGAGTTTCGCAGACGTCAGCAGATGCTGGGATATGTGTCGCTGGCTGAGGTTCCGGCGGAACAGCTGGACGGCAAAAGTGAGCGCATTCAGCACTATTTCAACGCGGTTTACTGCTGGGCACGCGCCATGCTCAACGAACGATACCAGGACTATGACGCCACGGCGTCCGGTGTGAAGCGGGGCGAGGAACTGGCGGAAGCCAGCGGTGATTTGTGGCGTGACGCCCGCTGGGCCATCAGCCGGGTGCAGGACGCGCCGCACTGCACAGTGGAGCTTATCTGATGAAAGTGCGTGCGCATCAGTATGACACGGTGGACGCGCTTTGCTGGCGTCATTACGGGCGCACGCAGGGTGTCACGGAGCAGGTACTGAAGGCAAATCCGGGGCTTGCCGAATACGGCCCCTTTTTACCTCACGGGCTGCAGGTGGAGCTGCCGGACATTCCGACCACCACCACCGTGCAGACCGTCCAGCTATGGGACTGAATTATGACGCTTGAGCGAATCAGCGCCTTTATCACGTATTGCATCGCCGTCGTGCTGGCCTGGCTGGGCGATTTGTCCATCAAGGATGCCTCAACGCTGGGCGGCCTGATGATTGGTGTGCTGATGCTGGCTATCAACTGGTACTACAAACATAAAGCCTACCAGCTTCTGCGCGACGGGCAGATCTCGCGGGAGGACTATGAATCCATCAATCGTTAAACGCTGCCTTGTCGGGGCCGTGCTGGCTATTACTGCCACGCTGCCGGGTTTTCAGCAGCTTCACACCTCCGTGGAGGGGCTGAAACTGATTGCTGATTACGAAGGCTGTCGTCTGCAGCCGTATCAGTGCAGCGCGGGTGTCTGGACCGACGGCATTGGTAATACGTCGGGCGTCATTCCCGGCAAAACCATTACGGAGCGACAGGCAGCAGAAGGGCTGATCTCCAACGTGCTGCGTGTGGAGCGGGCGCTGGAAAGGTGTGTGAAGCAACAGCCGCCGCAGAAGGTGTATGACGCTGCGGTGTCGTTTGCCTTCAACGTGGGAACGGGCAATGCCTGCAGTTCCACACTGGTGAAATTACTCAATCAGCGGCGCTGGGCGGATGCGTGCCGACAGTTGCCGCGCTGGGTTTATGTGAAAGGTGTTTTTAATCAGGGGCTGGATAACCGCCGTGCGCGGGAGATGGCCTGGTGCTTACAGGGAGCAAACTGAAATGAAAAAGAAAGTAATCAGCGGGCTGTTTCTGATGTTATGGATGGCGCTGTTGATCGCAGCAATGGTGTATCCGCAGGGGATTTTTCCGGTACTGGCAGCGTCCGGTGTCTGGGTAGCCTGTCTGCTGACATGGGCGGTAATTCCGGTAGCACTGGCTGCGTCAATTAAGAACGGCCCGCTCTGGCAGGAGTTGAGGGCATCTTTGCTAAAGACCATTACCCGAAAAGAAAACGTATTTATCAGCTGGGTGATGCGATTGCTGATTGTCGTAAGTTTCGCCTGGACGGGGTGGGCTATTACCCTGGTCTTTTATCTGCTGACCGTTATTGCCTTCTGGATGATCCGTAATCAGATTGCGCAACAGGTAGCAGCATGAACCGGTTGCTGCTGGTTGTGCTGGCGTTATTACTGGCGGCGCTGGGCTGGCAGACGTGGCGGCTGGCTGATGCCAGCCAGACCATCAGCACGCAGGCAGACGAGCTTCGGAGCAAAAGCCAGGCACTGGCAAAGAGCAACAGCCAGCTTATCAGCCTGTCCATTCTGACTGAAACCAACAACCGGGAGCAGGCGCGGCTCTACGCCGAAGCAGAACAGACCAGCGCACTGCTGAGACAACGACAACGCCGGATGGAGGAACTGAAACGTGAGAACGAGGATTTACGCCGCTGGGCTGATACTCCTTTGCCTGCTGACATTATCCGGCTGCGGGAACGTCCGGCACTCACCGGAGGTGCAGCTTACCGTCAGTGGTTGTCCGCGAGTGACGCCGTGTCGGCTGGAGCAGGCAGCGCCGCGCACTAACGGTGATCTGAACGCATTGCTGGATGAAACGGAGGTCGCCTGGGCGGTCTGTGCAGACAAAGTGGACATGATTATTGCGTGTCAGGAGCGAAACAGTGAACAAACCACAATCCCTGCGCCACGCCCTCAATAAAGCGGTACCTTATGTCCGCAATAACCCGGACAAACTGCATCTGTTTGTGGATAACGGTTCGCTGGTTGCCACGGGGGCCAGCTCCATGTCATGGGAGTACCGCTATACCCTGAACGTGGTGATAGAGGATTTCAGCGGCGACCAGAATCTGCTGATGGCCCCGGTTTTGCTGTGGCTTCGGGATAACCAGCCCGATGCCATCAATAACCCGGCGTTACGGGAAAAGCTATTCACCTTTGAGGTGGATATTTTGCGCAACGATGTCTGTGATATCAGCCTTAACCTGCAATTGACGGAACGTGTGCTGGTCAGTACTGACGGCAGTGTGTCGAGTGTTGAAGCTGTAGCAGAACCCGATGAACCTGAAGAAATGTGGACGGTGAAACGTGGCTGAACTGCAGAAGGTGGACGACTGGCTGAGTGCCTTGCTGGCGAATCTGGAGCCAGCCGCAAGAAGCCGCATGATGCGCCAGCTGGCGCAGGAACTGCGCCGGACACAGCAGCAGAATATCAGGATGCAGCGCAATCCAGATGGCAGCAGTTATGAACCGCGCAGGGTAACAGCACGTAGCAAGAAGGGGCGCATCAAACGTCAGATGTTTGCAAAGCTGCGCACCACAAAATACCTGAAAACTGCCGCCAGCGCCGACTCTGCCAGCGTACAGTTTGAAGGCAAGGTGCAGCGTATTGCCCGTGTTCACCATTACGGCCTGCGTGATCGCGTCAGTCGCAAAGGACCGGAAGTCCGTTACGCAGAGCGCCGCCTGCTGGGTGTAAATGATGATGTTGAGGCAATGACCCGCGACATGATTCTGCAATGGCTGGCGGGGTGATCTTTGTATCAGCACTGATACAAGTTGCAGCACTGCCGCCTTTCTTCCCCTGATGGCAACCTTTCCCTATGAACGCACAATTAACCGAAATCATGCGCCTTATCACCAACCTGATCCGCACAGGTATAGTCACCGAAGTGGATCGGGAGAACTGGCTTTGCCGGGTGAAAACGGGCGACCTCGAAACCAACTGGATCAGCTGGCTGACACTGCGTGCCGGGAATGCCCGGACATGGTGGCGACCATCGGAAGGTGAGCAGGTGGTGCTGCTGAGTCTGGGCGGAAATCTGGAAACAGCCTTTGCGCTGCCCGCTGTCTATTCGAATCAGTTTGCACCGCCGTCGACGTCGGCGGACGCCTGCGTGACAGAACATCCTGACGGTGGCTGGTTTGAATATGAACCCGCCACCGGGCGCTGGTATGTCAGGGGCATCAAATCAATGGTCATTGAGGCCGCTGATAACATCACCATGAAAACCAGTGAGTTTGTACTGGAGGCTGACCGCACGCGCATTAACAGCGAAGTGGTGATCAATGGTGGCGTTACCCAGGGCGGCGGAGCGATGAGTTCTAACGGGATTGTGGTTGATGCACATCAGCATACTGGCGTCCTGAAAGGCGGCGACACAACCGGAGGCCCGGTATGACGCTTTATAGCGGGATGAACAATACCAGCGGTAAAGCCATTACTGATATTGACCATCTGCGCCAGTCGGTGCGGGACATTTTGCTGACGCCGCAGGGTAGCCGCATTGCCCGTCGGGAATATGGTTCCCTGCTGTCGGCACTGATAGACCAGCCACAAAATCCGGCATTACGCCTGCAGGTCATGTCGGCAGTGTATGTGGCGCTGAGTCGCTGGGAGCCACGGCTGACGCTGGATTCCATCACCATTAACAGCAATTTTGACGGTTCAATGGTGGTGGAGCTGACCGGGCGGCGTAATAACGGTGTGCCTGTTTCCCTTTCCGTATCAACAGGAGCAGAGAATGGCAGTGATTGACCTTTCGCAGTTGCCTGCGCCGCAGATTGTCGATGTGCCGGACTTTGAGACGCTGCTTGCCGAACGCAAGGCCGAATTTGTTGCGCTTCATCCGAAAGATGAGCAGGAAGCAGTGATCCGCACGCTGGAACTGGAATCTGAACCCGTCACCAAATTGCTGCAAGAGAACGCTTATCGTGAGCTGCTTCTGCGCCAGCGCATTAACGAAGCCGCGCAGGCGGTGATGGTGGCTTATGCGATGGGCGGCGATCTGGACCAGCTCGCCGCCAATTACAACGTGAAACGCCTGACGGTGATACCTGCTGATGATGACGCTGTGCCGCCCGTTGCGGCTGTGATGGAAAGCGATGAAGCGTTACGCCTGCGTGTGCCTGCAGCCTTTGAGGGGCTTTCAGTTGCGGGGCCAACTGCAGCTTATGAATTTCATGCCCGAAGCGCCGACGGTCGGGTGGCGGATGCCAGTGCAACCAGTCCGGCCCCTGCAGAGGTGGTGCTGACTGTCCTGAGTCGCGAAGGCGACGGAACAGCAGAAAAAGACCTGCTGGATGTGGTGGAGAACGCCCTGAACAGTGAGAACGTCCGCCCGGTGGCTGACCGTCTGACGGTTCGCAGCGCAGAAATCATCCCGTACCGCGTGGAAGCCACCATTTTTCTCTATCCGGGACCGGAAGCAGAGCCGGTAATGGCAGCGGCAAAAGCCAGTCTGCAGAAGTACATCGCCAGTCAGACGCGTCTTGGCCGGGATATTCGCCGTAGCGCCATCTTTGCCGCCCTGCATGTTGAGGGTGTGCAGCGTGTGGAGCTGGCTTCGCCGCTGGCGGATGTGGTCCTGAACAAAACACAGGCGGCATCATGTACGCAGTGGAGCGTAACCAACGGAGGAACGGATGAATAGTCTGCTGCCACCGGGTTCAACTTCACTGGAGCGCCGACTGGCGCAAACCTGCAGCGGGATTTCTGATTTGCAGGTGCCGCTGCGTGACTTGTGGAATCCAACGACCTGTCCGGTCAGTTTCCTGCCTTATCTCGCCTGGGCGTTCTCTGTGGATCGCTGGGACGAGGACTGGACGGAAAGTGTCAAACGCCAGGTGGTGAAGGATGCTTTTTATATTCATCAGCATAAAGGAACCACCAGTGCCGTGCGGCGGGTAGTGGAACCGTTCGGCTTCCTGATCCGCATTATTGAGTGGTGGCAGACCGGAGAAACACCAGGCACGTTTCGCCTGGATATCGGCGTGCAGGATCAGGGCATCACTGAAGATACCTATCTGGAACTTGAGCGACTGATAAGCGATGCCAAACCCTGCAGCCGTCACATGATCGGCATGTCCATCAATCTGCAGACCAGCGGCCCGCATTGGGTGGGAGCCGCCAGTTATCTTGGCGAAGAAATCACGATCTATCCGTATATCAACGAAACAATTATTTCCGGCGGCACCGCGCATGAAGGCGGGGCGGTCCATGTTATTGACACAATGAGAGTGAATCCATGAGCACAAAATTTTATACCCTGCTGACGGATATTGGCGCGGCGAAACTTGCCAGCGCCGCCGCGCTCGGTGTGCCTTTAAAAATTACCCATATGGCGGTCGGCGATGGCGGCGGAACATTACCAACGCCGGGCGCAAAGCAGACAGCACTGGTAAATGAGAAACGCCGGGCTGCGCTGAATATGCTCTATATCGACCCGCAGAACAGCAGCCAGATTATTGCTGAACAGGTGATCCCTGAAAACGAGGGCGGTTGGTGGATACGTGAAGTGGGCTTGTTTGATGAGTCCGGGGCATTGATTGCCGTGGGTAACTGCCCGGAAAGCTATAAGCCGCAACTGGCTGAAGGCAGTGGGCGTACCCAGACCGTGCGCATGGTGCTGATTACCAGTAGTACGGACAATATCATCCTGAAAATCGACCCTGCTGTAGTGCTGGCAACCCGCAAGTATGTGGATGACAAAATATCAGAGCACGAACAGTCACGACGTCACCCGGACGCCTCGCTGACTGCAAAAGGTTTTACTCAGTTAAGCAGTGCGACCAACAGTGAATCCGAAATACTGGCCGCAACACCGAAGGCTGTGAAGGCTGCATATGATCTTGCAGCAGGTAAAGCATCCGCCAGTCACACACACCCGTGGAATCAGATAACAGGTGTACCTGCAGCCTCGCTGACGGTAAAAGGCACTGTGCAACTCAGCAGCGCCACTAACAGCACATCAGAAACGCAGGCTGCCACTCCAAAGGCAGTGAAGGCTGTATATGACCTTGCAGCAGGTAAGGCACCTGTCAGTCACACACACCCGTGGAATCAGATAACGGATGTGCCTGCAGCTTCACTGACGGTAAAAGGCACCGTGCAACTCAGCAGCGCCACTAACAGCACGTCAGAAACGCAGGCTGCCACACCAAAGGCAGTGAAGGCTGCATATGACCTTGCAGCAGGTAAGGCACCTGTCAGTCACACGCACCCGTGGAGCCAGATAACGGATGTGCCTGCAGCTTCACTGACGGTAAAAGGCACCGTGCAACTCAGCAGCGCCACTAACAGCACGTCAGAAACGCAGGCTGCCACACCAAAGGCAGTGAAGGCTGCATATGACCTTGCAGCAGGTAAGGCACCTGTCAGTCACACGCACCCGTGGAGCCAGATAACGGATGTGCCTGCAGCTTCACTGACGGTAAAAGGCACCGTGCAACTCAGCAGCGCCACTAACAGCACGTCAGAAACGCAGGCTGCCACACCAAAAGCCGTGAAGGCTGTATATGACCTTGCCAATGGAAAACAACCTGCCGACGCCACACTGACCGCACTGGCAGGCCTTGCCACTGCGGCAGACAAACTTCCGTATTTTACGGGGAATGATACAGCCAGCCTGACAACCCTGACTAACGTTGGACGGAATATTCTGGCTAAAGCAAGCACACAGGCGGTTATTCAATATCTTGGTCTGAGCGATGCAAGTGGATACGTTGGACGCTGGCTGAATACCCGGGTTTTCACCTCATCAGGTACATACACCCCGACGCCAGGAACAAAACGGATCAGGGTCACAATAACGGGCGGCGGTGGCGGAGGGGGCGGCTGCAAGGCTGCATCCAATAATGAAACGTTTTTCGGTGCTGGCGGTGGGGCCGGTGGAACAATAATTTCAATAATGACCCCGACACAGAATAGTTATCCAGTCACTATCGGCGCAGGTGGGGCCGGTGGTGTTAGTGCGACGAACGGCACCAGGGGCGGGAATAGCGTATTCGCATCGTTAATTGCTCCTGGTGGCGAAGGTGGCGGGAAAGCGGGTGTTACAAACACAAACGGCGGTAACGGAGGTGTGCCGAGTACTGGCGATATCCGCATCACTGGTGGAGATGGAGGCGACGGTCAGTCCGGAAATATCAGCGTCAGCGGTGAAGGCGGAACATCGCACTGGGGCGGCGGTGGACGTGCAGGCGCTGGCGGTGGTGTTATCGGTAAAGCATATGGTTCAGGCGGAGGTGGCGCATACGATGCCGGTTATAGCGGAACCAGTATGACGGGCGGGAAAGGCGCTTCAGGGATTTGTATTATCGAGGAGTTTGCATAATGAATACGTCATATGCAGTTATTGAAAATGGGATGGTTGTGAATGTCATTGTCTGGGATGGCGAGGCTGAATTCACAGTGCCGGATAATCAGCAGCTCATTAATATTTCTGATATCAGTGAGCAGCCCGGAATCGGCTGGGTTTATTCAGACGGGGGATTTACTGCACCACCCACTCAGGAACGTTCTCATGATGAACTGGTAGCTGACGCTGAACAGAAAAAACAGTCGCTGTTAGACGCAGCAATGGCCAATATCAGCGTGATTCAGTTAAAGCTGCAGGCCGGGCGCAAACTGACGCAAGAGGAAACTACCCGACTTAACGTTGTGCTGGATTATATCGAGGCTGTGACGGCAACAAATACCAGCACCGCACCTGATATTATTTGGCCTGTTTTCCCTGCAAGCAGATAAATACCGTCATTTTGTGTGAATAACGGTACAACTGCGCTTAGCTGCTTGTCAGACACAATCACTTCAACATAGGGCGAAGCCTAATCCAATCAGGAGGTTCGCCACTATGGCTCAGGATTACCACCACGGAGTGCGCGTTGTTGAAGTCAACGAAGGCACTCGATCCATTACCACGGTGAGCACCGCCATCGTGGGCATGGTCTGCACGGGCGATGATGCCGATGCAAAAATGTTCCCTCTTAATAAACCCGTGCTGATCACTGATGTGCTTACTGCCAGCGGTAAGGCGGGTGAATCCGGTACGCTGGCCCGTTCGCTGGATGCCATCGCTGACCAGGCAAAACCCGTGACCGTTGTTGTGCGTGTGCCGCAGGGTGAAACGGAAGAAGAAACCACGACCAATATCATCGGCGCAGTGACTGCTGAAGGTAAAAAAACTGGTATGAAAGCCCTGTTATCTGCCCAGTCACAGCTCGGTGTTAAACCGCGCATTCTCGGCGTGCCGGGGCACGATAATAAAGCCGTTGCTACTGAGTTGCTGGGCGTGGCGCAAAGCCTGCGTGGGTTTGCTTACCTGTCAGCGTATGGCTGCAAGACGGTGCAGGAGGCGATCACTTACCGTGAAAACTTCAGTCAGCGTGAAGGGATGCTGATCTGGCCTGACTTTACTGGCTGGGACACGGTGCTGAATGCCGACGCAACGGCATATGCCACCGCCCGTGCGCTTGGTCTGCGTGCCAAAATTGATGAGCAGACAGGGTGGCACAAAAGCCTGTCCAACGTGGGCGTGAACGGTGTCACCGGAATTTCTGCTGATGTGTTCTGGGATCTGCAGGACCCGGCAACTGATGCGGGACTGCTTAACCAGAACGATGTTACCACACTTATCCGCAAAGACGGCTTTCGCTTCTGGGGTTCCCGCTGCCTGAGTGATGACCCACTCTTTGCCTTCGAAAACTACACCCGCACGGCGCAGGTGCTGATGGACACGATGGCAGAAGCGCCAATGTGGGCGGTCGACAAACCGCTGAATCCGTCGCTGGCCCGCGACATTATCGAAGGTATCCGCGCCAAAATGCGCAGCCTGATCAGTCAGGGCTATCTCATTGGTGGCGATTGCTGGCTGGATGAGTCGGTGAACGACAAAGACACTCTGAAAGCTGGAAAACTCACCATCGACTACGACTACACACCAGTGCCGCCACTTGAAAACCTGATGCTGCGTCAGCGCATCACCGATCAGTACCTGGTGAATTTCTCCAGCCAGGTCAGCGCGTAAGGGGACAACATGGCTTTACCACGCAAATTAAAACACCTGAACCTGTTTAACGACGGGAACAACTGGCAGGGGATCGTTGAGTCGCTGACGCTGCCGAAATTCACCCGCAAATATGAGAAGTATCGCGGTGGCGGAATGCCGGGTGCAGTGGATGTGGATCTGGGGCTGGATGATAGTGCGCTGGACACAGAATTTTCCATTGGTGGTACTGAACTGCTGCTGTTTAAGCAGATGGGCAAAGCCACGGTGGATGGTATCCAGTTGCGCTTTACCGGCTCTATTCAGCGTGACGATACCGGGGAAGTGCAGGCCGTGGAGCTTGTGGTGCGTGGACGTCACAAAGAAGTGGATTCCGGCGAGTGGAAGACGGGCGAAAGCAACACCACCAAAGTGACCAGTACCAACAGCTACGCGAAGCTGACTATCAATGGTGAGGTGCTCTATGAAGTGGACCTTATCAACATGGTGGAAATTGTGGACGGCGTGGACCTGATGGAAGCGCACCGCAACGCCCTCGGCCTCTGATGTATCTGAACGGCGCGGGATTCCGCGCCAGAACCCAATTTACAGGACAGAAAAATGAGCGATAAGCAGACTGAAAAGACCATTCAACTGGATACCCCTATCAAGCGCGGTAAAACGGAAATCACCGAAATTGTGCTGCGTAAACCGCAGTCCGGTGCACTGCGCGGTACACGCCTGCAGGCTATTATGGATATGGATGTGAACGCGATGATGACCGTGATCCCCCGCATCTCCAGCCCGGCACTGACTGCACAGGAAATTGCAGAGATGGACCCGGCAGATCTCACCGCTATGTCGGTTGAGGTTGTCACTTTTTTGTTGAAGAAGTCGGTACTTGCCGGTTTACCGACAGCCTGACGGTTGACGATCTGGTGGCTGATATCGCCACCATCTTTCACTGGCCGCCATCCGTTACTGACGTTATGCCGCTGACCGAAGTGCTGGAATGGCGGTATAAAGCGATTCAGAGAAGCGGGGCCAACGATGAGTGATAATAACCTGCGCCTGCAGGTCATTCTTAATGCGGTTGACAAACTCACCCGCCCATTCCGTGCTGCACAGGCCAGTTCGAAAGAGCTGGCTGGCGCAATTCAGAATACCCGAAACAGCCTCAAAGAACTGAATAAGCAGGCTGGCAGAATTGATGAATTTCGCAAGACGCGCTCGCAACTAGCCATAACAGCCAACAACCTGAACGCAGCCCGCGAAGAGGCGGCAAAACTCGCCACACAATTTGCTGCCACTAACAGGCCAACCGCCGCGCAGGCAAAGTTATTCAGTCAGGCCAAAACACGAGTACAGGAACTTCAGCAGACCTATAACGGCTTGTTGGGGGCGGTCCAGAGACAACGTCAGGCACTTAAAGAATCAGGGATTGATACCAGACAACTCAGTAGTGCCCAGCGAGAACTTAAGAAAAATGCTGAAGAAACAAGGCAGGCACTGGAGGGCCAGCAAAAAGCACTTAAACGTCTGGGTGAACAACAGGCACGGATGAACGCTGCCAGAGAACAATACTCAAGACGGCTTGAAGTGCGCGATCGCATCGCAGGAGCCGGAGCCACTACCACGGCTGCAGGGCTGGCAATGGGTGCGCCAGTGATGGCGGCAGTAAAAAGCTATACCAGCATGGAAGATGCCATGAAAGGTGTGGCAAAGCAGGTCAATGGTCTGCGTGACGATAATGGCAACCGCACTGCACGTTTTTATGAAATGCAGGATGCCATCAAGGCTGCCAGCGAACAGTTGCCGATGGAAAACGGTGCGGTGGACTTCGCTGCACTGGTTGAAGGTGGTGCGCGCATGAACGTCGCAAACCCTGACGACAGCTGGGAAGACCAGAAACGTGACCTGCTGGCCTTCGCCAGTACGGCAGCAAAGGCGGCAACAGCCTTTGAGCTGCCAGCGGATGAACTGTCAGAAAGTCTGGGGAAAATCGCCCAGCTCTACAAAATACCAACCCGCAATATTGAACAGCTCGGCGATGCGCTGAACTATCTGGATGATAACGCCATGTCGAAAGGGGCGGACATCATTGATGTGATGCAACGTCTGGGCGGTGTGGCTGACCGTCTGGATTATCGTAAAGCGGCGGCGCTGGGTTCCACCTTCCTGACACTGGGCGCTGCGCCGGAGGTTGCAGCCAGTGCAGCAAACGCGATGGTGCGTGAATTGTCCATTGCCACCATGCAGAGCAAGAGTTTCTTTGAAGGGATGAATCTGCTGAAACTCAATCCTGAAGTGATTGAAAAGCAGATGACGAAGGATGCGATGGGAACTATCCAGCGTGTGCTGGAGAAGGTGAACGCACTGCCGCAGGACAAGCGTCTGTCTGCCATGACCATGTTGTTTGGTAAAGAGTTTGGCGATGACGCGGCGAAACTGGCAAACAACCTGCCGGAACTGCAGCGTCAGTTAAAACTGACAGCGGGCAATGATGCGCTCGGCTCCATGCAGAAAGAATCCGACATCAATAAGGACTCACTTTCTGCTCAGTGGTTACTGGTCAAAACCGGAGCGCAGAACACCTTCAGCAGCCTGGGCGAAACGCTGCGCCAGCCGCTGATGGATATTCTGTACACGGTGAAAAGCATCACGGGGGCGTTGCGCCGCTGGGTGGAAGCTAACCCGGAACTGACAGGCACACTGATGAAAGTAGCGGCTGTTGTGGCTGCGGTTACCGTAGGCCTCGGCACCTTAGTGGTGGCGCTGGCTGCAGTGCTGGGGCCGCTGGCAGTCATCCGTCTGGGATTCTCTGTGCTGGGTATCAAAACGTTACCTTCCGTTACGGCAGCAGTAACACGAACCAGCAGCGCGTTGTCCTGGTTAGCTGGCGCTCCACTGGCACTGCTGCGACGCGGGCTTGCTTCATCGGGCAACGCAGCGGGTTTACTTACTGCGCCGTTGTCGTCTTTGCGCCGCACGGCATCACTGACGGGGAATGTCCTGAAAACTGTAGTAGGTGTGCCGGTTGCACTGTTGCGGTCTGGATTATCCGGTTTACGTGCTGTTGCTGTGATGTTTATGAATCCACTGGCAGCACTACGCGGTGGACTGGGCGGCGGGCGGAATGCTGCA
>OBYM01000247.1_pt1 | contig 33017 bp, 25 predicted proteins | sample 1538191 | NCBI WGS metagenome assembly OBYM01 (sample SAMEA2580165, study PRJEB22360) | human gut metagenome | biome: human gut; feature: human-associated habitat; material: faeces | place: Denmark | collected 2008/2010 | reverse complement strand
TGCGCCGGGGGGGTCCGCCGAGCGAGACCGCTGCCGCCGAAAGGGCCATGAGTACCCGGTGGTCGTTAAAGCCCGGGGCCTCCCCACCGGTAAGCATGGACTTGCCGTGAATCAGCAGGCCGTCCCCGGTTTCGCGGATGTCCGCGCCCAAAACGGAAAGGCACTGGGTCATGGCGGCAAGGCGATCACTCTCCTTTAATTTGAGCCGCTGGGCGTTGTAAATGCGGGTTTCGCCCTGTACACAGGCTGCCGCCGCGGCCAATACCGGCACCAGGTCGGGCGCTTGAGATGCGTCGATCTCCTGCCCGGAAAGCCCGGCAAAGGGCTGTTTTGCCTTTGAGTTGGAAACAGTGAGAGATTCCCCATGCCATGTGACCTCGGCTCCAAATTTCCGGAAAAGCTCCGCACATACCCGGTCGCCTTGTACGGAATCTTTCCGCAGGCCGGTGAGGGTCAGGGGGCCGCCGGAAAGAGCGCCCATAGCCAGATAAAATGCGGCCTGTGACCAGTCCCCCTCCACCTGTACTTGTCCGGGGTGGTAGTACTGCCCGCCGGGGATGAACCAGCCGTTTTCCATGGGCTGCACCTCCACACCGAAATCATGGAGGGCAGAAAGGGTCATGTCCACATACCCGGCGGACTCCAGCGGGGTGGAAAGGGTCAATCGGCTGTCACCTTCCAGCAGAGGCAGAGCATACAGCAGGCCGGTGATAAACTGAGAGCTGATGTTTCCCGGCAAGGTGAATTCTCCAGGGGTGAGTTTGCCGGAAATGGAGAAGGGCAGGCCACCTTCTGTGCGGCAGGAAATGCCGTGGCCGGGCAAGCAGTCCAGATAGCAGCCGATAGGGCGCTCAGGAAGCCGCCCGCTGCCGGTAAAAGTTGCCTCCATGCCCAAAGCGGCGGCAATGGGAATACAAAACCGCAAAGTGGAGCCGGATTCCCGGCAGTGGATTTCCCCGGCGGGAATAGTGCCGGTGCGGGAGCCGTCTACGGTGAGGGTGCGGGTTTCTTTCTCATAGGAAACCGCCGCGCCCATGGCCTGCACTGCTTCCATAGTGGCAAACATATCCTGGCTGGGATCAATGGGGCAGAGCGTGCTCACGCCCTTTGCCAGCGCCGCGCAGAGGATGGCCCGGTGGGCGGCGCTTTTGGAGGGCGGCATGGCCAGCGTGCCGGAAATTTCGGCGGGAGTATAGGTAACAGTGCTCATAGACGGGCTCCTTTCATTGTAAAACGATCGATGAGGGAATTACTCCTTCCGCCACGCATCGCGTGCCCCCTCAAAAAAGGGGACGTTATTTGGCCCCCACCCTGAGGGGGCTGTCGGCGTTAGCTGACTGGGGGAGTTACTTCAAAAATTCCTGTAAATTTTCCCGAGGCAGCGTGTAAATATACGCGTCTCCAATGTCATGAAGCAAAATCAGCCGAAGCTTATTTCCGGTACTTTTTTTATCCAGTGCCGTTGCTCCTGCGATTTCGTCCATGGTTCGGTCGGTCTTTGTAGGCAGATGATACTTTTCCAACAGCGCCGCAATCTTCTCCCCAGTTCCCGGCGCAGTCAGCCCAGCACGCTCCCCGGCTTTGGCTATCAGCACCATCCCAATGCCTACCGCCTCGCCGTGGCTCAATCCGGAAAATCCATACAGTTTTTCCAGCGCATGCCCCAACGTATGGCCGAAGTTCAAAAGCATCCGCTCTCCCTTTTCCAGTGCATCTGCCTCTACAATTTCCCTTTTGCAGTCCACACACTCATAGATGACCTCTTCCAAGTGCTCCTGCACATTCTCATTCATCAAACGGTCAAACAGGGCAGGCCGGCGAATACATCCATATTTGATGACTTCCCCCATTCCGTCAGCGAAGAAGTGGGACGGCAAGGAGGAAAGGGTTTCCGGGTCGATGAGCACCAGCCGGGGCTGATGGAAGGCTCCCACCAGATTCTTTCCAAAAGACAAATCGATACCGGTTTTCCCACCCACACTGGAATCCACCTGTGCCAGCAGAGTAGTGGGAATCTGGATAAAATCTATGCCACGCAGAAAGGTAGCCGCAGCAAAACCAGCCATATCCCCCACAACACCGCCGCCTAAGGCTACCACAAAGTCACTGCGGGTAAAACCGTTTTCTGCCAGTGCCCGATAAAACGTCTCCACTGTAGAAAGGAGCTTGCTCTGCTCCCCGGCAGGAAACACACAGGAATGAGCCTCATATCCCGCCTGACGGAGGGAAGTTATTACTGTTTCTCCATAGAGAGGAAACACATTGCTGTCACTGATGACCATGGCACGGGTTCCTGTAGGAAACAGGGAAAGACAGTGTTTGCCGGTGTGGGCCAGCAGGCCCCGCTCCAGCAAGATAGAATAAGGTTTTGCAGTTCGTACAGTCAGTTCCATAACAAGGCTCCTTTCGAAATACTACATTCACTTTCTGATTTACAATACTTGTCCTGTGCTTTTATTCTCCCAGTGATTCTTTTACTTCGCGGCCCTTTCGCAGAAGGCTTCTCAGTGCATTTTCATCCTCTGCGTCCAGTGCTGTTTGAATGGCGCTGAGATTTTCCATGAGCGTAGACAATTCCCGGGACAACGCTTCCCGATTTTCTAAAAACAGCTCTGTCCACAAAGTTTCATTGATACGGGCCACCCGGGAAACATCCCGATAGCTGCCCGCTGAATATCCCTTATGCCCTGGACACCGGGGGCTGAGAACATAGGCACAGGCCAGTGCATGGGGAAGCTGGGAAGTATAGGCTATCATTTCATCATGATGAGCCGGCGTAGTTTTCACTACCTGTCCGAACCCTATTTGCAAAGCCAGTTTTTCCATAAAAGATTCCGCCCATTTTGGGGCACCACAGGGGACCAATAAATAGCTGGCTCCTCGAAACAGAGTGGCTTCGCTGACTGCAAAACCGTTTCGCTCCTTACCCGCCATGGGGTGACCGCCTACAAATACAAACCCCAGTTCCTGCGAAAGAGCTTTTAGCTGAGGGCATACGGCATTTTTAATTCCGCAGGCATCTGTCACAATACACTTCGGTTTTAGTGCGGCTCCATATTTGCGGGCAAAATCCACCGCTGCCTGAGGATAGAGACACAGCCAGAGCACATCTGCCTGAGGCAAGTCCTCTTCATATCCACGCCGTTCGATGGCGCCACAAGCAACGGCTTCATCCACTACTTCCGGGTCGGTATCCATCCCCAAAACCCGATAGGAAGTGAAAGCAGAAAGAGCTTTGGCAATGGAGCCGCCTATAACTCCTAACCCTACAACAATAATGGTTTTTTTCTCCATTTTCAGAGCCCCTTTCTGTATTTCACACTATACTTTATTGATTCATCGATAGAGAAATTAGATGATTTTTATAATAAATATTTACATTTAGAGAATAAAACATTATAATATGTTTATAGATAACTCGTATAAACAAGGTCTTCTCTATGAAACTGCCCCCTCGCCCCGGCCCGATTCATTTCGGGTTGGGGCTTTTTTTATTATGCTTCCCGGAGTACAGAAGCCGCTTTCTTTACATGGGCTGCCACCTTATCAAACTGGTCCGGCGTGAGGGACTGAGCACCATCAGAAAGCGCGTGGCTGGGGTCATTGTGTACTTCAATAATCAAACCGTCTGCACCTGCCGCCACTGCTGCCATTGCCAGTGGTTCAACCAACCAGGCAATACCGGAAGCATGGCTGGGGTCTACTACAACCGGAAGATGAGACAACTTTTTGAGGATCGGCACTGCGGAAATATCCAGCGTATTGCGGGTAAAGGTTTCGTACGTACGAATACCCCGCTCGCACAAAATCACCTGGTCGTTTCCGCCGGCCATAATATACTCGGCGCTCATCAGCAATTCTTCAATGGTACTGGAAAGTCCGCGCTTCAGCAAAATCGGCTTGCGCAGCTTACCGAGCTCCTTTAACAGCTCAAAGTTCTGCATGTTCCGTGCACCTACCTGGATGATGTCCACATCTTCAAAAAGCGGAATATGCTCGGCACTCATGATTTCGGTTACAATCGGCAGTCCGGTTTTGGCTCTTGCTTCCCGCAGCAGCTCCAATCCCTGTGCTTTCATTCCCTGGAATGCATACGGGCTGGTTCTGGGTTTGAATGCGCCGCCCCGCAGGAACTGGGCGCCGGCAGCTTTTACTCGACGGGCGACCTCACAAATCTGCTCTTCACTTTCTACCGAACAGGGACCTGCAATCAGTGCCAGAGAGCCATCGCCAATTTTTTGCCCTCCTGGCAGGGTAATCACCGTATCATCGGGATGGAATTTCCGGTTTGCCTTTTTATAGGGCTCCTGTACTCGTTTTACGCTTTCCACAAAACTCTGTGCTGCCACGTAATCAATGTCAATAGTGGAAGTATCACCAATCAATCCCAATACGGTACTTTGGGTACCTACCCAAGTATTTACCTTGACATTGTGATTACGGGTAATGGCCTGTGTGAAGTGTTCGAGCTGTTCCTGACTACAATTCGGTTTGAGTACGATAATCATTTTTATTCCTCCTGTTGGTAAAATGTGGGCCAGGGCGGCTGTTTTCCAAAAGAAAAAGCGGAGCCACTGCTGGCTCCGCTGACAATACCCAAAAATATTTTGGAAAACCGGCTTTACTGGGAATCCCCTTTTACCGGTCTGCACTCGGAAGCGTCACAGTGAAAACAATTGCACGCGGAAAAATCCCACGCCATAAAATAGCGGGGATACTCAAAGCTGGTAAATCGAGTTGTGCAAATAGCTGCGTTCATGTGAAGCTCCTGTAAATCCACGGGACAAGCCCGTTTGAATTTCTGTATTTCATAGTAGCGGATTCTTTTGGTTTTGTCAAGAGGCTTTTCCACTTTTTCGATTTTATGTGCTAAATCAAATATTTTTGTATAATACACATCAAACAATACAATTAGTATTATTTCTTGTATTCTTCTTCCAAGTCATACAGTTTTTCTTCTGAAAATCCTTACAGTTTCTGCCTTTGGTTTTCTTGAAAACACAAGGCCCTTCCTGTATAATAAATAAATGTGTTTGTGTGTAAAGAAGTGCTTATTTTAGGGCTGTCTCTGCTAAAAATTTGCAATGGACAGTCTCTGGCGATTCGCCGTATTATAGGAAAGGAAGGGTATGAATGAACACTATCGGCTTTGATAACGACAAATATCTTCAAATGCAGTCTTCTCATATTCGGGAACGTATTTCCAAATTCGGAGGAAAACTGTATCTGGAATTTGGCGGAAAACTCTTCGATGATTACCATGCTTCCCGTGTTTTGCCGGGATTCCAGCCGGACAGCAAGCTGCGTATGCTTTTGCAGTTAAAAGATCAGGTAGAAGTTGTGATTGTCATCAACTCCGGCGATATTGAGAAAAATAAACTTCGTGGCGACCTTGGCATTACTTATGATGTGGATGTTCTCCGCCTGATTGATGTATTCCGCAACTGCGGCTTGTATGTAGGAAGCGTTGTTCTCACCTGTTTCCAGGGGCAGCCGGTAGCCGAAGCTTTCCAGAAACGTCTGGAAGCTCTTGGTGTGCGTGTATATCGTCATTACCCCATTGAAGGGTATCCTTCCAACATTGCCAAAATTGTCAGCGATGAAGGATATGGCCGCAACGAATATATTGAAACCAGCCGGGAATTGATTGTAGTAACGGCCCCGGGTCCTGGCAGCGGAAAAATGGCTACCTGCCTTTCCCAGTTGTATCACGAACACAAGCGGGGAATTCAGGCCGGTTATGCAAAATTCGAAACTTTCCCCATTTGGAACCTTCCTTTGAATCATCCCGTAAACTTGGCTTATGAGGCTGCCACCGCAGATTTGAATGACGTCAACATGATTGACCCCTTCCATCTGGAAGCCTATGGCGAAACCACCGTTAACTATAACCGGGATGTGGAAATTTTCCCGGTACTCACTGCAATGTTTGAAAAAATCGTGGACGAATGCCCGTATAAATCCCCCACCGATATGGGTGTGAACATGGCCGGTAATTGCATTATTGACGATGAAGTCTGCCGGGAAGCTTCCCGCCAGGAAATTGTTCGCCGGTATTACACCGCTCTTTGCGGCCAGCGTCAGGGAACCGTTCAGGAAGATGAGGTTTACAAGCTGGAGCTTTTGATGAAAAAGGCCGGTGTTTCTGTTTCCGACCGGGCTGTGGTGGCTCCCGCTCTTCAGCGTGCTGAGGAAACTGGCGCTCCTGCTGCTGCCATGCAATTGCCGGATGGCCGTATTGTAACCGGACGCACAACCGATTTGCTGGGACCGTGTTCTGCCGTTTTGCTGAACGCTTTAAAAATGCTGGCTGGCATCAGTGACGAAATTCACCTTCTTTCCCCTGTCATTATCGAGCCCATTCAGCATTTGAAGGTCGAGCATCTGGGCAATCGCAATCCTCGTCTGCATACCGATGAAATTTTGATTGCCCTTTCTATTTGCGCTGCTACCAATCCCACTGCCAAATTGGCAATGGAACAGCTTAATTCCCTTCGTGGAAGCGAAGTTCATTCCTCGGTCATTCTTTCCCAGGTAGATGAAAAGGTATTTCGTCGTCTCGGAGTGAATATCACCTGCGAACCCCGGTATGAAAGCTGATTGTTTTTGAATTTGAAAGCCTCTCTCGTCATATGGGAGAGGCTTTTTTCTATGTTTATATTCTGTGTGGTTATACAGTTTTTTGCTCACCACCCGACAACTCGCTTCCCGGATAATACCATGCCAGAATCTGCCGATAATCTGCACCGTTTTGCGCCATATACTGTGCCCCGGTCTGACTCATTCCCACATTGTGGCCCCATCCCTTTACCTGAAACGTGAAACTCCCGTTTTTCACGGTCCAGGTAAAATTAGCTGAGCGAAGGCCAAATGCATTTCGAAGCTCTGTGCCGGTGGCTTCCTCTCCGCCAACTTTTCCCTGTAACACCGTCCCGCTGCCGCTGCGCTTGATTTCGGTGATCCACTTGGAAGGCTCGTCCCCTAAAGCCGCCTGCGGCCATGTTTCCATAATTGCCTTTTTTACTTGTTCCTCACTCATCTCCACAACAGAATAATATCCAGGAGCAAAAACATCCCCAGGGCTGGCGACTGCCTGCAAGCAGGGGGAATCTCCCCCCCATACATCCTCCCCTTTATCAGTACTTCCAGAAGAAATAGCAAAATAGGTAGCGCATAAAAGCTCCCCTTCTTCCAAAAGAGTTTGCCCCTGTATGGATTCTTCCACCTGTGTCAAAACCTTTTCCCATGTCTCATATTGTTCTCCCCATCGGCTCTTTCTCTCTTCCTGTGGGATATATACCAGTCCTGCCTCGGTGTTACAGGAAAAATCAGCCTCTTCCCCTTCCTGCTTACGATTTTGCTCTCGAAGACGGCTGTAGTAGGTATAAAGAGCGACTCCCTGTGCTTTCAGCGCCTCAAGCTCATAGGTAGGCGGAACTTCCGCTGCAATTCCTCCTTTGATAAATTCGGCGTCCTCCACTGTCAAAATAGTCCCGTCGGCATCTTTCAGACGAAACACACTTTCTTCTGTTGCCGATAATTCCTGTTTTGTCGTTTTTTCCTCCTTTTGGGATACCTGGCCCTCTGTTTCTTCGTGAACCGAGCAGAACGACAGCAGTGGAAGCAATGCCGCTGCCAAATAGAATATCCCACACAGCACCAGGATGGTGCGGAGCTTTTTTCTTCTCATAAAGACTTCCCCCTTTACCTATAGCAGGTTTGTCATTTCATTTATTCGTAATAGAGGCAAAATCCCCATAAAACGAAGAATATAAATTCTAATTTTGCAAGATTGCAATTTTAAAAATTCATTTTCTCTTGTTTCCTCCCCCCAATTCTATTGACTTTGGTATTGGGGTGATATACAATAGAAAACATGCAGGGAGATTTTTAAAATGAGGTGGCTAAACTACATGGATATAGAGAACACACAGGAACTTGCTGGTGAGAACAAGGGTTCCTTACTGGAAAACTTATGCGAGGAGTATCGGACAAATAACCGAATTCCCAGCGATTTGTTCGACAAATATCAAGTAAAGCGCGGCCTGCGCAATCCCGACGGTACAGGCGTGGTGGCTGGACTAACCAATATCAGTAATGTTCACGGCTATCTGATTCGGGACGAAGAAAAGGTTCCGGATGAAGGCAAGCTGATTTATCGGGGCATCGATTTGGGAGAACTGGTGGACGGCTGTATCCGTGATGACCGCTTTGGATTTGAAGAAGTGGAATGGCTCCTTCTTTTTGGACGGCTGCCCAACAAAACTCAATTGGAGCATTTCAATGAAATCCTCAACGAAAGCCGGGAACTGCCCGAATATTTCGCAGAGGATATGATTATTAAAGCGCCCTCCCCTAATATTATGAATAAGCTGGCCCGTTCTGTACTGGCTCTGTATTCCTATGACGATACGCCCGATGACCCGTCTTTGGAAAACAACATGCGTCAGTCCATTCAACTGATTGCCCGGCTGCCTACCATTATGACCTATGCCTATCAGGTAAAACGGCGGCACTACGATAAAAAGAGCATGTTTTTCCATCCTCTGCGCCCGAACCATCATACGGCAGAAGCTATTTTGTATGCACTGCGTCCGGACATGCAGTTTACCGATGAGGAAGCCAAGCTGCTGGATTTGTGCATGATGCTCCATGCCGAGCATGGCGGCGGCAACAACTCCACTTTTACCAGCCGTGTGCTTTCCTCTTCCGGTACGGATATTTATTCTACCATTGCCGCTTCCATTGGCTCTTTGAAGGGGCCCAAGCATGGCGGCGCCAACCATCGTGTGATGACCATGATGAAAGAACTGATGGCTAATGTAGAGGACTGGGAAAGCGAAGAGCAGGTAGAAGCCTATCTGGAAAAAATTCTCCGTAAAGAGGCTGGCGATGGTTCCGGTCTGATTTATGGTATTGGCCATGCCGTCTATACCCTCTCCGACCCCCGTGCCGTAATTTTGAAAGACAAGGCCTGCAAACTGGCAGAAGAAAAGGGTATGGAGCGGGAATTCAACCTGTTCCGTTTGGTGGAAACGCTTGCCCCCAGCGCATTTGAGCGGGTAAAGGGCAGCAGCAAAGTGGTTTCGGCCAATGTGGACTTTTATTCCGGCTTGATTTATCAAATGCTGGGAATCCCCGAGGATTTGTTTACCCCCATGTTTGCCATTTCCCGTATTGGCGGATGGTGTGCCCATCGCATGGAAGAAATGTTTACCGGTGGCCGGATTATCCGCCCGGCTTATCGCTCGCTGACCAAGTTCCAGCCCTATGTGGACTTGGAAGACCGCACTTAATATTGAAAAAACAAAACAGCCATTCCCCGAATTTGGGGAACGGCTGTTTTTATTTTTGTTGTTTCTACTATTACAGAATTTCCGGCTTCAGTTCCAAGGAAAACGTAAATTCCCGCTCCGTAAACCGATAGGGCTTTTCCGTCAAGGGGCCGCAGCTGTTAGACCCAATTCCGTTCTGCTTATAATCCAGACACCATACGGTATATCCACTGGTTTCCAGTTGATAGCTGTGGGTTTTTTCTGTCAGCTCTTCCTGTGTAAAAGGCGATACAGAGAAGGAAAACGGACTGCTGCTTCGAGCCGATAACCCCATATTTGTGTCTGATACCGTTACCCAGCGGGTACCGAAATGGCTGCCGTTTTCCTGAGGTTTTAAGTATTCCTCATACTGCTCTTCTACCGAGGAAGAGAATTGTCCCAGATAGGCAGACAGGTGCTTATCACAATAGCTTTCGCCTGGCCCGTACCCATAATAGGATACCTTCGAAAATGTTTCCGGCATAAACAGCCGCACTCCAAACCGAGGCAAAGGTAAAAGTGCGTTTTCCCAGGTAAAGTCTTCATTGCGCACAATATGGAAAGAGCCATTTAACCGGCCATCCCCACCAATTTCCCACCGGACATCCGCCGTGAGAATCTTTTGAATGAATACAGCGGAAATAGACAAACGGCAGGTAATGACAGCCACACCGTTTTCAAGCTGCGCCTTTGATTCATATACCCGTACCGTAGTTCTGTCAAATCCTGCTTCCTGCCACTTGATTCGCAAATATTGGTCATTATCCGTCGGCGCACGCCACAGGTTCCACTCCATGGGCTTTTGCAGGAAGGATACATTGTTGGCAGTTAGAGAATCAAACAGGCCGGTATTGCGGTTAAACCGATAACGGAACCCCGCTGCGGTTATTATAAAGGTCTCACCGTTTTCCTCTAGGGAAATTTCGCCGGGTACCGCAGGCACAATAGGCAGGCACGCAGGCTCTCCAAAGGGAAATACCTGCTCAAATCCCACCGAATGGCCCGCCGAGACAAAGGGGGCTTCTTTTATTGTCACACCGGTAAACAGTAACGACTGTCCCGGAGCCAAAGATTCTTCAAAGGAAATGACCTTTTCTTCGTGAGGGAAGATTTTAGGAAGCTGTACCATGCCACCGGAAACACCTTCTCCATTGTCCGACAGAATTTGATATTCCAGCTTCAGGAAAGAGGATAATTCTGTAAAATCCAGGCGGTTTTTGACATACAGCTTTCCGTTTTCCCAGCGGACTGTAAACGGGCGAATCCCGTTTTTATATTCCAACAGGCTCACCGATGGCGTGCGGTCCGGAAGTACCAGGCCATCCATACAGAAGTTGCCATCATGGGGAAACTCGCCAAAATCACCGCCGTAACCATATTGGTCACGATTATCGGGCGTGCGTCCCTGATACACGGCATGGTCACACCACTCCCACACAAAGCCGCCGCAAAAACCCGGATACTTTTCCATTTGCTCCATGTATTCCTGAATACATCCCGGCCCGTTGCCCATGGAATGAATAAATTCACACAGCACCAGGGGCTTTTTGGCGCCGCCAGCCATCGGGTCACTGGCATCGGCAAAATATTTGTCGATATATTCATTGGAGGGATACATCCGGCTGAACACATCCAACATGGACATATCATATTGCTTATCCCGCTCACTGTACAGTACGTTTTCATAGTGCAGCAGCCGGCTGGGATCATACTCCTTCACCCATCTTCCGGCTGTTACCAGATTAGGGCCATATCCGGACTCGTTTCCCAGAGACCAGAAGGTAATGCTGACACAGTTTTTGTCCCGCATCACATTGCGCTGAACCCGGTCTAAAACCGCTTTTGCAAAATTCGGGTCACACATAATATCGCCAAAATTGTCACAGCTGCCATTGAAAACCGTAACGGTTCCATGAGTTTCCAAATCGCTTTCGCCAATCACATAGAATCCATACTCACTGCAAAGCTGTGAAAACCACGGTGCATTGGGATAATGGCTGGTGCGGATTGCGTTGATGTTGTGCTGCTTCATCAAAGCCAAATCTTTCCGGGCCTGCTCTCGGCTGATGGTATAGCCGGTTACCGGGTCGCTGTCGTGACGGTTAACGCCGCGAAACCAGACTCTTACACCATTGAGAAGTACCACACCATCCCGTACCTCTACCTGCCTAATACCTACTTTTTGATGAATCCATTCTTCCCCGGTTTCCAGCAAAAGTTCATATTGATAGGGAGACTCTGCATTCCACAAAATCGGGTTTTCCAGTGAAAAAACAATTTTTCCGTTTTCGCTCTCCGCTCTGCCAAGCAGCTCCCCTTCTTCGTCAAACAATCTGGCCTGGACAACGGGATTTCCTGTTGTTTCCACGTCTATGACAATCTGTGCAGAAGAAAAATCTTCAGACAGCTTTGTGTGGACGAAATAATCCCAAATATATTCCTGGGGACGAAATAGCAAATAAACGTCCCGGAATATTCCGGACATTCTTAGCTTATCCTGGTCTTCTAGGTAACTGCCGTCGCACCATTTCAGGACCAAGACAAACAGTCGGTTCTCCCCTTCCTTCACCAGGTCGGTAATATCAAACTCACTGGTAGAATGGGAAACCTGGCTGTATCCGGCAAATTCTCCATTGACCCAAAGATAAAAGCAGGAATCCACCCCTTCAAAATTCAGGAAACATCTCTGTTTGAGCTGCTCTCCTTTCAACAAGAAGGTGCGGGCATACATCCCACAGGGGTTATCCTTTGGAACATAAGGTGGGTCATAGGGAAATGGATAGCGCACATTGGTATACTGATGGCTGTCGTATCCCTGTGTCTGCCAGCAGGAAGGAACTTGGATTTTTCCAAATGACTCCTCACAGACACAAAGCCCTTGGGTATCCGCTTCGGGAAATGCCCGGGCAAAGCTGGGTTCATAACGGAAATCCCATATCCCGTTCAAACTCATCACCCGGGAAGAAATGCCTTCCCAATCTGTCTCTCCCGGCGCACAGGGGATATAATAGCAGCGGTTGGGGCAGGTCCCCACATGAAGGACCTGCGGGTTTTCGTGAAATTCCTGCATTTGCACGACGACTCCTCCTCCAGAGACAGGCAGGAAAATGCATTTGGAATCATGCGTTTTTCTTGACTTTGCCCATCCTGTATTTTATCATTAAAATATTAGTGGGACTGTGATGGCGTTTTGCCTCAAATCCTGCGCCTATTATACAATGATTCTCTGGGAATGTACAGCAGGATTTCCGGGAGGCAGAAGTTGGCTTTTTTGACAGAATGGAGGTTATTATGGCGGTACAGATTGGAATGTGTGGAATTTATATCGTGCTGGGCGCACTGCTCTGCCGTAAATTTCTGGCGTCAGAGAGAAAGCGGGAAGGATTTCCGGCGCTGGCAGCTATATTGATTTTTGGTGGGGCACTGGCGCTGCGGCTGATACTGGGTGTGATGTATACCGGCTATGAAACGGATATGAATACCTTTAAGGCTTGGGCCGGGTTAGCCGACAGTATGGGCCTGAATCACATTTATTACAGTGACATTTTTCTGGACTATCCGCCGGGATACCTGTATATTCTGTGGTTTTTAGAAAAACTGCGTCAGCTCATCGGCCTTGAAACCGGTGGAAGCGGCTTTACCCTACTAATCAAACTTCCTTCCATTGTAGCTGATTTGGTATGTGGCTGGCTTTTGTACTCCTTTGTGCAAAAACGAACCGATGCCGCCAAAGGTATGCTGGCAGCGGCGCTTTATTTGTTCTGCCCGGCAGTACTCATTAACAGCACAATTTGGGGGCAAGCGGACAGCTTCTGTGTACTTCTCCTGCTGATAGCCATACTGTTTTTGGTCCGGGAAAAAGTTGGCTGGAAAGCCGCAGCTGGCGCTATGTATGGGGTCGGCGTTATGATGAAACCGCAAATGCTCCTATTTGCACCGGTTTTCCTGTTCTTTGTGCTGAAGAAGAAGGACTGGAAAGGCCTTTTGCTGGGACTTGTCAGTGCTTTTGCCACTATTTTTCTTTTGGCCCTTCCCTGTACCCAAAACTTTGACTTCACCTGGCTGTTCCAGCAATATGCGGATACCATGGGCTTTTATAATTATTTCACCATTAACGCCTATAATCTCTACTGTCTGTTGGGACTCAATTGGTATTCCATGGAAAGCCTGCCGCTATGGGTTTCGCCGGTGCTGACAGCTGCATCCGCCTTGTTGGCGGTAGCCTTTTCCGCCGTCCTGTATTGGAAGAGCAAACGGTCGGAAGCTATTTTTGCGGTTCCGGTAGTCATTATTTCTACTATCTATTTATTTGCCCCAAAAATGCATGAGCGCTATCTGTTCCCTGCTCTGTTCTTCTTACTGCTGTGCGCGGCATTTGCCAAAGAGCTGCGTCTGTACCTCAGCTTTTTCTGTCTGTCTGCCGTGCACTTCCTGAATGTTTCCTATGTCCTCTATCTGAATAATGCCTATGTCTCCCCCACATCTCCAGTACTGCTGGCACTTTCGGCGGCTCACCTGATTCTCTATCTTTATACGATGTATGTTTTGTGGGACGTCTTTGTCCGGGAACAATGTGTGACAGCTTCTGACCGCCAATCCTATGAGCCTCCGCGCCATATTCGGGCAGAATCCTCTCTCTCCCCTCAATCTCGGAAAATGTCTGGCACCGACTGGGTTCTGGCCTGCGGAATTGCAATTCTATATTCTCTGATTGGATTCTGGTGTCTGGGCTCTTCCAATATGCCGGAAACAAGCTGGGAGCCTCAGGCCGGAGAAAGTGTGACCTTCTCCCTTTCACAGGAAGGAACCCTTCTGCGGTATCTGCCAGGGCTTACAGTTCCGGTAAAAGGCGAAAGCGCTCATACCGGTGTGGACGTTGCGGTAGAGGTCTCATCGGACGGAGAAGTTTGGAGCAGCGCCGGTGTTCTTTCTGATGATAGCGTGTTTGCCTGGCAGGAGTTCCAGCTTACCGAAGGAACACAGTATCTTCGCCTCACAGCGGTTTCCGGTACACCGGTGATAAATGAAATTGCCGTGATTACCCCTGATGGGGAAAATATGGTGGAGCTTTCTTTATTGTCCGGCAATGGGGAGGCTTTAATCGATGAGCAAAGAGACGTTCCTCTTCATCCCACCTGGTATGATTCTACCTACTTCGATGAAATTTATCACGCCCGCACCGCTTATGAACATCTTTTGGGGGCCGAACCCTATGAAAACACCCACCCCACTCTGGGGAAACTGATCATGAGCCTGGGAATTCTGCTTTTCGGCATGAACCCCTTTGGCTGGCGCTTTATGGGGGCTTTGCTGGGCGTATTGATTCTCCCGATCCTGTATCATTTGATTAAGCGGCTGTTTGGAAAAAGCTGGCTGGCATTTTGCGGCACGGTATTGTTTGCCCTTGATTTTATGCATTTCACCCAGACCCGTATCGCTACCATTGATACCTATGCCGTATTTTTCCTGCTGCTGATGTATGATACTATGTTGTGTTTCTGTCAGCAGGACTTGCGGATTGCTCCCTTAAAAAAGCTTCTTTTGCCTTTGTGCCTTTGCGGTATTTTTACCGGTATGGGCATAGCTTCCAAATGGACGGCAGCCTATGGCGCCATAGGTCTGGCGGTACTGTTCTTCTGGAGACTGTTCCGGGCTTATCGGGAATGTCCCTCTGCCGACAGAAAAGCGCTGAACCGGCGTACCCGCACTTTGATTTTGTGGTGCTGCCTGTTCTTCCTGCTTATCCCATTTGGCATTTATTATGCTGCTTTTCTGCCTGTGCTATTGCTTCCCGGACACGATGCCAGTCTGGCCGGATGGTGGGGATACCAAATCCACATGTACAACTATCACTCCGGCTTGCAGGCAGAACACAGCTTCTCCTCTAACTGGTACCAGTGGCCCATTATGTCCCGTCCGGTATGGTATCATGTCACCTATTCCTATATGGGGAATCCCGATGCTGTCTGCACCATTTCCGCTTTTGGAAACCCTGTACTCTGGTGGGGCTCTATTCCCGCCTTGGTCTATGCTCTCTGGAAAGGATTCATGTGCCGCAACCGTCAGGCCGGATTTATTCTGGTGGGATTTCTTTCCGCCTATCTGCCCTGGGTACTGGTTCCCCGTCTGACCTTCATCTACCATTATTTTACAGCTCTACCCTTTGCATTGCTGGCATTGCTGCTGGTGTTTGACCGCTGGGAGGAATCTTGCCGCCGGGGCCGCCGCATTAAGACGGAACACCCTGCACTGGCTCCAAAACTCTCCATGGTAGTCGTATTAGCAGCTGCTCTGGTATTGGCGGTTGTATTTTTCCCGATTATTTCCGGCAATGCCACAACCGTGGAATATGCCCACAATCTGCAATGGCTGCCTGGATGGTTCTTCTGCGGCTGATTTTTACAATGAGAGAAAGGAATTACCCTACTTATGCGAATGAGAAAAAAAGACTGGGCCCGGCCGGAACTGGCCGTTTGCCCTTATTATACGGACAAACCCGAATCCCTAAAAGGCCACTGGCAGGAGCACTATGCCAAAAAGCAGCCTCTTCATTTGGACTTGGGCTGCGGAAAATGCACCTTTTTGGCAGAACTGGCTTTCCGCCATCCGGAAATCAATTATCTGGGCATTGACCAGAGTCCCGATGTATTGGGGGTTGCCCGGCGAAACATCGAAAGCACCTTTGCTAACGGCCAGCGCCCCGTGGAAAATGTGATGTTGACTGCTTATGACATTGAAAAAATTGCTGCGATTCTCGATGAAACCAACGACCGTGTTTCCCGCATTTACATCAATTTCTGTAATCCCTGGCCCAAAGCCCGCCATCACAAACGCCGTTTGACCCACACCCTCCAGCTATTAAAATATCGCAAGCTTTTGTGCGACAACGGGGAAATCTGGTTTAAAACCGACAACGATGATTTGTTTTTGGCCACTCTGCGCTACATGGAAGAAGCCGGCTTTGAAGTATTCGAAAAAACCTTTGACCTCCATGCTGAAAATGATTCGGAAAATATTGAGTCGGAGCACGAGGTTATGTTTACCGCGCAGGGAATTAAAACCAAGGCATTAAAAGCACGGATGCTTCCAAGCGTTTCCAAATAAATGCAAACTTTCTTTGTATAGCTTTTTCTATTACCAGTAAGTTTGTCAACAAAATGAAAACCTGGATGTTTCCTTACGGAAACATCCAGGTTTTTCTGTTATGATGATTTTATTATGGATTATGCGAAGGGATTCTCGTCCTTGTACAGCATACCCTTGGGCTGGTTAAAGGCAATATCCTCTACGCCCAAATAGTTGAAGATGGTGTACAGAGCCTTGCCCACATGACCAAAGGCCACAGCACCGTGATGGGGATAACGCTTGCTGATGAGTACATGGCGATAGAAGCGGCCCATTTCCGGAATAGCGAAAATACCAATGCCGCCAAAGGAACGGGTTGCCACAGGCAGAACCTCGCCCTCTGCCACATAGCTGTGCAGGGTACCGTCAGCAGCGCTCTGCAGACGGAAGAAAGTGATCTGGCCAGGAGCGATGTCAGCCTCCAGGGTGCCACGGGTGAAGTCCGGCTCGCCGCCGTTCTCCAGCAGACGGTTCTGGATGAGCTGATACTTGACAGCGCGGTCATCACACAGCTTGCAGATAGGAGTATTGCCGCAGTGGAAGCCCATGAACACATCGGTGGGACCATAGTTGAACTTGCCCTTAATGTCAGCCTCATACAGGTCGGCGGGGACAGAGTTGTTGATGTCCAGCAGCGTTACGGCATCGCCGGTCACGCAAGCACCGATGTACTCGCTCAGTGCGCCATAAATATCTACTTCGCAGGCCACCGGAATGCCCTTGGCAGCCAGACGGGAGTTTACATAGCAGGGTTCAAAGCCGAACTCGCTGGGGAATGCCGGCCAGCACTTGTCAGCAAATACCACATAATCACGGGCACCCTTGTTCTGCTCTGCCCAATCCAGCAGGGTCAGCTCAAACTGTGCCATACGGGGCAGCAAATCGGGATACTGGTTGCCCTTTACACCCAATTCAGCAGCCATTTCTTCCACAACACCGGCAATACGCTCGTCGTCCTTGTGTGCACGATAGGCTACCAGCAGATCCAGCTCGCTGTTTTCCTGAATCTCCACACCCAGGTCATACAGGGGCTTGATGGGAGCGTTGCAAGCAAAGAAGTCCTGAGGACGGGGGCCAAAGGTGATAATCTTCAGGCCAGCCAAACCAATCAGGGTACGTGCTACCGGTACGAAATCAGCGATCATATCGGCAATCTCGTCAGCGGTGCCAACGGGATACTCAGGAATGACAGCCTTCAGTTTACGCAGGCCCAGATTGTAGGAGCAGTTCAACATACCGCAGTATGCATCGCCACGGCCGTTAATCAAATCATCGCCATGTTCCTCAGCAGCAGCCACATACATGACAGGGCCGGAGAACTCTTTTGCAATCAAAGTTTCAGGGGTCTCGGGGCCAAAGTTGCCCAGGAAAACCACCAGTGCATTACATTCGGCAGCTTTTGCCTCTGCTACAGCAGCCAGCATGTCTTTTTCGTTTTCAACGGTCTTTTGAATCTCAACGATTTCGCCGCCTTTAGCGGTATAGGCCTTCACAATGTCGGCGCGGCGTCTTTCGGACAGGGAAATTACAAAACAATCGCGGCTGACAGCGATGATGCCCAATTTTACCTGAGGGATGTTGTTCATGGGAATTTCCTCCTTGCAAAAATGATGGATGTCCGGCAATGGAATCACACATGGGGGTTCCGTTTTCCCCAAATCCTGAAAAATATGTACGGACAACCTCTGTTACCTTAATCATACTTCAAACCCACAAATTTTGCAACTGTTTTTACAAAAATGTCTGAAAAAAATCTCAGGATGTCTTATTTTTCCAAATGACATCTGGAAAGGGAGTGATATTTTATCATCAGGTAAGCTATAGATGTACGTACAATTTTAGTGCTTTCCTTCCATTTTTGCCGTGCGTTTATCCAAAAACAGCAGTAGGAATACGCCTGCCAACAAAACACAGGAAATCCAGACTGCACCGGGTCCCAAAAACCGGGAAGAAAGTGCTCCTCCGGCAGCGCCAAAACAAAAGGAAGCGATTATAATTAAATATCTCCGGCATTTTTTCCAAGCTTCCCGCTCACCGGTAAAAAGGAAAACGGAAAAGTTATCGGCCGCAGACCGCAGGTTTCCAGTACACATGGTAGTGGCATAGGGGAGCCCCTTGGTTTTGCGGAAGCTCTGCACCTGTACTGAGCAGATAAAAGAAATGGTCACATTTACCACGGCATTCGGCACCCACAATGGTACAAAACCGATGATGAGCAAAAGAAGGAACTCGAGCAGCAATGCCATATGCTGCCACTGTATCCACTCTCTCTCGGTAAAACGGCGTTTAATCACTTCAGTCAGAAGCACCCCAAGAAAAAAGGCTATTACCGGGATAAAGTAGTACAAAGCGGACAAGAAATCAGCATCCGCCAATTTGACGGCCATCAACACCAGGTTTCCCGTCTGGGCATTGGCAAAAACCCCGCCCCGCAGCGTATAAGTATAGGTATCCAGGAATCCGCCGGACAAGGCCAGCATAATGCCAACAATCAAAGATTCGTGGGCAAGCGTATCCTGACGCCACAATTGTATTTTCATCTTTCGCCCTCCCTGACGGTTTTCCGGGGGATTTTTCCAGCTTCCCACAGCTTTTGGCACTCTTGCTGTCCCTGATGGTACAGAGCGTCCAGTTTTTTCTTGTCTTTTTCAAACCGGCTCAGCATAATTGGCGTTTCCGGCGCAATCACTACCGCTTTCCCCTCTTTTTCCAGACGGAACAGCAATTCTCTGGATTTGGCATATACTTCGTGACGGGTATCCAGTGCCTGTATCATGGCCGGATACCGATGCAGAACACGGCGGTAGATCGAGCGGAAGCTTTCGGGGGATTTCTGATACCCTCTGTCCCGGGTAAGCACCGCTACAATAAAATCACATTCCTTTTCCAGAGCCCGCTCTACCGGAATGGGAGCCGCCGTACCTCCATCCAGATAACGCCGCCCCTGGTATTCCACAATGGGAGAAAATACTGGAATGGAAGAAGAAGCCGACAGCAAGGTACAGTCATGGTACAACGCTTCCTTGGAATAGAACACCGCTTTTCCGGTATCCACATCGGTAACGCCCACTTCATACTCCATAGGAGAATACAACATGGCCTCATAATCAAAAATATCCAAATGGTCCGGGATGGTTTCAAAAATAAATTTCATTCCAAAAAGGGAACCGGTTTTCAAATAATTGCTCACACTTAGATAGCGCTTGTCCCCCAGATAATCCATGTTCGTTCGATATGCTCTCCCGCGTTGCCCGCTGACAAACGAAGCTGCGTGGCAGGCTCCTGCGGAAACCCCCACTACATAATCCGGCTTCCAATCTTGCGCCATCATGGTATCCAGTACACCAGCCGTATACAGTCCCCTCATACCGCCGCCTTCCAATACCAGTCCGATTTTCACATTGATTCCTCCCTGTTATCCCAGCACCTGCAAATCTTTGGTATATCCATTCAGCACTTCGCAACCGGTTTCTGTGACCATTACCAAGTCTTCAATCCGCACGCCGAATTTACCCGGCAAATAAATGCCCGGTTCCACAGAGAACACCATTCCCGGCTGTGCAATCACCTGGCTGACAGCACTGTTATCCGGCGGCTCGTGGCAGGAAATTCCACAGCCATGGCCCAGCCGGTGGGTAAAGTATGGGCCATACCCGGCCTCTTCAATTACCTGACGGGCAGCTTTATCAATCTCACACATCTTAACGCCGGGACGAATCATAGCTTCAGCAGCTAAATTAGCAGCTTTTACAGTCTCATAAACCCGACGCTGTTCCTCGCTGACTTCTTTCCAAAACACGGTCCGGGTCATATCACACCAGTACCGGCGAATGGGGGTAAAAATATCCAGTACAATGCTGTCACCGGGACGCAATACGGTATTCTCCGGTGCGTGATGGGGGTCGGCGCCGTTAGGCCCAAAGCATACCAGCTGGCCTTCGTCAGAGCGCTCTGCCCCGTTTTCCCGGAAAAGTGCTTCCACACGGGCGGCCATTTCGGACTCTGTGACCCCTTCCCGCAGTTCCCGGATTGTCTGCGCCATTACCCGGTCATTGACCGCAGAAGCTTCCCGCATAGCCTGGGCTTCCGCTGCATCTTTCTGCTTTCGGGCATCATCCACAGGCGCAGACCCTACTACCGGCTGGACATCCTGCCGCTTTTCCATCAGGCTGATAAGGAACCGGCTGGGCCAGTTCTTATCAATGCCCAACACGCCCGGGCAAACTGTTTTGGCAATATCCGCTACAGGATCATCTGCATCATTATGGATTTTCAGTTCCCAGCCTTCCATAGGCTCTACGCCAAACAAATCGTTTCCAAAAAGGACGCACCGTCCATCTTCATGAAGGTATAAAGCCAGTTGTCTCTCCATGGGGACAATCCACAGCCCGGTTAGATAAAATACCGATTCCGTGGCACTGACCAGGATTTGGGTAAGCCCCTGTTCTTTCATGTTCTGGCGTACACGGCAAAGACGTTCCTGATAGGTTTTGTTCATTGCAAGGTCACTTCTTCCATATAAATTGATTTGGGACAGCAAAAAGCTGGTACTTTTCAAACAGTGTGCTATACTATGAAAAGTGGATACGTTTTATCCCGCATATTTCTGCTTTATTATACATCAATCGATTTATTTTGCAAAGGAGAAACCATGGAGTATCAGCTAATACGTTCCCGTCGTAAAACGCTGGAAATCTGCGTAAAACCTGGCGGAATCCTTGTTGTGCGGGCGCCGATGCGCCTTCCTAAAACGGACATTGAAAATTTTTTGGCAAAAAAAGAAAAATGGATTTTAGAAAAACAGGAAAAGCTTAAGGATATTTCTTCTGCAAAAGAGTATTCCCCAGAAGAAACAGCGGAAATGAAACGGAAAACTCTTCAACTGGTTACTCCGAGAGTCTCTCACTTTGCCGCCCTTATTGGGGTAACCCCCACGGGAATCCGCGTTACAGAAGCGAAAAAACGTTGGGGAAGCTGTACGGCAAAAAACAGCCTGAATTTTTCCTTTCTTCTGGCAGAAAAACCTGCTGTATTTATCGATTCCGTTGTGATTCATGAGTTATGTCACATCGTATATCACAACCATTCCCGGGAATTCTGGGAACTGGTGCAAAAATATGACACACATTTTCCTGGAAAACGTCCCGGCTAACCTTTTTGGCTGCTGATGATCTCCTGTTTTTGACATCTTTTTTTCCACTTTATATCCTCGCGCAATTCTTACTGACGAAAGGCGGAGCCCTACCATGTTTTCTCAAAAAAATTCTTTTCCCTTTAAGAAGAAAATTCTCTCCACCGCCACTCCTTGGCTGGAACTGATACAGGCTGTCCTGTTTTTGTCTTTCGGTATTCTCACTCTGATAAATGGGAATCTGGCTTTTCGTTTTTTGCAGGCGGCGGCTGCCGGGGCACTTGCCATTGCCGGAATTTCCAGATTTTTGCAGATGTTGTCCGCCGAAAAAAAACTTGCGGCTGTTCTGTCCGTAATGGGATTTGCCCTGCTTGCCATACTGGTTGCCGTATTTCCCGCTGTGTTTGCCATTCCTACTGCCCTGGTATTCGGGATATGGTTTATTCTCAGCGGTGTTGCCCGGGGGACGATTGCCATCCAATGCTGGGCCGAAAACTTAGAGGGAAAATTCCGGAACAGCTTTGCTGCTCTTCTTTCTTTGGCATTTGGTGTTTCTCTTATTGTCAATCCAGCCTTGCAGCTTCACACGGTCTTTACCGTTGCCGGAATCTATTTGATTCTATATGCTGCCGTTTTGCTGCTGGATTTTATCTCCGGCCTGCTTCTGTCCAATCAGGTTGGCGACCGTATTAAGAGGAAAGTGCGCATCTCCCTTCCTATGTTCATTACCGCTTTTATCCCCAGCCGTCTGATTGACGATTTTAACCGTTATTTTGCTACGCATCAGGAAGAAGGAGGAATGATCCGCCAGACGCAGAAAGAGGCAAAAGAAAAGCCTGCCCTCGAAGTTTTCATCCACCTCTCCGATGAGGCTTTTGGTCGTATGGGACACGTAGACATCCGTCTGGATGATACGGTCTATTCCTATGGATGTTATGACCATTATGTCCATCGATTCTTTGGAATGGTCAGCGATGGTACCGTTGCCGTTGCACCTGCCGCGCCTTATTTGCAACATTGTCTGACTTTTGAAAATAAAGTCCTGGTAGGCTTTGGTCTGCAAATTTCCACCAAAGAACGGGAAGTTGTGGAAAGACAGCTGCAAAATTTAAAAAGCGTTCTGATTCCCTGGCAAAGCGATTTGGAAAAAAAGCGTCAAGGTCTTCCCATCAAGGGGGATTGTACGGATGCTGCCAGTGAACTGGTAAAAGCCACCGGGGCTTCCATCTATAAAGTACAGTCCGGACCATTTCGAAAATATTTTGCCATTAACACCAACTGTGTCAAGCTGGCTGACACCATCATCGGCCCTGCGGGATTGGATATTATGCGAATCAATGCCATTGCTACTCCAGGCAGTTACTTCTCCATGCTCAACGAAATGTTTGAACGGGGAAATACTATTGTCACAGAGCGTACTATCTATTCGGATAAAAAACGCGGAAAAACTTTGGCACAAAAGCTGAAACAACAAGAGAAAAGACGTTCTGCGTAACCATATATGCTGTATATTTCTGTATAATTTTCCATGTTTTTAGAATAAAGTCTCGAGACCCAGCATTTTTTATGAGAACTTATTTACATTACCTTGCTAAAATGGTACAATAATACCGCACAATGAAGCTATAACATTGTTGTTATAACCAACCGGACAAACTGCGGTTCCCTGTCCGGGAAACTATGTCACAGAGGGGAATGGATACCAATGGAAAATTATTATCAGCCGGAAATTGAATGTGCCTCCCGGGAGCAAATTCGCGCCTGGCAGGATGAACGCTTGGTGAAACAGGTTCGCCATGTATATGACCATGTTCCGTATTATCGGAACCTGATGAAGGAAAAGGGCGTGACCCCTGAGGACATCCGCTCTGTCGATGACTTGTACAAGCTGCCTTTCCTTACGAAGGCTGACTTGCGGGATGCTTATCCTTTTGGCCTGCTGGCAGTACCCCTGGAGGATGCCGTGCGTATCCAGTCTACCAGCGGCACCACCGGCCGCCGGGTCGTTGCATTTTATACCCAGCACGATTTGGATTTGTGGGACGATTGCTGCGCCCGTGCTATCATGGCCGCCGGCGGCAATAAAGGCGATGTTATTCACGTGAGCTATGGATACGGTTTGTTTACCGGAGGTGCCGGTTTAAATGGCGGCTCCCATAAAATTGGCGCTTTAACGCTTCCCATGTCCTCCGGCAATACGGACCGGCAAATTCAGTTTATGTGCGACCTGAAATCGACCATTCTGTGCTGCACCCCGTCTTACGCTGCCTATCTGGCCGAATCCATCCATGAACGTGGCCTGCGGGACAAAATTCATCTGAAAGCTGGTATTTTTGGCGCCGAAGCCTGGACACAGGAAATGCGTCGGGATATCGAGGAGAAGCTCGGCATCAAAGCCTATGACATCTATGGACTTACCGAAATTTCCGGCCCCGGTGTTGCCTTTGAATGCAGCGCACAAACCGGTATGCATATCAACGAAGACCATTTTATTGCAGAAATCATCGACCCCAAAACCGGCGAGGTTTTGCCCGATGGAGAAAAGGGTGAACTGGTATTCACGTGCATCACCAAAGAAGCATTCCCCCTGCTGCGTTACCGTACCCGGGATATTTGTGTGCTGACTCATGAGAAATGTCCCTGCGGCCGTACCCATGTCAAAATGTCCAAACCCATGGGCCGTAGCGATGATATGCTGATTGTCAAGGGCGTCAATGTCTTCCCGTCTCAGATTGAAACCGTTTTGATGAACCGCGGTTACGCCGCCAACTATCAGATTATTGTCAGTCGTGAAAATAACAGTGATAAGCTGGAAGTTCAGGTAGAAATGACACCGGAAATGTTCTCCGATACCGTTTCTACTGTTTCCAAGAGAGAGGTCGAGCTGGAAAGCGATTTGAAGTCTATGCTGGGTATTTTTGCAGACGTGCAGCTGGTAGCACCCAAAACCATTGCCAGAAGCGAAGGCAAGGCTGTGCGTGTTATTGATAAGCGTAACCTGTATTAAAAGCATCGTTTTTTCTGAAAGGAAGGGATACAAATGACAGTCAAACAGATTTCTGTATTCTTGGAAAACAAGGCCGGCTGTCTGGCCGCTTTTACCAAAGTTTTGCGGGAACACAATATTGATATGCGGGCATTGTCCATTGCTGAAACACCGGATTTTGGAATTCTGCGTGTAATTGTGAACGATACCTATAAAGCTGCCTGTGTATTAAAGGAAGCGGAGTATATTTTCTCCATCACACCGGTTCTGGCTGTAGAGGTTTCTGATGAAGCCGGCAGCCTGTATCAGATTGTACAGCTTCTCGGCGACAATAAAATCAATCTGGAATACACCTATGCTTTTATTACTCGGAAAAAAGGGCAAGCCTATATGATTTTCCGGGTAGAAGACAACGAAAAAGCCATCGATGTATTGGAAAAGAACGGCGTTCATATTGTCAGTCAGGAAGAATTGGACGAACTGTAAGAAATATTTCTTTGCTTATTTCTTTTACTCGCTCCTTTCATAAAAGAACCCCCACCGCGGTAAAACGGTGGGGGTTCTTCTGTATGATATTGATTTTACCGCTGGTGATCTCAGCCCTGCATCAATTCACAAATCTGGTTGCAGAAAGTTACCGGGTCTTCTACCGGGAAGCCTTCAATCATCATAGCCTGGGTATACAATAGCTGGGTATAGCTCTTCAGCTTTTCCTTATCATCCTGGAACAGCTGGGTAAGCTTTGCAAAAATCGGATGGTTTGCATTCAATTCCAATACCCGCTGCGCCTGCACCTTATCGGTAGCCGGCATAGCGTTGAGCACCTTTTCCATCTCCAGGGTGATAGCGCCTTCAGAAGAAATGCATACCGGATGGCTCTTCAACCGCTGGGACAGACGGACCGCCTTGACTTTACCGTCCAGCGCTTCGGTCATAAAGTCCAGCATATCTTTATTGTCTTCGACCTGCTTTTCGGCTTCCTTTTTCTCCTCTTCGGTTTCCAAGTTCAACTCATCGGAAGAGATGTTCTTAAAGTCCTTATCGTCGTACTTGCCCACCATCTTCAGAGCAAACTCGTCCACATTATCGGTGAGATACAGGATTTCATAGCCCTTATCCCGCAGCATCTCGGTCTGAGGCAGCTGGTCGATACGCTCGATGGTATCGCCGCAAGCATAATAAATGCTGGTCTGGTCTTCCTTCATACGGCTGACATATTCTTTCAGCGTGACCATTTTCTTTTCACTGGAGGAATAGAACAGCACCAAGTCTTTCAAGACATCTTTATGCATACCATAGTCAGCATACATGCCATATTTCAGCTGAAGGCCGAAGCTCTTGAAGAACTCTTCGTACTTCTCACGGTCATTATTCAGCATAGATTCCAACTCGGACTTAATCTTCTTTTCCAGACGGCCGGCAATCAGCTTCAACTGACGGTCATGCTGGAGCATTTCACGGCTGATATTCAGGGACAAATCCTGAGAATCTACCAAGCCGCGGATAAAGCTGAAATAATCGGGAAGCAAGTCGGCGCATTTTTCCATAATCATAACGCCGTTGGAATACAGCTGCAATCCCTTTTCATATTCACGGGTATAAAAATCCATAGGCGCTTTGGCCGGAACAAACAGCAGAGCGTCATAAGTAGCGGCGCCCTCTGCATGAGTACGGATAATACGGGCCGGGTTCTGCCAATCCATGAACTTCTCCTTGTAGAAGTTCTGATATTCTTCCTCCGTGACTTCATTCTTATTCTTGCGCCAAATCGGGACCATGCTGTTTAGAGTCTCAGTTTCCGTATAGGTTTCATACTCTACAGGAGCATTTTCGTCAGCACCCTCGGCTTTTTCCTTTGGGCGGCTCTTTTCCACGTCCATACGGATGGGATAGCGGATATAATCCGAATATTTCTTGACGATGGAGCGCAGACGGTACTGGTCCAGATACTCGTCATAATTTTCTTCTTCGGTGTTATCCTTAATATGCAGGATAATCGTTGTGCCATGGCCGTCTTTGTCGGCGGGCTCAATGGTGTAACCTTCTGCACCGGTGGAATGCCAGCGCCATGCTTCATCGCTGCCATAGGCACGGCTGATGACTGTTACGTCATCGCTGACCATAAATGCAGAATAGAAACCAACGCCAAACTGGCCGATAATATCAATGTCTTCCTGCTTCTCGTTTTCCTTTTTGAAGTTGAGAGAACCACTTTTTGCAATGACGCCCAGGTTATTGTCCAATTCCTCCCGGGTCATACCAATACCATTATCAGTAATGGTCAGGGTGCGCTTCTCTTTATCAGCTTCAATGGTAATCGAAAAATCATCCCGGTTCAAACCGGTATCTCCGCTTTTCAGTGCCTGATAATAGAGCTTATCGATGGCGTCGCTGGCATTGGAAATCAGTTCCCGAAGAAAAATCTCCTTGTGGGTATAAATGGAATTAATCATCATGTCCAGCAGACGCTTGGATTCTGCCTGAAACTGCTTCATTTCCATGGAATATCAACCTCACGTTTCTATATTTAGCACTCTTCGTGCTTAAGTGCTAAAACTATTGTAACGCAATCGCCGCTGGAATTCGTGACGAAATTGTAAACTTTGCTTTTTCCTGCCCTTTTCAATAGATTTTTTCTCCACTTTTCCCTAATCAGAAAACAAAAACGCTGCCCTTCCCGATAGTTTTCCGGTCAGACAGCGTGTCCGTTTTATAGGCTTGCTCCAAACTTCTGATTAAAATCCAGCAGCTTTTCTCCTTCTGTGATCAGCTCTCCCTGTTCATTTTCCTGTATTTCTTCATACATCATCCACGGTACCTGGATACACCTGGTTTTTCCGTCTTCCAGCAGAAAAGAAATGGTACACTCCATATGATGAGACGGAGCTTTGCTGGTTCCGGTTTGCACCAACTCCACTTTCTTTTCCAGCACCCGGGCGTTCTGCCGGCAAATCGGCTTTTTTTCTTCATGCTTTGATTCAGAAGGTTCTTCATAATGTTTCAACTGATGATGATAGGAATAAAAGCTCCAAGCCACCATTCCGACCACTAACGCAGCCAAACCGAGCACCATAATCACCGGTCCCCACGGTGTGCCATGAAAACTCACCATAATCTCCCCTTTTCTTTATGTTAATGGATCTTCCAGTAAGACAACCTGTTTGGCCTCTGCGTCCAGACGCACTTGGCAGCCAATCGGCAAGGTCAGCATCGGGTGGGTGTGGCAGCAGTCAAATTGCGCCAGAATAGGGAAATCCGGTTTTCCTAACACTTCCAGCAATATTTCATAGGGCGCTCTTCCCGTTCCATTGTCGTCGAACTTTTCGTGCTTGCCCAAAATCAATCCGCCAATTTTTTCAAAAACATCGACCAGCTTGAGAAGCGAAAAACTACGTTCAATGGTACAGGCATCTTTGAGAGAGTCCTCCAACAGCAAAATGTCTCCCTGCCGAATCTCAGGCATATATTCGGTGCCGAAAAATCCCTCCATGGTATTCAAGTTTCCGCCTATGAGCCTGCCTTCGGCAATTCCGGGTTGTATACAAAGCCATTGATTTTTGTTTTTCTCTTTTGACCGGTCCTGCGTGCTCCAATTGATAAATTCCTCTGTCCAGAATTCTGGCATGGAATAAGAATAGGGAATCGCCAATCCATTTGCACAGAGAATGGTTTCAAACGAGGAAAAGGTACTGTCCACAAAAGGCGGAAATTCTCCAAAAGAAGAAGCCAGTGCTGGACCGTAAAAAACCGGCATTCCAGTTTTCGCGTAAACCGCCAGCAGCAATGCTGTGGTATCGGAATAACCGATGATGATTTTGGGATGCTGCTTTAGGTATTCGTAATCGATATACGGCAAAATAGAATTGGTATTGTTTCCGCCGATAGCCGCCATCAAAACTTTTACGTCATCCCGATACAGCAAATGGTTCACTTCTTCTGCCCGATCCCGAATACTACCGGAACGGTAAAAGTCACTTTTTCCATACAAGTCGCCGTCAATCACTCGGAATCCCTTTTTCTGCAAATACTGTTTTCCCCGCTCATATCGCACCGGTACCGTGCTGGAAATGGGCGAAGAGGAAGAAAACACACCGATTCCGTCTCCAGGTTGAATTCGAGCTGCTTTCATCTTCTGTTTCCCTTCTTTTCTTTAAAATTCCACCAGTTTTCGATAACCGGTGGAAAAATCCACCTGATTTCGAAGGGGATTCCCCGAAACATAGGCTCCAAGATTTTCCGCACTGATACGGACAATCCGCTCCAAGGTTTCCGGCAGATGATAAAACCCTGAAATATGAGGCGTAATTACTGCATTGGGCAGGTCCCACAGCCGGTGATTTTGGGGAAGAGGCTCCGGGTCTGTAACATCCAGCCCCACGCCGCCCAAATGACCCGACTCTAGGCCATCACACAGCGCTTCCGTATCTACAATCACACCGCGCCCCACATTCAACAGAACGGCGCCCTCCTTCATACTCTCAATACGCTTGCGGCTTAACATCCCGGCAGTTTCCCGGTTTCCCGGAAGAGTTACCGCCACCACATCCGCACGGGGCAGCAGGGAATCCAATTCTTCGGTCAGATATAGTTCATCTACATAGTCGGGCTTTCGGGTATCAGTGCGGCGTACCCCAATAACCGTTGCTCCTAACGCCTTCACTTTGCGGGCAAACTCCCCGCCAATATCCCCCATTCCCAGCACCAGCACCGTAGAGCCCTCAATAGAGCGAACCCTCCCCAGGCTTTTCCACTGGTGAAGATGCTGCGCGTCCCGATAGGCATGGAGTTTTTTGAAGAGCTCCAACAGCATCCCCAGCATATGCTCGGAAATCGCCAGACCGTATGCACCGGTGGCATTGGTGAGCAGCGTACGTGGGTGAAGTACCCCCGGCTGTAAAAAAGGCTCGGTTCCGGCGCTATTACATTGCAGCCATTTCAATCTTGGAGAGCCGTGTAAAAGTGATGCCGGGGGATTTCCAATCAATATGTCTGTGTTGTCCAGCTCTTCCTGGGTAACGGTTTCCGGCGTCCGATAGCGGAACCGGTATGCAGGTGCTGCACTTTCCAATATCTCTTTATGCCGCTCCTCCACGGGAAGCAGCACGGTGACTGTCATTTCCATTTTCTTCGCTTCCTTATAATATAATTTGCAAATATACCATATTTCGCAACAACACACCGCCATCATAAATCGGATGGTCATAGTGAGTCGTAAAAAAATCCGGGACAACATGAGAACGGGTAAAACCACAGGCTTCATAAAACGGGATGGTAGAGGGACTATCGCCGGTTCCCACCTGCAAAACCCGATAGCGGCCCCTATATTTTTCCACAACAAAAGATATCATTGCTTTTCCAAGCCCCTTCCGTTGAAAAGCCGGAGCTACTGCCAGATTTTTGATTTCCAGCACTCCGTCTCCTTCATCCGCGACCACACAGACTGCAATAGGGCTGCTGTCCTCTATCACATACATTTCCCCCCGTGCCAGATATCGGTCAATCATGCTCTCCTGCTCATCCCCCAGCAGCAAAAGGGGCAAATACCGTTTTTTGTCCTTTTCCACCCGATGAATTTCCATAAATTTCCCCATTCGTTTTTTGTCATCATAACACAGAACCCCCGCCTATGGCAATGCCCGGCGGGGGTTCCTCAGTTTTAGAATTTCTTATTTCAAGAAGCCTTCGACAATTCGAGCTTCTGCTTCCTGTTCGGTCAAGCCCAGGGTGCGGAGCTTCAGAATCTGTTCGCCGGCAATCTTACCGATGGCAGCTTCATGAATCAGGCTGGCGTCAATATGATTGGCTTCCAGTGCAGGCTGGGCAACTACGGTACCGTTTTCGGACAGAATGGCGTCGCACTCGGAGTGGCCGGTGCAGCGAGCATTTCCCTTCATGCAGGAATAAAATTCCTGATGGGAATGTCCCTTTGCCACAGAACGGGATATCAAATCCACGCCGCAGTCCTCCCCGTCCATGGTCACGTCAAAATCGGTGCGGGCAAACTCTTCACCGTCAGTCATCAAGCGTTCACGAACCACCAGCCGGGCACGAGGTCCCACACCCCCGCTGGTTTTGCGGCTGTTACGGTCTACGCCGCCCAACTGTACGGTATCCATTTCCAAAGAGGAATCCTCTTCCAGATAGACATCCGTAATCGGGTCGATACGCCGAGCGCCGTTTCCTTTACCGGTTCCCAGATGCTTTTCCTTATAGACCACATGAGCGCCTTTTTTCACGAAAAAGCGGTGAATACCGTTATGACGGGCTTCCTCTTCCCCGTCGCTGTGAACGCCGCAGCCGGCAACGATGACAACATCAGCGCCTTCACCCACATAGAAATCATTGTATACCAAGTCATTCACATCACTATGGGTCACACAGGCGGGAATATAAACGGTTTCCCCTTTGGTGCCGGGAGCGATATGAATATCAATACCGGGCAAATCTTTCTTAGATGTAATCTGAATATTCTTGGTGGACTGACGGCCGGCACAACCACCGTCTTCCCGGATATTAAACGCGCCATCAAAGCTTCCTTTAAAATCAGAAACGGCACGCAGCAGTTCTTCAGTTATTTTGTTCATTCCAGTTCCTCCTTTCCCAAAGGACAGCGGGCAGCCCGCTCATCTGCCAGCAACTGCGGCAGAACTTCTTTGCCAGGGCCAATCATACGGACACGGCCGTCTGCAATCACAATAATCTCATCAGCAATGGACAAAATCCGCTCCTGATGGGAGATAACCAGCAGGGTGCCGTTTCCCTGTTTCCGCAAACTCTGGAAGGTCTCCACCAGACGGGAGAAGCTCCACAGGTCAATTCCCGCTTCGGGCTCATCAAAAATGGACAGCTTTGCCTGACGGGCCAATACGGTAGCGATTTCAATTCGTTTGCTTTCGCCGCCGGAAAGCGATGTGTTCATTTCCCGGTCGATATACTCGTTAGCACACAGGCCAACTTGCCCCAGCAGGGCACAGAGTTTTTCTTCCGGCAGTTTTCCGCCGGCAGCCAGTTCCAGCAAATCGCGGACAGTGAGTCCCTTAAAACGGACAGGCTGCTGGAATGCGTAAGCAATGCCCTTCTGAGCACGCTCGGTCACGTCCAGATTGGTGATATCCTCTCCGTCAAAGAGGATACGTCCGCTGGAAGGGGTTTCAATACCGGCAATCAATTTAGCCATTGTAGTTTTTCCGCCGCCGTTGGGGCCGGTTACTACAATCAGTTTTCCCTCCGGTACAGTTACGTCAATATCTTTTATAATGTCTTCCCCGTCGGGAATACTCCAGGCGAGATGTTCTATTTTCAGCATATGGACTTCCTTTCTCCGATATACCGGAATTTCCTGTATTTTCGTTTCTTATTGTATCATTCTTTATTCCATCCGTAAATATGTATTTTGCCGTTTCTCTTCTAAAATATACTAAATTAGTATACTTTATGACCAAAAAGCTCGGGAAGCGCCAATCGCTTCCCGGCTCTTGGAATGGACTTCCTGATTTATCACTTTCCAGCATGCAGCGCACGCATGGCATTGAGAATGGCAAGGACCGATACCCCGACATCTGCAAAAACTGCCAGCCACATATTGGCAAGACCCAAAGCACCCAAAACCAACACAATGCCTTTTACTCCTAATGCAAAGACAATGTTCTGGCGGACAATCCGCAAAGTTTTGCGGGCAATCTGGATTGCCAGAGGAATTTTCGAAGGCTTGTCGTCCATCAGGACGATGTCGGCCGCTTCAATAGCAGCAGCAGATCCCATGGCACCCATGGCAATGCCCACATCCGAACGGGACAACACCGGCGCATCGTTAATACCATCACCAACAAACACCAGCCTGCCTTTTTCCGATTTTTTCTCCAACAAGGCTTCCACCTGTTCCACTTTTCCCGCAGGCAGCAGTTCCGTATACACCTCTTCCAATCCCAAACGGCGGGCTGTATCCTCGCCTACCTCTTTGGCATCTCCGGTCAACATGACCGTCTTTTTCACACCCAGTTCCTTGAGGCTTTCAATCGTTTGGGCAGCATCTTCTTTCACTTCATCGGAAATCACAATATGACCCGCATATTCTCCATCAATGGAAACATGCACCAATGTGCCTACCCGATGACATTTGTGACATTCACTGCCGGATTCAGCCATGAGCTTCTGGTTGCCCACACAAACGGTTTTCCCATCGATTATCGCTCGAATGCCCCGGCCGGAAAGCTCTTCTACTTTGGAAATACGCCCTGCATCCAGTTCTCCTTCACAAGCTTCCCGGAGAGACCGGGCAATCGGATGGTCGGAGTAGTTTTCTGCCAAAGCAGCCATTTCCAAAAGCTGCTCGGAAGTCGTATTCCGTGGATGCACTGCTGTTACATGGAATACCCCCCGGGTAAGGGTACCGGTTTTATCAAAGACCACCGTTTCCACATGAGCCAGCGCCTCCAAAAAGTTTCCGCCCTTTACCAGAATA
>OBYM01000245.1_pt1 | contig 33093 bp, 29 predicted proteins | sample 1538191 | NCBI WGS metagenome assembly OBYM01 (sample SAMEA2580165, study PRJEB22360) | human gut metagenome | biome: human gut; feature: human-associated habitat; material: faeces | place: Denmark | collected 2008/2010 | reverse complement strand
TGCGCCCATAATGGCGGCCTCGCCATAAGAAATTCCCAGCAGAGGCGGCGCCAACAGAATAATCCCCGCCATTTCAAAAGATGCCGGCACAAAGCACAGCAGCACCGCAGGCCGTCCGACTTTTTTCAAATCATTGAGGTTTAAAGATAGCCCTGCACGGGTCAAAATGATAATCAGGGCAATTTGCCGCAAATCAGCGGAAATGTTCAGAATAGAATCATCCAGCAGATTGAGGACACATGGCCCCAGCAAAATGCCGGCAACCATCATACCCAGCAGTCCAGGCAGGCGGCACTTACGGCACACCCATCCCAGCGCCATTCCTGTGAGAAAAATCAGGCCAAGACTTGTTAACATAAAACACCCTCCAAATTAAAATATGGACACATAACAAAAAAATGCCAATGACCCCTGTCTTTTGACAGAAGTCATCAGCATTTCTCAGCGGTTTCGGCAAACGCCGGGGGAGTACTTCATTCCCCGTGTTTCATTGTAGAATTCAGGATAGCACATTCTTGTTAAAAAGGCAAGCCTGCTCCGCTATTTTTCAAAATGTTTTTGCTTTATCCCAGCAGGAACTGGCTGATACTGATGACCAGCCCGGAAAATACGATGGACACCGTAGATACCAGTTTAATCAGGATATTCAGCGACGGACCGGAAGTATCCTTGAAGGGGTCACCTACCGTATCACCAATGACAGCAGCTTTGTGACAGTCAGAACCTTTTCCGCCGTGTTTACCTGACTCGATATACTTTTTAGCGTTATCCCATGCGCCGCCAGCGTTAGACATGAACACCGCCATCGCAAAACCGGTTACGGTAACGCCGCCCAACAATCCAACCACAGCTTCTACGCCGAGAATACAGCCAGTCACAATAGGAACGATAATTGCCAGCAACGAAGGCAACACCATTTCATGCAGTGCGCCCTTGGTACACAAATCTACACAAGAAGCATAATCTGGGTCGGCTTTCCCCTGCATAATTCCCTTAATTTCCCGGAATTGGCGGCGAACCTCCACCACAATGGACTGTGCTGCACGCTGTACGCCGCTCATAGTCAGTGCCGCAAAAATAAAGGTCAGCATAGCGCCCAGGAAAATGCCGACCAGCACTGCCGGATTGGTCAGGGACAAGTCAATGGTAACTTTTCCTTTTACCACATCTACATAGGAAACCAGCAGCGCCAATGCTGTCAATGCAGCAGAACCAATAGCAAAACCTTTACCGGTAGCGGCGGTGGTATTGCCCAGAGAGTCCAATGCATCGGTGCGGTTACGGACTTCTTCTCCTAAACCGCTCATTTCTGCAATACCGCCTGCATTATCGGCTACAGGTCCGTATGCGTCGGTGGCCAGTGTAATTCCCAACGTGGAAAGCATTCCTACCGCTGCGATACCGATTCCATACAGACCCCGACTAAAGCATGCTTCATAATTCTGGGCGTCAGCAGTATTGAGAGAACCGCCGGCTGCCAGGAACGATACAATAATGGCAATACCCACAATAATCACTGGTGCAGCAGTGGAGAGCATTCCCAGGGAAATACCGCCGATAATAGTAGTCGCTGCACCGGTCTCGGTAGAATCAGCCAGCTTTTTGGTAGGCTTATAAGTATCCGACGTGTAGTATTCAGTAAAATAGCCAATGGCAACGCCTGCCAGCATACCGGCAAGAATGGCAAAATATACGCCCATATCGCCCAGAATAAACCAGGTGAGAGGCGCCGCCAAGATTGCAGCCAAAACGGTAGCGCTGTAGGTACCTTTTCGCAAGGCCCCCAGCAAATCACGCTGAGAAGCGCCTTCTTTTGTACGGATGAGGAAAGACCCTAACAGAGAACAAATCACGCCTACCACTGCAATAGACAGCGGAAGAAGCATGGCACTCCAGCCTTTATCAGTTCCGCCATAAGCGGCTGCACCCAATGCAAAAGTCGCCAGAATGGAACCCACATAGGACTCATAGAGGTCTGCACCCATACCGGCCACATCACCAACATTATCACCTACATTATCGGCAATGGTAGCAGGGTTGCGGGGGTCATCCTCGGGAATACCGGCTTCTACCTTTCCCACCAAATCAGCGCCTACATCGGCGGCCTTTGTAAAAATACCGCCGCCTACACGGGCGAACAATGCCATAAAGGAAGCACCCATACCAAACATAACCATGGTGTGAGCAATTTGTGCTGCATCATATCCAGCAATATACTTTAAAATATGGAACCATACAGAAATATCCAGCAGTCCCAATCCCACTACCGTGAAACCCATAACGGAACCAGAAGAAAATGCCACCTGCAAGCCTCGATTCAAGCTCTCATGGGCAGCGTGAGCAGTCCGTGCATTGGAAGAAGTGGCTATCTTCATACCAATAAAGCCTGCTAATGCAGAATAACAGCCGCCGGTTAGAAAAGCAAAGGGAATAAACCAGTTGTCCAGCTGACCTGTAGCTACCAGAATCAACAAGACTACAAAGACTACCAGAAAAATTTTGACAACAGCCTTATACTGCCGTTTCAGATAGGCATTGGCTCCTTTACGAATAGAAGCCGCCAGTTTTTTCATTAAATCGGTCCCCTCAGAAAATCGGAGCACCTTCCGGCTTTGTATCACGGCAAACAGCAACGCGATAACCGCTCCGGCAAGACCAATCCAGAACAGGTTTTCTGTCATTTTCTCCACTCCTTTTGTTTCATATTCAAACGCCATCTTCTCTTGTGGGATATGTACATTTTAGCGCACTAAAGGAGTAAGTGCAATAGTTTTCCGTTTTTTAATACAAAATTTTTTTTGAATCTTTGCAAATACTATGATTTATAAACCGTACAAATTCTTCTGATGGGTCTTTATTGGTACCATAGCCATAGTTTTATACATACAAAAAACAAAAGGTCTGGATGGTTGTACATCCAGACCTTGACAGTTTATATTATTTTTCCTGACTGGCTTTTGCCACTGCATCAGCCACCGCTTCCGTTACACGTGCATCAAAAATGCTGGGGATAATATATTCTTCGTTCAATTCTTCCGGAGAAATCACAGAAGCAATGGCCTGTGCTGCGGCTACTTTCATCTTTGGCGTAATATCCCGGGCCCGGGCCTGCAAAGCACCCTTAAAAATACCGGGGAATGCCAGCACATTGTTGATCTGATTGGGGAAGTCACTGCGGCCGGTACCCATCACCTTGACTCCGGCTGCTTTGGCTTCATCATACATAATTTCAGGGGTCGGGTTCGCCATGGCAAAAACAATGGGGTCAGCAGCCATGGTCCGAATCATTTCCGGCTTTAATGCGCCGCCTACGGATACCCCGACAAAAACATCCGCTCCTACCAACGCATCCGCTAAGGTGCCTCTCAGGTCTTCGGGATTGGTAATGTCACACAGCATCTTTTTATGGTCAGCAATTCCCACGCCGCGCTCTTTATACAAGATACCGTTTTCGTCGCAGGCAATGATATATTTTGCACCGGCTGCCAGCATCATTTTGATAATGGCCGTTCCTGCTGCACCCGGTCCATTCAGAACAATCTTGATATCTCCAATCTTTTTTCCAACTACCTTCAAAGCATTCAAAAGAGCTGCCGTTACCACAATACCGGTTCCGTGCTGGTCATCGTGAAACACAGGAATATCCAGCTCTTCTTCCAAACGGCGCTCAATTTCAAAGCAACGGGGGGAAGAAATATCTTCCAGGTTAATTCCGCCAAAGCACGGGGCAATATTCTTGACAGTACGAATGATTTCTTCGGTATCTTGGGTATCCAGACAAATCGGTACTGCGTCTACGCCGCCAAACTCTTTGAACAGCACAGCTTTTCCTTCCATAACGGGAATGGCCGCTTGTGCACCGATATTTCCAAGCCCTAAAACGGCGCTGCCGTCAGAAACCACTGCAATGGTACGGCCTTTTAAGGTATATTCATAAACAGCTTCGGGATTTTCATGAATTTTCCGACAGGGCTCGGCAACACCGGGCGTATAGGCTGTGCTTAAGTCGTCCCGGGTTTCCAGCTTGACACGGCTGATGGTTTCTACCTTTCCCTGATGCTCCCGATGCATTTTTAATGCCAGCTCGTTAAAATTCTTTCCCAATTTGAGCGCCCCTTTTCGATTCTTATTTTGGAAACAGTATAACACAATTTCCGCACAAAATCTACAAACGCATCCAGTGTTTACACGGAGCACCAGCATATTTTCCCTCCTATCTGCATAGCTTTTCAGAAATGGACAAAGGAGGAATGATACCTTGTATGATTATACCCGGGTTACGCTGGAATTACAGCAGCTGGCGGGAAGATATGAACAGTGCCAGCTTTCGTCTGCAGGAAAAAGCCTTTGTGGACGTTCTCTACATTTATTTCGCATAGGGAATGGTACCAAAAATGTTCTATATGCTGGAGCGTTTCATGGTCTGGAAGGAATTACCGCTGCTGTACTGACACATTTTTGCCGCAGAATTTGCCAGGCACAGGAAAGCAACCTGACTGTATATGGAGTTCCTGTCCGGCCCCTCTTAGAAAAAATCTCATTTTACTGTATTCCTATGGTAAATCCCGACGGAGTCGAAATCTCTGTTTGCGGAGAAAAAACTGCCGGGAAATATTCCAATATTTCTGCTGGGAAAGCCCATCGCTGGCAGGCCAACGCTCGGGGAGTGGACATCAATCATAATTTTGACGCAGGCTGGCATGTGCTTCATCAAATGGAGCAAAATGCAGGTATTACAGGTCCCGGCCCCACCCGTTATGGCGGAGCATTTCCGGAAAGTGAGCCGGAAACGTCTGCCTTGACTGCCCTTTGCCGGAAGATTCCTTTTCGCTTGGTCATAGCCCTGCATACCCAAGGGGAAGAAATTTACTGGCAATATGGAGAACATACCCCAAAAGAATCTTCCTCTATGGCAGAAAAATTCGCTGAAGTTTCCGGCTATCGCGCCGCTTTTCCGGAACCAATGGCCTCGTTTGGAGGGTTCAAAGACTGGTTTATCGAAACATTTCACCGACCCGGATTTACCATTGAAGCCGGCAAAGGGAAAAATCCTTTGCCTTTTTCAAAATTGTGCGCTATAGAGTCAAAAATCTTCCCGATATTGGCCATAGGGTTACAGATGGCAGCTTTAGAGAATTACGGAATCTCCCATTGAATGTGACAAAACCGTTGCAATCCTTTCATGTTTCTGTAATTGTTTCCTTATAGTCTATATGATATGATAAAAGGACCGGGAAAAACCCGGCCTTTTACATGGAAAAAGTGAGACGATACCCGTAAAAAGAAAGGATTCTGTCATGTTATGAAAAAAACACAAATGAAAATAGCTGTTCTGCTGGCAGCATTACTTCTTTCTTCCGCTTCTCTTTTGAGTGCCTGTTCACCGGAAAATACCGATACATCCTCTGATTCTTCCTCGTCGGCCGTGAGCAGCACCGTTTCGCAGGATTCCTCCGGCCTTCGGGATGATTCCTCTTCTACGGAAAGCCAATCTGACAATTCTCAGATTCTTCCTGACGTCAGTGCTGACGATCCTACTTTTGTACAGCTTTTTGCAGAAAATCCGCTGGACGCTGCCTATGCCAAAGAAGCAGAAGATGCAGCCAGTACCGGTCAAATGCTCAGTGTTATGAATCGATATATTGAATTTTGGAAAAAAGAAGTTGATGGAGCATACCAACAGCTAATGGATAAAACATCAGGAGAAGGAAAAGACTCCATTCGCACCCAGCAGGAAGAATGGGTGAATGGTACTGAGGAAACACTCCGCTCTATCGAAGAGGAGGCTCAAGGGGATGGAACTGCCCGTCAGCTTGAAATCTCCGGACAGATTTTGTCTTACTACCGCGCCCGGGCAGCCAGTCTGTACAGCCAGCTATATCAAATTGAGCCCGACTTTTCTTATCAGTTTAGCCAGACCGACACGACTTCTTCTCAGGAATCATAAAAATTCCTATACAAAAAGCCGCTGTTTCCAGCGGCTTTTTCTTTTATGATGATAATATGGTCAGTTTTGGGGCGAATTACTTTCTACTGCACTTAGCGTTTCCGATGAAGCCAGTTGGCTCTCTTCCGACTGACTACTTTCAGGCGTAGGAGTACTTTCGGGAGCCGGCGTCTTTTCAGGCTCTATCATCGTATTCTTATACACCACTAACGATTGACTGCCCATTTGCTGATACCTGGTTTCTACCAGATTCTTTTTATATTTTACCTGTCCATCCAGTGGGTCATTGAAGTAATAATATTGACTATCATACCCCGTAAGTACAAGACAATGTTCATGAGAAATCCACTGAAAGGTTTTCCCGGTATCTTTTAAAATCCATGTAGACCCTTTTCCTGGCTCCATCATATACATGGTTGCCCACATAACAACGGGAATCCCCTTATCAATATAGGTGCTGCATAAAGAAGAAAGGCTTTTTCCGGTGGTATTGACCATTGTACAGGAGTCGGGAAGAAATTTGTTAATGGCCTTTTCAATGCAGGGAGCATAGCAGCCAAATCCATTATTGGTATAGGGATTTCCCATGAAAACATCATTAGGATGATAGCCTACCAGCTTCCCGTTTTTATAAGTAAAGGAAGCTCTGGGAAGATAATTGTCAATAAAGGTATTGGGAGTAATCGAAATTCCTGCATACTGGCAGGCCATAACCGCACTCACACTTTCACACCCAGTAGGATATTTCTCCACCTGACTGATAAAAGGAACTTTTGATAACCATACCCTTTTTTCGGGAGTGGGGTTTGGCTTCGGATTTTTGGTAGCACTGGGCTTTGAGGAAGTGGAATGATTCGGTGTTGGAGCAGGTTTTTGTGCCTGCTCCTTGTCCTCTTCTGTAATAACCTGGGCTGGCTTTTTTTGTGCCTCCAGTTCTTCCTTTTCTTTTTGATTTTCCTCGTATACCTGCAAAATTTCCGGATCTGTTTCCGGCTCATACACAGGTTCCGGGGTACTTTTGGGCGTAGCCACCGGGGACGGGATAGGGGTAGATGAAGGTGATGGAGATGGGGTAGGGGTAGGAGTTGGTTCCGGTGTGGGGGAACTTGTCCTTTTTGGTGTAGGAGTTGGCGTCTCTACAGCAACAGAAGAAGAATCCAGTGAACTTGGAGACGGTTCTACTTTCATTTCCTCCAAACTTCCAAAAAGTCCAATGAAAATCAAGCTGAAACAGACTACCAATACCGCCACGCCCGCCAGCGCCATTTGCCTTCTTTTTCGATTCATATTCCTTTACACTCCCCAAATGCTGCCAGTGAAATGATACGGCTCAAGATTCTTCCGTGTTTTCTATTGTTTCGGCCTCTTCCTGTACACTGTCGTCTGTGTTTTCATCTTCCTGTGGCATATCGTCTTCCTCTTCATGAGGCGCACGGGACAAGGTGACGACTTTGTTGTTTTCGCCGGTAATCTTCATAACTCGCACACCCTTACTGGGACGAGCGCATACCCGGATCGACTCTGCCTGAATCCGGATAATAATTCCATCAGCAGAAATCAGAATAATATCGTCATCCAAATCCACGACCTTAATAGCTGCTACATCACCATATTTCTCCACATGATAATTCAGCAAGCCCTTACCGCCGCGGCTTTGCAAACGATAGTCGGAAATCGGCGACAAACGTCCATAACCGGTTTCGGAAACCGTAAGGACCAATCCGTTTTCCCGCAGAATGGACATACCGACTACACAGTCTCCGTCCTTCAGCGTGATGGCTTTGACACCGCGGGCTGTCCGGCCCATTGCCCGGACGTCCGTCTCATGGAAACGGATAGCCATACCCTTCCGGGTAGCAGCCAACAACTCATCATTGCCGCTTGTCAAACGTACCCAGCTCAATGCGTCGTCTTCGTCCAAATCAATGGCAATCACGCCACCTTTTCGGGTGGTATTAAATGCCTGCAAACTGGTACGCTTGATAATTCCGTTGCGGGTAACCATCACCAAATATTTGTCTTCCTGCATGTCCTGTACCCGAATCATGGAAGTTACCTTTTCATCGGCTGACAGAGGCAAAAGATTCGCAATATTCATTCCTTTACTGGTACGGGAACCCTCCGGCACTTCATAGGCCTTCATCCGGTAAACCCGTCCCAGATTGGTAAAGTACATGACATAATCATGATTGTTCAGTACAAACATTTCTGTGGCCACATCTTCGTCCCGGCGGGTCATGCCGCTGATGCCGCGTCCGCCACGGCGCTGGGTGTGATAGGTGTCCACTTTCTGGCGTTTGACATAACCGGCTTCCGTCAGGGTAAGGACACATTCCTCATTGGGAATCAAATCTTCGATGTCCACTTCACCGCTGACAGCGGCAATTTCTGTCCGGCGCTCATCGGCATATTTTTTCTTCATAGCCAATGCTTCGTCCTTGACAATAGACAGAATCCGCTCTTCGTGAGACAGGATATCCAGATAGTCCGCAATTTTTACTTTGAGAGCTTCCAGCTCATCCTCAATTTTTTGCCGCTCCAAACCGGTCAACTGTCCCAGGCGCATTTGGACAATAGCCTGAGATTGTACATCATCCAACCCAAACCGCTCGCACAACCGGGTCTTGGCTGTAGGCTGGTCAGGGGAGGTACGGATAATAGAAATCACTTCATCGATAAAATCGACTGCTATTTTCAATCCTTCCAGAATATGTTCCCGTTCCTGTGCTTTTTTCAGTTCAAAGCGGGTACGGCGGGTGACGACCTCTTCCTGGAAGCGGATATATTCCTTCAGCATCTGGATAAGGGTCAGGGTGCGGGGCTGGCCGTCTACAATGGCCAGCATAATCACGCCAAAGGTGGTCTGCATCTGGGTATAGGAATAGAGCTGGTTCAAAACGATTTGCGGAGAAGCATCCCGCTTCACATCAATGACAATGTGCATACCTGCACGGTCAGAATGGTCTTCCACATTGGAAATGCCCTCAATGCGCTTTTCCTTGACCAAATCTGCAATGTTTTCAATCAGTCGTGCTTTGTTCACCTGATAGGGGATTTCGGTTACGACAATTTTAAAGCGGCCGTTTTTCTCTTCTTCAATTTCAGCACGGGCACGCACGGTAATGCGGCCGCGGCCGGTACCATAGGCAGCACGAATTCCGCTGCGTCCCATAATCAATGCACCGGTGGGGAAGTCAGGCCCTTTAATATATTCCATCACTTCATCCAAGGTTGCATCCGGATTATCAATCAGACAGCACATACCGTCGATTACCTCACCCATATTGTGGGGAGGAATATTGGTCGCCATACCTACCGCAATACCGGTAGAACCGTTAACCAGGAGGTTGGGAAAATGGCAGGGAAGTACTTGGGGTTCCTTCAAACGGTCATCATAGTTGGGGCCAAAATCCACCGTATCCTTATCGATATCCGCCAGCATGTCCACAGAAAGCTTGCACATACGGGCCTCTGTATAACGATAAGCAGCCGGCGGGTCTCCGTCCACAGAACCAAAGTTTCCGTGGCCGTCTACCAGCACATACCGCATAGAAAAGTCCTGTGCCAGACGTACCAGGGCGTCATATACCGAAGCGTCACCATGAGGATGGTAACGTCCCAGCACACTACCCACCGTATCAGCACATTTACGATAAGCCTTTTCTGGCCACAGGCTGTTTTCATACATGGTATAAAGGATTCTTCTATGTACCGGTTTTAATCCGTCCCGTACATCCGGAAGAGCACGGGAAATAATCACCGACATGGAATAGGCCAGGAAGGAGTCCTTCATTTCCTTTTCCAAATCTACCGGTATAATATGTCTTTCCTGCTCTTGCTGCTCCTGCATATCATCGCGCATTTCATCCATTTAGCAGACACCTTCCTGCAAATAATTTTCTCTCAGGGCCCGTTTCAGGAATTTTCGAACCCCTTTATATTCATCCATGGTCAATACTCTCTTGGGTAAAAAGCGCATTCCACAACCTTCGTCCAAAAGGATGACCCTTTTATCTTCATAAACCCGCAGAATTTCTTCATAAGAAATCCGCTCACAACCCATATCTGTGACGAAACGGACCCCCATCCCGTCAAATTCGGTCCGGCTGGCTACCATATGCTTGGTATGGTTTGCAAAATATCGTCTGGCTCGACGCCGAACTACATAGGGCATGGCAAAATCATAATATAGGCAAATCCCTATCCCCAGGCAGGTTACCAGAAAATAGGCGATGTTGTTATACCCCGTAGGCGCATAAAAATAGACTCGGCCAAGCAGCGACGCCAATATCAGCCCCATCCCCAACAAACGAAATCCTATCAGCTCCAGACGGCTGGTTTTCATCTTTCTGGCCGCCACCTGAAAATCGGCAAAATCTTCGCCGGTTATCAAGTAGCTGTCCAATATATATTTTTCTTCTGTATCCATAAGCGCAGCCTCCATTCATTGGCATTCTGCTGCCTGCAGCCTGTGCTTGTAGTCTTGACCGAATTTCTTCCCTTTATACCGTATCAATCTTCCCGGGGAGTAGTGCCCGCCATAATCATGGCCTGAACTTCCGGCAGCACCCCTGGCTCTACACAGCGAAGAGGCAAAATCACCATTTTTCCCTCGCGGGATAATACCAGATGATTCCCGTATTGCGCACATTCGGTTTCGCCATCTAACGGAATTTCCCATTCATCTCCGCTCTGCTCCACGGTAATCGCATCTGGATAAATTTCCAGGGAAAACTCCCGTCCATCAGCCCGCTTTTTTGCTTGGCTGCGAAGTCCTAATTCCGGGACAACCCACACCACTGCTATCAGCAAAATACATATAATTGCCAGTGTCAATCCTTCTGCTGCTCCAGCGGTAAACCAATTTATCAGGCAAAACACAGCAGCGATTGCCAAAATAACGGTTTCGATTACTGCCCGTGTGCCGGTCGTTTTGATATATCCCATTCCCTTCAGGCAACGGTATATCTCCCGCCAGCGCAGCACATAATTGACACGGATACCCGTCTGTACATCTTCATAGACAGCAGCATCCTCATCGGCTACCAGTTCGGCTTCCGAACCATCCCAGCCTTCTTCTTCGTCTTCTTCTACGGCATCTTCCGGGACCTCCCGGTTTATTTTCTCCAAATCTCGGTCTCGCTCCATGTGTCTTCAGATGCGCCTGACGGCGCTTTTCCTCCTTTTGTTCAATTACGTTTGGTTGTAAAATTGATCATATATACAATAAGTAAATCAAACGTCCAGATTCTTCGCATACCGGGCATTTTCTTCAATGAATTCCCGGCGGGGTTCCACCTTGTCTCCCATGAGCACTGTGAAGATCTCATCAGCAGTAGCTGCATCTTCCACTTCTACCCGAAGCATGGTACGGCGTTCCGGGTCCATGGTAGTCTCCCATAGCTGCTCGGAGTCCATCTCACCAAGGCCCTTATAACGCTGGATATCATAATTGCTTCCCAGTTCCGCCATAATGGCATCTCTCTGCTCATCGGAAAAAGCGTAACGATGTTTTTTGCCCTTCGTAATTCGATACAGCGGCGGCTGTGCCAGATAAATATGTCCCTGCTCTACCAACGGGCGCATAAAACGGAAGAAGAAGGTGAGCAGCAGCGTGCGAATATGGGAACCGTCCACATCAGCATCCGCCATAATGATGATCTTGCCATACCGCAGCTTGGTGATATCAAATTCATCTCCCAAGCCACAACCAAGAGCGGTTACCACCGGCATCAGCTTTTCATTGCCGTACACCTTATCAAGCCGGGCTTTTTCCACATTCAGCATTTTTCCCCACAAAGGAAGAATCGCCTGGAATTTCCGGTCACGTCCTCCCTTGGCGGAGCCGCCTGCAGAGTCACCCTCCACGATGTAGATTTCGGTTTCTTCCGGATTACGGGACTGGCAGTCTGCCAGCTTTCCGGGAAGAGCCGCGTTTTCAAGAGCTGACTTCCGGCGAACCATTTCCCTTGCTTTTCTGGCAGCTTCTCTGGCTCTGGATGCTGCCAGAGACTTTTCGAAAATGGCCTTTGCCGTTGCCGGATGTTCTTCCAAATAGGTGGCATATTTATCCGTAATCAAGTTGCTGACCAGAGAAAGAATCTCCATATTTCCCAGCTTGGCCTTTGTCTGTCCTTCAAACTGGGCTTCTTTCAGCTTCACACTGATAATCGCTGTCAAACCTTCCCGGACATCATCGCCGGAAAGGTTTTTATCGTTTTCCTTGAGAATATTATATTTCCGGGCATAGTCATTCATGACCCGGGTTAATGCGCGCTTAAAGCCGTCCTCATGGGTACCGCCATCGGTAGTATGAATATTGTTGGCAAACGACAGCAAAAGCTCATTATAGCTGTCATTATACTGCATAGCCACTTCCACCGTAGCGGAATCGTCCGGCGCAACAGCCGTAAAATGCATTACATCCGGATGAATGACTTCGACTGCCTTCTTTTTGTTGATGTATTCCACAAAGCTGGAAACACCGCCTTGATAACAGAAATTGTGCTGGACAGGCTCTTCTCCGCGCAAATCCGTCAGTTCAATATGAATTCCAGCATTCAGGAAAGCCTGTTCCCGCAGCCGGGTCTGCAGTGTATCAAAATTGTAAACGGTTGTTTCTTTAAAAATCTCCGGGTCTGCCAAAAAGCGTACAGTCGTGCCGGTACGATTAGGGTCTTCACTGGGACCTAAGTCCTGCAAATCCGTTACCTGCTTGCCCCGTTCAAAGCGCTGAAAATATTTGTGGCCGCCGGTATAAACCTCTACCTCCAGCCAAACAGACAGGGCGTTTACAACCGATGCGCCAACGCCATGAAGGCCACCGGAAACTTTATAGCCGCCGCCGCCAAACTTTCCGCCTGCATGAAGCATGGTGTACACGACGGTAACGGCTGGAAGTCCGGTCTGATGCTGAATGCCCACCGGGATACCACGGCCGTTATCCGACACGCTGATAATTTCTCCAGGCAGAAGCTTTACTTCGATTTTGTCACAGAATCCGGCCAACGCTTCGTCAATGGCGTTGTCTACGATTTCGTATACCAGATGATGAAGGCCTCTGGGTCCGGTAGAACCGATGTACATACCCGGACGCTTACGGACAGCTTCCAGTCCTTCCAATACCTGTATTTGACTTTCATCGTAACTTTGATTGGTTTGCGTCATATCGCTGAAATCCAAGTATAAACCCTCCAATTACTGATTTCCGCCCGGTGGGCCCGACAGCTATGGACTGCCGGCAGAAGAAGAACGATCCTCTGGCCAAAATCCACAGAGGACCGGTGACGATTTCCAGGATAACAACAGGGAAAGTCTTTGAAAACAGACATCCACACGATCCTTTTCCAGAATCTCCCCATTATTTCATACTGTATTATTATAGCACAAACGCCATTAAAACACAATAAAAGACGGCAAAACGCCGTCTTTTATTCAAAAAGGATATATAGGTTCCACTGGTTATAGAACCCTTGTTTCATCCAAGTTTTCCTGAACATTTTTCTCATGATCTTTGTGAACAGGAGGCTTCTCTTGCTGGGAAGAAGCGCGACGGATGACAGGAACACGAAGCTGAACACAAAACAGACTCAGAATATAGAACAAAAGGAACGGGGCAATGACTACCAACACAGACCACCACACAGCTTCTTCCATGAAAAGCAGGGTTGCCGCCAAAATCAGTGCGCTCAGGGCAATGGCAGCAAAGGCCATACTTAAGACTGCAGTAGAAAGTGTCACATTGGAAATTCCAAGACAGTGAGGGCAACGATATTCTCCCCGGCGCCGCAGACTCCAAGTGATTGCCAGATTTACCTTTTTCCCGCAATAGGGGCAGACTGCCCGTCCAAACTGTTTCATAAATCAGGTATCCTCCCATCGTTTGATGCTAAGGCCTTCCACAAACCCCGTTCTCTTTAAGAGCGTGGTGGTAGAAATTTGCGAAATATATACAGTGGCTTTTCCCGTTTTTCCCTTGCACAACACAAAAGACTTCGGCATTTCCATGGACACATTGACAACGCGCCCCTGTTTTTGAGCCTCGGCCAGGTAATCACGGGTAACTTTTGAAATAGTGGAAGTCTCCAAATCGAATATTCCCACAATCTCATTGATTTTGATTACGGTATCCTGTCCCAAATGGAGATACATACCGGTTCATCCTTTCTCAGCATACAGCCGTTTTTGCTGCTGCTGTTTGATGAGGAAAGTATTTTATGATTCTTCTCGAATCATCCCTTCCTCTACACAAAACACTTTTCCTTTTTCCAACATCCGCATATTGGAAGCATCACAGCAGGTGATAAAAATTTGTCTTCCCTGCAAATGATTCAGCAAATACTCCTGCCGGCTGACATCCAGCTCACTCATCACATCATCCAGCAGCACTGCCGGCGGTTCCCCGATGATACTTTCCAGCACCGCCGCTTCCGCCAGCTTTAAAGAAAGGACAATGGAGCGCTGCTGTCCCTGTGAGCCAAAAATTCTGGCCGGAGAGCCGTTAAGAGTCAGCTGTAAATCATCCCGATGAGGCCCCGCTGTGGTAAATCCTGCTCCTAAGTCATCCCGCCGGCATTTTTGCAGCGTTTCCATCATGGCCTCTGCATAGTTGGTTTTCGTATTTTCCTGGCTAATACCCGTCATGACCATTCGAAGGCCCATCTGCTCCCTGTTTTTCGAAATGCCGCAGTAGATTTCTCGAGCTTCCGGTTCCAGGTTTTGGATATATCGCAGACGCTCTTCCATAATGGCTCCGCCAAACCCGGAAAGACGCTCATCCCAAATTTCCAGTGTATCCAGCAATTCCCGATGACGCGGAATATCTTTCAGGAGTGTATTGCGCTGCTGCAGGGTGCGATTATACTGGTTCAATAACCCCGCATAAGAAGGGCGAATCTGGCAGATGGCACTGTCCAAAAAGCTTCGTCTTTCTGACGGACCGTCTTTCACAAGGGACAAATGCTCTGGCGAAAAAACTACTGCACAAAATGTCCCTACCAAGGAAGAAGCTGCCCTTTTTCCTACGCCATTCAACACGGCGCTTCTGCGGCCGCTCTTGATTTTCAGCTCAGCAGTCTGTTCCCTGCCGGCTCCAAAAAACTCCATCGTCAGCGCCGCTATATAAGGGCTTTCTCCCTCCGCTTCCACACGGACTAAATCTCCGTCCCGGGCACCTCGGAAGGAATGGCCTCCGGTAAAAAGCCAAATGCCCTCTAACAGGTTTGTTTTCCCTTGCGCATTGTCACCGTAAATCACATTGACTCCAGGACCGGGCGCAAAGCTTCCTGTGCGAAGATTCCGGTAATTTTCAAAGGACAGCAGTGTCACTCTCACGCAGATGTCACCCGATATTCTGTGCCAGCAAAAACAGCTTGATCGCCAGGACGCATTTTTTTGCCGCGCATGGTGCACACTTCCCCATTTACGGTCACTTCTCCGTTTTGAATGGCAACTTTTGCCTGGCCACCGGTTTCGAATGCACCAGCCAGCTTTAGCATGGCATCCAAACGAATGAATTCTGTATCAATTTGTATCGTTTGTTCCATATGCGTTTCCCTTCTTTCATGTAAGAATCATATTGCAACTTTATACTATCTGTATAATTTAAATTTTATACAGATAGTATAATCAAAATTCTTCTGTTTTCAGCCGTACCGGCAAAACCAAAAACAGGAAAGAGTCTCCTTCTTTAGGCAAAACCTTCATAGGAGAAAGAGCCCCATTCAAAACAACTTTCACTTCGTCCCCTTCTACATTCCGAAGTGCATCCAGCAAATACCGGTTGTTAAATCCAATCTCCACTCGATCACCTGTCAGCTGACAAGGAAGCTGATCGTTGGCGCGGCCTACTGCCGTAGAACACAAAATTTTGATTTCATCATTTTCAAAGATACAACGAACCGGGCTTTTTAGTCTATCGGTAATTAAAAGGGAAACACGTTCGACACTATCAATAAACGAACGCGTTTTTACAACTACTTCCGTAGAACCAGCTGCCGGAATAGCTGCCCGATAGTCCAAAAATTCACCCTCCAGCAAGCTGGAAAGAACTGTGTAATTTCCAATTCGGAAAATAATATGACGACGACCCACTGAAATTTGCAATTCCTGCTCTTCATCTTTTAATAATTTCAGCAGCTCTGCCAAAGCTTTTCCCGGAACCACAAATTTCAGTTCTTCACTGCACATCACCGGCTCTGTTCTCATAGCAAGGCGATATCCATCTACCGATACCATACGCATAGTGTTGTTCGTAATTTCGAACAAGCTACCTGTATGAATCGGTTTGGCATCATTGTCAGATATTGCAAACAACGTTTGACGTATCATGCTTTTTAATAACGGTTGGCTGATGGTAAAGGACACCGTGTCCGTAACAGCCGGAAATTCGGGAAATTCTTCTGCCGGAATCCCTATAATGGAGAATTCGCTTGCGCCACTATGAATGATAGCTATGTTTTTTTCATCTACAGAAATTTCAAGAGACTCAGATGGCAATCTGCGAACAATATCACCAAATAATTTTGCATTTAAAACAACAGTGCCCTCTTCGTTAATGGAAGCTGGTACCTGCGTGGTCATTCCTAGCTCCAAATCATAAGCACTGAGCTCTAATGTTCCCTGTCCGGCCCGAAGCAGTACGCCTTCCAATGCGGGAACTGTCGACTTTGTCGAAACAGCTCTTTGAATATTCAACACTGCTTCAGCAAGATCTTTTTGAGAGACAGTAAGTTTCATCAAGAACCTTCTTTCTATATTGATAGGAAAGAGTATGAGTATTAATTTAGAATCAGTAGTAGTTTGGCTGGAAAAGTGGAATGGCATAAAATATCCCAGCGCAAAGCCAACAGTCTGCATTTTTATGCAGATGTCGGTTTGTGGATAATTGGTGCTTTTCCGCAAGCACAAAAATGGCGATTTGAATAAGTTGAAAACTCAGTGGGGAATGTTAAAAAGATGTTGAAGCTTGAAATTGATAATATTTCCCACTTATAAACCGAAAAGTAGAAAAGTGGAGACTTTTTTAACTTTCTTTTAAAGAAATAAAAAGGATAAAATTATCGGTCGCGGATATTTTTGATAATATCTTCAATAGTCGCTTTCGTGCGCGGATCCTTGACCATATTTTTCTCTACTTGCTGAATGGCATACACAACAGTAGAATGATCTCTTCCTCCGAATTCTTTTCCGATAGCTGCCATGGGAAGCTGTGTGATTTCCCGAACGACGTACATGGCAATCTGCCTTGCGTTGGACAGGGGGGCAGGCCGTTTGCCGGAACGAATATCGTCGGGGGACACTCCAAATGTCCGTCCTACTTCCTCGATGATTTTCTCGATGGTAACAGGAGCCGGCTGGTCGTTATTGATAATATCGCTGATAGCAGCCTGTGCCGTATTGATGCTGGGGGTTTTGCCTTCCAGAAGATAGTAAGCTTTTAATTTTTTGACGGCGCCTTCCAACTGCCGGATATTGCTTTTGAGTTTGTTAGCAATATATTCGCACACGTTGTCGGGAATCATCAAATCCAGAAGTTCTGCCTTTCTTTTGATAATGGCAATTCTGGTTTCAAAATCCGGCGGCTGAATGTCCGCTGTCAGGCCCCATTCAAAACGGGTCTTCAAACGGTCTTCCAAGGTTGCAATATCTTTCGGAGGTCGGTCAGAGGTGAGCACAATCTGTTTTTTGGATTCGTAGAGGGTATTAAATGTGTGGAAGAATTCTTCCTGGGTGGATTCTTTACCGGCAATAAACTGAATGTCATCCACCAGCAGCGCGTCCGCCTGACGGTATTTTTGCCGGAATTCCGGTGTGGTACCTTTGCGGATAGCTTCGATAATTTCATTGGTAAAGTCATCCCCTTTAATATAGAGGATGTTCATTTCCGGATGGGTTTTGGAAATCTCATTGCAAATAGCATAGAGCAGATGGGTTTTTCCAAGGCCGGAATTTCCATAAATAAACAGCGGGTTATATAAGGCTGCGGGTTTGGAGGCAACCGCCAGGGAAGCCGCATGTGCGAACTTGTTGGACGGGCCTACAATAAAAGTGTCGAATGTAAACTCGTAATCATCACTGTTCTTTTCTTCGTGCTTTTTTTCTTTTTCGTCAGACAGCTCTTCCGGTGTGCAAAGCTGAATTTCGATACCGGAGCCGAAGATTTCGCCGAATGCATTGGTTAATAATTCGGAATAACAGCGGGTAAGGGTTTGCCTGTGGAATTCGTTGGGAACTTCCAGTGTGGCCACCCCTTTGGAGAAATCCAAAGAAATGGGCTTAATCCTGCTAATCCAGGAATCATAGGCGACTTCGGTAATGTGTTTTTTGCAATACTCACAAATCAATCCCCATGCTTCCAGAAATGATTCCATAATATGTTCCATCCCTTCTAACCGGAAGAACCGGTGTGTTTTTTGTAAAATCAACGATAATGCTCGGAAATATCTTAACATATTTTCAACAGTAACGCAATTTTTTTCGTTGAAAAATCGATTTATTTTCAACGTTGAGCTTTGTGAACAATATCCAGTTTTCTTTTGATTTCTTAGACATAAGGTGGGATAGGCGGGGAGACAGGAGAAAATCAGGAAAGAATTTATAAAAGATGAAAGAAAACTTTGTCTGCTGCCAAAGAAAATCTGACGGAAAAACGGTTTCTTTTTCCGGGTTTTTGTGATATAGTAAGAGAAACCTCCCGTAAATGGCCTGACATAACGAGATGCAGTGGGAAAATCGGCGATTTTCAGCCGGTTTTTATGAGATTTTTATTGACATACCGCCGTTTGGTGGGGTATAATGCTAACTTGCAAGGCTTATACCTTTATACCCCGAAAGGAGGGTGTTTGTATGCTGAGAACGTATCAGCCGAAAAAGCTGCACAGAAAAAAGGAGCATGGCTTCAGAAAGAGAATGTCTGACAGAAACGGCCGCAAGGTCCTGGCTCGCCGCAGAGCAAAGGGCAGAGCTCGCCTGTCCTACTAATTTTTTGAATTCTGTTCCAAACAAACAGCGCGGCGGCACTTTTGCCGCTGTAGGGGCCACCGTATAGAAGGGAGTTTGGCAGTCAATGGTGATTGCTGGACCATATCCTGTTTTGATACTCCGCCGCAGGGGGTCAGAGGGAATCCTTCAGCGTGGCCTTTTCTTTATGTTTCTTTTATATTTGTTGGATACCACAGATTCCCTGCACCGGGAGTTTGGCTTAGGGATGGAATGGATGCCGGGGAATGCCCGGTAGTATGGATGGATGTCGGATGGATTGCTTTGTTTCAATTTGTGAAAACCGTGATTTCAGGAGAATTTATGCCAGAGGCAAGTCTTTTGTGACACCGGTTTTGGTAGTATATGTCATGAAAAATCGTAACCATCTTTTGCGGGTGGGCATTACTACCAGCAAAAAAATTGGGAATGCGGTGAAACGAAGCCGTTCCCGCCGGGTAATTCGGGAAGCACTGCGTCATGTTGCCCCGAATATTAAAGATGGTTATGATTTGATTCTGGTGGCCCGGGCCAGAACTCCTTTCGTGAAAAGCACGGAGGTCCAGCTGGTACTGCAGCAGCAGTTGGAGAAAGCAGGCATTTTAAAATGAAAAGAGTGTTAATCTGGCTTGTCCGTTTTTATCAACAGGCAATTTCCCCCAGAAAACCTCCCTGCTGCAAATATATCCCCACTTGTTCCCAATATGCGCTGGAAGCGTTGGAGAGGTTTGGCGCTGTAAAAGGGACGGCGCTGGCTGTTTGGAGAGTCCTTCGCTGTAACCCTTTTAGCCGGGGTGGGTATGACCCTGTCCCCGAAAAAAAGAAAAATGACTGATAAATTGAGGTGCCCAGGCTTATGTTCATGGATTTTTTTAATTTCTTTGGCGGTTTACTCGGCTATATTCTGTGGTTCTTCTATATGGTTGTCAAGAACTATGGTGTCGCTATTATTTTGTTCACTGTAGTGGTGAAACTTTTGTTGTTCCCCTTGTCTGTAAAACAGCAAAAGTCTCTGGCGGCACAGAGTAAGCTGGCAGCTAAACAAAAGGAATTGCAGGCGCGATATGCCAATAATAAAGTAAAATATCAGGAAGAGCTTCAAAAACTGTACGATAAGGAAGGCGTCCATCCTATGGGAGGATGTTTGACAACACTGCTTCCTTTTCCAATTATGTTGGGCCTTTATTATTCGGTAGTGTTCCCTCTGAAGAATGTGCTGCACCTTCCTTCCGATTCCGTACAGCAGGCACTGGATTTGCTGCAGAAAATTCCCGGAATCGGTGTGAATTTCTCGTCTAATAGCTTTTATAATGAAATGGAACTGGTACGGCATTTTGATGCGTTGAGAGACCACTTGACCGGCATTTTTACTGGCAGTGAGCTGGATCAAATTTCTTCTCTGTCCAGAGGATTTCAGTTCTTGGGACTGGATTTGCTGAAAACCCCTCAAACCAGTGAGTTTGCTACCATGTTGTGGCTGATTCCGGTTTTGTGCTTGGTTTCTTCTTGGGCATCCCAATATTTTATGATGAAGTTCCAGCCCGGTATGCAGCAGCAACAGGGCTGCATGAAGGTTACCATGTATGCATTGCCTTTGATTAGTGTGTACTTCTCCTATATTATGCCCGGTGCAATTGGCTTCTATTGGATTATCTCTACTCTGACCAGTTTTGCATCTACGTTGGTCATGAATCGCTTTTTCAGCCCGGCTCAGTTGACCGCAAGGGCTGAGGCACAGCGTGCGGCACTGCATTTTCAGGAAGAAGCAGCGGTAAAAGAGCTGCCGCCTGCCGTCCAGATGCGTCTTGCTGAAAAGTTACAGAGCGCCCAGGGAGGAAGAACGGAAGATAAAAAGGACATGTCTCAGGGCAAAAAGAGTGGGAAAAGCAAAAATAAAAAACAGGGAAAATCCGGCTCGGATGCTTATTTGGGGTCGAAAAAATAACATTGGAATACCAATGTTTTGGAGGTGCAGGTTGTTATGATTAAAGAGATGATTGCGACTGGCGATACGGTAGAACAGGCATATGAAAAGGCCTGCGAAATGTTGGGAGTAGAAACCCACGAGGCTGAATTTGAAATTTTGGAAATGCCCGTAAAGAAAACCTTTGGAATTTTTGGGGGCAGTCCCGCCAAAGTGCGCGCTTTTATCAAGTCTTCTCCGGCGGACGAAGCGGCTGAATATCTGAAAAAAGTGGTTCGCGGAATGGGTTTGGAAGATGTCGAGATAGAAATTAAGGAAGAGGAAAGCGGCTCACTGCTTTCTTTGACCGGCGAGGATATTGGATTTATTATTGGCCACAGAGGCGAGACACTGGATGCCCTGCAGTATTTGGCAGGCTTGGTGGCCAACCATGTGGAGAATACCTATTATCGCATTACGCTGGATATTGGAAACTATCGTGAAAAGCGGAAGGAAACGCTGGAAGTATTGGGCCGGAAAATGGCTGCAAAAGCACTGAAAACCGGTCGGAATTGCTCTTTGGAACCCATGAACCCCTATGAGCGCCGTATTATCCATACAGCAGTACAGGAGGTTGAGGGCGCCAAGTCCTGGAGCGAAGGCGAAGATATGGCACGTCATGTGGTCATTGGTCCCGAAGAGGGAGAGCGTCCCCAGCGCCGCAGCAATAACTATCGCGGCGGAAATTCCCGTTCCCGCGGTGGCCAAAAGGGCGGCAACCGTCGGAACAATGGCGGCAGACCCCGTAACAATGAAATTACGAGCCGTCCTGCCGGAAGTGCTCCGAAACGTGACAGCGGGGATGCGCCTCTGTATGGACGCATTGACCGGAAGGGCTGAGCGGACGGGTCAGGCATTATGTGAAAGTTTGAGGCGGTTCTGGAAAGAGCCGCCTTTTTGTTTGTCAGAATGGAAGGTGATATTATGATTCTTTCAGAAAGAAAAGAGAGAGACACCATCGCCGCCATTTCTACGGCACAGGCTCCGGGAGGAATTGGCATTGTGCGTATTTCGGGGCCCCGCGCCCGCGCGATTGCGGATGGTGTGTTTCGTTCGCCGAAAGGGAAAAAAATATCGGAGGCTGCCGGTTATACGGCTTTATATGGTTGGGTTTATGATGGAGAGGAAAAGCTGGATGAAGCCATTGCGCTGGTGTTCGCGGCGCCGGCCAGCTTTACCGGGGAAGATGTGGTGGAGCTTTCCTGTCATGGCGGTGTGTTTATCATGCGGCGTGTGTTGGAAGCAGTTTTGGCAGCGGGTGCTGCGCCTGCTGGACCGGGAGAGTTTACTCGCCGGGCTTTTTTGAATGGCAAAATGGGCTTGACGGAAGCCGAGGCTGTTATGCAGGTGATTTCTGCCCAGGGAGTACAATCGGCCCGGGCTGCCCGAGCCGGAAAAGAAGGAGCATTGGAGCGCAAAATTACTGCTATCAGGGAAACACTCATTGATGCAGCGGCCCATCTGGCAGCTTGGGCAGATTATCCCGATGATGATGTGCCGCAGGTAAATGAAGAGGAACTTTTGCAGGCACTGAGGGAAGCCCGGGAGGCGCTGGATAAGCTGCTGCGCCAGTTTGACGCAGGGAGAGCGATTCGGGAAGGTGTGGATACGGTGATTGTAGGACGGCCTAATGTGGGCAAGTCTACACTGATGAACCTGCTTGCCGGCTGTGAACGTTCTATTGTAACCCAGTATGCCGGTACAACCCGTGACGTGGTGGAAGATACGGTTATTTTGGGAGACATTTTACTACGTTTGGCTGATACAGCAGGAATACGCTCTACGGAAGATCCGGTGGAGAGCATCGGGGTAAACATTGCCAAAAACCGGCTGCAAAATGCCCAGCTGGTACTGGCGGTATTCGATGCCTCTGTGCCTCTGGAAGATGAAGACAAACAGTTAATGGCGGAGCTGGAAGGGATTCCCACCGTGGCCATTGTCAATAAGACAGATCTGGACTCCAAGATTGATATGAGGTATATACAGAAAATGTTCCCTCAGGTGGTTTCCATTTCTGCCCGCAATGGGGAAGGGCTGGAAGAGTTGCAGCAAGCTTGTGCACAGGTGCTGGAAACCACTTCTCTCAATCCGTCGGAAGGAATGTTGTATACGGAACGCCAGCGGGATGACGCAAAGCAGGCATTGGCGTGTGTGGAAGAAGCGCTTTTTGCGATGGAGCTGGGCATGACGCTGGACGCGGTTACGGTCTCGGTAGAAGGGGCGGTTTCCGCCTTGTTGGAACTGACCGGTGAACGAGCCACAGAGGCAGTGGTGGACTCGGTGTTTGAACAGTTTTGCGTGGGGAAATAAGAAGTCTCTTTGATGGAAGAGAGAGAGAGTACCGCAGCAAAATTTCAACAGATAGTAATAGATGGATTATACACGCAGGAGACTTTTGCACTCTTTTGACCGAGTTTTCAACTTGCATTATGTAAACCTATTAGAAGATTAAACTTGTTATTGAATATTATGTAAACCACGTGAAGGGGGTTTTACAATGGGATATGATGCTGGTAGTTTCCAGGTGGCGGTGATTGGCGCCGGCCATGCTGGAATTGAAGCAGCTTTGGCGGCAGCCCGGTTGGGATGTGAAACCGTCATTTTTACAATCAACATGGACGCAGTGGGAAACTGTCCTTGCAACCCGAGTATTGGTGGTACAGCTAAAGGGCATCTAGTGCGGGAAATTGACGCACTGGGAGGCGAAATGGGAAAGACTACCGATGAATGTTTTTTGCAAAGCCGTATGCTGAACTTGGGAAAAGGTCCGGCGGTTCATTCTTTGCGGGCACAGATTGACAGGCGGAAATATTCGGAAATTATGAAGCATAAGCTGGAATTGCAGGAGCATTTGCAGATGAAACAGGCCGAGGTTACTTCTCTGGAGCGCACCGAAGATGGTCGCTGGAAAGTAACCACCAGAATGAATGCAGAGTATTTGGCGGACGCTGTGATTTTGGCGACAGGTACCTTTTTGGGGGGACGTATTTTTATTGGCGAGGTTTCTTTTGAGAGTGGGCCAGATGGCTTATTCCCTGCCACTTTCTTGTCTGAATCTTTGAACAAGTTGGGACTGCGGCTTCGCCGTTTTAAAACGGGAACACCGGCGCGTGTGCTTCGTTCCAGTATTGATTTTACAGATTTGGAAATGCAGGCAGGAGATGAGCCGGTCACTCCCTTCTCTTATGAAACAGAGGGCGAGCTGAAAAATAAAGAAGTCTGCTATGTCAGCTGGACCAATGATAGAACAAAAAAAGTGATTATGGATAACATTCACCGTTCCCCTCTGTACAGTGGCATGATTGAAGGGGTAGGGCCTCGGTATTGCCCCAGCATTGAGGATAAGGTGGTTCGATTCGCTGACAAGCCCCGCCATCAGTTATTCATTGAACCCTGTGGAGAGAATACAGAGGAGATGTATTTGCAGGGCATGTCTTCCTCTTTGCCGGAAGATGTACAGATAGCGTTTTACCATACTATTAAAGGGCTGGAGCATGTACAGATTATGCGAAGCGCATATGCCATTGAATATGACTGTGTGGACCCCACTCAGATGGAGGCAACGTTGGAATTTGCTGATTTGCCCGGTTTGTATGGTGCAGGACAGTTTAACGGAAGTTCCGGCTATGAGGAAGCTGCTGCGCAGGGGCTGGTGGCCGGAATCAATGCTGCCAGAAAAGTATTGGGACTATCTCCTATGATTCTTGATAGGGCTAGCTCTTATATTGGGACATTGGTGGATGATATGATTACTAAAGGCGTAAGCGACCCATATCGAATGATGACTTCCCGTTCCGAATACCGGCTGGTTCTTCGGCAGGATAACGCGGATGAACGGCTGACTCCCATTGGACATGAGATTGGTTTGATTTCGGAACATCGCTGGAAGAAGTTCTGTGACAAGCAGGCAATGAAAGAAGCCGAGCGGAAACGAGTGGAAAAGCTGGTGTTCTCTCCTACTCAGGAACTGAATGACCTTTTGGTTTCACGTGGAACATCTCCGGTTACCAGCGGTGTGCACATGTCTGACTTGCTGCGCCGTCCTCAAATTACCTATGAAGCATTGACCCCGGTGGACAAAGAGCGTCCTGATTATCCGGCGGCTGTGTTTGAGAATGTGGAGATTGAATTGAAGTATGAGGGGTATATCCGGCGGCAAAAGGCGGATATTGCAGAAATGCGGCGGCTGGAAAAGAAGCTGCTCCCCAAAAATACAGATTATGAGACCATTGAAGGATTACGGATGGAAGCAAGGGAGAAGCTCAACAAAGTACGCCCGGCCAATATTGGACAGGCCAGCCGAATTTCTGGTGTGAGCCCGGCGGATATTTCAGTGCTGTTGATTTGGTTGGCGAAAGAAGGAGGAGAGCCCATTCATGGTGGACATTAAAAAAAGACTGGCGGAGTTGTGTGGCAAAATGGGAGTGGCCCTTTCCGAAAAGCAGCTCGGACAGTTTCAGCGGTATATGGAGTTGCTGGTGGAATGGAATCAAAAAATGAACCTGACTGCGATTACAGACCCGGAAGGCGTAACAGTTAAACATTTTTATGATAGCTTGCTGTTGCTCAAAGCTGTGGAGCTGCCGGAAGGCGCCAGCCTGATTGATGTGGGAACGGGTGCTGGATTCCCGGGAATTCCGGTGGCAATTGCTCGTCCGGATGTAAAACTGACATTACTGGACAGCCTGAATAAACGTCTGGTATTTTTAGCGGAGGTTTGTCGGGAACTGGGCATTGAGGCAGAAATTCGTCATGCCCGGGCAGAAGAAGGTGGCAGGCAGAAAGAACTGCGGGAACAATTCGATTTTGCAACGGCCAGAGCAGTGGCCGGCATGAATGTTTTAAGCGAGTACTGTATCCCATTTGTTAAAGAAGGAGGCGCTTTTATTGCGATGAAGGGCCCGGATGGGGAAGAGGAAGCAAAGGCGGCTGCCTGTGGCATTGGTACTCTTGGAGGCAAGACCGAAAAGATTGCGCATTTTGAATTGCCCGATGGAAGCAAGCGGTGCATTGTGGTGGTACGTAAAGTGAGAGAAACTCCCGAAGCATATCCCCGGCATGGCTCCAAAATTTCGAAAAAGCCTTTATAATAGAATTACTTTCGTTATTTTACATCAGTTGACAATAGAGTCTCATTTCTCAAATTCTTTTTGAAAAATGGGACTCTTTTTGCTGTACGGAAAGAGATCGTATCTATTTTAAAACGGAGAAACTCGAAAAAAAATTAGAGGATACCGGCAAATTTCTACATGAATTCTCGGCGGTACATGCTATACTATTTTCCAGAGAGCGAAGGGAGGACAGGCTCATGCGATTTCCACAAATGGAGAAACGAAAGATTTTAAATTTACCGGTGGAAAAAGTGCGGCCCAATCCCAGACAGCCTCGAAAAACATTTACCAAAGAAGAATTGGAAGGGTTATCCCAAAGTATTGCAGAAAACGGATTGCTGCAGCCTATTTCTGTGAGAAGGACACCTGGTGGGTACTATGAAATCATTGCTGGGGAGCGACGGTGGCGCGCTTGTGTACAGGCTGGTATGAAGCAAATTCCCTGTTTAGTACAAGAGTGCTCCGATACAGAATCGGCTGTACTGGCAATTTTGGAAAATCTCCAACGGCAAGACCTTCAGATTTTTGAAGAAGCAGAGGGAATTCGCCGTTTAATGGAAGATTGGGGAGTGACCCAAGAGGAAGCTGCCAGAAGATTGGGAAAAAGCCAGTCAGCAATCGCCAACAAACTGCGGTTACTTCGCTTGACTGAGGATGAACGTAAAATTATTGCAGAACATGGAATGACTGAGCGTCATGCCCGGGCGCTGATTCGCATCAGTAACGAAGAAGCTCGCCGAAAAATTTTGAAACAGGCGGCAGAAAAAGAATTGACGGTCCGACAGACGGAAGATTTGGTAGAAAACTATCTTTCGCAAATGGTTAAGAGCCGTACCAAGCGGACTTTCATTGCAAAGGATATTCGTATATTTTTGAACACCGTAGAGCACGCCATTAAAACCATGAAGAATGCCGGTATTTTGGCCGAATCTGAAAAAAAGGATATGGGCGAGTATTTGGAATATACGGTCCGAATTCCTAAACAAGACTCTGCGGGTAAAAACGACGGTCAGCAGCCTGACCGAAAATTGGCATAAAGGCTGCCACTTACTTTTGATTACAAGTTTCATAACATTCCCTTATTCATTTCCTGTTGGGAAAAGCCGGCTGTTTTGCTTTGCAAAGTAGCCGGCTTTTTCCGTGTTTCACGTGAAACATTGGGGGATAGAGGTGGGAAACGGCAAAAAATTCAGAAAAACCCCGAGAAACCGTAAAAACTGGGAAAAATCCCTTTTTCTTATCCTGTAAACGTGCTATAATGTTTCTTGTTATAGCAGAATGTGGCCAAGAGAAAGGGGTGTTTCTGTGGGAAAGATTATTGCAATAGCCAACCAAAAGGGCGGCGTCGGAAAAACGACAACCGCAGTCAACCTGTCTGCTGCTATCGGGGCCATGGGAAAAAAGACCCTTCTGGTAGACGTAGACCCGCAAGGGAATTCTTCCAGCGGATTGGGAATTGACCGCAGAGATAAAAAAAATACCATGTATGAGGTGCTTATTGGGGAATGTAATTCTTCAGATGCACTGGTACATACGGAATTTGCCGGGCTGGATGTACTGCCTTCCAGTATGGATTTGGCCGCAGCAGAATTGGAATTAGCAAATATAGAGCATCGGGAATCTATGCTTAAAAATGCGCTGGTGCCTTTCCGCGATGCTTATGAGTACATCTTTATCGATTGCCCGCCGTCATTGGGATTGATTACAACAAACGCTTTGACCGCTGCAGATACACTGCTGGTCCCGATACAGTGTGAGTATTATGCACTGGAAGGATTGTCACAGCTGATGAATACGGTTCGCCGGGTAAAACGCCAGTATAATGAAAGACTGGATATGGAAGGCGTTTTGCTGACCATGTATGACGGTCGTTTGAATCTGACACAGCAGGTTGTGGAGGAAGTCAAAAAATACTTCCCCAGAAAGGTATTTTCTACAGTCATCCCCAGGACGGTTCGGCTGTCGGAAGCCCCCAGTTTTGGTAAACCTGCTTTATACTTTGACAAAAATTCAAAGGGTAGCCAGGCATACAGAAACCTGGCAAAGGAAATCGTCAATAATAACCAGTAAGGAGGAGCTGATTTTGAGTACAAAAAGGGGCGGTTTGGGAAAAGGCCTGGACGCCATTTTTGCAGAAAATACGACGGAATCCGGCAGCGGGGCTGTGATGCTGAAAATCAGTGAACTGGAACCCAATAGGGAACAGCCGCGCCGGGAATTTGATGAAAAATCAATGGCTGAACTGGCGGATTCCATTAGTCAGCATGGAGTGTTGCAGCCGTTGTTGGTGCGGCCTCTGTTTGGCGGTGGATACCAGATTGTTGCTGGTGAGCGCCGTTGGCGCGCAGCACGAATGGCAGGCCTTTCAGAAGTGCCGGCTATGGTGCGGGAAATGAGCGACAGCGAAGTCATGGAACTGGCGCTCATCGAAAACTTACAGCGAGAGGACTTGACTCCACTGGAAGAATCCCGGGGATATCAGACGTTGATGGAAAAATATGAGATGACCCAGGAAGAGGTTGCCAAAACCGTGGGGAAGTCCCGTCCCGCCATTACCAATGCACTGCGATTGTTACACCTTCCGGAAACAATCCAACAAATGGTGGAAAGAGGAGAGCTGTCAGCAGGCCATGGCCGCGCGCTTCTTTCTTTTCCCAATGAAGAATCTATGTTGGCGGCTGCTGAAAAAACAGTGGAAGAAGGATTGTCCGTGCGGGAACTGGAACGCATGGCTAAACGTGCTTCTAAACCGGTGGAGACCGAAAAGCATCCGGTTGTGAGAAGAAGCACCTATTTTGACGAAGTGGAGCTTTCCCTGCATGAACATCTGGGACGCAAAGTCAAAGTAGCAGGGAACCAGAAAAAGGGTACGCTGCAAATAGAATTCTACGGAGAAGAGGATCTGCATAGATTATTAGCTTCTATAGAATTTAAAGAGCCTTTTGAAGAATAGATCAATCATAATTAAATAGATAATATAAAAAAGAGAGGAATAGGAACATGCTGGATATTAAGCTGATTCGTACCAACCCCGATTTGGTAAAGGCAAACATCAAAAAAAGAGAGATGAACCTGGACCATATTGTGGATGAGATTTTGGACATCGATGCAAAGCGCCGGGAGCTTACCGGTAAAGTAGAGGCTATGAAGGCAGAGCGCAATGCCGATACAAAGAAAATCCCCCAGATGAAAAAGGCTGGTGAGGATACCACAGAGCTGATGGCAAAAATGAAGGCCTTGGCAGAGCAGATTAAAGAGGCCGATGCAGAGCTTGGAAAACTAGAAGAGAAACAGCAGGATTTGATGCTTTCCCTGCCCAATATGCCTGATGAGGATGTAGTGGCCGGCGGCAAGGAGCAGAATGTTCCCCTGCATTATTATGGCGAGCAGCCCAAATTTGATTTTGAGCCTAAGAACCACGTGGATCTGTGCGAAGGCTTGGGTATGATTGATTATCAGCGGGGTGCAAAGCTGGGCGGAAATGGCGCCTGGATTTATCGCGGCGCAGGTGCCCGGATGGAATGGGCACTGCTTAACTTCTTTATCAACGAACATCTGAAGGATGGCTATGAGCTGGTACTGCCGCCCCACATGCTCAACTATGAGTGTGGCTATGTGGCTGGCCAGTTCCCCAAGTTCAATGATGAAGTTTATTGGATTCAGAACCCCACCAGCGCGGACAAAAAATTCCTGCTGCCTACTGCTGAGACAGCTTTGGTCAATCTGCATCGTGATGAGATTCTCACCAATGAAGAGCTGCCCCGGAAATATATCGCCTACACCCCCTGCTATCGCCGGGAGGCTGGCAGCTATCGCTCTGAAGAGCGCGGTATGATTCGCGGTCACCAGTTCAATAAGGTGGAAATGGTCCAGTACACCCGCCCCGACCAATCTGATGCTGCTTTTGAAGAGCTCGTGATGAAGGCAGAGCGTCTGGTACAGGAGCTGGGCCTGCATTACCGCCTGAGCAAGCTGGCAGCCGGCGACTGTTCCTTCTCTATGGCACGCACCTATGACATTGAAGTTTGGATTCCCAGCATGGGTATTTATAAGGAGGTCAGCTCCGCTTCTAATGCACGGGATTATCAGGCTCGCCGCGGCAATGTGAAATTCCGTGGAGAGGACAAGAAACTTCAGTTTGTTCACACGCTGAATGCTTCTGGTCTGGCTACCAGCCGCGTAATGCCTGCTATCGTAGAACAGTATCAGAATGCTGACGGCAGCGTAACAGTGCCCGAGGTTCTGCGTCCGTATATGGGAATCGATGTGATTCGCTAAATCATTTAAAACAGGGACTCCGGGAAACATTCCGGCGTCCCTGCTTTTCATTTTTTAAAGGAGAGAAAAGTGTATGGCCGATGTCCGGCAATTTGAAAATCACTGGCGAGTGGCCACTTTTGAAGTGGATGCCCAAAGTGAAATGAAGCTTTCTACCATGCTGCGGATTTGTCAGGAAACCAGCGAAAAGCATTTGGCGGCTTTGGGTGTTGGGTATGAAAAATTAAAAGCTGATGGAATGGTATTTCTCATTACGAAAAGTGAAAGTACCATTAAAAGGATGCCTGCTCATACAGAAGAACTTCGGGTCGTTACAAAACCGCAGGGGGTCCGTGGGGCAGAGTTCTATCGGGATTATGAGTTTTTTGTAGGAGAAGAGTCGATAGCTTATGTCATGCAGTGCAGCGTGGCGGCTAATACCCAGACCCACCGGATTATGCATCCAAGAAAATTTGCTGCTTATGGGTTGGATGCGTCTGTAAATGGGATAACAGATCACGTGCTTTCCCGTATCAGAACCGGAGAGCTGCCTTTTTTGGGGGAGAGAATGATTCGGTATTCCGACTTGGATTATAACGGGCATTTGAACAACGCTATTTATGGGGATATTTTTTATGACTTCGTTCCCGGAGGAATTTTTGGGAATAAGCTTGAAAAAATACAAATCAATTTTGTAAATGAAAGCTTGCTGGGGGAGACGATTCGGATTTTTGGCGAAGAAACGAATGGAAACGTCGTGATGTATGGGGAGAACAGCCGCGGCAGAGCTTTTGAAATGACGGCTGTACTGACACATAGAAATGCTAAATAATATCGCAGTAGCGTGTTAAAGAGATATCATAAGAAAACAAATAAAAATAGGCACAATCTGAAGCAGATTTTATAAAAATGCGTTTTTTGACAGATTTTGAAGAAAATGCCCGAAAAACGGGTGGAAAAGAAGAAAAACTTCGTTCCCGCTTTTCCTATGCCCAGTTGTATTCTCCATAAGTACATGGTATAATTAACTACTATATACCACGTTTATTTGCAGAAGAAAATCAGAAAGAAAGGGAGAGAATTAGGAATGGTAAATACTAATTACAGCGAAAAATTCGTAAAAGAAGGCCTCACCTTTGACGACGTGCTGCTGATTCCCGCGGAATCCCACGTACTGCCCAAGCAGGTGGACCTGTCTACCTGGCTGACCAAAACCATCAAGCTGAACACTCCCATCATGACCTCTGCCATGGATACGGTTACGGAAGCCGACATGGCAATCGCCATCGCTCGGGAAGGCGGTATCGGTATCATCCACAAAAATATGTCTATTGAAAAACAGGCAGACCAGATTGATCGGGTAAAGCGTTCGGAAAACGGCGTCATTGTCAACCCGTTCTTCCTGTCTCCTGAGCATCTGGTGTCGGATGCCAATGCTATTATGGCCCGGTATAAAATTTCCGGTGTGCCGATTTGTGATGATAGCGGCAAACTGGTGGGCATTATTACCAACCGTGATTTGCGGTTTATGACGGAAGAAGATTTTTCACAGCCTATTCATGCTGTTATGACCAAAGAAAATTTGGTAACCGCTCCGGTTGGAACTACACTGGAGCAGGCACAGGAGATTCTTCGCAAGCACCGTATTGAAAAGCTCCCCATCGTGGACGAGCACGGGAACCTGAAGGGCCTGATTACCATTAAGGATATTGAGAAGGCTGTACAGTATCCCAACTCTGCAAGAGATGCAGGCGGCCGTCTGCTGGCAGGCGCTGCTATTGGTGCTACGCCGGACGTGCTGGAGCGTGTGGCTGAGCTGGTAAAGGCCCAGGTGGACGTGGTCACGCTGGACTCTGCTCATGGACACAACAACGGCGTTCTGGAAGCTGTTACCAAGGTTAAGAAAGCATATCCGAACCTGCCTATTATTGCTGGTAATGTGGCAACTGCTGCTGGTGCCGAAGCCCTGATTGCTGCCGGCGCTGACTGTGTAAAGGTTGGTATTGGACCTGGCTCTATCTGCACGACCCGTATTGTGGCAGGTATTGGTGTTCCCCAGATTACGGCTATTTATGACGCTGCCTGCGCAGCTTCCAAGTACGGAATCCCGGTGATCGCTGACGGCGGTATTAAGTATTCCGGTGATATTGTCAAGGCTTTGGCTGCCGGCGCAAATGTGGTCATGGTTGGCTCCCTGGTGGCTGGCTGTAAGGAGTCTCCCGGAGAGTACGAGCTGTATCAGGGCCGTCAGTTCAAGGTATACCGTGGTATGGGCAGCTTGGCTGCTATGGGCAAGGGCAGCTCCGACCGGTACTTCCAGTCCGATGCCCGCAAGCTGGTTCCCGAAGGCGTTGAGGGCCGTGTGCCCTTTAAGGGTCCGCTGGCTGATACTATTTATCAGATGATCGGCGGCCTGCGTGCTGGTATGGGTTATACCGGATGTGCAAATATTGACGAGCTTCAGGCGAAGGCACAGTTTGTTCGTATTACCGGTGCCGGTTTGAAAGAAAGCCATCCCCACGATATCCAGATTACCAAGGAAGCTCCTAACTATTCCTATTCTTACTAAGATAAACCAGTGTCTGCCGCGGGGAAATTCCTGCGGCAGATTTTTTTAAAAAAGTTTTGTATTTCCTATTGACAAATGGGACATGCTTATAGTATAATCAATAACGCTCCGTACTGAAAACGGAGCACGATATGGCGGCATAGCTCAGTTGGCTAGAGCATTCGGTTCATACCCGAAGTGTCGATGGTTCGAATCCATTTGCCGCTACCATCTGGCCCGGTGGTCAAGCGGTTAAGACACCGCCCTTTCACGGCGGTAACACGAGTTC
>OBYM01000243.1_pt1 | contig 33223 bp, 40 predicted proteins | sample 1538191 | NCBI WGS metagenome assembly OBYM01 (sample SAMEA2580165, study PRJEB22360) | human gut metagenome | biome: human gut; feature: human-associated habitat; material: faeces | place: Denmark | collected 2008/2010 | reverse complement strand
TATTCCAGCGCCGTATACTGTGCCCGCGCCGGCGGATCGTTTAGCGGCGTCTCTGTGACGCGCACCGGCCGCATAGCTGTCATGCCTCGCCGCATAGCCTCACCAATAATTCGCTGCATCTCGGCGCGGTCGGCGTCTGTGGCTATGCCGTCCGCTATGCGCTGCATTACTTCCCGGTCGGCGTCCGTCACAGTGTACGGATTCCTTCTTTTTACCATGATATTGCGCCTCCTTTATGCTTTTATTATATCACTTTTGTATTTGCGCGTCAATGCATCAATGATTTTCCGTAATATCACCAAATTAACCAGACGCGCACGAAGCCGCTCCAGCACTGGCTTCGCGCTCAGTATACACAATGCACAAATACGCGCTAAAAAGATGTTGCACTTTGACGAAAACCATGCAATAAGAAAACCCCCGCCCGGGGTGCCGGGTGGGGGCTATTTTGCAGGATTCTTCGCAAACTCTTCGCAAACGCGGAAAATTCGCATAATTTTTGTTGATAAATCAGCGCTTTTCAGTCCAATGGCTTCATCGTGTGGAATAAGAGAACCTCACGAATCGTATCGGAATTCGTGAGCATCATGACACAGCGATCAATGCCAATACCCAAGCCGCCCGTTGGAGGCATGCCGTACTCCAGTGCGGTGAGAAAGTCCTCGTCCATCATTCCAGCCTCATCATCTCCCTTGCTGCGCAATTCCACCTGTTTGAGAAAGCGCTGGCGTTGGTCAATAGGGTCGTTGAGCTCAGAGAAGGCATTTCCCATCTCGCTGTGGCAGATGAATAGCTCAAACCGCTCAGTAAGGCGGGGGTCCTTGGAGGAACGCTTGGCTAAAGGGGATACATCCACAGGGTGCATAGTGATGAAGGTGGGCTGGATAAGCTTCTCCTCCACTTTCTGGTCAAAGCATTCATACAGCGCATTTCCCCAGGTTTTGTCGGCGGTCTCCGGCAGTTCCACGCCGATGGACTTGGCCGCAACTACGGCCTCCTCGTCGGAGGTGATGTCCATAAAGTCGATACCGCAGTATTGCTTGACCGCCTCGTGCATGGTAAGACGTGGCCAGCCGGGGGTCAGGTCAATTTTCTCACCCTGCCAGTCCACCTGGTAGGTACCCAAGATCTTCTGCGCGGCAGAGGACAGCAGTTCCTCAAAGAGGTCCATCATGTCGTTAAAATCGGCATAGGCCTGATAAAGTTCGATAGTGGTAAACTCCGGGTTGTGTTTGGGATCCATACCCTCGTTGCGGAAAATACGCCCAATTTCATACACCCGATCCATGCCGCCTACGATGAGCCGCTTCAGAGGCAGTTCAGTGGCAATGCGCATGAACATATCGATGTCCAAAGTGTTATGATGGGTGATGAAGGGACGAGCGGTAGCCCCGCCGGAGATGGTGTTAAGTACTGGAGTCTCCACCTCTATATAGCCCCGAGCATCCATAAAATTGCGCACATGCTTGATGAACTGAGAACGGATAATAAAGTTTCGCTTCACCTCGGGGTTGACAATCAAATCCACATAGCGCTGGCGATAACGCAGCTCGGTATTGGTAAGCCCGTGAAACTTCTCAGGCAGAGGCAACAGAGCCTTGCTCAGCAGAGTCACCTTCTGCACCCGCACAGACATTTCTCCTCGCTGGGTGCGGAATACCTCGCCTTGCACGCCTACGATATCGCCGATATCGTACTTCTTAAAGCGGTTATACTCCTCCTCATCCAACTCATCCTTCCTGGCGTAGAGCTGGATGCGGCCGGACTTGTCCTGCAAATCGCAGAAGGACACTTTGCCCATGCCACGCTTGGACATAAGGCGGCCGGCAAGAGCCACCTCTTTACCTTCCAGGGCGTCAAAGTTTTTCTTAATATTAGCAGACTCATTGTTTACCTCAAAGTGGGTGATGTGAAAGGGATCACGGCCCTCTTTCTGAAGTTTGACCAACTTCTCCCGGCGAATCAGTCTCTCCTGAGAAAGCTCCTGTATCATTCCCTGATTGTTTCTTTCATTTATTCGTTCATCCATATATACTCTCCTTTGCCGTTTATATCCCGAGTTATTTTGCTTTGTCTGTGTGGAGGTCATAAGAGGAATCTTCAGGCGGTTTTTTCTTGATAAAGAATACCGTGATGTGAGTAATTCTCTACTTTAAGACTGTTTTCCTTTCGATTCCTGACATAGCTCCAGAGCCAGAGCCAGCTGATCCGGGCAAGATGTTCCCTTATCTAGACATTGAATTCCTTTCAGCTGTTCAATCGCATCCTTCACAGGCATCCCCACTAATAGGCGGCTGAGAGCTTGGGTAAAGCCGGGGCAACCCAATACAAATTCTACCTTTTGGATCACTCCATGATCTACTTCTAATTTAATTTCCTTCGCGCAGGTACCGTTGGTCTGATAAATCATATTTTTATCTCCTTTATCTGGTAATAGTCAGAAGTTTACTATATAATATTTATAATAGACCTTCCCATAATGGGAAAGTCAAGTACTAACCAAGGAGGAACCACAGATGCAGGGCTATCTTTCCATTGGCGACTTTGCCAGACTCCGCAATGTAAACCCAAAATCGCTGCGATACTATGAACGAATTGGCGCACTGATTCCTGCCTATATTGAGGAGGAAACGGGCTATCGGTACTATGCCTTGGAACAACTGGTGGAGATGGACATGATTTTAATGTGCCTGGAGCTGAACATCCCCCTACGGGATGCCCAACAATACCGGCAGCCAGACCAGACATTGGATATTCGACATCTGCTTCAGGATGGACAACAAAAGGCCATGGAGAAGCTTGCCCACCTTCGTAATACGATGCAGCAAATGGAGGAAGCACTGCGCCGGATCGATGAAAACCAACGCTATCAGGAGCAGGAGGGCCCCTATCGACGGCATCTGCGCCAGCGGCTCATTTTGCGGTCACCATTTACTTTTTCTGGCGGAGAGCTGAAGTTCAAACAGAGTTCAACTGAAATTTTTCTCCTTGGGCAATCCCTGGGCCTGCTGCCTGCCTTTACTTTTCCCATTGGCCTGATTGCCAGACGACAGGGAGGCCGCATTGATACCGACATTTTTCTGGAGGTTCTCCAGAAAAAAGATGGTATTACCAATCTGGAAATGCTTCCCGAAGGGGACTATCTCTGTCAGCAAAAACCCGCACAGGCGCTGGAGCATGTTGATACACTGATTTCGGAATACTTTGTGCAGCATCCCAAGGCGAACCAGGTAATCATCACCAATCTAACTTCTGCCTACTTTGATCTAAAAGGACCATTACTGGAGCTACAGGAACAAATTTAACCCAAGAGGGCACTGGGAGTCTTTCTCCTGGCGCCCTCTTTTCTTTGGAAGAATTCCCTTGACTTTCCCATTATGGGAAGGTTTATAATTGTGTACCGCGGGGATTTCCCGCCGAATCGAAATAAAAATGGAGGAAGTGAACCCATGCAGACAGAAGCAAATCGCCTGGGGTATGAGCCGGTTGGAAAGCTGCTTGGAACCTTTGCTGTTCCAAGCATCATTTCCATGGTGGTCAGTACCCTGTATAATATTGTCGATCAGATTTTTATTGGCCGTGGCGTAGGCTATCTGGGAAATGGCGCAACCAATGTAATTTTACCTCTGACTGTCATTGCCCTGGCCCTTGGCCTGATGATTGGAGATGGCACCACCGCCTACTTCAGCCTGTGCCTGGGACAGGAGGATCGTCAAAGAGCCGCTCAAGGCGTAGGCAATGCCATAACGCTGACGGTGGCGGCCAGCATTGTGTTAACCGTATTGTCTCTGATCTTTCTAAAACCTCTTTGCGTCCTGTTCGGCGCCACCGACGCTACCATGTCCTATGCTCTGGAGTATGGATTCATCATTGTATTAGGCTTTCCCTTTTACATGTTCAGCATGGGGTTTAACTCCATTATACGTGCTGACGGAAGTCCGGTCTACGCCATGCTGTCCACACTAAGCGGAGCAATTTTAAATACAATCCTGGACCCAGTCTTTATTTTTGTTTTCCACATGGGGGTAACAGGAGCTGCCATCGCAACGGTTCTGGGACAGATTGTCTCCTGCGCGATGGCATTGCTTTACCTGAGAAAATTCCGGTGCATCACCCTGACGTACGACTGTCTGCTCCCCCGCTGGAAGCTGTGTGGGAGAGTATGCAGCCTTGGAATTTCCAGTTTCTTTCTTCAACTGGCGGCTACCATTGTGATTACCGTGATGAACAATGTGCTTGTCAAATACGGTGCCGCCTCCAAGTACGGTGCTGAAATTCCCATGACCACCCTGGGTATCACCATGAAGGTCAATCAGATTATTACTGGTATTGTCATTGGGATTTCTGTGGGATCTCAGCCCATCATCGGGTATAATTATGGTGCTGGGAAGACCGCCCGAGCCCAAAAAACTTACTTGTTAGCCACTGTCTGTTCCACCATTGTGATGGGTGTAGGTACTCTGCTGTTTCAATTGTTCCCCGACAGTATTGTCAGCATTTTTGGCTCGGAGTCTGATCTGTACCGTGAATTTGCGGTGAAGAGTCTGAAGATTTTCCTGCTATTGATCCTCTTAAATGGATTTCAGCTATGCACGGGTACCTTTTTCCAGGCAATCGGAAAGCCGGTTCAGGCTACTTTGATCTCCCTGTCCCGGCAAGTACTCTTTTTGTTGCCGGCTCTGCTCATTCTTCCTCACTTTTTAGGTGTAGAAGGTGCGCTATGGGCCGGACCCGTAGGCGATGCCTGCGCCTTTGTGCTGGCACTGATCTTTGGCTTGGTGGAATGGCGAAAAACAAACCGTAGTACCCAGGCAACAACCTAAATTTTTCTATGGAGGATTTTTATTATGGCACACATATTGGATCCCATTACCATCCGGAATCTGACCCTGGTCAATCGTCTGGTGATGCCTCCCATGGCCACCGCAAAGGCGGATGAGAACGGCTATGTAACCGATGCAATATGCGATTACTATCAAGAACGAGCAAAATACAGCAAAATTGGTCTGATTATCACCGAACACAGCTATATCCACCCTCAGGGGAAGGCTCATCCTGGTCAGACCTCCATCGCATCCGACGATGCACTCCCTTTCCTTCAGCGTCTGACCGACTGTATCCATCAGGAGGACGTCAAAGTTTTTGCTCAACTCAGTCACGCAGGATCAGCGGCGCTGTCCAAAATCACCGGACAACCGCCCGTAGGTCCCAGCCCGATCTACCACTCCAAGCAGCAGGAAGAATTGCCTGCGGAGATGACTCTCCAGCAGATCAGGCAAGTTACCGAATGGTTTGCTCAGGCAGCTCTTCGAGCAAAACAGGCAGGTTTTGACGGAGTAGAGCTGCACTCGGCTCACGGTTATCTCCTCAATCAATTTTTCTCCCCGCTGGCCAACCACAGAACGGATGAGTATGGCCCCCAGTCGGTGGAAAACCGCATCCGATTCCATCGGGAAGTCATCCAGGCGGTACGGCAGGCAGTAGGCGAGGATTTTCCCATTGCCCTGCGGCTGGGCGGCTGTGACTATGAGGTCGGAGGGAGTACCGTTGAAGACTGTGTGGAGGCCTGTCGACTGCTGGAACATAGCGGCGTGGATTTGCTCCATCTCACCGGCGGCATGAACGGTTTTATCCGCCCCGGACACGGGGAACCTGGGTATTTCCGGGATCTATCTGTTCCTGTGAAGCAGGCAGTTCACCTTCCCGTCCTTCTGACAGGAGGGGTTACCACCCCAGCCCAGGCCGAGACCCTTCTGGAGGAGGGCTGTGCCGACCTCATCGGTGTGGGCCGGGCAATCTTCAAAAATGCCCACTGGGCAGACTGAGTTTTATGTTCTTTCCCCCTTTGGGGAACACGCAAAGCGTTTGGCTGCCGTAAATGGCTGCTGAACGCTTTTTGCATACAACAATCCCCATACTCTTCTCTCTGTAAGAAGACGATTTCTCCATTTTGGAGAAGCCAGAATTTGTAAGGCGGAAAAAATCTCACCATAGGACGGTATATGCGCAATTCCCCCTGCGAAGCGGCACTCCACCTCTCTTATAAACAGATGATGGATTTCCTTAGGAGTCAGGATATTTCTGTTGATATCTTTGGTAAATTCGGCAGATTAATCATTATAATATGGTAAAATAACTTTGATAAAGGAGTAATAATAATGTTTTCGGAAGGTCTACTACCACAGGAATTTGCCGATTTATGTGGTGTCAGTAAGGATACACTGTTATATTACGATAAAATAGGATTATTTCATCCAGCGTATATTGCAGAAAACGGATACAGGTTATATTGTTTAGACCAGGTACATACTTTCGATTTACTATTGATGTTACGTGATTCTCATGTTCCACTGAAGCAGATAAAAAACTATTTGCAAGATCGAAACCCAGAAAAAATGCTGGATTTGCTAAACGAACAATTAAAATTTCTAAACAGAGAACTATATAGGCTTCAAGAATTGTGTCAGCGATTAGATTTTACCTCGTTGCAAGTTGAGCGTGGAATGAAATCGTGCCAAAGAGAACCTGAGATTCAACAACTTGAAGAAAAACTATATATTGCAGTTCCAGTCAGAACAGAAACTTTAAATGACAGAAAACGTAGAATGACGGCCGTTCGTGATTTTTTGCGAATTTGCCAAACGGAAGAGTTGCAGGGAGATTATTTACGGTGTGCGATGATTTCAAAAGAAAGATTAAAAGCTGGATGTTATGATAAAGAGTTTTTCGGTATTCATATAACAGCTCCTGTTAAAAAAGAATTGCCAAATATATCTACAATAAAGAGACCAAGTGGATACTATGCCGTTTTAAGACATTATGGGGGTTATAAGACACTTCCAGAATCGTATGATAAATTAATATCGTATATAGAAAAAGAGGGATGGACGATTTGTGGATATGCATATGAAACAGAATTAATAGGATACATTTGCGTGCAGGACGACTTAGATTATGTTATAGAAATTGCTATAGAGGTGAATCGCTAATTTTTGCGATTCACTTTTTTAATGCTTGACTATGGAGCAACTCCATACTTTATACTCTAATCATGGCGTATCTGAAACAGAGAAATCAACGAATTTTTCGCAGGCAGCAGTCGAATTCAGGAGAAAAATAAAGAAACTGTGTTGGACCCCGAGTGTTTTTAACGCTGTAGTCGGTGTTGACTGTAGAAAAAGACTAAAATTTTGACTTTCAGATATCCCCTAATATAAAAGGAGGTGCTGTTAATGAATCGAAATGCCCTGCTACGATTGACCGTTGGATCAAAGTGTCTGAAATGGGTAACGGAAGTTAGTATTCTTTATCCAGTAGGGATAAAAGAGAAGCGTGACTTTGGCAATATAACAGAAGTAAGTTTGCACAAGAAAAATGAAAAGCTACAGGTATTATATTTGCTTCATGGAAATGAAGGCAATTATTCTTCTTGGATTCGAAACACTCGTCTTGCTTTATTTGCACAGAAGTATCCTGGTTTACTCATTGTAATGCCCACGATCAAAGAATTTCAGAGTTTTCGAGTGAACGAACCAGATGTTTCGGATTATTATGGATATATCTCTCAGGAGTTGCCAAATTACATACAAAAGATATTTCCTGTATCTGAGGTACGGGAAGACACTTTTATTGCTGGTATATTACTCGCACCGAAACGGTAACGGAAACCATTCTGGAAATCTCTCTAACACACAAAACAGCAGAGGAAATGGCGCAGCAGTACAATTTCAATGCCAGACAAAATGAATATCTTGCTTTAATGTCGGAGCCGGAAAACCAGAATCTTTGGGCAGAGCTACTGGGCGGTTTTAGCAGCGGCGGTGGTCAGATCATGAATCCAAATACTGATTGGGAAGGGACCGGGATTTTCCAATGGCCTCTTCCGCAAAGTTATACCATTACCTCATGGTTTGGATACCGTGAGGACCCCTTTACTGGAGAAATTGCCTACCACAGCGGAACCGATATTGGAGCGCCGGGTGGTACACCGATTCTGGCAGCGGCAGATGGCACAGTTACCATTGCTAATGCCATCGACTCTTGGGGCGGTGGATATGGATATCATATCAAGATAAGCCACAATGATACTTTTGACACCTTGTATGCCCACTGCTCCTCTATCTGCGTGACCGTAGGTCAGGAAGTGAAACAGGGAGAAGTCATTGGCTATGTCGGTACCACCGGCAATTCTACCGGAAACCACCTGCACTTTGAATTATGGCAGAACGGAGAGCGTACCGATGCGCTTGGATATTTTAAAGCAAAAGGTTAAGAAGGTTCGTAAATCAGAAAATGAAAGTGCAGAAGTTGCTTATTAGCAGCTCCTGCACTTTCATCCACAAAACAAACCTATTCGGCGGATAGTTCCGCAATCTTTTTTTGGCACACACAGCAGATATACCGATTCTGAAATTTCAGCAAATCGTGTGTTGAACCACAATGGACACACGTGTTTTCATGCGCTTTCAGACGTACCTCACCGGCATCGGTATCGTAGTAGATGTCCAAAAGCGTTTCCTCATGCCAATTTAGTGCGTTGCGCACTTCTATTGGCAGCACAACACGTCCAAGACAATCCATAGCTCTTGCTTGATTTAGTTTAAGCATTTTCTTTGCCTCCCTTCAAAGTTGGATATATCCTACTATACCATACATCAAATAGTGGGACAAGTCCCACTCATCACAATTTTAAATTGGGCATAATAAAAAAGAAGGATATATCCCACTATATAAGGAGGTTTGCGGATGACATTAAAAGAAGCAATCGCCAACCGCATTCTGCAATTATGCGAAGAAAGACAGCTTACACCGTATTCGCTTGCCATGCTGTGCGGTATTGATAAAACAACAATTTACAGTATTATTGGAAATAAGAGCCGGAGTCCTGAAGTTGCAACCATTAAGAAAATATGCGATGGGCTGGGAATTACGCTGGGTGAGTTTTTCAGCACGGCTGCGTTCGATAATCTGGAGCAGGAAATCCGATAAAGCCGCGAGATCGGTAAGAGAAACCCCACAGGGAGAGTCCTCTGTGGGGTTATTCCATTTTAAGGCTATATCCGACTTCACGAACACAACGCAAACAAATAGCAGCTTCTTCTTTTAATTTTAATTTGCGTCGAATTGCTTGCACATGATGACTAACTAATTTTCGAGCCTCGCCATAGTCTGGTTCTCGCCACACTCTCTCATATATCTGACTATAGGTTAATACACGGTTTGGATTTTGGAAAAGATAAAGCAATATTTCATATTCCGTTATAGTGAGAAAAACTTCTCTACCTTGACAGAACACTCTACGTTGATCGGTTTGAATTTCTAATGTTTTAGAAACGAATTGATGAGTAGATACATGAAATTCATCAGTGCTTATAGCTGATTGAATCAGCCTCTGAACTTTGAGAAATATTTTTTCATCTTTTTCCTCAAAGAACAAAAGCATAACTTTCACTTGTTTTTTCATTCCTCTTTTTATCAATATTATGTGGAACTTCAAATTCCAAAGTATCGCAGAATTGATACTACAGTATATTTTGCAACTCTTTTTTGTGTATTATCAGTTGCGCACATCCTCCGGTAAAAGCGCCTGCCAAGCACCCGGATACCAAAAGGACAGGGAAATAGAGAAGCATGCCCCGGCCTGCAACCACACAAGCAACTGCTACTTGTCCAATATTATGAAGAATGGCACCAATGACGCTGCAAAACCAAAGGTGCTTCATTGGAATGATCTTCTTAAAGAAAACCATCCCAGCCAAGCACAAAAGTCCTCCGGTCAAGCTGTACATAAGGGCCATCATATTTCCTCCGAAAATTGCACCAAGAACTATACGCGCCACTAAAATCATCAGGACTTCGGTGCTTCGATAGTGATAAAGAGAAAAAACGGTAATGATATTTGCTAACCCCAACTTTACGCCGGGAATAGGGAAAGGATTCGGGATCTGCAGTTCTACAACAAAAATGATGAGCGCCAGCCCAGTAAGCATGGCCAATTTTGTCAGTTTCTTTGCATTCATAGGCACACCTCCATTCAGCCGACTATTCCATCTAAATTATCATCAGCTCCGGCGAAGCGAATCACGAGATGGTTTGGCAGACAAACGATAGACGCTGCAGAATCCAGCCACCCCATGTTGATGCAAGTGTGATCAGGACATTCCGCTTCCAGTATGTGAATTTGATGATCCTTAATCTCGATTCCATTGACCCGCCCCTCATATTCCACTCTTATAGTCTGGTCCTCAGCTTGGGCCAAATTGATCCGATGCAGTACTTCTCCATCCTGCACAATCTCCACCAATTCTGTGTCTGGCCGTCGAAAGACCAGAAGACTACCGACAATACCAACGAGCAGGAGAAGAGCAACTACGAGAAAAGGCCATTTTTGCTTCATCCTTTCAGTACCCGGACGGTTTCCTGTCGTCCATCGCTAAGCATAAACTTGTCAGCGATCCCTTCGGTTACCAGAATTTCATTGTCATCCGTGACCAAGAGCATATCAAAGCCACCGTATTCTCTCCAATAGAGTTCCGCTTGCTCCGCTCCCATGACAAACAAGGCCGTAGAGAGTGCATCACACATTCGCCCTTCTGTACCTATGATCGTAGCGGCCTGCAAGCCGCTGTTCGCTGGATAACCGGTAGCAGGGTCCAGGATATGCCAGTAGATATTGCCAGACTCGTCTTCAAAATAGTTTTCGTAGCCGCCTGATGTGACCACTGCTGCATCGCTAATCTCCAATACACCCAAATACTCCTCTTCCCATGGTGCACGAATGCCGACACGCCAGTCCGTTCCATCTGGGCGGGTACCAATGGTATGAATATTGCCGCCCAAACTGAGAATGGCAGATTCCACACCATTCTCTTGAAGAATTTTCGCAGCCAAATCTGCCGCATAGCCTTTGCCTACGGCCCCCAGATCCAACTGCATACCAGTAGGCACTGTCAGGGTTCGTCCACTCAAAGAGATTTGCGTATAATCGACCAAGGAGAGTTGTTGGTCTAATTCCTGCATGGAAGGCACTTGTTTTTTGTTAGTTGTAAACCCCCATGCCGTCAAGACAGGATAAACAGTGGGATCCATAGCACCTGCTGTTTCCTCTGCCATTTCTAAAGCAAAGGAAACCAGTTCAGTCGTTTCTTCCGAAACAGAAACGGCTTGCCCATTACTATGGTTTGCCCGGTAAATGTCGCTATCCTCTTCCGTCACCGACCAGAGAGATTCCAGCTGCAAAACTTGTTCTTTCACATCATCCAATGCCGTCTCCGCTTCTCCGCCATAAGCGGTAAAGGTCATATAGGTGTTCATAGCAAACAGCGTTTCATCTGCTCGAATCATTTCATTTTGCGTCTCCGAGCATCCGCTTAATACCAAAACGCAGAATGCAGAAAGGAGAAATACTGCTATTCTTTTGTCCTTCATACACCTGCCTCCTTGCACCAGTAGGTTTGGTCATTTACACAGCAATTCTGCTTTTTTCCTGCCGAAAATATTGTTCCAACACAGATACCGCTTGGTTCACATCACAGAGTTCTTCAACCAGCTTTTCAATGGGGCATAGATTTGTCCCGTCTTGATTCATAATATCGACTACGGAGCGCTCACAAATCGGATAGATGCCATGTCTGGCCAACGTATAGATTCCTGCATCGCTCATAATAGGTGCGTAGACTTCCCGCACCCCCAGTCTCACATAAAGAAACGCTGCGGCTTTTCCGACTATTTTGTCCGCTACACAAAAGCCGCTGAAATTTTCACCCTTTTTCAAAACCGAAAATAGTGGGCCGAGTCCAGCTTCTGTTTCTATTACGGTTGTTTTTCCTTTACACAGCACAAAAGATGCTTGACGTTCATAAAGCAATTTAGCCGCTGTCACTGTATCTTGTTTCATGCCCGTTTTACCCCTCACGTCCATGTCAAATAATCCAGTTGACAAGTAATCCAGCAGCAAGAGAAAAGAGCATAATATAGGCAAGATACAGAAAGAACCTTTTAGCACCTAAAACGATCTTTAAGGCGCCAAGATTGGTAATCTTCGTTGCAGGCCCAATCAACATGAAGGAAGCAGCGCTGCCCACACTCATTCCTTCCCACAACCACTGCTGCAGCAAGGGAATTGTACCGCCTCCGCAGGCGTAGAGCGGGACGCCGATGGTAGCCGCCATCAAAACACCCCAAGCCTCATTCCCTCCGAAAAGTCCAGTCATGACTTCTGCTGGTACATACCGCTGGAAAACAGCAGACAAGATAAGCCCAAGCAGAAAATACGGGGCAGTGGCTTTGATGTTCCTCCACAGATTTTTGACGTACCGGAGCAGAATGTTTGGATCGGTATCTTTGCTTTTAGGTTCTTCAAAGCCGGAGAAATTAAAGAAAGATTTTCCCTTGTAGCACCAGCGGACACATAAGCCTGCCATGATCCCGCATAAAAAACAGGATACAATCCGAACCGCCAACACGGTGCTTCCCAGTGCTGCACTGTATAGAATCAGTTGTGGATTGAGAAGGATAGAACTCATCATAAATGCTGCCAGCCAATCGTCCCGCACACCGCTTCGAGAAAAAGACGCTGCAATGGGGATCGTGCCGTACATGCACAGAGGAGAGGCTATCCCCAATATGCTGGAAATACCAATGCCAAGAACGCCAAGTTTTTTCTGGCCGAGGGAACGTACTGTATCGTGAATGTGATCTTTCAGGAATACGGAAACCGCAGATCCCAATGTCATACCCAGCACCCAATACCAGAAAATCTGACGCAGCTGTATATCGAAGTAATACCATAGATAGATAAATTCGCGTTCCAAAATATCCAGCACTCGCTTCACCCCCTCTAATGTTCAAACTTGAAATCGCACTTTCTGCTGTTCCGTATAAGCAAGTTTCATTTCTCCATTAGAATCCACTTCTCAAAAACTCTTTGCATCCTATGTAGCATTTTTCTTTTATTCGGTCTTACTTTCTCTATGTTAAGTATATATCTTTGTTTGAAGTATGTAAAATACTTATTACAAATAAATAACCATGCGCTTATTGCATGGTTATTTATTTTTGTTTGCCTATTACGCCTCAATTTTCTGATTCTCTGTTGACCAAACATGTGCCTCTTTCGCCGCAGATGGCGTATTCTGCGCCATGACACCTACCAGGTTGTGAGGCACATAAGGTTCTTCCAAATAACAAAGTTCCTCTGGCGTCAATGTCAGCTCCGTTGCCTTTGCAGCGCCCTCCACATGATGACGCTTGGTGGCACCCACCACAGGAGAGGTTACCTTCGTCAGCAGCCATGCCAACGAGATCTCCGTCATGGTTACGCCTCGCTTTTCCGCCAGTTCTGCCACGCGCTGAATGATGACGCTGTCCTGCTGCGCCGTGGCGTCATACTTGAATTTGGCGTAGCTGTCCTCTTCCAGACGCTTGGATGTCTCACCGGGATGTTTGGAGAGGCGTCCGCCCGCCAGCGCACTGTAGGGGGTCATGGCAATGTTGTCCTCTGCGCAAAGCTTGGCCATCTCCCGTTCTTCTTCACGGAAGATCAGGTTATAATGTCCTTGGATGGAGACAAACTTGGCAAAGCCTTCCTTTTCCGCCAGGGCATTGGCCTTGGCCAGCTGGTAGGCGAAACAGTTGGAGATACCGATATACCGCGCCTTACCCGCCTTCACAATCCGGTTTAGGCCATCCATAATGTCATAAAGGGGCGTCTGGTGGTCCCACATGTGGTAGATGTACAGATCCACATGATCCATTCCCAGGTTTTTCAGACTGGTGTCGATCATACGCTGGATATGCTGCTGTCCGGAAACACCGTTCTCGATTTCCTCCTGGGTGCGGGGCAGGAACTTGGTGGCGACCACCACTTCATCCCGCTTGGCAAAATCCCGCAGGGCCCGGCCTACATACTGCTCGCTGGTGCCGCTCTGATATCCGATAGCTGTATCGAAAAAGTTGATCCCCATCTCCAGCCCATGCCGGATGATCTCACGGGAATGTTCCTCATCCAATGTCCAGCTGTGCTGGCCATTGTTGGGGTCTCCAAATCCCATGCAGCCCATACAGACGCGGGAAACGGTCAAATCCGAATTGCCAAGTTTCGTATATTGCATGGTTCAACCTCCTTAATCCAATTTTTCATACTCTTCGCTGCTGACAGCTTCCAGCCATTCGTTGGCGGTTTCCTCACCGGGAACCTCCACAGCAATATGAGAGAACCAGCTGTCCTTTTTGGCACCGTGCCAATGCTTGACATTGGCCGGTATGGTGATAACTTTGCCGGGAGTCAGGCTCACCGCCGCCTTGCCTTCCTCCTGATACCAGCCCTCACCTGCGGTGCAGATCAGAAGCTGGCCGCCGCCGGATTTGGCCCGATGAATATGCCAGTTGTTACGGCAGCCGGGTTCAAAGGTCACGTTGGCCAAAAACACCGGGCACTGGCCGGGAACTGTCAGCGGGTTCAGGTAGGAGTTACCTACAAAATACTGGGCATAGGCCGTGTTCGCCTGTCCGAGACCAAAAGCGTTCTGTTGGTCAAACATTTCTTTATCCATGGTTTTCATATCAAGTTTCTCCTCATCTTTGAATATCAAAAAGGTTGTTCATCCAATTGGTACACATGGGAACCCACATGGCCACATTGGGATTCCTGTTGTTGAGTTCTCTGGCTTCCTCTCCGTAGGAACTCAAGCGATTGCAAACAGACATGCCATGCTCTCCGCCCTGAAAAAGATGCAGTTCAAAAGGAAGACCCAGTTCCAGCATCTTTGCCGAAATCATGACAGGGTTAATCGCCGGGACAAATTTGTCATACCGGTTGTGCCAGATAAAAAGGGGCGGCATATGGGGACCGGTATAGTTGATAAAATCCAGCTCCGGGGTACAGTCCTTGGCAATTTTAGCGCAGTCCGGATTATAGTATTTTGGATCTTTTTGAATTGTGTTTGTGTTGTCCCAGGGAGCGTAGGCGATCACCGCTGCATTTGGCTTGACCCCTTCGAAGGGCACACCCAACCGCTGCGCCAAACCGGGCGTATTCCACTGGGCAGCCGACATAGCTGCCAGACAGGCTCCCGCCGAAAATCCCATGACCACTATAGCATCCGGATTGATGTGCCACTCCTCTGCATGAGAACGAACCTCCCAGATAGCAAGAGAAACCTCTTCCAGAATTTCCGGATAGGTGCGGCGTCGCCAACCGAATACCGCAGCACGAAGGTGTTATATCCTTCTTTGAGGAAGGTCAACGCAACCGGTTCCCCCTCCGCATCGGAGAGAAAGGAATAAGCTCCACCGGGCATTACAATAATGGCCGGTCTTTGAGGAATCTGAAAATTTCCTTGTGCGGATTGATCGTGGATGTAGGTGGTCAAAGTGACATCTTTTCCTTTTACAAGAGATATTGTCTTATGAATCATTTTCCATTCACTCCGCTTCCATCAACTCAAGGGTGCCAGTAAAGTCCTCCGTTTTGCTGGACAAAACTTCCAGTCCGCTTTCCACTTTTCCCAGCGGCACCAGTTCCGGCGAATACCGGAAGTCACCGTAAAAAATCGTGAAATTAGCCCACGGACGGTAAATAACCATTTCTCCGGTCACAGGATCATATCCCGGTTCCTCTTCTCCCAAGGACAGGGGTTCTTCCAAATGCTCAATCGGTTTTTCAATTCCGGACAAATCGAAGAAAGAAAGGTCCTCCATCGGCAGCCGTTCCAGCAGTGCATCGACAGCTGTGTTATCATACATGGCAATCACAACTTCCTCGCCGTCAATGGTAAGTCTCAGCTTGACACCACTGAATTCGGGTGTGCTCCCATCCTCATAGGCACCTGTTGCGGAAGGATCATAGGTTTCATTATCATCGTTCGTTTGAGTAGGTTCCTCAACGACGGAACTCTCCGGAGTTCCGTCACTTGCAGATACAGGGGTATAGCTTTCGCTTTCAGAAGAAGATGATGCGTCGCTGCATGCTGTCAGCATGGCAATACACAACGCAAATACCAGCATAAGGACGCACACATTCTTTTTTGTGCTCATGGTTTCACTCCTCTCTTAGTTGATAAGATGTTTGGGGATTAGCTTGCCTGCGAAGATCGTTTCTCCGCTTAGTTCATCCAGTTTGTCAGGATAATAGGCAGATCATCTCCACCACTCCCTATTACGCTAAGTGCCTCTCTGACATCTGCTTTGGGGCACAAAGCGGCGATGTCTCTGGCAAGATCTCCGGCAACGCCCCCGCAATGGGAGTAAAAGGGAAGGATGATTTTTCCCGACAGATTGTGTCTTGAAAGCCAGGATGCGAGAGGCGGTGCAATGGTCCCGCACCAGTTGGGAGACCCCACAAAAATGACAGAGTACAGCTGCGGCGAGTGAGAGCCTGGAAGGAGTCTGGGTTTGTACCCGATTTTAACCTCTCTTTGCACCTGTTCCAGCAGTTCCGGAAACTCTACCGGATAAGGCTGCCATGGGTAGATTTCACTCCAATCAGCGCCTGTGAGCGACTGAATCGTTTTGGCAATCTGATGTGTATTCCCGGAATAGGAGTAGGAAATAATCAAGGCGTTTTTCAGGTTGCTCGTGTCAATTTCGGTATCTTGTTTCTTATTCACTGTTTCCATCTCCCTTCTACCGGGCTGCTTTCAAAGCACGTCGTCCGGATGAAGACACGGTATGACTCAATCCTTTTTCCCAAAGGACATACATTTGCCGATCACATCACCGGTAGCCAGATATTCATAGGTGGGCATTTCAAACAGCACCGGCTTGAGGGTGTGGTAGTCAATCTTCCCCTGCTCGTTGAGCACGCGTTCCTCCGCAAAGGTACGGTCAATCTTGCAGATAAAGCTCTCAAATCCCTCCGTCACATAGGTATCATCCACGGAACATTCCATGACAATCGGGGCTTTTTCAATCATGGGGACCCCAGAATCATCGATCATATAGGCAAAGAGGGCCGACTTATCCTCCTTTGCACCGCTGATGCAGCCAGCCCGATCAGCCAGAGGCAGCAAATTTTCATCCACGATATTGATGGAAAGCTTCCCGGTTTCCTTGATGCCCTGGTTGGTATAATGAGGTTTTGCCAGGCTGACCATCACCCGATCATGGCCGATGATGCCCACATGGCCGACAAGGACCCAGTTTGGTTTCCCATTCACCATGGTTCCCACTACAACCAACGGTGTGGGATAAAGTGCCAAAGCGTTTCCAATTTGTTTTTTCATTGTAAATACCTCCTGTTTTACACGATTTTGAACTGTTTCCATTTGCCGCTTTTATATCGGCCAACATATAAAATCAAACGAAGCCCCCAGTCGCAGCACATAGCTATTGTGACGCCAACAACGCCCCAACTCCACCAAATACCCATTACAACGGAAAGCAGCAGTCTGCAAAATACGGTAGAGAGCAAGGATACGATCATGGTAAACCGGACGTCACCTGCGGCGCGCAGTCCATTTGGCATTGCCCCGGAATAGGGAAACAGTACAGCGTTACAAATGTTGTGGATGAGCACCAAAAGGATTGTAAGCCGTTTTGCTTCCTCGGACAGAACGAAAAAGAGCAAACAGCCAGGGGTCAATACCAGAATCAGCCCATTCCACGCTATGGATGCCATCAGGGTGATGCGCGTGAGCTTTTTGAAATAGTAGTCCGCTGCTTCCATATCTCCCGCTCCGGCACATTGTCCAACCACGGTAATGAAAGCCGGTCCCATGGCGACTCCTGCCAAAGCTGCCAAGGACCAAAAGCTCTGCGCCACGCCATTGGCAGCGATCTGAACGGTTCCAAACAAAGCGGTTATACTGCTGAGGGCCACCTTGATTAGCTGGAAGACTCCGTTTTCCACTCCATTGGGAACGGCAACATTCAGAATCTTTCGCAGCATACCGGAGTCCCAGCGTAAAATGTCTTGAATCCTGTATTTTACCGAATGCTCTGCCGAAAAACAGACTGCTGTAATGACAATTGCGGAAAACACACGGGAAATCAGGGACGGATAGGCAACACCTGCCACACCAGCGTGAAGGACAAAGATGCCAATGGCATTGCCAACGATGTTTATCATATTGGATACAACAGAAACATACATGGTGATGCTGGTCTTTCCCATGCTGCGGCACAGAGCCGCACCGGCGTTATAAATAGCCAGTGCAGGGAAAGAGTACGCGGAAATCTGAAGGTAAAGGACACAGGCGTCCATCACATCAGCTTCTACACGCCCAAACATTAAGCGCAGCATCTGCTCTTTCCATATCAGGCAGATTACCAGAAAGAAGATGGAGATGACCGTGGAAATCAGAAGCAATTGGCCCGCAGCGGTGTTGGCAAGGTCATTGTTCCGGCTTCCTATGTACTGGCTGACAATCACAGCGCCGCCTGCAGCAAGTGCCGTAAAAAGGTAAATAAATACCGTATTGAACATGTTGACCAGGGAAACACCGGATACCGCTGCATCCCCAGCGAAGCTGACCATAAAGGTGTCTGCCACGCCTACCAGCATTACCAGCAGTTGTTCCAGCAACAGCGGAACAATCATCTTTTGAATGTCATGATTGGAAAAAGGCTTGCGGCTTTCCTCCAATCTGAACTTTGGTTCTATGATACGGGCCGCTAATCCACTCATTTTTTCACGATTGCTCTCCTTCTTTAACAGAAATTATTCCGTGCAAATATGATTCTGTTCCAGCCACGCAGCAACATCATCCGGCATGGAACTGCCACCTGAATAGTTGATGGCGAGCCCCTCTGCCATCACAGCATCCGGAGCCAGTTTAGCAATGGCAGTCTGACTCTGGCCCAGGCCACCGCCACCATGGCTGCAGAAGGGCAGAATGGTCTTTCCGGAAAAATCGTATTCCTCCAGGAAGGAAGCGATTGGCATGGGGATGGATGCCCACCAGTTCGGGTATCCCAAGAAAATAACATCGTAATCCGCCATGTTTTCCACCTGCGTGGAGAGTTCCGGTCTTGCAGCAGCGCTTTTTTCTTCGCCGCCCAGATCAATCTGCTCGTCATAATTGACAGGATAGCTGTCTGTTGTCTGGATGGAAAACAAATCACCACCCACTGTATTCTGAATCATCTGTGCCATGGTCTCTACGTTACCCTGTGCATGACCATCCACCACCGTGATACTTGCCGAGGCGATAGCATCCACGTCAGCACTCTCAAAAGAGTCACCCAGGGAGCCATACGGCCCACCGCCTTGAATAATCTCATCCAGTGTAGCGTCAGTATTGTCCAGGCGAGTAAAGTAGGCGATCAGGATGTTTTGATCAGTTCCGGTGCTTTCCGGCGGCGCTACACTGCTGTTCTCGCTTGTCTGTGAATTTTGTTCATTGGATTCCTGAGACAGACTCTGTGAGCTGCCCGGTTCACTTTGCCCTGAACATGCCGCCAGAAGCAACATGAGCAGAGCAGCTATGGATAATGAAATTGCCCTTCGCATACTATCCTCTTAACTTTCTAACACCACACACTGGTTTGCACGGGAAGCAAATACCCGTTCAAATTGCGAGCGGCTATATTCGATAAGGCCAGAAATCGGGTCAGCTATGGTTACAGTATCTACCGTATATCCAATAAGCACAGCTCCATGATCGTTTGTGCTCCAATCCACATAATCGCCGTTTTCTGTATACCATCCCTCCGGTGTTCTTCGATCTTCCATTCCAATGGTGACCCACACCATAACAGGTGTATCCCGGCTTACCAGTTCATATAGTTTCTCGGCAGAAGCACCGCTTTTATCAATGGCTTGAAAAGAACTGTTCTGGTCCTGCAAGTACCCATTGGAAGCTGTTAAAATTGCCTCTGCCCCACAAATATATCCAGCTTCTGAAAATGGATCGCCAACAAAAAATTCTCTCAAATCGCTGCCATAAAGGCGTCCATCTTCTCCATAATGCAAATTTGAAGATACAGTCGGCAGGTACTGTGAAGCCATAACTTCTTTGGAGACCGGATATCCATAGTAGTGAAGAACCATAGTCATTGCAGTAATCTCGCACCCTGTGGGGAGTTCAGGCATTTGATAAATAAGCGGAAAATCCTTTATTAGGTGTTCTTTCGGCAATAATATTCCTTCAGGCGCTTCTGATCCGAATTCTGCTGAAACATTGCTCTCTACTTTTTCTGCTAAGGGTTGAGGCGTTGCGTAAGCCACCTGTCGTGTTTCGCAAGTGTTCTTCAACTCATGTTCTTCGACAGACGTTTTAGTCGGACTGTCCATTTCGGATATTGCCAGAGAAGTACAGGCAGAAAGGAAACATGCTCCAAAGACAATTGCCACCAGTATCCGCAAACGCCTATTCATCAATGTTCACCAGCTCATAGGTACGGCTCCCCAGACCAATGGCCTGAGCGTGTTCCAGTGTATGTAAGCCGTTGCGAGACTCCATCCGCTGGATAAGCGATGCGCCATCTTCTGCTTCGTAAACCAGATCCACACAAGCCTGATCCAGTGCAACAGGGTCGTAGGACGCCAAAATTCCGATGTCGTGCATATCTGGTTCCGCAGGGCTGCCATCGCAGTCACAGTCCACGGAAAGGCGGTTCATGACATTGATGTAAAGAATATTGCCATCCAGTGCTTCCACGACGGATTTTCCTGCTTCCGCCATGGATTCCAGGAAGGCGTCCTGATCGCCACCCCACATACTTCCCCCGGTGCCGCCGGAATGGATATGGGCTTTTCCTTCGGAAGAAGCAATGCCAATGGAAATGTTCTTAATGGCTCCACCGAACCCGGCCATGGAATGACCCTTAAAGTGGGAGAGAACCACGAAATAATCATAGTTGGCGAAATTAGCTCCCACATAGTTTTCAGTCAAATTGGTTCCGCCGGTCACCGGAAGGGTCATGGAGCCATTTTCGTCCATGATGTCTACATCGGCAATGGCGGTATAACCGTGATCTTCCGCCACTTGATAATGCATGGCTGTGTTGGAGCGGGAGCCACCATAGGCGGTGTTACACTCCACAATGGTGGGATTTTCAAAGGATTGTACCAGATCCCCAATCAGATCCGTGCGAAGATAATTGCTGCCCGGCTCACCCGTGGAGAGCTTCACCGCAATATTTCCCTGGGGATTGGCTTTAAGCGCTTCGTAGATAGCAATCAAGCCCTCTGAACTGATGTCTGTCGTCATGTAAACCACCGGATCACCGTCAGAGGTTGATTCCTCACTTTCTGCCTCAGAGGACGACGAAGGCTCGCTCATCTCCGGCTGATTTTCTTCGCCTTGCTGCGGAGAACTGGACGGAGCCTGCGAATCAGATACTATTTCAGACTGCTCAGGCGAGTTTCCCGATCCACAGCCTGCCAACACTCCTGTCAGAAAAACCAAGGACATACAAATGCTGAGAATTTTCTTCATCTTTTTCGCGTCTCCTTATTCCTTTTTCGACTGTTGCCTAGGTTCCTGAGCAGCCGTCCAATATAATGGGTCAGGAAAATACAAGTTCCCATCATGGCGAGATAGTCAAGATAAAACAGCAACTTGGATTCTCCGAAATCAAGAAATACGAACTGTGTTTGTACCAGCATGTAGGTCAGCAGATTTCGTCTCAAAAAGACCGTTACACCATATACAGCGATTACCGCACTTACAAGAAACAGCACTACACTACGGACACGGGAAGATTCTTTGATTCGGAACACCTTCCTTGCAAGACCGGTGAAAATCCCCCAATGGATGCCCAAATGCAACGCCATTACCACAAAGCCCCAGTAGGAAGAAGCCATGTGCAGCAGTCGTGCCAGTGAAATCCCGCCATGAATATTCAGAAATACAAACACATAATTGGAAAGCATGATTCCGCTGATCATCAGACAGATCATCGCCGCAAATATGGTAAGATCCAAAATCAGCTGAAAGATACGAAAGGGTGTCTGCCTTCCACGGAACAGGGTTTTGTACCAATTCCAGTTAAGTATGTGATGAGCAATAAAGAGGACGAACATCCCTGCGCCTGCCCATTCATGGGCCACATCACCCCAGAACTGGTACCCCATCAGAAAAAGCAGTGCCAGCGTCATCAGCACGTCGATGACAATTTTGAGTCGTGCTTTCAGTTTCACAGGGGGTTCCTCCTTCCTTCAATTACCCGTTCAGGCCCAGGCTATCCAGCCATGTGGTCACACGGTTTTCTACATCTCCCAGCTCACCTTCTGTAAGGTCCAGACCTTCCAGAATCGTCGCACCGGCGGCACTTTCTTCAATACCTGTCAGGCTTCTGCCAAAGCCACCACTGGCACTGGTGTTAAAGGGGATCAATGTCTTTCCCGTAAAATCATAGGACTCCAGGAAGGTATAGACGGCCATGGGGGCATCGCTCCACCAGTTGGGATAACCCACGAAGATCGTATCATAGCTATCCCAGTTTTCCACCTGGGCATTCAATTCCGGACGGGCGTCTTCTCCCTGTTCCTGCTGAGCGATATCCAAAAGCGTATTGTAATCGTCGGTATAAGGGGTTACGGTAGCAATCTCAAAGAGATCGGCGCCAGTTTCCTGGGCGATGATCTCAGCCATCTGCTGCGTGTTACCAGACCAGGAGAAGTAGGCCACCAGAGTTTCTCCCTCTTCGGTGGATTCCTCCGGCTGGGAAGAAGGAGCGTCAGATGCAGATACTTCCGAGGAATCGGGAGTTTCGGAAGGGGTGGAAGAGGGTTCCGAAGAAGATACAGGCGGTTCGGAGCTGGTGTCTCCGCCGGAAGACGGATTTCCGCCGCACGCGGCAAGAGAAAACACCATGGTCATTGCTACCAGAACAGAGAATAGTTTTTTCATAAGGGTCATTCCTTTCGTTTGGTTTATTTTTAAGAGCCAACGTCATGCGTCAGCCTCTTGTTTCCTTTCCGTCAGAGGCGGATTCCACTTTTTGATCTTACAGGGATTTCCACAGGCGATGGCGTTATCCGGGATGGATTCTGTCACCACACTTCCGGCACCTATGACAACATTATTGCCAATGGAGACCCCAGGAAGAATCACGGTGCCGCCTCCGATCCAGGTGTAGCTTCCGATTGTGACCGGCGACGTCCAGGTTTTTACCGCCATGGTTCCGTCCGGTTCTTCCCAGAATCGCTCTGCTCCATTGAGGGGATGCTGGGAAGTGTATACCTTGACGTCCGGACCTAAAAGAGTATTGCTGCCAATGGATATGGGGCCCGCATCCAGAAGTGTGCAATTCATATTGATAAAGCTGTTGTCACCAACGGTAATGTTATAGCCGTAATCCACGGAGAAGGGTTGATTGACACGCACATTCTTGCCAACAGATCCCAGAAAGAGCCGCAGAATCATGTCCTTGGCCTGTGCATCCGTTGCAGGCAAGCTGTTATAGGTTTTCGCCCAGTCCTTTCCTTGGTTGTACTGACTGCGGATTTCCGGGTCGCGGGCATCATAAATTTCACCGTTTTGTTTCTTTTCGACTTCAGTCATTGCTGCTTCTCCTTTGTATATATCCTTTCTGATATTAGTATAGTTATTTTTCCTCTTCATGTAAAATACTTATAATTCATTATTAATCATGTGATTTTCGTATGGTTATGTTTGATAAAAAAAGTGCAGGTCCATTTCGTAGAAAAAGACCTGCACTTTCCCTATTGGCCGCCGTGGTATGCTCCCATGAATGTCGGTAGAATTGCTATATAGATTTTCCGGTTTGATATGCCTCGTCCATAGCTTTCGTTCCCAGCACCTCGCCTTTTTGCCAGACATGCTCTCCCCAGATGATTCCCCGCACCGGCGAGCCTAAACTGTTCAAAATGGATGAAAGATCTTCCGCTGTCCTTTTGAGGCCCTGTTTTCCATCATGCCCCGTGACGATTACATAAGACTGTTTGCCGTCAAGTTCCTGCCACTTCGGCAACAGTCGATCAATCATAGTTTTCATTTGACCACTCATGGTCAAGAAATAAGTAGGCGAGGCCAGTACCAAAACGTCTGTATTTTGTATTTTTTCCAGTATTTCACCCATATCATCTTTTTGTACGCAAAAACCGGTTTTGAAGCAGGCATAACACGCCAGACAGGGACAGATACTCTTTTCACGCAAAGATATTTTTTCTACCTGATGGCCAGCCTCTTTTGCACCGCGCATAAATTCGTCACATAAAAGATCGGAATTACCCTTTGCACGGGGGCTGCCGTTGATAATCAATACATGCATCGTCTTGACCTCCTATGAAACCGAAAAGTCACTGTTTATCTCTTACTGTTCAAATCGGATGTTGTGCAACCGATAAACTTCATCCAGGCTTGTGATGTTGAGAATCAGACTGTGACCACTGTCCATTCCACGGATCTGATTCAAATCATCGTCCGAGAGGGAAAAGTCGTCAATGGCGAAGTTTTCATTGATACGCTCTGCATGCACGGACTTTGGAATTGCCACGATCTTGTTTTGCTGAAGCCAACGCAAAATGACCTGTGCTGGTGTCTTTCCATAGGTTTGACCGATTTCTGTTAAAAGTGGATTGGTAAAGATCTGATTTTGACCTTCCGCAAAGGGAGCCCATGCCATCGGTTGAATTTGATACTGAGTCATCAGTTTCCGAAGCTTCGTCTGTTGACAGAAGGGATGCAGTTCTATCTGATTGACCATGGGTGGGATACGATGGCTGAGAATCAGATCTGTAAGCCGATCCGGCAGAAAATTGCACACACCAATGGCTTTGATACGCCCTTCCTCATAAAGTTCCTCCATGGCTCTCCAACTCCCATGGTAATCACCATAAGGCATATGAACCAAATAAAGATCCAGATAATCCGTCTGCAAATTTTCCAGAGATTTATAAAACGAGCGCTTCGTCTGTTCATATCCAGCGTCTTGAATCCAGACTTTCGACACGAGAAAGGCATCTTCTCTATGAATCCCGCTGTTACGAACAGCGTTCCCAACTGCACGCTCGTTGCCGTAACATGCAGCCGTGTCGATCAAACGATATCCTGTTTTCAATGCTTCCGCAACAGCTTGCTCACACATTGCAGCATCCGTAATCTGAAAGACACCAAACCCCAGCAATGGCATTGTTACTTGATTTCTTAATTCTATTGTTTCCATTTGCTGTCATCCTTTTCCTATTTAATCTGTACGGCACAATGGGCGAAGCGGAATCCGCTTCGCCCATTGTGCAATCATTTTGTTTCGCTGAGCAGTTTCCCACCGACACCAATATTTTTTGCTAAGTTTTCTCTATTATTTTAGACGGTTGCCCAACTGATAGGCTTCCTGGGGATAAGTGGAGTGTTTCGTCATGGAAGGCGTTCCACAGCCATACCCCAGTACCATTCCCATATCCTCCAGATTCAGATAGCGAACCAGGGTTTTATAGTGGGCCTCCAGCGCATCAAAGGTCCAGTTATCGTTATTCCATGCCACCGTCAGCAGAGCAGATTTCATGTGTTTCCCGTGTATAGAACTGTTGAAGGCGCAGAACCGATCCACCAGCGTTTTGAGCTGGGCGGACATTCCGTAATAGTACAGTGGAGTGGCAAACACCATCATGTCCGCATCCAGGATTTTGGCTCGGATGTCCTCCACATCGTCTTTCTGGGAACAGGAACCCTCATAGCCGCAGTGGATACAGCCAGTGCAGGGATGAATGTCAGCATGGGCTACATCAATGATTTCCACCGTATGGCCCGCCTCCTGAGCACCCTGGCGGAAGCATTCCGCCAGCAGATGGGAAGAGCCTTGCCGATTGGGGCTGCCCAGCAATACTACGATCTTCATTTGCTGGCCCTCCTTATTTCATCTCTTTCTCCCAGTAGCGGATCACATTCAGGGACAAACCAGCAGCCAGCTTCTCCATGGCGGCAATCTCATCCACCGTCAGTTCCAGAGCGGCAGCCTTGGCAGCATCCTTCACCTGATACACCTTGGTGACGCCGATGATGGGAAGCGTTCCCTTGGCGATGGCCCAGGCCACAGGCACCTGTGCCGGAGCCACACCGTGCTTGTCGGCAATTTCCTTGAGACAGACATTCAGCTTTTCCAACTCAGGCAGCATGGGGTTGTATACGGCGGCACGGTCAGAGCCTTCCGGGAAAGGATGCTGGGTATCGTATTTGCCGGAAAGAGCCCCTTGCTCCAGCACCATGTATGCAAAGAAGGTAATGTCATTTTCCTTGCAATAGTCCTGAATGCCGGACTCTTCGGAAGAACGGTTGAGCAGGCTGTAGTGGTTCTGGATTGCAGAGATCCGCAGTCCCTCTTTTTTCAGGATTTCAGCCGCTTCCTTGATTTCCGCCAGATTATGATTGGAAAGGCCAATGCGTCCGATTTTCCCCATCTTGGCCAAGGGAATCAGTTTGCGGGTCCACTCCAGAGCGCCAACCGGATTGTGAATCCAGTAGATATCCATGTAATCCGTCCCAAGCAGGGTAGCGCTGGTGTCATACATGGTGATTACTGCGTTATCCACTGTCGGGTTGGCACACTGAGGCGTGAACTTGTCAGAGATCAGATAGCTGTCGCGGGGAACGGTGCGCAAAAACTCTCCCAGGACTTTCTCCGAGGTCCCCATACCATAGGCATAGGCAGTATCCCACAGATTCAGTCCTGCCTGCATAGCCGCATCAAACACCGGGCGCAGTTGCTGGGCGGTCAGATTGCCGCCAAAGGTTCCGTCGTTGCCCCAGGCCCATGCGCCCAAAGCGATTTTGGGCATTTTCTTCAGTTCGCTCATGTTCATATTCCTCCATTCATCGTTTCAATCAATCGTTTTTCAGCAAATCTTTACACGTATTCAGCGCGTTGAAAAGGCGCGGAATTCCCATGTAGCCACTGGCATGAACCAGAGCACAGACAATTTCCTCCTTGGTGTTTCCAACTTTCAGGGCACCCTCCACATGGCTTTTGACCTGTACCTCAGCTCCCCCCATAGCAGCCAGCAAGACCACGGTCAGCAGTTCTCTGGTTTTCCCGTCCAGCCCGGTGCGGGTATTAAAATCGCCAAAACACAGTTCCGTCAGGAAACGAGGAACTGCCTGTGCAAACTCGCCCGGCAGCCAGGTATAGCGCTCTGCGATCTCAGTTCCGTAGACAGGGGCTTGAATCTCAAGACCCTTTGCATACCGCTCCTCGTCCGACACAAGGGTTTTCTGTTCCTGCAGAGGCAAAGCAATGTCATTTGCAGAAAACACCTCGTTCATGGTACTGATGGCATTGAGCGTCCTGGGAAAGCCAATAAAGGGCGCACACTGATATACCGCCTCACGGATCTCCACCGGGGTGCATCCAACGTTCAAACTGGCCTGCACATGGGCTTTCATCTGGGGCAGGGCACTGATAACGGTCAGTACGGTGACTGTCACCAATTCCCGCATCCGGTTATCCAAGCTGCCGGTATAGCACACATCGCCAAAAATATACCCTTGCAAGATCTGCATAAAACCGCCATCTGTGCCCTCGTCATTTGCAGCTGGGCAATGGAACAGTTCCTGCATCTTTTGTTCTGTTCGTTCTTTTCTATCCATAAGATTTTGCCTTCTTTCTGGTCCGTTCGTTTATTCTGACAGGTATCCCAAATCTGTCAACCACGCTTCCACATCTGCCTGGGCACCAGTAGCGCTGCGTGCCCCGATAGAAATGCCTTCAATCACCGTTGCTTCGGATTCCATTTCCTCAATGGTGCTGATGGCGCTGGAAAATCCGCTGCCGCCAGATGTAACAAAGGGAATAATGGTTTTCCCAGAAAAATCATACTCCTCAAGGAAGCTGTAAATCGGCATCGGCATGTCATACCACCAGTTAGGGAAGCCGAGGAAAATTACATCGTAATCATCCAGGTTTTCAATGTGTGTGGAAAGCTCCGGTCTGGCACTGGCGTTGTTTTCTTCCTCGCCCTGATCCACAGTTTCATCATAACTGGCCGGGTAGGGTTCTACGGTGCGAATAGAAAAAATATCAGCACCACTTGCTTCCTGGATCATATGGGCGACAACACCGGTGTTGCCGGTGATTTCATTGTCCCAAATCTGAATGCTGGCACTGGCGGAAGCATCGACATCATCAGGAAGCGGTGCATTTTCCCCGTAGGTGAAGTAAGCCACAAGTATATTGCTGCCAGCCGCTTCTCCAGACTCTTCACTGGATTGTGCTTCAAGCCCTTCGCTTGAAGTGGCTTCCGAATCCTCCGTCAGCGGCTGTTCCGGTGTTTGCGTAGAAGACGGAGCCTGAGAAGTGATGGACTGATTCGATTGGCTCAAACTGTTCCCATCACTCTGCTGGGCGCAGGCAGCACATGCCGCGCACAGACAAAGGGAAAGCATGATTGCGATAATCCTTTTCATGTGTTGTTCTCCCTATTATCTATACCGATCTCAAAGGGTTGTTTATCGGTAAGATTTCTTATAAATCGATACACAGTCCTCATGGGACAATGCTGTGGGATCTGCGGCGAATAGTCCTCCCATGGTTTCCCGCGCGTTGGTGGCCAGTTTATCCAATTCATCCGGCGCAATGCCAAAATCGGACATCTTCAAATCGCCCACACCGCAGTCCTGCTGGAGCTGTACCAAAACATCTACAAAATCCTGTGCACAGGCAGCATCCTTTTTCCCCAGCGCCTTGGCCATGTCGATAAACCGGTCATCGCAAGTGTGCTGGTCTACAAAATGCTGGTAATAGGCGGCAGAAATCATAATGAGACCCGCACCATGAGGAAGCTCCTGATGATAAGCGCTCATAGCGTGTTCCATGGAATGCTCGCTGGTACAGCAGCTGACGGTCATCACCTGGCCGGCAAGGTTGTTGGCAAAGGCCATGCCTTCACGAGCTTCCAGATCGCTTCCATCCCGCACCGCACGGGCGAGGTATTTCCCCACATTTTCGATGGCGGTCAGCGCCAGCATATCCCCCATGAGGTTGTGCATCTTGGAGACATAGCACTCGGTACTGTGAAACAAGGTATCGAAGCCCTGATAGGCCGTAAACTTGGGCGGAACAGAAACCATCAGTTCCGGATCGACCACGGCCAAAACGGGAAACAGACAATCATAGCCGCCGAAACCGATTTTCTCGTTGGTTTCATCATTGGTGATAACACCCCACTGATCGGCTTCAGAGCCGGTTCCTGCGGTGGTGGTAATGCAGATGTTTGGCAACGCTTTGTTGACGAGTGCCTTTCCGCCGCCAGTTCCTCCGTTCATATAGTCCCAAATGTCCCCGTCATTGGTGACCATGGCAGCCATAGCTTTGGAAGCATCCATGACGCTGCCTCCACCCAGGGCAACAATAAAGTCACAGCCGTTCTCCCGCGCAAAAGCTGCGCCCTCCATGACTGTGGAGCGAAGGGGATTTGCCTGTACGCGGTCAAAAACCACGGCTTCCACTTCCGCTTTTTCCAGCTGTTCCAGCAGACGCTGAAGCGTGCCGGTTCTTTTCATGGACTGTCCGTTGGAGATGACAACCATTGCTTTCTTACCGGGCATCTTTTGGGTATGAAGATCATTGAGAACGCCGCATCCAAACAGGGTTCGGGTCGGCACATAAAATTGATAAGCCATTGTGTTTTCTCCTTTTTTCTAATATGTTTGCGTTGCTTCTGATGGTCAGAACTTAGCTGCCCACCGTTTCAGTTCCTCTTGCGAAGTACCTCGGCGCAGGATTTGTCCATCCCGAATCACAGCGCCGGGGCAGGAAGGAGCCAGGTCTTTCGCTGTTCTCCCCAGGCTGCTGCCGCCGGATGTGGCAAAGAGGATAATGGTTTTTCCCGTGAAATCACGGCTCTCCAAAAAAGTTTGAATGACGCGGGGTGCCGTGTACCACCAGATGGGAAAGCCGAGGAAAATCCGGTCATAGGTTGTCAAATTCAAATTTCCATCCGCAAGTTCCGGGCGGGCAGAGGGATCGTTCATCTCCACGCTGCTGCGGGAACGCTTATCCTGCCAGTTCAGGTCCTTACTTGTATAGGGGACTGCGGGCTTGATTTCATACAAATCCCCGCCACAGGCCGCAGCAAGGGATTCGGCTGCTTTTGCCGTGACGCCGCTTGCTGAAAAATAGGCTACCAATGTTTTATTTTCCATATTGTTTTTCTCCTTTTAGTCTGCTGCTGTAATGGTAATGGTGCCGCTCATCTGGGCAACAAGCTCCTCACCGGAAACGATCTGCCCCAATTCAAACAGGGATGAATTTTCATTGTAATCTCCGTAGAACATAACCACATCGCCCCACGGGGCATAATAGGCCAGCGTTCCAGCACCGCCCGCCGCCGTAGGTGTGTCAGAGGTGTCCAGCTCCTGGGGCGGGTAGAAAATCTTTTCGTTTGTGCTGTAATCTTCCACCTCAATGGTCAACGGCAGCTGTTCCAAAAGGGATGAGGCGGCAGAGCTGTCATTGAGGGCATAGATTACCTGATTTTCGCCCCAGGTGACCGAGAGCTGTGTCTCTGCTGTCCCCTCTTCACTTTCGGGTGAAGAAGCGCGGGTGTATCCCAATTCTGCTACCCAGCTTTGAATATCGGCCTGAGAGGAAGAAGCTTCCTCCTCATAGCAGTCAAAAATATTGTCAGAGATCGTGGCATTGGGAATCGCTTCGGAAATTATGTCTACGCTGTTGGACAAGCCGCCGGTTCCATGGGAACAGAACAGGTATACCTGCTTGCCGGAAAGGTCATTTTCCTCCAGGAAAGTAAGCAGTGCCATGGGTACGCCATACCACCAGTTGGGATAACCCAGAAAGACGGTATCGTATTGCTCCAGATTCTCAACCTGTTCCTGCAGCGCCGGTCGTGCCTGATCGCCCCGCTCCTGATTTGCCCGTGCAAGACACTCATCCCAATCACTGGGGTAAGGCTCAGTCACCCGGATAGCAAACAAATCCCCGCCGGTTTCCTCCTGGACCCAACCGGCCAGCTCCTGCACATTGCCGGGAGCAATTACACTGGGGGAAGCAACTGCGTCCACATCCTCGGCCAAAATCGCATTATCAGCCCAGGAAAAATAGGCAACAAGGATATTTTCATTCCCAACATTCCCTTCCTGCTCTGACGGAGAAGACTCTTCCGGAATAGAGGCAGGTTCCTGAGATTGCGAAGACTCCGACGAAGGAGCGGTATTGCTGCTCGGCTCATTCGCGGAATTTCCACAAGCAGCCAAGGAAAGCGATAATGCAGCGGCTAATAGAATTGCAAGCATCTTCTTCATATTGGTTCCTCCTGCAATAAACAGTTTTAGTGTGAACTACCATGGTTATTTTCTGATTTTATTATAGAATCAGCTCTGTAAAATGTCTAATACTTATCATTTATCTTTATCCATACGAAAAATGCATGGTCTTTTTGCAAAAAAAGTGGCGCCAAGTCTTTACGACTTGACGCCTGAATCACCGGGTTTAACGCATCTGTGCACGCATCATATTGATTTCTTGAATAAAAAGAGATGTGGCCGGGGAAAAGAGCTGGTTTTTCTTCCATACCAACACGCTCCGTGTCGTTTTCTCCGGATAGATGGGGATAAATTTGAGATTAGGGCTGCTGTGTACGGCTAACGCTCCGTCTAAGCAGAACGCACACCCCAAGCCCTCTTCCACCAGCAATACGGCATTGGAAAGAAGCGTATAACTCAACGGGATATGAAGATCCTTTTCTTCTTTTCCAATCCAGTTGATGATGTCCTCGCGGACCTTCTCGCGAAGGGGCAGAATGAGAGGGCATTCACCAATATCTTCCGGAGTAATTACTTCATGACTGGCCAAAGGATGATCGTCCCGCAACAAAATTCCCCAGGTCTCCTTTTGTGCCAAGCGAAGATACTCATATTTATGAACATCAATGGGTTCCAATAGAAGGCCAATATCTGCAAGCCCTTTATCCAGTCGATCCTTTACATTGTCCGCCATTTCATTATACAAGTGAAATTGCACAAGGGGATATTTCTCAGAAAAATTCCGAATCAATTTGGCCATCATCCGGCTGCCGATTGCCTCCGAAGCTCCGATATTGATAATCCCGTTCACAATATCGCTTTTTTCGGCAAAACGTTGTTCCAAAAGATCGGCCAATTCTACAATCTCCTCTGCGCGTTGCCGGAAAAACAGGCCGTCATCCGTAAGCGTTAGCCCTTTCTTGCCGCGTAAAACCAGAGTGGTGCCAAGTTCTTTTTCCAGATCCATCAGTTGACGGCTGAGCGTAGGCTGTGTCACATGAAGAACATCCGCAGCGCGGGTAATATTTCCTTCTGTCGCTGTTGTTAAAAAATATCGCAGTGTGCGAAGTTCCATCGCAAATCACCTCGCAGATTTATTTAACTTTAGTCTATCACATGTATTCATAATTTGCAACATTTTGCCCTTTCAATACGTTGTACGCATGTTTTCAAACAGAAAGCGGATGATTACAGGTGAACACGTTCAATATCAATGGAAAAAACATCGATTTTTTATAAGTGAAGAAGCGGGAGCGCCGATCCTCTATGCCTTTTTTCCTTTAAGTGTTGAGAGAACACCTAAAAGCAACCCCACAGAGTAAATTCTTTGTGGGGTTATTCCATTTTAAGGTTGTATCCGATTTCACGGATACAACGCAAACAAATGTTACCTTTTCAATGAGCAGTGAAAACATTTCCTGTGCTAACCGCACAATCAATGTTTCTGGAATTCCCTTTCAGATGATCCAAGTTGATACCTCTATCAATTCTGGGAAGTCTGGTGGTCCTCTTCTTAATGAGTATGGTGAGGTAATTGGAGTGGTTTCCGCTAAATATTCCAGTTATGCAACAACTTCTGTAGAAGGATTGGGATTTGCCATTTCGATCAACGATGCTTTTTCTGTTGCGAAAAATCTGATGTCCAATGGAAGCGTACAAAATAAAGCATATATTGGAATGTCGGCAGCCACTGTGCCGCAAACTTATTTTTTGCAAAGCGGTTTGCCCCAAGGCGTCTATGTATACTCTGTTGATTATAAAGAAAACTGCCTTCTCTACATTCCCGATGATATGCCAAAGGCGCAAATGGGCAGCGAAAAAGAAGCCAAGTGTCTGGCAGAGCAGATCTGCCGCTTAGTGAAAGCCACTCATGGCCACACTCTGGTGCTTTTTACTTCCTACTCCCTGATGGGCGCTGTTTATAATCAAATAAAGGAGCAGCTGTCCTTTCCGTTAATGGTGGTATGGCGGCATTCGCAGGATGTCATCCACCAGTTCAAGCAGACGCAGAATGCGGTGCTGTTCGCAGCGGGTTCCTGTTGGGAAGGTGTGGACTTTCC
>OBYM01000237.1_pt1 | contig 34310 bp, 31 predicted proteins | sample 1538191 | NCBI WGS metagenome assembly OBYM01 (sample SAMEA2580165, study PRJEB22360) | human gut metagenome | biome: human gut; feature: human-associated habitat; material: faeces | place: Denmark | collected 2008/2010 | reverse complement strand
TCCTCCAGCCGTGGGGGCGGGAGGAGGAGAGCCCCCGCCGCCGGGCCGTGGCGGCACTGCAGCGGCTGGGATATACCTATGACCAGATCCGGGAGACCATGGGCGCCTTGCAGAGCGATTGGGAGGATTGGGAAACTTAAAAGTTTTTGGGGCGCCTTTTTTCAAAAAGGCGCGACCTTAAAAACCCGGCGTAGCCGAAAAAAAGATAGGCCCCGCCGCCGCACGCGCCCAACGGGCGATAGACGGCGGGGCCGGCCCTTCTCCAGCACCCCCGCCAAGAGCGGACCGCTGATCCCTCCACCCTTTTCTTGTAAATCAAAAAGGACATCCCAGTGACGGAACGGGATGTCCTTTTTTGTTTTCCCCAGGAGATCGGCAAGCTGTGGAAAAAAATTCTGAAAACCTCCCCGGTTGAAGTGGGCTTCAGCTCCTTGACAAGGGGACTGGGAGCCAGTATAATCAAGCAGGATAGAAACTATACTGAATCGGTATACATTCCCCGAAGAGAAAAAACTGGGGAGCGCGTACAACCATGGAAGGGGCGGTCAGATTTTGAGCGAGACCATTCTGAGCCTGCAGGGAATCACCAAGAGCTTTGACGGCACGCCGGTGCTGCGGGGTATCGACCTGGAGGCGGCCCAAGGGGAGTTTATCACGCTGCTGGGGTCCTCCGGATGCGGAAAGACCACCACGCTGCGGATCATCGCCGGGCTGGAGAGCCCGGATGAGGGCCGGGTGCTGCTGGAGGGTCGGGATATGACCGATGCCGAGCCCAATAAACGGGATGTGAACACCGTGTTCCAGAGCTATGCCCTGTTCCCCCACATGACCGTGGAGCAGAACATCGGATATGCCCTGAAACTGCGGAAGCGGCCCAAGGGGGAAATCAAAGAAGAAGTGAAAAAGATGCTGGAGCTGGTGCAGCTGTCGGGCTTTGAGAAGCGCAAGCCCGGGGAGCTGTCCGGCGGTCAGAAGCAGCGGGTGGCCATTGCACGGTCCCTGATCAACCGGCCCAAGCTGCTGCTGTTGGACGAGCCCTTGGGGGCTTTGGATCTGCAGCTGCGGCGGCAGATGCAGCAGGAGCTGAAACGCCTGCAAAAGAAATTGGGCATCACCTTCATCTATATCACCCACGACCAGGAGGAGGCCCTGAACATGTCCGACCGGATCGCCGTGATGCGGGAGGGCAGGTTCGAGCAGATCGGCACTCCGTCCCAGGTGTATGACCAGCCCAAAACCTCCTATGTGGCACGGTTTGTGGGAGAGGCCAACATCGTCAAGGGCAAGGTGGGCGCTGTCCACGGGAACCAGGTGGAGTTTGTCAGCGGTCCGGGAAAGGCCGCCTTCCTGAGCCGGGGGTATTCCTTTGCCCCCGGGGAAGAGGTCACCCTGGCGGTTCGAGGAGAACAGGCCCAGGCTGTCAAGGGTCTGGAAGGCCCCGGCCTGCAGGGTGTGGTCAAGGAGAAGAGCTTCGCCGGCGGTATGCTGCGGATCAGCGTGGAGCTGTCCGGTGGAGAGGAATTTATCTGCAGGAGCCATGGGATCGACTCTCAGCTGGTGCCAGGAGATCCGGTGCGGGTCATCTGGGAGCCGGAGAGCCCATGTCCTGTGGACCGGCCTGAGACTGGGAAAGAGGGGGCGTGACCATGGCCAAGGAAGTCTCCCGCCTGCAGAAAAAGCGGGCCAGGGGCCAGCTGTTGATGACCTTGCCCCTGATCCTCTTTACCGTGCTGTTTTTGGTGGGTCCCATCGTCTATATGGTGGTGCTCAGTTTCCTCACTCGAGGGGAAACCTGGGGCGTGGTCCCGGAGTTCACCCTGAAAAACTACACGGATATCGCCCAGCCGGTCTATTTGCAGACTTTCGGACAGTCCCTGCAGCTGGCTATCATCAGCACCCTGCTGGTGACGGCCCTGGGCTATCCCTTTGGCTATTTTATGGCAAAGCTGGGCCCCAAGTGGAAAAAACGTACCATGCTCCTGTTGATGATCCCCTTCTGGACCAGCTCCCTGATCCGGCTGTACGGGTGGATCATCATCTTCCGGGCTGGGGGCGTGCTGGATACGGTGCTCCAGGCGCTGCACATCACCAGCGAGCCCTTGAAGCTGCTGTACACCTACCCGGCAGTGGTGGTGGGCATGATCTATGCCCTGCTGCCCTTTATGATCTTCGCTGTGTATTCCAGCGCTGAAAAGCTGGATTTCAGCCTGGTGGAGGCCGCCCGGGACCTGGGTGCTTCCCCCATGCAGGCCTTCTTGACCGTCAGTTTGAAGCTGACCCTGCCCGGCTTGTTGTCCGGCGTGGTGCTGACCTTTGTGCCCAGTATGGGATTGTTCTTCATCGCGGATATCCTGGGCGGCAATAAAGTGGTGCTGGTGGGCAACCTGATCCAGGAGCAGCTGATGAAAGCCCACAATTGGCCCTTTGCCGCAGCGTTGTCCCTGGTGCTGTTGTTGTTGACCACCGTGATTATCTGGCTGTATCGGAAGTTGTCCGGGGTCAAGGATCTGGAGGGCCTGGTATAGAGAACCGCGAAGCGGCGAAAAAGTTTTTGCAGCAGCTTTTTACAAAAAGCTGCGACCTTAAAAACCGGCGCAGCCGAAAAGAAAAAAGTGAACCGAGCGCACGCGCCGAAGGCGGTAGCCCGGTGAACGGCCCTTTTAAAGCTAGCTCCCCCCAAGACAGCGCCGTCCGGGGCGCACGCCTATCACCCTGCGGGTGCGTGCGGCTTCGCCCCTGCATTTGATTTACGGCTTCGCCGATTTAGGCCGTGGAGCTCTGCTCCACACCTCGCAAGCCTTTTGAAAAAGGCTTGACCGAAAACTTTTGCGCGCTTCGCGTGTGCTCACTTCATTTTGGAAAGGAGCTGCTCCATGAAAAACCGCACAAAATTGCCCAATATCTACCTGGGTGTGGTGCTGGCGTTGATGTATGTCCCCATCCTGTTGGTGATCCTCTACTCCTTCAATGAGAGTAAAATCAGCTCTGTGTGGGACGGCTTCTCCCTGAAATGGTATCAGGAGCTGTTCCGGGATGAGGATCTGTTCCAGGCGCTGTGGAATTCCATCCTGCTGGGTGTGCTCTCCAGCTGCGCCGCCGCTGTGATCGGCACCCTGGGCGCCTATGGTATGAGCAAGGTCAAGTTCCCCCTGAAGGGCGCTGTGGAGTATGTCTCTACCTTGCCCATCATGATCCCCGAGATCATCTTGGGTATGGTGTTTATGGCCTTCTTCTCCTTGATCGGGATCCCCTTTGGCATGGGTACCTTGGTCATCGCCCACACCGCCTTCTGTATCCCCTATGTGTTTATGCTGGTGAAGGCCCGGCTGGTGGGCATGGATCAAAGTCTCCCCGAAGCTGCCCAGGATCTGGGCGCCTCCCCGGTGCGGGTGTTCTTCGACATCACCCTGCCCCTGGTGGCTCCCGCTATCGCCTCGGGCATGCTGCTGGCCTTTGCCATGAGCATGGATGACGTGATTATCAGCGTCTTTGTCACCGGCGTGGATACCAACACCCTCCCGGTGAAAATCTATTCCCAGTTGAAAACCGGGGTCACCCCGGAAATCAACGCCCTGTGCACTCTGTTGTTCTTGGCCACACTGCTTCTGTGCGGCCTGGCGGCAGTGTTGGGCAGGACGCCTAGAAAACGACAGATTGAAAAGGATGTGACCAAACTATGAAAAAGATCATTGCCCTGACCTTGGCAGCGCTGCTGCTGGGCTCCACCTTGGCGGGATGTTCCGGCGGGGATGGAAAGGCAGAAAACGGCCAGGTTGTGCTGTACACCTGGGAGAATATGTTCCCCCAGGAAGTGCTGGACGGCTTCACCGAGGAAACCGGCATCGAAGTGACCTACTCCAACTTCGACACCGACGAGACCATGCTGGCTCGTTTGGAGTCCGCTAAGGGTGGGGATTACGATGTGATCATTGCCGATGACTATATCATCGAGACTGCCATCCAAGAGGGCCTGGTCCAGGAGCTGGACACCTCCAAGCTGGAGAATTACGGCAGCATCAACCCGGTTTATCAGGGCCAGTTCTTCGACCCCGAGAATAAGTACACGGTGCCTTACGGCGCGGGCGTGCAGACCATCGTCTACAACCCTGAGGCTGTGGATATTGAGATCAACGGCTATGCCGACCTGTGGGATGCCAGCCTGAAGGATAATCTGGGCGTCATCGGCAATTTCCGCGTGGTCAACGGCATGGCGCTGAAGGTCCTGGGAGAGAGCTATAACACCGAGGACATCGCCACCATCGAAGCCGCCGGCGAAAAGCTCTTGGAGCTGGCTCCCAATGTCCGGCTCATCAAGGACGAGAATACCCAGGATGACTTGATCTCCGGGGAAGTCAATGCAGCTGTGCTGTACACCTCTCAGGTGACCATGGCCAAAATGGCCAACCCCGACTTGAAGGTGGTCTTCCCTGAGGAGGGCATCGGCTTTGGTATCATGGCCCAGTTTATCCCCTCCAATGCGCCCAACGCAGAGAATGCCCATAAGTTCATCGACTATATCCTCCAGCCCGAGGTGTCGGCTAAGTGTTATGAGTATATTGGCTATTATTGCACCAATAAGGACGCGGAGGAGTTCATCTCTGAGGAGTATCGTGATTTTCTGACCCTGCCCGCAGATATTGACAGCAGCAACATGGAGATGATCGAGAATATCGGCGCCGATGCAGTGGCTGCCCACGATAAGGTGTGGACCGAGTTCAAATCTGCTTGCGGTCAGTAACGAAAAAGTTTTTGCAGCAGCTTTTTACAAAAAGCTGCGACCTGAAGCCCGGCGTAGCCGGGAAAAGCCTGCAGCCGCACAATTCGCACGCGCCGCAGGCGATAGAATGGTGCGGCGGCTTTCTTGAACAAACAGCAAAAGGACACCGAGTCTTTGCCTTCGGTGTCCTTTTGTTTTTTCACCCCGCTTCGGGGGCAGGGAAGCTGCCGATTTCCGGGAGCTTGCTCTCTCCCACCCATTCAGACTCCCCTTCTATGGAGTTCCACAGGGCGTCCGGGTTCAGGGGGAATTCCCTTCGCAGCTTGTAAAAGCCCTCCCCGGTGTAGAGCAGTTCCTTGCTGCTGCCAAGGAGCACCACCTCCCGGGAGAGATCCTCCCGGAAGAAGACAAAATAGGTGCCAATCCCTCCACAGGGCACGTCCTCGTTGACGGCATCCCGTTCCACCCGCAAAGAAAACAGCGCCCGGGCCACCAGCTGAATGGTTTCCTGGTTCCTGGTGATTTTTCGGTGGGCGTCCGCTGGGACGGCTCCTTGGTACAGGTGCAGCTCCACCATCTCTTCCGGGTTCCAGTCCAAGCCCGGAACCCGGGCGGCCTGACAGCCGGAAAGGCTCATCAGAAGGCAAACCACCAAACTCAACGCCACTAATTTTTTCATGAAAAGACCTCCCTTCGTCTCTCTATAACAGAGAGGGAACGGGAGGTCATTTTTGTTGGCGATTCTATCTTTTTTTCTTTTTCCAGAGCTGCCAGCCTTCCACCACTGCAAAAGCCAGCAGCAGTACACCGGCCAAGGCCAGCAGGAAGCTGGGAAGCCAATCCCCCAGGGTGGTGGAAAGGGGAGACCCGCCCATTTCGACCCCACCTTCCGTGGGGCCTCCGGCAGTGGGAGCTTGGGGGAGCTGCCGCCAAAGGGACAGTCCAAAACACACCAGCGCTCCCAACAGGCCCGCCCAAAAAAGCCGCAGGGCATGGAGGGCCTGGGTGTATTTCCACCGGACTGTAGCGGCCTTTTTCCCCAGTGCCTGGGCGATTTCCCTGTGGGTCATGCCAAGCTTCAGTTTGAGGGTGACGATCTGCCGGGATTCCTGATCCAGAGGGGCCAGCAGCTGGGAGAACTGTTCATCATCCTCCACAGCCTGAGGGCCAGGGGACGGGTCGGGCAGGGGAGGAAGGTCCTCCAAAGAAACAGGGCGCTGCCCCCGGATGTGAGCCAGAGCCTGCCGCCGTGTGACGGTGTACAGCCAGGCGCCGGGATTTGTGGTGGGGAACCGCTCCGGAGGAAGGGTCCACAGCAGGGAAAAGACCTCCTGGGCAGCGTCTTCCCTGTCCTGGGGGGAGGGGAGTACCGTCCCGGCAATGGAGCGCACAGCCGGGTAAAATTCCTGGTACAGCTGGGTGAAGGCCTCCTCCTGACGCCGGGCGGTTCCCTCCAGCAGCTGGGCTAAACGCTGGTTGTTCATGATAAGGAACGCTTTCTGCCGCTGACCACTCGGTCAAGTCCGGCCCAGTCCTGATGGATTTCCACAGCCTCCACCCCGGACTGTTGAAAAATCTCCGCCACAGCGGCCCCCTGGCTTTCGCCGATCTCCACGGCCACCACGCCGCCGGGCTTCAGACTGGGCAGCCAAAGCTCCCCGATGGCCCGGTAAAAGATCAGTCCATCCTCGCCCCCGTCCAGGGCCAGGGAGGGCTCCTGCTGCACCTCGGGCTGGAGTGTGGGCAGCTCGCCGGTCTCGATGTAAGGGGGGTTGGAGGCCACAAAATCCAGGCTGTTTGGGGCAAAGCTGGCTGCAAACTCCCGGTTCAGCACGTCCCCGGTCAGGCAGGTCACTTGGCCCTGTCCGTACTGCTTCAAGTTTGTCTCCAGGTAGGGTAGGGCGTGGGGGGAGAGCTCCACACACTGGGCGGTGATCTCCGGCAGCAGAGTCAACAGCCCCAGGGCCACTGCTCCGGTACCGGCGCACAGGTCCACCCCCGCCGGGGCAGGAACGCCCTGGAGACGGCGGGCCAGCTCCTCCACCAGGACGATGGTGTCCTCACGGGGGCAGAGGACTCCCTCTCCCACAGAGAGGGAGAGCCCCAAAAAGTCCCACTGGCCCAGAATGTACTGGAGCGGCCGCCGGGAGGCCCGCTCCTCCACCGCCTGGAGGAAGGCGGCCTCCTGTTCCGGGGCGGGGGTCTCCTCCCCGTGGATGGCCAAGCCCGTGCGGTCCAGTCCCAGGAAGTGCTGGGCAAGGAGGGCAGCGTCCCCGCCGGGGGAGTCGATGCCCGCCTGGGTGAGCCGCTGCCGGGCGGTGAGGTACAGCTGACGGCAGGTCACCGGATCAGGTCCTCGCCGTTTTCGGGGATGACGGCCTCCATGGCGGTGATGGCGGCCTCAATCATCTTGTCGTCGGGCTCTTTGACGGTGAGCCGCTGCATCCAAAGTCCCGGAGCCACCAGCGCCCGGGTGAAGGCGTTGTCGTGGCGGGCGCAGGCCTTTTGCAGCTCATAGCCCAGGTTCATGATCACCGGGATGCACAGCAGCTTGGTGAACGTCCGCAGGAAGGGGTTGGAGAAGGGGATGAAAAAGCCCACAATGATGCCCAGCAGCAGCATCAGCAGCAGGAAGCTGGTGCCGCACCGGGGGTGAAAGCGGCTCTGCTTACGGACATTTTCCACGGTGAGGGGCAGGTCGTTTTCGTAGCAGAAGATGGTCTTGTGCTCGCCGCCGTGGTATTGGAAGGTGCGCTTGATATCGGGCACCAGGCCGATGACAGCCACGTACCCCACAAAGATGGCGATGCGCAGCACGCCCTCAAAGATGGAGCGCCACCCGGCGATATCGGCGGGCACGGCGGACTGAAGCAGGTTAAAGAGCACCGTGGGCAGCATGAAGAACAGCACAATGGCCAGTCCCACACCCAGGACGGAGGCCACTGCCATCAGGGCAGCGGTGAACTTTTCCCCCAGGTGGTCGTTGAGCCACTTGTCAAAGCCGGAAAGTTCCTCTTCCTGACCGTCCTCGGTGAGCTTGTCCGCGGAGATGGACAGGGCCTTGTAGCCCATGCGGAAGGAATCCGCCAAGGCGAAGACGCCCCGGATGAAGGGCTTGCCCAGGATGGGGTACTTTTTTGTCAGTCTTGGCACATCAATGTCCTCGGTGGAGATGTTGCCGTTTTCATCGCAGAAGGCGGCCACAGTGCGTTTGGGGCCGACCATCATAATGCCCTCCATCAGGGCCTGGCCGCCGATGGTGGTGATCTTCTTTGTGGTGTTCATGAAGCGTTCCTTTCTTGGATGAATTTTAGCAGCTCCGGGGTCTCGGTGAGCTGGGGCTGAGCTTCCAGCAGGGCGCCGGTGGGCAGAGAGATGGTGACGGTGGTGCCCACGCCCTCCTGGCTGTCAATCTCCAGGGTGCCGCCGTGGAGCCGGAGGATCTCATCGGCCACTGCCAGCCCGATGCCGGAGCCCCGGACCAGCTGGTTGGCCTTGTAGAATTTCTTCTTGACGTTGGGCAGGTGCTCGGCGGGGATGCCGCAACCGGTGTCGGTGACGGTGACCCGCACCCAGTCCCCGTCCTCCCGGGAAGAGACGGTGATGGTCCCCCCGGTGCCGGTGTACTTCAGAGCGTTGTCAATGATGTTTACAAAGACCTGCCGCAGCCTGTCCACGTCGCCGTAGACCGGTGGCAGGACAGTGGTTTCCTCATAGTTGAGCCGTTTTTGCTCGGTGCGGGCCCGGTCGGTGAACATGTACACCGCCTCGTCCAGCTCCGCCAGGATGTCCAGCCGGGAGACCATTAGCCGCATGCGGTTGTTCTGCAGCCGGGAGAAGTCCAACAGTTCCTCCACCAGGCCGGAGAGCCGCTCCGACTCTCGGATGATGACGTTCATGCCCTTGGCGGAGGTTTCTGGGTCAGCCCCCTCCTGGAGGGTCTCGGCCCAGCCCTTGATGGCGGTCAGGGGGGTGCGCAGCTCGTGGGACACTGAGGAGATGAAGTCGTTTTTCATCTGCTCGGCGGCGCCCAGTTCCCCGGCCATGTCGTTGATGGCGTCCACCAGCTGGCCGATCTCATCGTCCTTGGCCTTGTCGATGCGCACGGCAAAGTCCCCTCGGGCGATCTGCCGGGCGCTCTGGCTCAGCTGGCGCACCGGCACCAAGATGGACCGGATAAAGTACGCGCCGGAGAGCATCAGCAGCAGCAGGATGACCACACCCACTACCACCAGGATGAAAACCACCAGGGAGATCTGCCGGTCAGCTCGCTCCATGGAGACCAGGTACCGCACGGAACCCACCAGACCGCCGTTTTCGTCCCGGATCACCCGGGTGATGGCCATGGCCTTTTCCCCGGTGTTCAGACGTCCCACCCACTGGCCCTCGCCGGTGGGGCTTTTCAGGGCCTGCTGATAGTCGGGCATCTCTTGGTCCCGTTCGGGCTCGAAGCCGGTGGAGGTGATGAACACCTGACCTGCCTGGTCCAGGGCCATGATCTCCATCTCGTTTTTATCGGGGAAGGCCTCGATGTAATCCCGGACAATACTGGCAAAGCCCGAGGTGGACCCTTGGGCTGAATCGGAAGAGAGCCAGTTGAGCAGCTCGTCGGCACGGCCGGCCAGGGCCAGTTCAATGCCGTTGTAGGTGGAGCTTTGCAGCATCAGGGCCAGGGTGACCACGGACACGGTGAGGATCACCAGCACCACTCCCACAGTGTTCACCATCCACCGGCGGGGGATTCCCTTGGAAAACACCAGCTCTGCCTCCCTTCGTCAAAAATTGCAGGTGTGCTTTTACACGTCCCAGCGGTAGCCCAGACCCCAAACCGTAGCGATGTGCTTGGGGTTGGAGGGTTCCTCCTCCACCTTCATGCGCAGGCGGCGGATGTTCACGTCCACGATCTTCTCCTCACCGGTGTAGCCGGCGCCCCACACGTGCTTGAGGATGTCCCCCCGGCTGAGAGCCACCCCGGGATGGGAGAAGAAGTACTCCATGATCTGAAATTCCACCTGGGTCAGCTCGATGGGTTTGCCGTTTTTGCGGAAGGACCGGTTGCGCAGGTTCAGGGTAAACTCGCCGCTTTGCAGCTCATCGCCCCCCTCTTTTCGGTCGGAGGCCAGGGCCACCCGCCGGTAGATGGCGTCCACTCGGGCCACCAGCTCCGAGGGGGAGAAGGGTTTTGTCACATAGTCGTCGGCGCCCATCATCAGGCCGCTGACCTTGTCCATCTCCTGGGTGCGGGCGGACAGCATGATGATGCCGATGGAGGGATTCTGCCGCCTCAGCTCCTTGCACACGGCAAGGCCGTCGTGGTTGCCGGGCATCATGATGTCCAGCACGGCTACGTCAAAATCACCCTTTTCCCGGGCGTAGAGCTCCAGGGCCTGGTCGCCGTTTTCGGCTTCAAAGGTCTGATAGCCCGCCCGCTCCAGGTTGATGACCACAAACTCTCGAATGTTCTGTTCGTCTTCCGCAACAAGGATCTTCCGCATACGCTTCCCCTATCCTTTCGTAAGTTTGCGCCCCGGCTCAGGCCAGGGTGACATGGAACTGGTTTTGAATCCGGTTGATATACCGGAGATATTGTTCGTCCTGAGTGAGGATCTGAATGCCGTACACCAGGTCTCCGTGAGCGTCCAGCTGTTGATACCCGGCGGTCTCGCCCCGGCTGTCCCAGGCCGAGCGGGTAAACACCCGGATGGTGAACAGCGGCGACCCCAGCCTTTGGGCTCCGTCCTCCCCGGTGACCACCTCGGTGTAGGTGACCGTTCGGGAGTCGGTGCTGTTGGAGGCGGAGATCCGCCCCACCAGGCTATCCGGCAGAGTGAACCAGTAATTCTCTCCCAGGTTCATCAGGGTGGTGATCACCGGCTCATACCCGCCGGAGTCCTGATAGTGGACCCATTCCACCAGGAAGCTGGTGGAGTCCAAGACAGCCTCCTCAGGCAGGCCGGGCAGCCGGGTGACCACGGGCAGCTCCAGCACTCCATCTCCGTTGATATCCTGGCTGGAAAAGGGTGCCGCCGAAGGCCGGGAGAAGGGGTTCTGATAGCCTTCCGTGTTCACACCGGAGGGACTGTTTTTCAGCAGGCCATCCTCCAGGGTGAAGACTTGGGTGGTCATGCTGCCGTCCGCTTTGGCGCCGTCCACCGCCACTCCGGAGAGGCCTAGCTCCAGAGTGCCAAAGTGAATGGAGGAATAGTTGACAATGGAGTTGTCACCGTTGGCTGTGTAAAGTGCCTTGAGAGCGCCATCCTGCCAAGCGTAGACCCTGGCTAAAGCGGGGGAGGATTCCGCACCCTCCTCCTCGGCGGCTAGGAATTTGTCAATGGTGAAAACCTCACAGACGCCGTCTTCGTCAAAATCAGTGAGGCTCATCTCGCCGTAGGTGCCCAGCAGCGATTGGGAGACGTTGCCGTCCCGGTACAGGTAAGCCGCCACCGAGGCGGTCCGCCCGGTGGAGCCTGACGCGCTGCCCCAGCCGATGAGCACGTCCTCTTGACCGTCCCCGTCCAGGTCCCCGAAGAGCACCATATCCACCTGGGTGGCGGTGTTGAGGAAGGAGGCCGCCGTGCGCCAGCTGTCCTGGCTCTTCTCCAAGAAGTAGACCTCCACGCCCCGCTCGTCCAGGATGAAGCCGATGGCGTCGTTGACTCCATCCCCGCTCCAGTCCCGCATGATGATGGCAGAGCGGTAATCTCCTCGCTTGGGATAGACGAAGGTCAGTTCCTGCCGGTCCTCTTGAAGCAGCTCGTAAATGCCCTGCTGTTCCAGGTTGGCCCTGGGAGGGGACATGAGGGTTTTGGCGTCCAATCCGGCAAAGGAGCAGCCCGCCTGGCATGCAGCCAGCAGCACACCCAAGGCTCCGGCGGCCAGGGATTTCAGGGGATGTGATTTCATCGCAGGGGCGCTCCTTTCTCCAAAAGGGGAATTTAATATTCCCAGTATACCATAGTTCCGGCAAAAAAGCATCAAAAATGTAGCCGGCGGCCAGGGGAGGGCCGGTTTTGTTGACAAACCCCCGCCGTCAGGATAGAATCAAGGGTAGAGAAAGGGGGGCGGGGTATGCCCAGATTTTTTGTAGAGGAAATCCCGGAAGGAGAGGTGTACCTGGGCGGGGAGGACGGCCGGCACGTGGCCAAATCCCTGCGGATGCGGCCGGGGGAGACCCTGACCCTGTGCGATGGTCAGGGCTGGGATTACCCCTGCACCCTGGTGTCCACCGATGGGGAGGGGGCCCTGGTCCGGGTGGAGGACCGCCAGCCCAGCCGGGGAGAGCCCCGGACCAAGGTCACCGTGTGCCAATGTTTGGCAAAGGGGGACAAGCTGGACACCGTCACCCAGAAGTCCGTGGAGCTGGGGGCCTGGGAGATTTGGCCGGTGGAGAGCAGCCGCTGTGTGGTGCGTCTGGACGGAAAGTCCGCTGGGAAGAAGACTGCCAGGCTGCAAAAAATTGCCCGGGAGGCCGCCATGCAGAGCGGTCGGGGGGCCATCCCTCGGGTGCTAGAGCCCGCGCCCTTGAAGCAGGCGTTGGAAACCGCTGCCAAAGAGGGGGAGATCCTCTTCTTTTACGAGCGGGGAGAGGAGAGCCTGAAAGCGGCCCTGGAGAAGGCTGGAGAGCGGCTGTTTGTGTTTGTGGGGCCGGAGGGGGGCTTCTCCCCGGAGGAGGCGGAGTTGGCCCGGTCCCTGGGAGGAAAGCTGTTGACCCTGGGGCCCAGGATCCTCCGGACGGAGACCGCGCCCCTGGCGGCCCTGTCCTGCATCTTTTACCAGACAGGGGATATGGAGCTGGAAGGGAGGAACCTGCCGTGAGAGCTGTGCTGGTGACCGGAGCCTCGGGAGGGATCGGCGGGGCCGCAGCCCTGGAGCTGGCCCGCCGGGGCTGGAGCGTGGCCCTTCAGTACCGCAGCCACGAGGACGCCGCCCGGGCAGTGGAGGCGGAGATCCTCCGCCAAGGGGGCAACGCCAGAGCCTACCGGGCGGACCTGACCGACGAGGCCCAGGTGGAGGCGCTGTTTGATGCTGCCGAGAGGGACTTCGGCTTTTTGGAGGGCCTGGTGAACAACGCCGGTTCCGCCTGGAAGGGGCTGTTTACGGACATGACCCTTTCGGACTGGCATGGGGTGCTGGACGCCGATTTGACCAGCGTGTTTCTGTGCTGCCGCCGGGCGCTGCCCCCCATGATCCGGCAGAAGCGGGGGAGCATCGTCAATGTCAGTTCCATGTGGGGCCAGGTGGGCGCCTCTTGTGAGGCGGCCTATTCAGCGGCAAAGGCGGGAGTCATCGGCCTGACCAAGGCCCTAGCCAAGGAGGAGGGTCCTTCGGGGATCCGGGTGAACTGCCTGGCTCCCGGGGTCATCGACACCCCCATGAACGGGGACCTGTCCCCAGCGGACCTGGACGCCCTGCGAGAGGAGACCCCTCTGGAGCGGATCGGCACCCCCCAGGAGACCGCCCAGGCCATTGCCTTTCTGCTGGAGCATCCCTTTGTCACCGGGCAGGTGCTGGGGGTCAACGGCGGCATGGTGATCAATTGACAAATCCGCCCTTTTCTTATAAAATAAAATGGTTAAGCACCTCGGAGGAAAGCGCCGGGAAATCCGGGCGGAAAACCGGGGGAACGCTGTAGAAATATGGAGAAATTTGGACAGGAGATCGTGATATGAGCTTTCGGATTCTGGGTACGGGCAGCTTTGCGCCGGAAAAGATCGTCACCAACGACGACCTCTCCACCATGGTGGAGACATCGGACGAGTGGATCACAAAGCGTGTGGGCGTGAAGGAACGTCACGTCTGCACCACCGAGACCAATACGGATATGGGTGTGGCAGCGGCCCAGGCAGCCCTGGAAAACGCTGGGGTTCGCCCGGAGGAGCTGGACCTGATCATTGGCGCCACCATCAGTGCGGACACCATTTCCCCGGGTCTGGCGGGCATGGTGCAGAACCGCATCGGCGCCACCTGCCCCTGTTTCGACATGAACGTGGCCTGTCCTGGGTTTTTGTTTGCCCTGGATGTGGCGGACGGCTTTTTTGTCAGGAAAAAGGCGAAAAAGGTGCTGGTGGTCAGCTCCGAGCGGATGAGCGGACTGATCGACTGGACCGACCGGGGCACCTGTGTCATCTTTGGCGATGGCGCCGGAGCCGCTGTACTGGGCGAGGGTGACAACTACCTGTCCTCCACCCTGAGCACCATTGGCGGCGAGGACGTGATTTCCATTCCCACCAAGTGGGACAACTCCCCCTTCTATGAGAAGGAACTGGGCAAAAACGTGGTGCACATGCAGGGGCAAGAGACCTATAAGTTTGCTGTCACCTCCATGGTGCGGGACGTGCGTCTGGTGATGGAGCAGGCCGGGATCACTGGGGACCAGGTGAAAGCTGTGATTCCCCACCAGGCCAACTATCGGATCATCAACGAGGCCCGCCGGCGTCTTCCGGAGATCGCCCCGGAGAAATTCTTGATGAACATTGACCGCTTTGGCAACACCTCCTCTGCCAGCGAGCCCATCCTGTTGGATGAGGCCAATCGTCAGGGCTTGCTGCAGCGAGGGGATTACGTGGTGCTCACCGCTTTTGGCGGGGGCCTGTCCACGGCGGCCTGTGTAATTCGGTGGTAAGACCACCGAATTACACAACGAGTTTGGCTTGACGGCACGAAGTGCCGGCGGGCGTGGTTGGCGGCCGCGAAGTGCCGCCATTCCGCCGGAAGAGCATCGGCGGAACCGCCAAACATCGAGGAGAGCTTTTGTGAAGGTGGTGAGCTATCACCGAATCACACAGCGAGTTTGGCTTGACGGCACGAAGATGACGCAACTTGAAAGTTTTTGGTCCAGCTTTTTTCAAAAAGCTGGCGAGGTGTGGAGCGGAGCTCCACGGCCTTGAACTTCGACAGAACTGCCGGTTTTCCGGTGACACATAGAAAGGAAGGATCCACAATGATCAGAACGCCCATCTGCGACCTTTTGGGCATTGAATACCCCATTTTCCAGGGCGGCATGGCCTGGATCTCCGATGGCAAGCTGGCAGCGGCTGTGTCCAATGGCGGCGGCCTGGGAATCATCTCTGCCATGAACGCCAACGCCGAGTACCTGAAAAAGCAGATCGACCTGGCCCGCAGCCTGACCGACAAGCCCTTCGGCGTGAACATCATGCTGATGTCCCCCTTTGCCGATGAGGTTGCCAAGCTGGTGGCTGAGGAAAAGGTGGCTGTGGTCACCACTGGCGCGGGCAACCCCTCCCGGTACATGCCCATGTGGCTGGAGGCCGGCATCAAGGTGATCCCCGTGGTGGCCTCCGTTGCCATGGCCCGGCTGGTCACCAAGGCTGGCGCTGCGGCTATCATCGCTGAGGGCGGCGAATCCGGCGGCCATGTGGGCGACCTGACCACCATGGTCCTGGTTCCCCAGGTGGTGGACGCCACCGACCTGCCCGTCCTGGCGGCAGGCGGCATCGGCGACGGTCGGGGTATTGCTGCGGCCTTCCAGCTGGGAGCTGTGGGCGTCCAGGTGGGCACCCGGTTCCTGGTGGCTGAAGAGTGCGGCGTCCATCCCAACTACAAGAAAAAGGTCCTCAAGGCCAACGATATCGCCACCATGGTCACCGGAAAGCGGCTGGGCCATCCGGTGCGGCAGATCAAGAACCAGTTCGCCAAGGATTACGCCAAGGCCGAATACAGCCAGATCTCCGATGAGGAGCTGGAGAAGCTGGGCAGCGGCGCCCTGTACCGGGCTGCCGTGGAGGGCGATGAGAAGACCGGCGACTTCCTGGCAGGTCAGATCGCAGGTATGGTGAACAAGGAGCAGCCCGCCGCTGAGATCATCAAAGAGATGTTCGCCCAGGCGGAAGAGGTGCTGAAAGGAGCGGACAAATGGGTAAAGTAGCCTTTGTTTTTGCGGGCCAGGGAGCCCAGTACAGCGGCATGGGGCAGTCCCTGTGTGAAGTGAGCCCCGCTGCCAAGGCCGTGTTTGACCAGGCCGACGCCCTGCGTCCCGGCACCAGTGAGCAGTGCTTCACCGGCACTGCGGAGGAATTGTCCATCACCAAGAACACCCAGCCCTGCCTCTACTGCGTGGACCTGGCTGCTGCCAAGGCCCTGGAGGAGGCCGGCGTGACTCCCGACTATGTGGCGGGCTTCTCCCTGGGAGAGATCGCCGCTCTCAGCTTTGCCGGGGTCTTTACCGAGGAGCAAGGGTTCGACTTTGTGTGCAAGCGGGCCGAGGCCATGCAGAAGGCCGGGGAGGAGAACCCCGGAGCCATGGCCGCCGTGCTGAAGCTGAAGAACGAGCAGGTGGAAGAGCTCTGCGCGGGCTTTGAGAAAGTCTGGCCCGTCAACTACAACTGCCCCGGCCAGCTGGTGTGCGCCGGTGAGAAGTCCCAGATTGAGGAGTTCTGCGGCAAGGTGGCAGAGGCCGGCGGCAAGGCAGTGCCTTTGGCGGTGAGCGGCGGATTCCACTCTCCCTTTATGGAGAGCGCCTCCCAGACCTTGAAAGAAGTGCTGGAGCCCATGGAGCTCTCCGAGGCCAAGGTGCCGGTGTACGCCAACTACACTGCCCAGCCCTATGACGGGACCGCCAAGGAGCTTGTAACCCAGCAGGTGAAGAACCCCGTCCGCTGGCAGGAGACTGTGGAGCGCCTAGTGGAGCTGGGCGTGGATACCTTCATCGAGTGCGGCCCCGGCAAGACCCTGTGCGGGCTGATCCGCAAGACAGCCAAGGGCGTCAAGACGCTGAATGTCCAGGACGCTGAGAGCCTGCAGACCGCGTTGGAGGCTCTGAAGGGCTGAGTCCAAACAAGTGGGAACACCCCGGCGGAGTTATCCGGCGGGGAAGAAGATACAACGATGAATACCATAAAGAAGGAAGCCGTCCCAGCAAGGGAAGCGGGACGGACAGGAGGTCAGACATTATGAAGCTGGAAGGAAAGATTGCGCTGGTCACCGGCGCTTCTCAGGGCCTGGGCAAGGCCATCGCCCTGAAGCTGGCGGAAAACGGCGCGGATGTGGCCGTGATCTACGTGGGGCCGGAGGAGCCCGCCCTGGAGACCTGCAAGGAGATTGAGGCTCTTGGCCGCCGGGCCATCAGCTATCCCTGCGATGTGCGGGACGAGCAGGCCGTGGAGGAGACCGTGGCTGCGGTGAAGAAGGACCTGGGCAAGGTGGACATCCTGGTGAACAACGCCGGTGTCACCCGGGACGGCCTGATGGTCACCATGAAGGACGCCGATTACGATATGGTGCTGGACATCAATCTCAAGGGCGCCTTCCACATGATCCGCGCTTGCTACCGTGACTTTATGCGCAAGAAGAGCGGCAAGATCATCAACATCAGCTCCATCGCAGGACTGGTGGGCAATGTGGGCCAGGTGAACTACGCCGCGTCCAAAGCCGGACTGATCGGCCTGTCCAAGTCCGTTGCCAAGGAGCTGGGCAGCCGGGGCGTTTGCTGTAACTGCATTGCTCCCGGATTCATCGAGACTGCCATGACCAAGGACATCAAGGAGGACAACCCCCTGCTGGTGCAGGTTCCCATGCGGAAGATGGGCACTCCTGAGGATGTGGCAAATGTGGCGCTGTTTTTGGCCTCTCCCGAGTCTGATTACATCACCGGAGAGACCATTCGCGTGGATGGAGGTCTGGCAATATGAGAAGAGTGGTTATCACCGGCATGGGCTGCGTCACCCCCATCGGCAACGACGTGCCCACCTTTTGGGAGAGCCTGAAGACCGGCAAATGCGGCATCGGGCCCATCACCCACTTTGACACTGCGGATTACAAGGTGAAAGTGGCCGCCGAGGTGAAGGACTTCGATCCCTTGCAGTACATGGAGAAATCCGACCTGCGCAAGTATGACGTGTTCTGCTGGTACGCCATGGCTGCGGCCACCCAGGCCGTGGAGGAGAGCGGCATCAAGGATACTCTCCCCCCTGAGCGGATCGGCACTTACTTTGGCTCTGGCATCGGCGGCATGAAGACCTTTGCCGAGGAGCAGATGGCTCTCGTGGAGAAGGGTCCCCGCCGGGTGTCCCCCTTCTTCGTTCCCGGCATGATCATCAACATGGCCGGCGGACTCATTGCCATCAAATACAATTTCCAGGGAGCTTCCATTCCCATCGTCACCGCCTGCGCCACGGGCAACAACGCCATCGGTGAGGCCTATCGTGCCGTGAAGCACGGCTATCTGGACGCTGTGCTCACCGGCGGCGCGGAAGCGGCCATCCTGCCCATCGGCGTGGCTGGCTTCTCCAATATGAAGGCTCTGTCCACCACCGAGGACCCCGCCGCTGCCTGCGTGCCCTTTGACGCCCGCCGCAATGGCTTTGTCATGGGCGAGGGCGCCGGTGCTCTGATGTTGGAGGAGTACGAGCACGCCAAGGCACGGGGCGCCAAGATCTACGGCGAAATCTGCGGCTACGGCGTCTCCTGCGACGCTCACCACATCACCGCTCCCCATCCGGAAGGGCTGGGCGGCGCGGCTGCCTTGACCATGGCCCTGGAAGAGGCCGGCGGCTGCGAGGATTTCTCCAAGCTGTACATAAATGCTCACGGCACCAGCACTCCCTTGAATGACGCCGGAGAGACCAAGGCCATCAAGAGGGCCCTGGGCGAGGAGGCCGCTCACAAGTGCATGGTGTCCTCCACCAAGTCCATGACCGGACACATGCTGGGCGCAGCAGGCGCCGTGGAGGCCATTGCCAGCGTGCTGGCGGTGAAGGAGGGCATTGTGCCCCCCACCATCGGGTATCAGCAGCCCGATCCGGAGTGCGATCTGGATTACGTTCCCAATCAGGCCCGCGAGGCTCAGGTGGATTTGGCGCTGTCTGCGTCTCTGGGCTTTGGCGGTCACAACGCCTATCTTGCTTTCCGGAGGGTTTGAGCCATGGATGTTAAGAAAATTGAGAGTTTGGCACGATTGATGCAGGAAACCGGACTCACTGCCCTGGAGCTGTCCGAGGGTGAGTCCGTGCTGAAGCTGGAGCGTAAGCAGGAAGTCATCGCCGCCGCTCCTGCGGCACCGGTGCTGCCCGCAGCTGCCCCCGTGGCTGCCGGGGCGGAAGCCCTGGGAGTTTCCCATGAGCAGGCCGCTCCCCAGAAGGAGGGCACTTTGGTGCTGTCCCCCACCGTGGGCGTGTTCTACGCCTCTCCCTCCCCGGATAGCCGCCCCTTTGTAGAGGTGGGCGACCAGGTGAAGAAAGGGGATACCCTGTGCATCATCGAGGCTATGAAGCTGATGAATGAGATCCCCGCTGAGGTGGACGGCACCGTGGCGGAGATCTGCGTGGGCAATGGCCAGGTTGTGGAGTTCAATCAGCCCTTGTTCCGCATCGTGTAAAAAGAGCGAACGCGAAGCGCGAAAAAGTTTCGCCAGCCTTTTCAAAGGCTGCAGGGTGTGGGGCAGCGCCCCACGGTCTTAAAACCGGCGCAGCCGGAAAGAAACCCAGCGAACACGGCGCGCCAGCCCCAAGGGCTGTAGCCGTGTGAGCGGCCCAGTTGAGTGCAGCAAAAACGAAAGCACCAGCGCCAACGTGCGGTGCAGCCGAAAAGAAAAGTAGTCCCAGGGGCGTGCGCTCCCGGCGACTGGTTCTGCTTGTCAGCGCTTCGCGCTGTTGCAGACCGCAGGGCTCCGCCCTGCAACCCGCAAACTTTTTGAAAAAAGGTCGCTGCGTCCCGGTGGGACGCGTTTAGCGACTGACCGAAGCGGAAGCTGAGAAGATCAAAAACTTTTTCGCTTGCAACTTTTCTGATAGGGGGAATCCCAATGAATAAAGAAGAAATCAAGAAGATCCTCCCCCATCGGGAGCCCATGCTCCTGGTGGATGAGGTGGAGCTCATTGACGGCGTGGCCCATGGCAAATGCCATATCCGGGGCGACGAGTATTTCCTTCAGGGGCATTTCCCCGGAAATCCCGTGGTGCCCGGGGTCATCCAGTGTGAGATGATGGCCCAGTCCGCCTGCGTGCTGCTGGCAAGCGGCGCCGCCGAGGGCTGCACGCCCATGTTTACCAGCCTGGATAAGGTGAAGTTCCGGGGCCAGGTCAAGCCTGGCGACACCCTGGAGACAGAGTGCGAAATCACCCGCCAGCGGGGCAGCTTTTACTTCGCCAAGGGCAAGGGTATGGTAAACGGCAAGGTCTGCGTCAGCGCGGAGTTCTCCTTCGCTTTGGTGAAGGCCGAGAAAGGATGAATCGCAAGTGTTCACGAAAATTTTGATCGCCAACCGGGGTGAAATCGCCATCCGTATCATCCGGGCCTGCAAGGAGATGGGCATTGCCACGGTGGCTGTCTACTCCCAGGCTGACCAGGAGTCCCTCCATGTGGCCCTGGCGGATGAGGCCATCTGCATCGGCGGCCCCCGGGCGGAGGACAGCTACTTAAACGGGGAGCGGATCATCTCCGCCGCCATCGCCACCCACGCCCAGGCCATTCATCCCGGGTATGGGTTCCTCTCGGAAAACGCCGATTTCGCCGCATTGTGTAAGCAGTACGGCGTGGTGTTTATCGGACCCAGCGGGGAGATCATCTCTAAAATGGGTGACAAGGACGCTGCCCGGCGGCTGATGAAGGAGAACAACGTCCCCACCACCCCCGGCACCGACATTTTGAAGGATGCTCGGGAGGCTGTGGAGGCCGCCGAGAGAATCGGCTATCCCGTGCTCATCAAGGCCAGCGCCGGCGGCGGCGGCAAGGGCATCCGCCTGGTTGAGCGGGCCGAGGATATGGAGCGGGCCTTTGAGACCGCCTCCAGCGAGGCGGCAAAGGCCTTTGGCGACGGCCGCATGTATATGGAAAAATACCTGAACCCGGTCAAGCACATCGAAGTGCAGCTGTTGGCCGACCAGGAGGGGAATATCGTCTGTTTGGGTGAGCGGGAGTGCTCCATCCAGCGGAACAACCAGAAGCTCATTGAGGAGTCCCCCTCCCCCGGGGTCAGCCCGGAGATCCGCAAACAGCTCATGGAGACCGCCGCTCGGGCTGCCAAGGCCTCGGGCTATGTCAACGCGGGCACCGTGGAGTTCTTGATGGACCGGGACCAGAACTTCTACTTCATGGAGATGAACACCCGGCTGCAGGTGGAGCATCCCGTCAGCGAGCTGGTCACCGGAGTGGATATCGTCAAGTGGCAGATCCGCATTGCCGCCGGCGTGTCCCTGGACTTCACCCAGGAGGATATCACGGTGCAGGGCGCGGCCATCGAGTGCCGGATCAACGCCGTGGGCCCTGGCAAGGTGGACTTCTTCCACACTCCGGGCGGTCCTTGGGTGCGGTTTGACACCTTCCTGTACCAGGGATATGAGATCCCCCCCTATTACGACTCCATGCTGGGGAAAATGATCGTCTATTCCTTCACCCGGGAGGAGGCCATCCGCAAGATGACCGCAGCGCTTAGCGAGCTGGTCATTGGCGGCACTCGGAACAATATTGAGGATCAGATCGAGATCATCCGGGATGAGCGCTTCAAGAAGGGCGACTACTATACGGACTTTATGAAAACGTTCCAAAAGGCGGGGAACTGACCCGCCGTCAAACCACACAGAAGGGTGATGGCAAGGTATGAATTTGATGGGCCTGTTCCGCTCGCCGCAGAACGAGCTGGAAAAGGGCGGCAAGCCTGTGCCGGAGGAGGACGCCGGCATTCGCACCACATGCCCCCATTGCGGGGTGCAGCTGCCCTTGAACGAGCTGCAGGACAATCTGCAGGTGTGCACCAGCTGCGGGTACCATTTTCGCATGGGACCCCGGGACCGGATCAGCTATCTGGTGGACGAGGACAGCTTTGCAGAGCTGTACGGGGATCTGAAGAGCCGGGATGTGCTCTCCTTCCCCGGGTATGACCAGAAGCTGAGAAACGCCAAGCTGGCCTCCCGAGAGAAGGAAGGGGTCATTTGCGGCACCGCTCAGGTGGGCGGGGAGAGCTGCGCGCTGTTTTTGATGGATCCCAACTTCATGATGGGCAGCATGGGCACTGTGGTGGGTGAGAAGATCACCCGGCTGTTTGAGTACGCCACGGAGCACGACCTGCCGGTGGTAGGCTTCACCGTGTCCGGCGGCGCCCGGATGCAGGAGGGCATCCTGTCCCTGATGCAGATGGCAAAGACCAGCGCGGCGCTGCGCAAGCACAGTGACGCTGGGAACTTCTATCTCACCGTGCTCACCGACCCCACCACGGGAGGCGTCACCGCCAGCTTTGCCATGGACGGGGACATCATCATGGCAGAGCCGGGAGCCACCATCGGCTTTGCCGGGGCGAGAGTCATTGAGCAGACCATCCGCAAGAAGCTGCCCCAGGGCTTCCAGAAGGCGGAGTTCCTGCTGGAGCACGGCTTTGTGGACTTGATCGTCCCCCGGACCCAGCAAAAGGAGACCATTGGTAAGCTGCTGCGGCTGCACCGGAAGGGGGCGAAGGCATGAGCGCATACGAAAAGGTCCTGTTGGCCAGGGCCAAGGACCGGCCCACAGGGTTGTCCTATATTGAGAATATCTTCGAGGACTTTATCGAGCTTCACGGGGACCGGCGCTTTGCCGACGACCCCGCCATTGTGGGAGGCGTGGCCACTCTGAACGGGGAGCCGGTCACAGTCATCGCCATGGAAAAGGGCAAGGATATGCGGGAGCGGGTCAAGCGGAATTTTGGCTCGCCCAATCCCGAGGGCTACCGCAAGGCCCTGCGGCTGATGGAGCAGGCGGAGAAGTTCCGCCGCCCGGTGGTGTGCTTTGTGGACACCTCCGGTGCCTTCTGCGGCATGGGAGCCGAGGAGCGGGGCCAGGGTCAGGCCATCGCTGAGAACCTGGTGACCATGGCGGGCCTGAAGACCCCCATTGTGTCGGTGCTCATCGGCGAGGGCGGCAGCGGAGGCGCGCTGGCTCTGGCTGTGTCCGACCGGGTGTGGATTTTGGAGAACGCGGTGTATTCCGTCATCTCCCCCGAGGGCTGTGCGTCCATCCTGTGGAAGGATTCCAAGAAGGTCAAGGACGCCGCGGACTGCCTGCGGCTGACCGCCCAGGATATGATGGAGCTGGGCGTGGTGGAGCAGGTGATCCCCGAGGAGAAAGATTTCGCCCTGACCTACAGCCACATCAAAGAGGAGCTGGAGGGGACCTTGTCCCAGCTGAAAGCCCTGTCTGATGAGGAGCTTTTGGCCCAGCGCTACGGGAGATTCCGTCAATTTTAAACTGATTAGAAAAGGCCCGTTGGGGAGCTGCCCCGGCGAGCCTTTTCCTGCCTTTATGCGAAAGGAGTCACTATGGAAAGAAAGCACAGCTCCCGTCCCAGAGGGGAGCGGCCCAAGAGTGGGTCCCGGCCCCGCCGCCCGTCCAGTACCCAGGATCCCCGCCCCAAGGGGAAAGTCCCCCCGCAGCAGGCGCCGGAGGGGGAGGGGCACACCCCCTGCCCCGTCTACCGGAAATGCGGGGGCTGCCAGCTGCAGAATCTCAGCTATCCCCGGCAGCTTCAATGGAAGCAGGACCGGTGCCAGAAGCTCCTGGGCAAATTCGGGAAGATTTCGCCCATCCTGGGCATGGACAACCCCTATCACTATCGGAATAAGGTCCAGGCGGCGTTCAGCTTTGACAAGCGTCACGGAAAGATCATCAGCGGGGTGTATCAGTCCAGCACCCACCGGATTGTGCCCATCGACTCCTGCCAGACCGAGGACGAGACCGCTGACCGGATCATTGTCTCGGTGCGGGGTCTGCTGAAGAGCTTCAAGCTCACCGCCTTTGACGAGACCACCGGACGGGGCTTTCTCCGCCACGTCCTGGTGAAGCGTGCCTTTGCCACCGGTCAGGTGATGGTGGTGCTGGTGACGGGCACGCCGGTGTTCACCGCGAAAAAGCATTTTGTGGCGGAGCTTTTGCGGCTCCACCCGGAGATCACCACCATCTTGCAGAACGTCAATAACCGGTATACCTCCATGGTCCTGGGGGAGCGGGAAAAGGTGCTCTACGGCCCCGGGACCATCACCGATGTGCTGTGCGGGTGTAAGTTCCGGATCTCAGCCAAGTCCTTCTACCAGATCAACCCCGTCCAGACGGAGGTTCTCTACAACAAGGCCATGGAGTTTGCCGGGCTTTCAGGCAAGGAGAAAGTCCTGGACGCCTACTGCGGAATCGGCACCATCGGCCTGGTGGCAGCAAAGCACGGGGCCGGTCAAGTGTTGGGGGTGGAGGTAAACCCCGACGCGGTGAAGGACGCCATCCAGAATGCCAAGGAAAACGAGGTGAAAAATGCCTACTTCACCTGCGGCGACGCCGGGGAGTTCCTGGAGGAAGCGGCCCTCCAGGGGGAGCGCTGGGACGTGGTGTTCATGGACCCGCCCCGGGCCGGTGCCAGCCGGGAGTTTTTGACCGCCCTGTGTGCCTGCGGGCCAAAGCGGGTGGTGTACATCTCCTGTGACCCGGAGACCCTTTCCCGGGACTTGGGGATCCTGCAGGCCAATCACTATCAGATTGAGGCCATCCAGCCGGTGGACATGTTCCCCCACACACAGCATATCGAGTGCGTGGTGCGGCTGACAAGGAGGGGAGAGACCGGCAATGCCAGAGCTTGAAATCACCAATATGGTCATGGTGCAGGACCCTGTCACGGGGAAGGTGGTCTGTCAGCGGCGGGTAAAGAGCTACCAGGGGGTGACCTTCCCCGGGGGCCACGCCGAACCGGGGGAGACCCTCTATGACAGCGCCGTGCGGGAGGTCAAGGAGGAGACCGGGCTGGACATCCGGAATTTGACCGCCTGCGGCATGATGTACTGGTATAACAATAAGACTGAGGACCGGTACTTCACCTATTTCTACAAAACCAACGACTACACCGGGACCCTGGTGAAGGAGACCGACGAGGGACCGGTGTTTTGGGCCAGCCTGGAGGAGCTGACCGCCATGGATCTCTCCCCCAACTTCCGGGAGTATCTCCCCGTGCTTTTGGCGGACAAGTACACGGAAGCCTATTGTTCCTGGAACGATGACATGGAAGTGGATGAATCCCAGCCAAATCCCTGGGGGATCCTGTACCGATAGGCCCCCGACCAGCCCCCCGACCCAAAGTGAAAAACGCCCCCATCCTCCTGCTGTGTGCAGGGCGGTGGGGGCGTCTGTCATTCCAGTAATTTTTGAAAGACCCTGTCCAGCATGTGGTACTGTTCCTCGTGGGAGTGGATGCTCTCCATCAGGGGAAGGAGCTCTGCAAAGGGAAAAATCTTGGTGCCGGGCAGCTGGCTGTCATAGGCGCTTTTGCAATCGTCTGTGCCGGCGCATTTGCCGTAGAGAATGGCCATGCCCTTGAGCTTGCCGGTGCTGCTGGTGGGGCTCAGAGAGAACAGGTACTTAAAGGCCAGATTCCGCACATGATAGTTTTGAACGGTGCGCTGGTCGCTGAATTTGGCGTCCAGCACCAAATAGCTGTCCCCTCCGTTCTGAGAGACTTTGACCAGGTAATCGGGGGTGTAGTACCGCCCGCCCCGCTGGGAGCTTTCCGGGTCGCCCCCTTCGCCGGGCAGATGGTTGTTCCGGTACAGGCCAATGCCGTTGACACGGCTGTTGTCCGTGTCGTAGATCACCGGCTGATAGTACACCGTCACCTGATTGCTTTCGTTGGAGAGGGAAAAGGTGTTGGCGCAGTTTGTGTTCTGATACAGCCAGTTGTCCGGTACAGGATAGGGGCACTGTTTGAGGGCATCCAGGGCGTAGCCCCGGTCCTGGAGGTAATCCAGCATCTTGAGCAGCAGGTAGCTCTCGTACAGGGAGGAGAGCTTCACAAAGGACAGCAAAAAGCGCTCCCGCCGGAGATCGTAGACACCGTAGTTCATCCACTGATGGGACAATAGGAAAATCCGGTGGTATTCCGGCACCGACAGGAAAACCGCCGTGGGCCGGGGCTTGGCTGCCAGGGGGTCCAGGGGGATGGGCAGGGCTTGCTGGTATCCGCTCCACAGCTGGGTAAACTTGTCGTAGAGCTGGTTTAGCTGTTCCACGCTGGTCTCCAGGGAGTGCCGGGTCTCTGCAAAGAGAAAATGGGCGGAGTACAGGTAGTCGCCGTCAAAAGTCACCTGATCGGGGATGTGATCCAGCAGCTCCAGACAGTGGCTGCGCAGCAGGTCCACCTGGTCCACCATCCGCCGCAGGAAGCTGAGTACCACCCGGTTTTCATAGATGTCCCGGGAGGGCACGTTCTGGGGGGACAGTGTCTTTTGGGGCTGGTAGAGCCGATTCCCCACCCGGATCCCTCCGCCGCCGGAGACGGGTTTCAGCTGGCCCGGATGGGTTGCCATGTAGGCCAGGGTGGACGGGGTCACAGCAGGAATCCGCTCCAGGTCCATGACCGTGGGGACCTTTTCCACCCGGAACCGGCTGTTGGCCTTGAAGTAGCCGTAGTTGGACTCGTAGAAAGCGGCGATTTCCCGGGCAAGGTGAAGCTGGGCCGTCAGACTCTTGTAGCCGTTTTCCCGCAGGTCCCCCAGGTCCCGGGGCTTGGGATCCCCGTTGAAGAGGAGTTCCTCCTGCCGGTCGTAGACGTAGCGCACCATGGCTTTCACCGCCTGGTTCAGCTGGCCCTGGCGCACCAGCACCGGCAGGTATTCCGTGGTGAGGGATTCCTGACTGCCGTCCTTTTTGAGCAGGATGAGGTTCAAGGTCACAAAGCCATAGCAGTCCAGAAAGAGCTTCCGAATGCCGCCCCTGGCTTCCGGAAAGGAGATCACACCCCGCTGGTAGACCGAGGGCTCGAACAGGTCATTGACATAGACCTGCACGCTCTGGATCTCCTCCAGCTCCGGGTGCTGCAGGCGAAATTCATAGCCCAGGTCCCCGTAGACCCCACCGCCATCCCGGGGCAGGCAGGGCAGCTGGTCCGGCGGGTTCTGGGGACCGCTCTTGTGCAGCTGGACGGTGAGGTCCGGTTTCCACTGGCCGGGATGAAGAGTCAAGGCACAGGTGGTCATGATGGGGCCTCCCTCAAGAGAAGAACTGATAGTACTTCATCTGCCGGTTGCCCCGCTCCACCATATCCTGCAGCAAGCTGGCAGAGAAGTTCAATCCCCGGCTGCTGCACAGGGAGCGGAGTTCGCCCAGCCACTTTTCAAAGGCCTCGCCGCTGCCCTGGAGCTTGGGGAGAATCCGCTGGGCCACGGCGTAGTCCAGAGCCACCACCTCGGGATCAGTCTCGGTCTCATCGGGCTCAAAGCGCTGGGAGGCCACAGCCCAATAGCGCTTGATGGCCTGGTCAATACGGGGGCTGACCAGGAACCGCTGCTCCCGAAGCTTTGCCAGCAGGCCCTCATAGATCCGCTGGATTTCGGCTGAGAAGGTTCCGGGCGTCTTGGGGAGGAAGGCCTCCTTCATGGACTGCCAGGAGACGATCTGGATTTGCTGGGGAGAGAGGGGCTCCTGGGCGCAGACGCCGCCGTATTGGGGCAGGGTGACGATCCATGCCCGGTCCACCAGCCGGGGGGAGAGGGTCTCGGTGGTGTGGTCGTTGTTGATGGTGGCCAAGAAGTGGAGGGTCTCCGGGATGCCGAAGAGGTAGTCCTCCCCCAGGTTGACGGAGCTTTGAGGGCCCAGATCGTCGCAGACGTTCATAAAGTCGGACCAGTAAAACTCCATGGGGCTGAGGTTGGCCTCGTCCAAGAGGATCAAATAGGGCAGCTTGGCAAGGCCCTGGCGCTTTTCGGCGTCCAGCTGGCGCAGGGCGTCGTAGACACGGCGGTTGCTCTTGTCAAAGGTCTTGGACAGGGGGTTGTAGTAACCGATGAAATCCCGCTTGGTGGTCCAGCCCCGCTCCACCGAGACTGCCACATAGCGTCCGGCGCTGCTGGGATCCACCCCGGTGCAGTCCAGGGACTGAGCCACCTTGTTCAGCCCCAGGACCTCGCCAAAGATGTTGCAGATGGAGGTTTTGCCGCAGCCGGGTTCCCCGGAAAACACCGTGAGGAAGCCCTGAGTCATGCAGATGGCGATGTTGACAATGTCGTTTCTGGTGTAGGAGGGACGCAGGGCGCCCACTGTGGCGCACAGGTAGTCAATGAGCTCCTCCGGGGGAAGCTCCGCCGCCGGCAGGGCATTGACCTGTTCCACCAGGGCGGTTTGCAGGTCGGTCTCCTGTTCCGACTCCCACTGGGCAGCCGCGTGGAGCATCTTGCTGGAGAGGAAGCCGTCAAAGGTCAGGTCCACCATCTTCTCGTGGAAACGGCCGATCATCTGCTGGAATTCCAGCTCCATGGCCCCGGTGTCCTGGCGCAGGTGCTCTTTGTGGGCCTCCAGATAGGCCACGTCCTCCCGGTATTTCCGCTGCTTTTCCTGCAGCAGGGACAGGTCCCCCGCCACGCCCAGGGTCCTTTCCAGGTCCGCCAGCCGGTCCCGAAGCTGGGCATATTCCGTGTCCATGGCCAGCAGCTGGGCCTTTTTGGCCTCCACTGCCGACCGATTTACGCTGTCGGTCTCCTCTTTTCGATTGGCCAGTTCCTGTTCCAGCTCCTCCCGCTGTTGGCGAAGGTCTTCCAGGTCCCGTTCTGCCTGTTCCCGCCGGGCGGTCAGGGGACGGGATTCCTTCATCTGGTCCATCAGGTCCGGGTGGGTCTTCAACAGTTCCTGAAGCCACTGTTCCACTTGGGGGTCGTTCTGGTGCTTGACCAGCAGGTCACAGATGAATTCGGTAACACGGCCCAACGTGGCATCCACCTCCGCCTGAGAGGTGAGGATTTCCTCCAGGCGCCGAAGTCTGCGCTGGCGGTTTTCCTCTTGGAGGACGCCTGCCGCCAGGACGGATTCCTCCTGGCGCTTCAGCAGGCCGGGGATGTCGTCCAGCCGCAGCCGGTTCTGCTGGGTGAAGCCCTCCTGAGCGCTGTCCCGCAGGGCTTCCAGCAGCTGCTCGTCGCTGATGACGTCGGTCTGCATGGGCTGAGCGCCGGCCTTGGGGATCATCAGGTTCCAGCTGATGTTTTCGTACCCGTAGTCGTCATAGAGGGTGATTTCCAAGAGGGTCACATCCTCCTGAGCGTAGGAGCTGATGGTGTACTGGTTCTCCTTGATCTGGGGCTTGATGTAGTAGGAGTGGTCAATCTGCCGGAAGTTCACCTCATAGGGCCCGGCCCAGCGGCCGTTCCAGGACACAAAGATCTTTTCATTTTTCGCCAGCAGGCCGGGGGCGCTTACGGGCACCACCAGATCCTGGTTGAAATCGCCCCGCACCTCGCCGGAGCGCAGTGTCCGGTAGATGCCGCAGTCGTTCAGGCTGCGGAGCTTGCCGCTGGAGATGCAGTCCATGGCGGAGACCTTATAGCCGGTGAGATTCCGCTTGCCGGTGGAGTTGCTGATGTTGTCCTCCAGCTCCTTGAGCTCAAAGTCGAACACGGCCAGAGAATCCTGGTCGAACATGGAGTCCATGATCTTGCGCTCATTTTCAGAGCGCCAGGAGTACTGCAAGTTGATGTTGCCCATTTTGGATTCCGGCAGCAGATTGCGCAGGTCGTCGGCTTCGAGAATCTTCATCTGGGAATTCTCCAGATGGACAATGGGTCTAAAGTTGAAATAAGTCCGGGATTCGTCCCCCTGTTTATCCAAAAAGCCAATGTAAACGCCCATACACACTCTCTCCGTTTCTTCCTGAAAGTATCGCGGCGGGTCTTGAAATCCCTGCCGCCCGTTTCCTATATGTAAAAACATTGTAGCATTTCCGCCCAGGTGATGCAAGAAGCGAAAAGGGCTCCGGCATCACAGCCGCAGCCCTTTGATATCCTTGATCCGGGAGAGGATTACATTGCAGGAGCAATGCTGCAAGCCTGGCAGCTTGTCCACGGTGTTTTGGATCAGCTCCTCCATCTCCTGACTGGAGGCTGCTACCCCGTGAACGTGAAGCTTGCAGTTGCCGGTCACCCGGTAGATCTGGGTGACCGTGGGAGTGGCCTCCAAAATGGCGATGGCCTCCTGAAAGTGTTCCGGGGAGAACTCCAGCTCGAAGTAGCAGGACACCGCGCCGCTGAGCTTTTGGGGGTTGATGATGGTGGTGTATTCCTCGATGATGCCCCGCTGCTCCAGGGCCTGGATGCGGGCCTTCACCGCCACCCGGGACAGGCCCACTTTCTCCCCGATCTCGGAGTAGGAGATCCGGGCATTTTCGATGAGCAGGGACACGATCTGCTGGTCCAGTTCGTTCAGGCCTTCCAAAAACATGGCACAGCCTCCTTTCCTGGGGCTATTATACCGGAATTCCTTCAAAAAGTAAAGGTAAGATTGACTTGCGAAATATAATTTGATATAATTCCTGCGAAACGTAAGATAGAAAATTCTTTTCGGAGGAAATCATGAATCGAGACTTGACCAAGGGACCCGTGGCCAAGAGCATGCTGTTGTTTGCCCTGCCCATGGTCCTGGGCAATCTGTTGCAGCAGTTCTACAATGTGGCAGACACCTTTATTGTGGGCCAGCTTTTGGGCTCTGCGTCCTTGGCGGCGGTGGGGTCCTCCTATACGCTGATGACCTTTCTCACCTCCATCCTGCTGGGGATGTGCATGGGCAGCGGAGCGGTGTTCTCCATCCGCTTTGGGGAGGGGGACCTGCCCAGGCTGAAAAACAGTCTGGTGCTGTCCTTTTTTATGATAGCCGGGTTTACGGTGGTGCTGAATCTGGGGGTGTTCCTGCTCATTGACCCCATGATGGCCCTGCTTCAGGTGCCGGCGGAGGTGTACCCCCTGATGCGGTCCTACCTGTGGGTGATCTTCTTCGGCATCGGCGGTACCTTTTTGTACAACTACTTTGCCTGCCTGCTGCGGGCGGTGGGGAACTCCCTGGCGCCCCTGGTGTTTTTGGGGATCTCCGCCCTGCTGAACATCGTCCTGGACGTGGTGTTTGTGGTGGGGATCCCCTGGGGAGTGGCCGGGGCTGCCTTTGCCACCAGCCTGTCCCAGTGGGTGTCGGGAGTGGGGCTGCTGCTGTACACGGTGAAGCGGATGCCCCAGCTGCGCCCGTCCCGGAAGGATCTGTATTGGCGGCGGGACCGGGTGGGGGAGCTGGCCCGGTATTCCCTGCTGACCTGCGTCCAGCAGTCGGTGATGAACTTTGGCATCCTCATGGTCCAGGGGCTGGTGAACTCCTTTGGCACGGTGGTCATGGCAGCCTTTGCCGCTGGGGTGAAGATTGACTCCTTTGCCTATATGCCCGTGCAGGATTTCGGCAACGCCTTTTCCACCTTCATCGCCCAGAACTTCGGCGCCCGAGACCGGGACCGCATCCGCCGGGGCATGCGCAGCGCCGTCATAACTGCGGTGGTGTTTTCCCTGGTGGTCTCGGCGTTGGTGGTTGTCTTTGCCAAGCCCCTGCTGCTGCTTTTTGTCAAACCCCAGGAGACGGAGGTCCTGGCGGTGGGTATCCAGTACCTGCGCATTGAGGGGGTTTTCTATTGGGGCATTGGCGTGCTGTTCCTGCTCTACGGGCTGTATCGGGCCATTCAGCGGCCGGGCATGTCCCTGGTGCTGACGGTGATCTCCCTGGGTACTCGGGTGGCGCTGGCCTACCTATTGTCGGCCATCCCCGCCGTGGGGGTGGTGGGGATCTGGTGGTCGGTGCCCATCGGCTGGATGCTGGCTGACGCTGTGGGGGTGCTCTACTACCGAAAGGTTCAGAAAACCCTGGACCCGGAAGGTTCGCACCTGTCAAAACAGAATGGCTGAAATTTGGAAGGTTTGTGCCATCTGCCCGCTTGTACTTTTTGGAAAAGTGTGTCACAATAGGGGACAGCGACACTTTAGCGATTTATAGCAAGTTATTGAGGTGAGGGGTATGGAACGGAAACGTGGGACGTTTTCGGGAAAGATCGGATTTGTGCTGGCAGCAGCCGGATCCGCAGTGGGATTGGGAAACATCTGGAGATTTCCCTATTTGGCAGCAAAGTACGGCGGCGGAATCTTTCTGCTGGTGTACTTGGTGTTGGTGGTGAGCTTGGGCTTTGCCCTGATGGTGGCCGAGGTGGCCATCGGCCGGAAGACCCAGCTCAGCGCCGTGGGGGCCTTCCGCAAGTTGGACAAGCGGTTCTCCTTTTTGGGGTACCTGACCTCCTTGGTGCCCATCATCATCTTTCCCTACTACTGCGTCATTGGCGGCTGGGTGTTGAAGTACCTGACGGTGTATCTCACCGGTCAAGGGGCCGCCGCTGCTCAGGATTCCTATTTCAACAACTACATCGCCCAGCCGGTGGAGCCCATCCTGTGGCTGGCAGTGTACGTGGGAGTCACGGCGCTGATCGTGTTTTTCGGTGTGCAGAAAGGCGTGGAAAAGGCCAGCCGGGTGATGATGCCCCTGCTGGCAGTGCTGAGTATCGGGGTGGCGGCCTATTCCGTCACCAGGCCCGGTGCCCTGGCAGGCGTGGCCTACTATCTGACTCCGGATTTCAGCCGGTTCTCCCCCATGACCGTGCTGGCTGCCATGGGGCAGATGTTCTACTCCATGTCCCTGGCTATGGGCATCATGGTGACCTACGGCTCCTACATGAAGCGGGAGGACGATTTGGAGAAATCCGTCAAGCAGATCGAGCTGTTTGACACGGGCATGGCCTTTGTGGCTGGCCTGATGATCATTCCCGCAGTGTTTGCCTTTTCCGGCGGGGACCAGGACGCCCTGAACCAGGGCAAGGGCTTGATGTTTGTCACCCTGCCCAAGGTGTTTGCCGACGCGGGGAATCTGGGTCTGGTGTTCGGGGGACTGTTCTTCCTGCTGGTGCTCTTTGCAGCGCTGACCTCCTCCGTGTCCCTGATGGAGACGGTGGTGTCCATCTTCCAGGATAAGTTCCACTGGAGCCGGAAAAAGACCTGCGGCCTGGTACTGGTGGGCTGCCTGCTGCTGGCGATGCCCTCCTCCCTGGGGTACGGGCCCCTGAGTTGGGTCTCTGTTTTGGGCATGTCCGTGCTGGATTTCTTCGACTTTATCACCAACAGCGTGATGATGCCCATTGTGGCCTTCTGCATCTGTGTGTTTGTGGGGTACGTGGTCAAGACCAAAACCGTGGTCAATGAGGTCAAACGCTCCTCCCCCTTCAAACGGGAAAAGCTGTTTGTGGTGATGATCAAGTATGTGGCACCGGTGTGTATTGTGTTGATTCTGGTGTCCTCCATTCTGGACGCATTGGGCATTGTGAAAATTTGAGAATTGCAGAGAGTCAGGAAGGGGCAACGTTGTGTTTTGCCCCTTCCTGTGTTATGATAAGACATCGGAAAAACGGCAAAATTGGACCTTCTCCCGGCAGCGCCCGCCGGAGAAGAAAGGGGAAACCATGAAAACAGAACGAGCTTATCCCACCGTGGTCATTGACGCCCGGGGGACGAAAAAAGCCCAGGGGGGCCACCCCTGGGTCTTTGACAATGAGATCACCGCCCAGGAGGGGGACTTTCAGGACGGCGGCCTCTGTGACGTGCGCAGCCCCAAAGGGCGGTATTTGGGCACGGGGTATTACAATTCTCACTCGAAAATCCGGGTGCGATTGATCTCCCAAAATGCCAATGACCGGTTTGATGAGGCCTTTTATGCCCGCCGGGTGCAGTACGCCTGGGACTACCGGAAGACGGTGCTGGGCGGGGACACCGGCAGCTGCCGGGTGATCTTTGGGGAGGCGGACCGCTTCCCGGGACTTACCGTGGACAAGTTTGGGGATATCCTGGTGGTGCAGACTCTGTGCCTGGGCACCGAACTGCGGAAGGACTGGATCTTCCCGGCTCTGGTGAAGGCTATGGAGGCCGACGGCCAGCCCATCCGGGGGATCTATCAGCGCAACGACGTGAAGCTCCGGGAGCTGGAGGGCATGGAGCAGGGCAAGGGTTGGTATCCCTTGGAGGACCGCCCACTGCCCCAGTCCACCTCCACCAGGATCACCGAAAACGGGATCCTCTATAACGTGGACTTTGAAAACGGCCAGAAGACCGGATTTTTCCTGGACCAGCGGTACAACCGGCAGGCGGCTGCCCGGATCGCTTCGGGCAAAACCGTCCTGGATTGCTTCACTCACACCGGTTCCTTTGGACTCAATTGCGCCAAGGCCGGAGCGAAGCGGGTCCACTCGGTGGACGTGTCTGAGACAGCCATTGCCCAGGCAAGGGAGAACGCCGCCTTGAATGGCCTCTCCGTGGAGTATGAGGTGGCAAACGTCTTTGACTTGCTGCCCAACTTGATCCCCGGAGAGTACGACTATATCATCCTGGACCCGCCAGCCTTCACCAAGTCGGGCAAGACGGTGAAAAACGCCCAGCGGGGGTATAAGGAGATCAACTACCGGGCCATGAAGGCGCTGCCCCGGGGCGGGTACTTGGCAACTTGCTCCTGCTCCCACTTTATGACGGATGACTTGTTCCGCAAGATGCTCCAAAGCGCCGCCGCGGATGCCCAGGTGGAATTGCGCCTGGTGGAAGCCCGCGCCCAGGGACCAGATCATCCAGTGCTTTGGAACGTACCGGAAACGGACTATTTGAAGTTTTATATTTTCCAGGTGGTGTAGCCACGAAAAAATTTTTGGGGCGCCTTTTTTCAAAAAGGCGCGACCTTAAACCGGCGCAGCCGGAAAGAAAACCAGGGCCGGACGGCGGGCCTGGCGAAGACAGTAGCCGCCCGGCCCTCAGGCTGGCGA
>OBYM01000236.1_pt1 | contig 34629 bp, 34 predicted proteins | sample 1538191 | NCBI WGS metagenome assembly OBYM01 (sample SAMEA2580165, study PRJEB22360) | human gut metagenome | biome: human gut; feature: human-associated habitat; material: faeces | place: Denmark | collected 2008/2010 | reverse complement strand
AGCGCGAGGCTGCTCTGGCCAAGGTCGAGCCGTTCCAGCAGGGTGACTTCGAGGCCATGTACCGCATCATGGGTGAGCGCCCGATGACCATCCGCTACCTGGATCCGCCGCTGCACGAGTTCCTGCCCACCAAGGACGAGGACATCAAGGAGCTGGCTGCCGACATGGGCATGACCTTCGAGGACCTGAAGAATGTGGTTGCTTCTCTGCACGAGTTCAACCCCATGATGGGTCACCGTGGCTGCCGTCTGGCTGTTACCTATCCCGAGATCGCTGCTATGCAGACCCGCGCTGTGATCAAGGCTGCCCTGAACGTCTCCGCTGAGACCGGCTACATGATCACCCCGCACATCATGATCCCGCTGGTTGGCGAGGTCAAGGAGCTGAAGTTCGTTAAGGACGTTGTGGTCAAGGTTGCTGACGAGCTGATCGCTGCTGCAGGCGTCGATATGAAGTACCAGGTCGGTACCATGATCGAGATCCCGCGCGCTGCCCTGACCGCAGGCGAGATCGCCAAGGAAGCTGAGTTCTTCAGCTTCGGCACCAACGACCTGACCCAGATGACCTTCGGCTTCAGCCGTGATGACGCTGCCAAGTTCCTGGGCGCTTACTACGAGAACAAGATCTACGAGAGCGATCCGTTCCAGCATCTGGATCAGATCGGCGTCGGCAAGCTGGTCAAGATGGCTGCACATGACGGCCGTGAGACCCGCCCCGACCTGGGCCTGGGCATCTGCGGCGAGCACGGCGGCGACCCCACCAGCGTGGAGTTCTGCCACAACGTCGGCCTGGACTACGTCAGCTGCTCTCCCTTCCGTGTGCCCATCGCACGTCTGGCTGCCGCTCAGGCTGCTATCAAGAACCCCCGCAAGTAATTGCGTGAGCGCTTGAGAAAGCACAAATAAAGCATAAAATAAGGCTCACCGTCAATTTTGGCGGTGAGCCTTATTTGTTTGCTCATGTATGAGATGAATTGTGTTTAACACAGGGCTGCTTCCCAGAAGCATCACAGATAGCCAAAGACCGGCGTTCCGTGCTTCAGTTTGCGCCAGTTGAAAATGTGGTAGGGGCTTCACTTGGGATGCCGCAAAGAATGACGCGCGGTAGGTCTGGCCGTCGCCCTTGCTGGAATGGATGAGAACCACTTGGAAAAGAGCCTTTGCACTGTTCCACGCCCGGTGCAGGCACTCGGCAAAGGCCGTTGTGCCCTTGCGGTACAGCTTCCATGCCTTGTGCATGATCTCGGAAAGATTGTACTTCTTCATACTGTCCTGTAGGTCAGGTGGTATCTGCCGCCGACAAAGGGCTTATCAGTGCAACTCCGGCCAGTAAGCCTTGTTGGCAACGATCCGATCGTCCGGAAATCTGTTCTTGACGTTTACATGAATAAGCGGTACGATACCATTAAGACCGCAGAAAAAGAGCTGGCGAACGATGCAGGATAAACCGGCACAGGGGGTGCTTTTTTGAACATCGAAAAAATCACGCAGGGAAAAAATCTGACCGACACGGAGCGCACCGTGCTGGAATATATCCTGGACCATCTGGACACGGTGCAGACCGAGGGTGTGCGCGGGGTGGCCCGGGCCAACTACACCTCTACCTCTACCATTATGCGGCTGGCGCGCAAGATGAATTACAGTGGCTTTGTGGATATGTGCTACAAGCTGCGCTCCTTTACCGAGACACCGCATCAGACCATGCAGGAGGAGGAAGACTTCCTCAACGGCTTCAGCACCCAGTCCTTGCTGAACTACAACACCTACACCCAGCTGAAGGTCTGTGCGGAAAAGCTGCTGGAGCAGCGGGACAAGATGACCTTTGTCTATGGTACCGGGTTTTCCGGCACGGTGGCCACCTACCTGACCCAGAAGCTGGTGAACATGGGCATCCTGTGCTTCAGTGCCACCGGCGGCGACTCGGTGGGCATATTTGAAAACACCCTGGACCGGATGGGGATGTTTTTCTGCATCTCCAAATCCGGCGAGACCTCGATGGTGCGCGACAAGATCAAGACCGCGCAGGAAAACGGCGTGTGCACTGTGGCAATTACCGGCGAGCAGGAGAACAGCGTGGGCCGGTACGCCGACCTATGGTTCCGGGTGGAGAACCAGTGGAAGCTGGACGACCAGAACACCATGCCCAACACCTTTTTTCCACAGGTGATGATGCTCATCGAGCTGATTACCTACGAGTACCGCCGCCTGTGCATGGAAAACGGCATCAAGTAAGAATGTCTGTGCACTTCGCACAAAAAAATCATGGGTTCTTAAACAAAAGTAATAGAAACGCGTTACTGTTTTGGGTAACGCGTTTTCATTTGTTCAAAAAATGTTTACACTTGCGTTGGTTTGTGAGATAGTAACATCACAGACCCGGCCGGGTCCCAGGGGATGGACGCATCCCAGGAGAATGGTTTTTGGAATTGTAAATGAAAAGGAGTCAACCCATGAAGGATAAGGTAATGGATGCATTGCAGCGGTTCTCCAAAGCAATGTTCATCCCCGTTCTGATCCTGCCCATTGCCGGTATTCTCATCGCTGTGGGCAACCTGTTCACCAACGTCCGGCTGCAGGCAGTGCTGCCGTTCCTGAACAACCCGGTCACCATCGGCTTCGGCACGCTGCTGTCCGGTTCGCTCAACGCCATCCTGGGCAATCTGGGCGTTATCTTCTGCGTGGGCCTCAGCGTGGGCCTGGCCAACAAGAAAAAGTCTGAGGCAGGCTTTATCTCTCTGCTGGCCTTCCTGGTGTTCCTCAACGCCATGAACAAGTTTATGAATATGCGTGGTATGCTGGTGGAGGGCAGCCTTTCCGGCACCGGCCAGGCCATGGTCCTGGGTGTCCAGGTGCTGGATATGGGCGTGTTCATCGGCCTGCTGCTGGGCATTGTGGTGGCCTATGTACACAACCGCTTCTGCGAGACTGAGTTCAACAACGCCTTCCAGATCTACGGCGGCACCCGTTTTGTGTTCATCGTGCTGATCCCCGTCATGGTGGTGCTGGCAGTGCTGTTCACCTTTGTGTGGCCGTATGCACAGGCTGGCATCAATGCGCTGGGCGGCTTTATCCGCAGCGCAGGCAACTTTGGCCTGTTCATCTACGGCACGCTGGAGCGTCTGCTGATCCCCACCGGCCTGCATCACCTGGTCTACACCCCCTTCCTGTACACCTCTCTGGGCGGCACTGCCACCGTGGGCGGCCAGGTGCTGGAGGGTGCCCGGAACATCTACTACGCTGAGATCGCTGATCCTTCCGTTGCCGTGCTGAGCCAGTCCGTCATCTGGGACGCCCGCGGCATCTCCAAGATGTTTGGTCTGATCGGTGCCTGCCTGGCCATGTACCAGACCGCTCGCCCCGAGAACCGTGAGAAGATCAAGCCCGTTCTGATCACCGCCGCCGTCACTTCCTTTATTGCCGGCGTTACCGAGCCCATCGAGTTCAGCTTCCTGTTCGTGGCTCCCATCCTGTTTGTGGTCCATGCCGTTCTGGCTGGTTCCAGCTTTGTGGTCCTGAACCTGCTGGGCTGCCGTGCCATCGGCCCCAACGGCTTCATCGACTTCCTGCTGTACAACCTGCCCCTGGGCATTGGCAAGACCCGCTGGCCTGTCTACATCGCTGTGGGCGTGCTGTACTTCGTTCTGTACTATGTGATCTTCCGGGTGCTCATCGTGAAGCTGAACCTCCACACCCTGGGCCGTGAGGCAGAGGGCATGGAGATGAAGCTCCACTCCAAGTCCGAGTACAAGGCCAAGGTGGCTGCTGAGAACGGCACCGCTGCTGCCCCTGCTGCTGACAACACCGTGGACGCTGCTGTCATCGTGGAGGCTCTGGGCGGCAAGGACAACATCCTGAAGGTCACCAACTGCTACACCCGTCTGCGTACCGAGCTGGCAGATCCCGACAAGGTCCAGGACGATGTGCTGAAAAACCAGACCGGTGCTTCTGCCGTGATCCGCAAGGGCAAGAATGTCCAGGTGGTCTACGGCCTGAAGGTCAACGCTGTCCGCAAGGCAGTGGACGCTGAGCTGGGCCTCAGCGGCGAAGAATAAGATCTTGCATTCCAACACCCATATCCATATCAAAACATCCAGTAAGAGGGAGGGTAATATTCCATGAAAAAGTTTTCCATCGTCATTGCAGGCGGCGGCAGTACCTACACGCCGGGCATCGTCATGATGCTGATGCACAGCCTGGATCGGTTCCCCATCCGCAGCCTGAAGCTCTATGACAACAACCCGGAGCGTCAGAAGACCATTGCAGATGCTGTGGCCCTGGCTATGAAGAAGGTGGCTCCGGATGTGGCGTTCAGCTACACCACCGACCCCAAGGAAGCCTTTACCGACGTGGACTTCTGCATGGCCCACATCCGCAGCGGCGGCTACCCCATGCGAGAGCAGGACGAAAAGATCCCCCTGCGCCACGGCGTGGTGGGCCAGGAGACCTGCGGCCCCGGCGGCATTGCCTACGGCCTGCGGAGCATCCCGGACATCATGCAGCTCATTGACTACATGGAGGCCTACAGCCCCAACTGCTGGATGCTCAACTACTCCAACCCTGCCTCCATCGTGGCAGAGGCCTGCCGTGTGCTGCGGCCCAACTCCAAGATCATCAACATCTGCGATATGCCGGTGGGCACCCTGCGCCGCATGAGCTACATCGTGGGCAAGACCCCCAAGGACCTGGACGTGAAGTACTACGGCCTGAACCACTTTGGCTGGTGGACCAGCGTGAAGGGCAAGGACGGCACCGACTACACCCCCCAGCTCATTGACTATGTCAGCAAACACGGCTATCTGACCCAGAAGGCCATTGAGACCCAGCACATGGATGCCAGCTGGCAGGAGACCCACCGCAAGGCGGCAGACCTGCAGGCTGTTACCCCGGATTGCCTGCCCAACACCTACCTGAAGTACTACCTGTTCCCGGACTATGTGGTGGAGCACAGCGATCCCAACTACACCCGTGCCAACGAGGTCATTAACGGCCGCGAAAAGAACGTGTTTGGTGCTGCCCGTGCCATCACCGCCTCCGGCGAGTTCCACGGCGATGAGTTCAGCATCGACAACCACGCCAGCTTCATCGTGGACCTGGCCCGTGCCATTGCCTACAACACCCACGAGCGGATGCTCTGCATCGTGGAGAACAAGGGTGCCATCAGCAACTTTGACCCCCACGCCATGGTAGAGGTGCCCTGCCTGGTGGGCAACGACGGCCCCGAACCTCTGTGCCAGGGTGAGATCCCCACCTTCCAGCTGGGCATGATGAACCAGCAGGTCGCCGTGGAAAAGCTGGTGGTGGAAGCCTACTGCGAGCACAGCTATCAGAAGCTGTGGCAGGCTTTGACCCTCAGCAAGACCGTGCCCAGTGCCAAGGTGGCCAAGGAGATTCTGGACGACCTCATCGTGGCCAACAAGGACTACTGGCCCGAACTGCACTAATGACAGCGTTTCGGAAGCGCTGCCCCGGATATTCTCTGTCCCCATGAAGTAAGCCGAAGGGGCTGCTGCATAAATACCGTGCAGCAGCCCTTTTTCTTGCGTTCACGGTGCAAAGATGTGGAAAACCAGCGTCAAACGAGCAAAACGTTGAAAACTTAAAGCATCAACTCCCCCTGATTTCCCGTTTCGGAAATCAGGGGGAGTTTTTTCTGCCGCAGAAGATAAAAACACCGACAGCAGCGCAAAAACATCTTCTGACCAGCAGAGAAAGAGGCGGCTGCCATCGGATGCAAAGGGGATGCTTTTTGGATTTCACAATTCTTTCACTTTCTTCTTGCCCGCAATACCCTTTCCGATACACCCGGTAAAGCAGACAGTGCACTTCAGCCCGGAATCCTTAAAACCATCCATACACACGGTGTGTTTGGAAAAACAGAACCGATACCTGGTCGATCCCAAGAGCTTCCACCGGAAGCTGTTTGATCCGTCCGATGGACTGATCTCCCATATGGAAGATCACTTCATTGTGCTGGAACAGGTGGATCGGCTTGCACAGGGGGAGCTGAAGGAACTCACAAGCCTGCTGCAGAACCGTGAAGGCGGCCTGCTGGCGGCGGTGATCAACGAGGCGTCGCAGGAGGCATCGGTCCAGAACGCTGCTGCAGGTTTCTTCCCGGCGCAGATCCGGCTGCCGACGCTGTCGGAGTGGTCCCTGTCGGACCGGCTGAACCTCATCCGGCGCAACTTCGTGTTCCGCAGCAAGGGCAACCTTGCCAAGCAGATCGGCTGGTATGTGCTGGCCTTCTGCGTCATCACCTGCATCACCTTTGTGGGAATGTTGTTTCTCTTTCGACCGGTTGCTTGTCGATGTAATTCAATGCATTTCTTTTTGCGCACGCATCTCTATTTCATGAAAATGCCCCCATTCCGGTTGTCCGGAATGGGGGCATATATCAGAGCAGACGGGGGGTGCTTTAAGCGTTACGGCTTTTTGTGCTCCGGGTTTTCGCAGCGGCTGTGGCAGGACGCACAGTTGCCGCCGCAGCCCTCGCCCTTCCAGCCGCCGTTCTTGGAGATCCACACAACGGCCAGTGCAAACAGGACGGCCAGCACCAGCAGGGTGATAATTCCACGCAGTGTCAACATTTTAAAAACCTCTTTTCCTGCGGAACGTTTCCGCCTTCAGTATACACGATTTTGCCCCGGAGCGCAACCGGAATGCCGCGCGGAAAAAAATTGAAATTTTTTGAAAATAGGGCTTGCAATTTGCCCGGGGCCGTGCTATAATAATTACGTTCCAATTCGGAGCGCCAAACAAAACAACAGAATATGGAGGATTAGCTCAGCTGGTTAGAGCACCTGCATCACACGCAGGGGGTCTGGGGTTCGAGTCCCTAATTCTCCACCAAACAGTTCGTACTCGAACCCGATTCTCTATGAAAAAGGGTTCGGGTACGTTTTTTGTTTACGGGAAGTCCTACGGCGAGAGTACGCAGAACGGTAAACAGGAGCAAGTAAAGGCAGGGTATCACCGTGGCAGTGGTATCCTGCCTTTTGTGCGATACCATCTCCAAAATCTTTTTCTTCACTTTTTCTCCTTCATGCAGAATCCCCCTGTCCATCCCGGCAGATGCCGGAACGGGCAGGGGGATTCTGGCTTGTTGAGCGGTTGTGTTAAATCAGGCCGAGGTGCACAAAGGCGTTGTACAGGCCGTCTTTGTGCACCTCGGCGGTCACATCGTCGGCGGCTTTGGCTTCCGGGCCGCCGCTGCCCAGAGCCACGCTGTACCATAATCATAGAGGGTTTTGGACTCCGGAACAAGGGTGGAATCTGCCGAAAAACAACGGCTGAGGTTGGTACAGTTGCACAAAGGCGCGCGGCCCTGCAAAGAAGCTGTAAAATTTGCGGGGCGGGGTTGACGAACGGCTCCGGCCGTGGTAAAGTAATGGGCGGAAAAGGCCAAAGTGCCTTTTTACGACAGAAAAACGAGGTGGTCGTCATGGAACCTGCTGGAAGCAGCGGCAGTTTATATCCCCGATCAAAGAACCAGACGGCAGCCTTTTTGCATGCCGGAGAACGGCCCGGCTGTGCGTGAGAACGCACGGTGTGTTTGCCTTCCCCGGAAATGAAAGTGTCCGCTGCCGCCTGGTAAAAAAGGAGGCAGCTTTTTTATGTCTGAAATTTCGATCAATACCCTCAAGACCATGCTGGCGAATCTGGATGACGCCAAAAAATACCAGAGCCTGCGGGATGTGATGGAGACCCTGCCGGCTCCCGACCTGGCCGCCGTGTTCGAGGACCTGCCGGCTGAAAAGCTCCCGGTGCTGTTCCGTCTGTGCCCCAAGGACCTGGCGGCGGATGTATTCACCGAGCTGACCCCTGCCACCCAGCAGAAGCTGATCGACGGCCTGACCGATACCGAGCTGAAGGCCGTGGTGGACGAGCTGTGCGTGGACGATGCGACCGACCTTGTGGAAGAGATGCCGGCCAATGTGGTCAAGCGCATTCTGAGCCAGGCCGACCCCGCCACCCGCCGCATGATCAACGAACTGCTCCAGTACCCGGAGGACTCTGCCGGCGGCGTGATGACCACCGAGCTGATGGAGCTGCGCCCGGACATGACGGTGGCGCAGGCCATGGAGGCCATCCGCCAGAACGGCTTTGACAAGGAGACCATCAACAACTGCTATGTGACCGACGGCAGCCGCAAGCTGGTGGGCGTGGTGTCGCTGCGGGCGCTGGTGCTGGCCAAGGACACCGCAGAACCCATCCGGGACCTGATGGACACCAATGTGGTCAGTGTGACCACCACCACCGACCAGGAGGATGTTTCCCACCTGTTTGAAAAATACGGTTTTCTGGCCATTCCGGTGGTGGACGCCGAAAACCGGCTGGTGGGCATCGTGACCATTGACGATGCCATCAGCATCCTGCAGGACGAGGCCAGCGAGGATATCGCCAAGATGAACGCCATCGGCCCGTCCGACAAGCCCTACTTCAAGCAGAGCTTGTGGGACCTGTACAAGAGCCGTGCGCCCTGGCTTCTGTTTTTGATGATCAGCGCCACCTTCTCCAGTCTGGTCATCCGGGGGTATGAGGACGCCCTGGCGGCGGTGACGGTGCTGACGGCCTACATCCCCATGCTGACCGATGCCGGCGGCAACGCGGGCAGTCAGAGCACCTCCACCATCATCCGCGGCATGGCGGTGGGCGAGATCCAGCCCCACGACCTGCCCCGCATCCTGTGGAGGGAGAGCCGGGTGGCCCTGCTGTGCGGCGCAACGCTGGCGGTGTGCAACTTTGCAAAACTGCTGCTGTTCGACAAGGTGACCGCTCCGGTGGCACTGGTGGTGTGCCTGACCCTGATCTGCACCATCCTGCTGTCGCAGCTCATCGGCGGACTGCTGCCCGTGGCGGCAGAAAAACTGCATGTGGACCCGGCCGTGATGGCGTCGCCGCTGATCACCACCATCGTGGATGCCACCACACTGCTGATCTACTTCAATGTTGCAAAGATCGTGCTGCATCTGTAAGCGCAGAGCAGAACGTTACGACCCCCGGAAGCTGTACGCTGCCGGGGGTCATGTTGTTTTCAAAAACAGGAAAAATGTCCTCTTTGCATGGATAATTGCTGCACGGCACAACTTATAAAGTCGTACTCTTTCGACAAAAACTTCCCAAAACGCATTATTTTGTTTCTGAGCTGTGGACATTCTGTGACGATTCGTGCTAAAATGAAACCTGTTCCTCTTCTGTCGCCGCAACCGGCAGAAGCAACAAAAGAACGGAGGTTTTTTCATGTTAGAAAATGTCTTTCATCTGAAGGAAAACCACACCGATGCAAAGACCGAGATCATGGCAGGCATCACCACCTTCATGACCATGGCCTACATCCTTGCGGTCAACCCCAACATCCTGTCGGCTTCCGGCATGGACTCGGAGGCTGTGCTGATCGCCACCGCACTGGCATCCTTTGTGGGCACGGCCCTGATGGCTCTGCTGGCCAACTACCCGTTTGCTCTGGCCCCCGGCATGGGCCTGAACGCCTATTTCTCCTACACGGTCGTGCTGACCATGGGCTACAGCTGGCAGCTGGCCCTGATGGCCGTGTTTGTGGAGGGCATCATCTTCATCGCGCTGTCCCTGACCAATGTGCGTGAGGGCATCTTCAACGCCATCCCCATGACCCTGAAGAGCGCGGTCAGCGTGGGCATCGGCCTGTTCGTGGCCTTTGTCGGCCTGCAGAACGCCAAGCTGATCGTGAACAGCGACTCTACGCTGGTCACCTACCAGCACTTCAAGGGCGAGACCTTCCACAGCGTGGGCGTGGGTGCCATCCTGGCCCTCATCGGCGTGGCCATCACCGCCATCCTGCTGGTGAAGAAGGTCAAGGGCGGCATCCTGTACGGCATCCTGATCACCTGGGTGCTGGGCATCCTCTGCGAGGTCACCGGCATCTATGTGCCCAATGCGGATGCGGGCATGTACAGCGTGATCCCCACCGCTTTTGTCAGCTTTGACTTCTCGGCTCTGGGCAAGACCTTTGGTCAGGTGTTCAAGACGGATTTCTCCGGCGTCGGCATCCTCAACTTCTTTGCCGTCATGTTCTCCTTCCTGTTCGTGGACCTGTTTGACACCCTGGGCACCCTGATCGGCGTGGCATCCAAGGCCGACATGCTGGACGAGGACGGCAAGCTGCCCCACATCAAGGGTGCTCTGATGGCAGACTCCATCGCCACCTGCGCCGGTGCTGTGCTGGGTACTTCCACCACCACCACCTTTGTGGAGAGCGCTTCCGGCGTGACCGAGGGCGGCCGCACCGGCCTGACCAGCATGACCACCGGTGTGCTGTTCCTGCTGGCTACCATCTTCAGCCCGCTGTTCCTGACCATCCCCAGCTTTGCAACGGCTCCGGCTCTGATCATCGTGGGCTTCTACATGATGGGCTCCGCGGTCAAGATCGACTTCAACGACCCCAGCGAGGGCATCCCCGCCTTCCTGACCATCCTGGCCATGCCCACTGCATACAGCATCTCTGAGGGCATTGCCATTGGTGTGATCTCCTGGACCATCATCAATGTGGTCACCGGCAAGGCCAAGGAAAAGAAGATCAGCCCGCTGATGTATGTGCTGACCGTGCTGTTCATCCTGAAGTACATCTGCCTGTAAGGTTCCATACAAACACAAAGCAAAAAGCTGCTGCCTTCCCGCAAAGGGAGGGCAGCAGCTTTTTTGTCTGTGGAGCTTATTGGTGCCGACGGGGGCGGATGTGCACCTCGGGAATGGCCACGTTGTCGTAATGGATGGGGTCCTCAGCGTGAGGATGCTCCCCGGTGGCATGAGAGGTGTCTTCTGCGGGGTGGTGTACCTTGCCGGTATGGACCTCCGGCAGAGCCACCGTTTCCTCCGAATGAGACTTGTCAGGCTTGCTCCAGATCTTTTGTTGGAACCACATCTTCAGGTGGTGTTTCAGCGACATGATGATGCTCCTTTCCCGGTGTGCAGGGGCACACCGAAAGTTCAAGACAGGATCAGATAAAGTTGATGAATACCGTAATGACAAGGCTGTTGATGAAATCCGCGAACAGACTGCCCACCAGCGGGATGAGCAGATAGGCCTTGACGGAAGGGGAATACTTGTCGCACACGGCCTGCATGTTGGCCATGGCGTTGGGGGTGGCACCCATGCCGAAGCCGCAGGTGCCGGACACGATGACGGCCGCATCGTAGTCGTGGCCCATGATGTTGAACACCACCAGCACCACATACAAAATCATGAACAGGGTCTGACCGGCCAGCAGCACCACCAGCGGCAGAGCCAGCTCGGCCAGCTGCCAGATCTTCAGGGTGATCATGGCCATGCCAAGGAAGAGCGACAGGCAGATGCCGCCGATGTCGTTGATCTCGCCCATATATACCGTGAACTTGCCGCCGTATTCGCCCAGATTGCGGATGCAGGCGGCGGCGATCATGGCACCGATGTAGATGGGAAAGGTCATGCCGGTCAGGCTGAGCAGCTTGCTCAGCACCGTGCCGATGCCCATGGCGATGATCAGCTGGAAGCTGGCGGCGGGGTACATGCTGCTGTGACGCTCGTGCTTGATCTCTTCTTCCACCAGCAGGCTGTCGTCCTCGGGCACGATGGTGTCCAGCAGGTGGTGGCGCTCAATGAGCATCTTGCCGAGCGGGCCGCCCATCATGCTGCCGGCAATCAGGCCGTAGGTGGCGGCGGCGGTGCACAGGGTGGTGGCACCCTTGATGCCAAAGTCCTCCAGCACCGGGCCAAAGGCACCGGCGGTGCCGTGGCCGCCCACCATGGGGATGGAGCCGGTGCAAAGGCCCACCAGCGGGTCCACACCCAGCAGGTTGGCCAGCCCAACGGCCAGGAAGTTCTGGCTGACGATCAGCACGATGACGACGCCCAGGAACACGATCATGGCCTTGCCGCCGCTTTTCAACACCTTGAGGTTGGCCTGAAAGCCCACCGAGGTGAAGAACATGACCATGCACACCTCTTTGAGGGTGTCGTCAAAGGCGAACTCTGCCACGCCGGTCACATAGCAGATGCAGGTGAAAATGGCAAACAGCACGCCGCCGATGACCGGCGCGGGGATGCAGAATTTATCCAGCAGGCGCACCCGTTCCCGCAGAAACTTGCCCAGCATCAGCACCAGCACCGCAAGGGCCAGGGTCTGATACATATCCAATTCGATCTTCATTGCTTTCCCTCGATTTCCCGGCAGACTCAGTCCACCGTAATTCCGGCCTGCTTATACCAGGCCGCTGCGCCTGCGTGGAAGGGGATGCCAACGCCCTCTACTGCGTCGGTCTCCGGGTCCAGTGCAAGGCCAAGCTGCTCTTCCAGCGCTTCCCGGCTGGAGAACAGCAGTTCGGTGAGCTGCTGCACCTGCTTTGCGGGCAGAGAATCGCTGGCCAGCAGAACAGCTTTGACGCCCACGGTCTGCACGTCGGCGTCCTGGCCGGGATAAGTGCCGGCCGGGATGGTGACCTCACGGTAGGCGTTGTAGCTGCTCAGCAGGCGCTGCGCCGCGGTGCCGTCCACATTCAGCAGGCGGATGCCGCATTCGCCTGCCAGCTCGGTGACCACCGGGCTGGGGGTGCCGACTGTGATGACGATGGCGTCGATCTTACCGGCCTTGAGCTGGTCGGCAGCGTCGGTATAGTTCAGGTTGATGGTGTCCACCAGGCGGTCGTTCAGGCCGTAGGCAGACAGGATCTGAAGGGCATTCTGCTCGGAGCCGGATTCCTCCGCGCCGATGCTCACGGTTTTGCCCTGCAGGTCCTCGATGGACTGGATGTCCGAGTCGGCCCGCACGATGACCTGACAGGCCTCGGTGTACAGGGCTGCTACCGCGCCGAAGCCGCGGATGTCCTCCTCCTCTGCAAAAATGCCGGTCTGGTTGCAGGCGTCCTGTGCAAGGTCGGCCTGCGCAATGGCCAGCTGCAGGTATTCGCCGGTGAGCAGGCGCAGGTTGGCGGCCGAACCGGCGGTGGTCCGGAGCTCGATGGTGCCGTTGGAAGTCTCGTTTTCCAGCGCGGCAAACTTCTCACCAAAATTGTGGTAGACACCACCCTCGCCGGCAACGCCAAAGCGCAGACGCTTGACCGTCTCGGCGGCAGAGCAGCCGGTGAGCAACAGTGCGGCCAACATACAACCGGCCAGCAGTGCCGCGATCCATTTGCGTTTCATACTTTTATACACCCCTTTTTCCGCTGCCGCAAACCCGGCAGCTTCTTATTATCGCAAGGCTGGAAATTAGCGCAACAGTAGCAGCATATCTGCGATATGCAAACCAACGTTGTTACTGTTGCATTAAAAAGTTGGCTTGCTATAAAGTATAGTCATATTGCGGATGAAATGCAATCACTTTTGCAAAAGTATGCAGCGAAGAAGCGTTGGGCAGGGCATCAAAAAAGGCTCCTCCGTTTCCGGAGGAGCCGGACAGATTCAGCCGCCGAACAGGCCAAAGAAGCTGGTGTGGGTCACGCCCAGGATCAGAAACAGGGCGATGAGCGCAAACAGCACCCCGATGATGATGTCCATCTGATGGACGGTGAGGGGAAAATGATCGTAGAGCTTTTCCTTGGGATTGACAAAGTTCTTGTCGCCGTTGTCAAGCAGGGACTTTTTGCCTTGTTCAAAGTCAGCCCGCTGATCGGCAAGCTCGGCCTGCTCTTGTGCCAGCTGTGCTTCGCGGGCAGCCAGAACGGCTTCGCGCCGGGCAAGCTCTGCCTCGCGCTCGGCAGGGGTGAGGTCTTTTTGTGCCATACTGCACCTCCTGATGGTTGTTGCTTTTATGATAGCACACAAACATGAACAAAAAAAGGGGCCGCCCGCCCAAAAGGCAGACGGCCCACAGAAGAGAGGGCTTACTTCTTTGCCAGGTACTTGCGGATATCAATGGCCACAGCCACGATGATGACCAGGCCCTGGACGATGTAGGTGTAAGAGGAGTTGACGTTCATGAACTGCAGAGCGACCTTCATCAGCTCAAAGACCAGAACGCCGACCAGAACGCCGGGCACGGTGCCGACGCCGCCGGTGGTGGAAACACCGCCGATGGTGCAGGCTGCGATGGCGTCCAGCTCATAGCCCATTGCGGTGTTGACGGATGCGCCGCCGGACTTTGCAGCCAGCAGGCAGCCTGCCAGACCGAACATGCAGGAAGCCAGGATGTAGATGCGGATCTTGGTAGCATGCACGTTGACACCGGCCACCTCAGCAGCAGCCTCGTTGCCGCCGATGGCGTACATGTACTTGCCGTGACGGGTCTTGTTGTACAGGAACCAGAAGCACGCGGCCACGACCAGAGCGATCCAGATCAGCACGGGGATGCCGATGATGGTGTTGGAGGCCAGGGAGGTGAAGTTCTTGTTCAGGGAGCCAATGGGGGTACCGCCGGTGTACACCAGGCAGATACCGTAGACCACCTGCTGCATGCCCAGGGTTGCGATGAAGGGCTGCACCTTCAGGTAGCTGACCACCAGACCGTTGCACAGGCCGACGATGGCGCAGATGGCGATGACCAGGATGAACACCACCGGGGTGGGCAGGGTGTGCATGTTGGGGTAGAACTTACCGGCTGCGCCCTCGGTCTGCGCAAAGATGCAGGCCAGGCAGGCGGCAAAACCAGCCAGACGACCGGCCGACAGGTCGTTGCCGGTGGTGATCAGGCAGCCGGAAATACCCAGTGCGATGATGTAGCGGATGGACACGTTCTTGAACAGGTTGATCATGTTCGTGCCCGAGAAGAAGTTGGGATGCATGATGCCGACGATCAGGGACACGGCCAGCATCATCACGATAATGGCGTTGTTGCTGAACCATTTGGCCACAGCCTTGCCATTCAATTTTTTGGTAGCTTCCACGATAGACAGCCTCCTTATTTACTGATTCGCCGCAGCGGTGGGTGCGGTCTCGAACTGGGTGGCCAGAGCCATGATGTTTTCCTGGGTGGCGTCCTTGCCGTCGATGAAGCCGGTGATGCGGCCGTCGCACATGACCATGACACGGTTGGACATACCAATGATCTCGCTCATTTCGGAGGAGATCATGATGATGCTCTTGCCCTGCTTGGCCAGCTCGGCAATGATGCAGTAGATCTCGTACTTGGCACCGACGTCGATGCCGCGGGTGGGCTCGTCCAGGATCAGCACATCGGGGTTGTTGGCCAGCCAGCGGGCGATCAGCACCTTCTGCTGGTTGCCGCCGGACAGGCTCTTGATCTGGGTCTTGGGGCTGGGCACCTTGATGGCCATCTTCTCTTTGTTGGTGGCCACCAGATCCAGGATCTTCTTGTTGTCCAGCATGATGGGGCCCTTGCGCAGGGCGTCCAGCGAAGCGATGGAGATGTTGTCGGCCACGCTCAGCACACCCATGATGCCGGTGGCGCGGCGGTCCTCGGTCAGCAGAGCCACGCTCTTGCGGATGGCGTCGCGGGGCTGCTTGATGGTGACCTCTTCGCCCTTGATCCACACCTTGCCGGAGGTGTGGGCACGCAGGCCGAAGATGCCTTCCATCAGTTCGGTACGCTGGGCACCCACCAGACCGGCCACGCCCAGGATCTCGCCCTTTTTCAGCTCAAAGCTGCAGTGGCGGAAGGAGCGGGGATGGATGGAGGTGAAGTCCTCCACCTTCATCATCACTTCGTCGGAGGGATGATTCTCCAGCGGGGGGAACAGGTTGGACAGCTCACGGCCGACCATCTTGGCGATGATCTGCTCCTTGGTCATGTCCGCCACTTCCCACTTGCCGATGTACTGGCCATCGCGCATGATGGTGACTTCGTCGGCGATGACCTTGATCTCGTCCATCTTATGGCTGATGTAGACCAGTGCGACGCCCAGAGCCTTCAGCTCCCGCATGATGCGGAACAGGGATTCCACTTCATTTGCGGTCAGGGAGGAAGTGGGCTCGTCCAGGATCAGCACCTTGCAGTTTGCGGAAACGGCCTTGGCGATTTCCACCATCTGCATCTGAGCGATGCTCAGGGAGCCGAGCTTTGCATGGGGGTTGATGTCCAGCTTCAGCTTCTTGAGCAGCTCCTCGGTGTCCTTGTACATTTTGGGGTGATCCACCACGGTGATGGGGCCATAGCTCTTGGTGGGGTAGCGCCCCAGCCAGATGTTCTCGGCCACGGTACGGGCCGGGATGGGCTGCAGCTCCTGATGCACCATCGCGATGCCGCGGTTCAGCGCTTCCAGCGGGTTCGGGATGGTAACTTTTTGGCCTTCGTATTCGATCTCGCCCTCGTCCATCTTGTAAATGCCGAACATGCACTTCATCAAAGTGGACTTACCAGCGCCGTTTTCGCCCATCAGGGCCATGACCTTGCCGGGGCGAAGCTCCAACTGTGCGTGGTCCAGCGCTTTGACGCCGGGGAAGGTCTTGACCACGCCTTTCATTACCAGACGGTATTCTGACATTCCGCAGAAGCCTCCTTTTCTTTTTTCAGGCCGCAGAAAAACCTTTTTTCAAAACAAGGCGCGTGCGCGGAGAAATTTCTCGCACGCACGCGCTTTATAGCTTTCGTCAAGCCGTCAAGGTCCACTGCGCACCTTGCATTTGCAATCGGGGAACTTTGGTCTTACTTCACATACTGAGATGCGTTGTCCTTGGTGACCTTGACATAGTCGACCCAGTAGTACTGCTCGACAGGGGAGCCTTCGACGTACAGCTTGGTAGCCTCGGCAGCTGCGGTGGCCTGGCCCACGTCATCGTTCAGCACGGTACCGGTCATGTTGCCGTCCAGAACGTCCTGAACAGCCTCGGCCAGTGCATCGACGCCGACCAGATAGATGTCCTTGCCGACGGTGCGGCCGGCCTGCTGGATGGACTGCAGAGCGCCCAGTGCCATTGCGTCGTTGTTGCAGAACACGACTTCGATCTTATCGCCGTACTGAGACAGAGCGTTTGCAACGTCCTGCTGAGCAGTGGTCTGATCCCAGTTGTCCAGGTACTCGTACAGGCACTCCACTTCCTTGCCGGCATCGGTCAGAGCCTTGATGGAGTACTCGGTGCGGTACTGAGCGTCGATGTTCTCGGGGTCGCCCTTGCACATGATGTAAGTGATCTTGCCGTCGCCGTTGATATCGCCCTGGGTCTCGGTCTCCAGGATCAGCTCGCCCTGGTAAGTACCGGACTGACGTGCGTCAGCACCGACGTAGCAGCACTTGTCTGCGTAAGAATCCAGAACGCTCTTGTCGGGCTCACGGTTGATGAACACGATGGGAGTGCCGGAAGGAGAAACGGTGTCCACGATGGTCTGTGCGGAAGTGGTCTGCACGGGGTTGATGATCAGGACATCGACACCCTGCTGCAGGAAGGTGTTGATCTGCTCGGTCTGGGTGTTCTGGTCGTTCTTGCCGTCCATGATGGTGACGGAGTAGCCCATGTCCTTCAGGTACTCTTCCAGATCGGTGCGGTACAGGGTCATGAAGTTATCAGCGAACTGATAGATGCAGACACCGATGTTGGCAGAGCCGGCAGCAGAAGCAGCGGTGCTGGAAGCAGCAGCGGAAGAAGCAGTGGAAGCAGCAGTAGAGCTGGCGGAACCGCCACATGCGGTCATGGCAGCGGTTGCGCCCACGACAGCAGAAGCCTTCAGGAAGTCACGACGAGAAATCATTTTCATAATTGTGTTCTCCTTCATTCGTATCATAGCAATTTCACAGGCGCATTTATTGCACGCACCTGGATTTCCTGCTTGTATTATAACCGCCTGCGAAGAGGTCTGCAAGAGAACAAGTCCACAAGAATCTGAGATTTCTTTTGTGCTGTTTCAACAAAAGGAATTTTCAAAGGACAAAATAATTTCCGTAACAAGCACAATTTTTCATAAACGTGCAACTTCTGGATAAATCGGTCGGAGCAGGGTCGGATTTCTTTCAAAAAGATTACAAAATGTTGCATGACACGGTTCGACCCTTCCGGACAGAAACCGTGCAGCTCCCGGAAATTACCGGGAGAACTGAAAAAACTTTTCAACTGTGGGGACTTTCCGGCAAACCGCTGCCGGGCAGCGCGCCCCGCAGTTTTTTTGCGCTCCGGACGGAATTACTGCAAACGGATTTCTGAAAGAAAAAACAGCTTTTTCTGAAAGATGCGATAGAACGGAGTTTTTTAAGACTCAAAATTATACGATTTGAAAAGATCGTGTTTAAAAATACGAAATGGCCCTGAAAAAGCACACACTGTTGCGGCAGCACGAGGCGTGGTAAGCTGTTGCCATAGCCCGGAGCCGCCGGGCAGAAAGGAGGAACCAACACGAACCATGGGGCAGAGGAAAACGTCCAAGGGGCTGGACAGCCTGAGCCGGGCCACCGACATCCTGAGCACGCTTCTGGCACAGCAGGTGCGGGAGCTGAATGTCCGGCAGCGGGAGAACCGCCGCAGCGGGGCAGAGGACCCCGGGACGATGAAGGGCCTGAAGGAGGCCACGGCGGTGCTGAAGGATCTGGCTGCGGTGGCGCGGTCGCTGAACGACCAGGGCGTGCAGGCGGAAGGAACGGAGAGCGGTGTGGTGCTGCTGCCGCGGGTGGAGGAGGAAGAACCATGAACACAGAGGAACACCGGACCCCGGTGGTGTGGCGGCCCCAGCCCCGGCAGGCCGAGTTCATGCGAAGGCCGGAGCCGGAAGCACTGTACGGCGGCGCGGCCGGCGGCGGAAAAAGCGATGCATTGGTCATCGAGGCACTGCGTCAGGTGGATATTCCGCATTACAGAGCGTTGATCCTGCGCAAAACATACCCGCAGTTGTCGGATCTGGTGGACAAAAGCCAGATGTACTACCGCCGGGCCTTTCCGCAGGCGCAGTACAACGCCACGGCCCATGTGTGGAACTTTCCCAGCGGGGCCAAGATCTACTTTGGCTCCATGCAGTATACCAAGGACCGCACCAATTACCAGGGCAAGGCCTACGACTTCATCGGCTTTGATGAGCTGACCCATTTTGAATGGGAAGAGTACAGCTACATGATGAGCCGCAACCGCCCCACCGGGCCGGGCACCCGGGTGTACATGCGGGCCACCACCAACCCCGGCGGCATCGGCCACGGGTGGGTGAAGGCGCGGTTCATCACCCCGGCCCCACCCGGCACGCCCATCGTGGAGGAATACACGGTGCGGCGGCCGGACGGCACCGAACAGAAGCTGCAGCGGGCAAGGGTGTTCATCCCTTCCAGCATTTTCGACAACCCGGCTCTGCTGCAGAACGATCCCGGTTATCTGGCCAGCCTGGCTGCCATGCCGGAAGCGGAAAAGCAGGCGCTGCTCTATGGCAGCTGGGACAGCTTTTCCGGCCAGGTGTTCACCGAGTGGCGCAACGACCCGGCCCACTATCAGGATCAGCGCTGGACCCACGTCATTGCCCCGTTTGCCATCCCGAAGCACTGGCAGATCTACCGGGGGTTCGATTTCGGGTTTTCCAAGCCGTTCTCGGTGGGGTGGTATGCGGCCGATGAAGAGGGGCGGCTCTACCGCATCAAGGAGCTGTACGGCTGCACCGGCCGCCCCAACGAGGGCCTGCGCATTGACCCGGTGGAACAGGCCCGGCGCATCCGGGAGGCGGAGCAGAACGACCCCGTGCTGCGGGGGCGGGTGATCCATGGCGTTGCCGACCCGGCCATCTTTGATGAGAGCCGGGGCGAGAGCATCGCGGCCATGATGGAGCGGAGCCCCAACTTCCTGCACTGGAAGCCCGGCGACCACACCCGCCTTGCGGGAAAGATGCAGTTCCACTACCGGCTCAACTTTGACACCGACGGCCGCCCGATGCTGCAGGTGTTCAATACCTGCAAACACTTCATCCGCACGCTGCCGAACCTCGTGTACGACGAGAGCAACGTGGAGGATATCGACACCCGGCAGGAGGACCACATTTATGATGAGTGCCGGTATGTGCTGATGGAGAATCCCATCAGCCCGCCGGCCCGGCGCACGGCCCTGCCGCCGCCGGATGACCCGCTGGACCTGCACCGGCAGGCAAGATTTTACAGGATCTGAAGGAGAAGAACGATGGACGATTATCAGAACGAAGCGATGCCGGTGGGTGCGGCGGAGGTGGCTGCGGCCACACAGACCCTGCAGCGTTACAAGGCCGGCAAGGCGGCACTGGACAGGCGCCTGGTGGACAACGAACTGTGGTTCCGCATGGGGCACTGGAAGAACTACCAGAACCCCATGATGCCCGGCAAGGCGCAGCCCAGCAGTGGATGGCTGTTCAACAGCATCGCCAACAAGCACGCCGATGCCATGGACAACTACCCGGAACCCAATGTGCTGCCCCGTGCAGCGGACGATGAGGCAACCGCGCGGGCACTTTCCAGCGTGCTGCCGGTGGTGCTGGAACAGGCAGATTACGAGCAGGTGTACAGCGACTGCTGGTGGCGCAAGCTCAAGCAGGGCACCGGGGTCACCGGTGTGTTCTGGGACCCGGCAGCCCGGGGCGGCGTGGGGGATATTGCGGTGCGGGCCATGAACTTGCTGATGCTCTACTGGGAGCCGGGCGTAGCGGATATCCAGGACTCACCGGATTTTTTCAGCCTGAGCCTGGAGGACACCGCACAGCTCACGGCCCGCTACCCACAGCTGGCAGGCCACACCGCCGGGGTGCTGGATGTGCCCCGCTACATCCACGAGGACGGCGCGGACACCGCTTCCCGCAGTGTGGTGGTGGACTGGTACTATAAGCGCCCGGACGAAAGCGGCCACATGGTGCTGCACTACTGCAAGTTCTGCAACGGGGTGGTGCTGTACGCCAGCCAGAACGACCCGGCACTGGCACAGCGGGGCCTGTACGACCACGGGCAGTACCCCTTCGTATTCGATCCGCTGTTCATGGAAGAGGACAGCCCGGCGGGTTTTGGCTACATCGACGTGATGAAGGATTGCCAGACCGCCATCGACCAGATGAACCATGCCATGGACGAGAACGTGCTGCTGTCGGCCCGGCAGCGCTATGTGCTCAGCGACACCGCCGGGGTCAACGAAGAAGAGCTGGCCGACCTGAGCCGGGACATCGTGCATGTGGTGGGCCGTCTGAACGACGACAGCTTCCGCCCGCTGCAGACGGCCGGTCTGCAGGGCAGCAGTCTGAGCTACCGTCAGAGCCGCATCGAGGAGCTGAAGGAGATCAGCGGCAACCGCGACATGACCCAGGGCGGCACCACCGGCGGTTGTGACGGCAGCCAGTGCCATTGCGGCCCTGCAGGAAGCCGGAAGCAAACTGAGCCGTGATATGCTCAAGAGCGCCTACCGGGCCTTCTCCCGCCAGTGCTACCTGATGATCGAGCTGATGCGGCAGTTCTATGATGAACAGCGCATCTTCCGCATCGTGGGGCCCAGCGGTGAGAACCAGTTTTTGCCCTTCTCGGCGGCAGCCCTGCGCCCGCAGCCGGTGCGCGAGGTGGGCGGCGTGGAGCTGGGCAGCCGGGAGCCCATTTTTGACATCGTGGTCAGCGCGGCCAAGAAGAGCACCTTCAGCCGCCTGAGCCAGAACGAGACGGCAAAGGAGTGCTATCAGCTGGGCTTTTTCGACCCCGCCAATGCCGACGCGGCCTTGGCGGCGCTGGAAATGATGGACTTTGAGGGCATCGAGAAGGTGCGCCAGCGGGTACGGCAGAACGGCACACTGGCCCAGAAGCTGGCACAGCTGCAGCGGGCGGTCCCGCCGCAGACCGGCACCGGTGGTGCGGTGCTGCCCGGCAGTCTGCCGGTGGCCGCTGCGGCCCGCGCCATGAACGTGAAACTGTAAGGAGGTGAAACAAGAATGATGAAAGTATGTTACAGCGAGCTGGATGGCCCCGAGGGCCTGAGCTGCCGACTGGAGGCTGCCGGACATGCAGGCTTTGCCCCTGCCGGGCAGGACATCGTGTGCGCCGGGGCAAGCACCCTGATGCAGGCACTGGTGTACCTGCTGGCCGGGGAAGAAAATGCCCATGCCGACGCCTGGGAGGAACCGGACGGGCCGCGTCTGGCCGTGCAGGCCGACGCACCCTGTGCCGCATGGGTGCAGGGGGCCTTTGAGCTGGCCAAGGCGGGCAGCCTCCTGCTGGCCGAGCGCTACCCGGACAACGTCCGCTTTGCGGATGTGAGCCGCCGGGGCGAACAGAGCATGATGGACCTGCAGATGTTTGCAGAAGAGGCAGCGCCTGCGGCCCCGGCCCTGAGCCCGGCACAGGCCCGGCAGGCCGTTGCCTCCGGGACGATGGAACCGGGGGTGAAAACTGCGCAGCCGGTGCCGGAAGCAAAACCGGATCCGGAGCCGACCGAACCGGAGACGCCCCAGCCGCAAAGCGCCCGCGCGGCGGCCCCCCCCCTGCCGCTGCAGGCCCGAAACGCGGTGCGGGAGCTGCATGCCCGCTGGGCGGCTGAGGAAGCCGACCTGCGCCGCAGCCAGCCGGAGTTCCGCCTGCAGGAGGAGCTGAAGAACCCGGAGATGCGCCGCCTGATGCAGCTGCCCGGCATGCGGATGCAGGACGCCTACCGTCTGGCCCACTACGACGAGAGCCTGCACCGTGCGGCACAGGCCGTGGAGCAGGGCGTGGTGCAGCGCATCCAGCAGCGGGCCGCCCGCCCCGCAGAAAACGGCATCCGCCCCGGTGGTGCGGCCACGGTGCACCCGGATGTGGCCAGCATGACCCGCGCCCAGCGCGAAGCCTTGGAGCGCCGTGTGCTGCACGGTGCTCAGATCGAACTGTAAACCCGACAAGAGAAAGGAAAAACGTATGATGAACTTCAACATCCAGCTGTTTGCCGACAACCTGCAGAACACCACGGCCACCATGTCCAAGGAGATGAAGACCTTCTATGAGAAGCGTCTCATCGACCAGGCAGAGCCGCGTCTGGTGCATGACCAGTTCGCGGATTACTACCCGGTGCCCCAGAACGGCGGCAAGACCATCGAGTTCCGCAAGTACGACAGTCTGCCCAAGGCGACCACCCCGCTGACCGAGGGCGTGACCCCCAACGGTCAGGCCCTGAACGTGACCACCATCACCAGCGACCTGCACCAGTACGGCGGCTGGACCCCGCTGACCGACGTGCTGCAGATGACCGCCATTGACAACAACGTGGTGCAGGCCACCCGTGTGCTGGCCAGCCAGGCGGGCCGCACCATGGACAGCATCACCCGCGATGTGCTGGCCGGCGGCACCAATGTGATCTATGCACCCAAGCAGGCCGCCGACGGCACCGAGACCGCCGTGACCAGCCGCAAGACGCTGGACAAGAGCTGTACCCTGACCCCCAAGCTGTTCTTCCAGGCAGCGGCCCAGCTGGGTGCCATGAACGCCGACCCCATCGGCGACAGCTATATTGCCATCATCCACCCCTATGCGGCCTACGACCTCAAGACCTGCAAGGAGTTCATTGAGGTGCATAAGTACGCCGACCCGGACACCATGTTCCGCGGCGAGATCGGTAAGCTGGGCAACATCCGCTTCATCGAGACCAGCGAGGCCAAGATCTGGAAGGATGAGACCTGCCCCACCGGCTTGGCGGTGTTCGGCACCCTGGTGCTGGGTGCCCATGCCTACGGTGTGACCGAGCTGGAAGGCGGCGGCCTGGAGCACATCGTCAAGCAGCTGGGCTACGGCGACGACCCGCTGAACCAGCGCGCTTCGGTGGGCTGGAAGGGCATGCGTGCTGCCGAACGTCTGGTGGAGCAGTACATGGTGCGCATCGAGAGCGTGTCCAGCTACTCGGCCAACGCCGCCGCAAACTGAGGAGGTGTGCAGGATGACAGAAAAGAACGTGCGCATCCGGCTGTTCAAGGACAACAGCCGCTATAAGGGCGACCTATTCGTCAGCGTGAACGGCGTGAACTACAAGATCCGCCGCGGTGTGGAAGTGGAGGTGCCGCCCGAAGTGGCGGAGGTGCTGGAACACAGCCAGATGCAGGACGAGCGCACCGCTGCCCGCATTGCGGCAGCGGAGAACGCGGCACAGTAAGCAACAGGACCGGAGCCCGGCAGGGAGATGCCCCGCCGGGCTTTTTTGAAAAGGAGCGTGGAACGATGACAGTAGGACAGGCGCTGGAACGCGCCGAGGAACTGCGGCCCGGCAGCCGTGTGTCCGTGCACACCCGGCAGGAGTGGCTGCGGGAAGCAGACGGCATGCTGCGGGAACGCTTTTTCAAGGCCAGTGATACGGATGCTTTTGACACCGTGGGAGCGGACCGGGCCTGGGACGATGGCCTGCAGGACGAGGATGTGCTGTTGGCCCCGGCCCCCTTTGATGCCCTGTACCCGCATTACCTGTGCGCCATGACCGATGCCGCACTGGGCGAGACCGACCGTTACGCCGGGGAGCAGGCACAGTACAATGGCATTCTGGCAGAGCTTGCGGCCTGGCTGCGCCGGACCTATCCGCCGCGGGCCTGCACCCGCTGGCAGTGGTGAAAGGAGGGATAAGATGGTTCTGGCGAACCGGACCAGAGTCCAGAACAGCCGCACCCTGCTGCGGGCCTTCGGGGGCCTGAACGAGGGCTACGGCTGCTCCGAGGCAGAGTACAGTGCGGGGATCAATTTTTCGTCCCGGGATTTCCCGGCGCTGAGCACCCGCAAGCCCCGCCGGAAGCTGCGGACCCTCACCGGCCTGAATGGGATGTACCACCTGAACGGGCTGCTGACCGTCTGCGGGAAAGACCTGGTGTACACTCCGGACGACGGCGGGGAGACTGTGACCTGCACCGATGCGGTGGCCGACAGCAAAAAGGCGCTGGTGGGTCTTGGCACGAAAATTTTGATCTTTCCGGACAAGGTCGCCTTTGATACGGCAGACGGCAGCGTTTCGGCGCTGGGAGCCTGCTGGAAAGCGGAGGGCCAGAGCGTGGAGTTTGCTCCCTGCGATGCGGAGGGCAGAACCTACACGCCCACAGGCGTGGGCCGGGAAGAGCCGGAAAGCCCGGCGGACGGGCAGATCTTCCTGAAGGTGGAGGACGAAGAGCACCCCTGGCGGTACGATGGAACATTGGAAGTGTACAGCGCGGCGTCCGGCAACTGGACGGCGCTGCCGCTGGACTATTGCCGCATCACGGCGGCCGGTGCACAGGAAAAATTCTGCCAGTGGGACACGGTGACCGTGCAGGGCACGGCGGCAAAGCAGGCCGGACAGTGGGAAGCACTGGACGGGGACTGCGTGGTGTATGCCGTCACGGAGAACAGCCTGTGCGTGCGTGCCGACCCGGCGGGTGACTATTTTTACGGCACACTGGTGCAGGGGACCGATGCGGCCCAGTGGACCAGCCTGGACGGCAGCCAGACCCGCAGCATCGCGGCGAAACAGACTGTGCAGCTGGAACGTCGGGTGCCGGACCTGGACTTCGTGACCGAATGCGACAACCGGGTGTGGGGCTGCAGCAGCCGGGAAAATGTGATCTACGCCTGCAAGCTGGGCGACCCCACCAACTGGTTTTCCTATCGGGGCATTGCGGCGGACAGCTATGCGGTGACGGTGGGCAGCGACGGAGCCTTTACCGGCGCGGCCACCTGCATGGGCTATGCGTTGTTCTTCAAGGAAAACACCCTGCACAAGCTGTGCGGCACAAAGCCCTCGGATTTTCAGCTCACCTCCCTGCGCTGCCGGGGCGTGGCCAAGAATGCGGCCCGCAGCCTGTGCGTGCTGAACGAGACGCTGTATTATCTCTCGCCGGATGGGGTCATGGCATGGGACGGCAGCATCCCCACCAAGGTGTCGGCGGTGTTGGACGCCAGCCGGCTGGCCAACGTGCAGAGCGCTGTGGGCGGTGCGCTGGACGGCCGGTATTATCTGCACATCTCCCGCACGGCAGGGACCCAGGGGCAGACCCGGCTGCTGGTGTATGACACCGAACGCGGGCTCTGGCACGAAGAGGATGTATGCTCCTGCGACATGGCCAGCACCGGCGGCCAGCTGTATCTGTGGGACGGGCAGGCCCTGTGGGCGGCGGATCCCAGCCGGGAGAGCGACTGGCAGAGCACCGAAGGTGTGGAACAGCAGGTGTCGTTTGAGCTGGTGACCGGTGACATCGGGCAGGACGGGGCGGAACAGCGGTATCTGTCGCGGCTGACGCTGCGGCTGGACGCGGCCTGTGCCAGCACGGTGGAGGTAGCGCTGAGCTACGACGGCGGCCCATGGGAGACAGTGGCAAGCCTGACCGCCCGGGAGGCCCGCCGCAGCTATGACCTGCCGCTGGTGCCCCGGCGGCACAGCACCCTGCGGCTGCGCCTGCGGGGCAAAGGGCAGATCACCCTGCGCAGTCTGGCGAAGAATCTGGCCGCGGCCAAAGGCGGCCTTGTGGAAGAACAGGAGGAAGCAACATGGCAAGTGTGAACGGTCTGAACCGGCTGGGCCTGCCGAAGTTGAGCGAAAACATGGACCCGGAGGACGCAAGAGCGCTGCGCAGCTACCTGTACCAGATGCAGGAACAGCTGCAGTATGTACTGACCAATCTGGACGTGGAAAACCTGTCGGAGGAGCTGCGCACCCGGTTGAATTCGTTGTAAAAGAAAGGAGAAGAGCATGGCGACCAAAAAGAAAGAGGAAGAGCTGGCAGCGCCGGAGGCGCAGAGCGGCTATGACACCAGCGGCCTGGAAAACCGACAGCAGGTGGAAGAGGCCATGGCAGGGGCCGGTTACCGCCCCGGCCAGAGCGTGACCAACGCCGCAAACGCGCTGAAGGAGTGGCAGGACAAGCGCCCGGAGGCGTACCAGAGCAGCTACCAGGACCGCATCAATGAGGTGCTGGACCGTCTGCTGGCACGGGAGAATTTTGCCTACAGCTATACGCAGGACCCGCTGTACCGGCAGTACGCCCAGCAGTACACCCAGAACGCCCACAACGCCAGCGCCGATGCTGCTGCACAGGCGGCAGCCCTGACCGGCGGTTACGGTTCCAGCTATGCGGCCAGTGCGGCACAACAGGCCTACCAGCAGCAGATCGGTGCGCTGAACGAGGCCATCCCCAGCCTGTACAGTCTGGCACTGGACACCTACACCAGCGGCGGCGATGAGCTGGTGTCGCGGCTGGACCAGCTGAACGCCCAGGAACAGAGTGCGCAGGAGCAGTACGACCGGCAGCTCTCAGATTACTACACCCAGCTGCAGCAGAAAGGGGAGGACTATAACAACGCCTACGCGCAGGATTACGGGCAGTATCAGGACTATCTGAGCCGTCTGGATACCCTGCACGGCTACTATACTGCGCAGGAACAGGCACAGGCCAGCCGCCGCCAGCAGACCTTCAACGGCATCATGACCGTGCTGGGGGTCATCGGGGATGCGATCCAGCTGGCCATCAGCGGCACCACCGGCATCGGCTCCCCCGCGGGGAGGCCGCCGGACACCGCGGACATGCGCATTGGCCAGCCTGCTGAACACCGGGTACAACATCGTGTCTGGCACCCGCGCCTACGAGGCCGACCGTGCCGACACGGCATGGAACCAGCAGATGCAGGAAAAGCAGCGGCAGGACAGTCTGACCCAGCAGCGCTATGAGAATGAAGCCAGCGAGCGCGCCTATCAGGATGCGCTGAAGCAGCAGGCCTTCAACAACAGCGTTACCTCGGAAAAGTTGAACATTGCCAAGGGCGAGTGGGCGCTCAAGCAGTCCAATGCGCAGGCCAAAGCCAGCCGTGCGGCGGGCAATGCGGCTGCAAAAAGCAGCGGCAAGGCATCGGGGAGCGCTGCGGGAACGACCGGCGGCACCGCGGGAACGAATGCGCTGAAGGGCAGCAGCGTGGTGCCCTTTACGGCGGCACTGCTGCGCAGCCGTGGCAAGAGTGACACGTCCATTGCCAATGCCCTGCAGAAAGAGGGCTACACCACCAGTGAGATCGCAAAGATCCTGCAGCAGATGAACCAGTAAGAGAAAAAGCGGAGGCGTCCATCAAATGATGGACGCCTCCGCTGCTGTATCTGTGATTTTGGGTTCGAGCCAACTGGGTACCCCACCAAAGAGAGCGGGACCCCGGTAGACATTCCGAATGGTTGGGACCCGCGGGCTAAGCAACAGCCCACTGGGCTGATTGCTTACGGTGCTACGCACCGCCGCCCTGTTCTCGTCCCACTGGGCACCCACACAAAAAAAGTCCGCTGTTGAAAACAGCGGACTTTTTGGTGGGGTGCCCAGTGGGACTCGAACCCACGGTCTCCAGATCCACAATCTGGCGCGTTAACCGACTACGCTATGGGCACCACATAGATGCGCCCGAAGGGACTCGAACCCCCGGCCCACTGCTTAGAAGGCAGTTGCTCTATCCACCTGAGCTACGGGCGCACGTTGTTATCCCATTGGGTTCCTTTATGGCGGCAGTCGTGTGTCGACACACGCTGCGAGAAGTATAATACCATACGGAACCCGGTCTGTCAAGAACAATTTGAAAAAAGTTTCGGATTTTTATGCGGCGCAGTTACAGCAGCCACATGCCGACAAAGCCGCAGGCAAACCCGAGGGCAAGCCCGGCGGCCACATCCCGGATATGGTGCACGCCGGTGAGCACCCGCACCACGGCAATGAGCAGGGCGATGACGATCATGCACCAGCCGACAGCCGGGTAAAAATACAGCCACACCATGGCCAGCACAGCGGCGCTGAGCGCATGCCGGGACGGGAAGGACCGGCCGTGGGTGTCCTTCTGGACCAGCGGGGTGAAACCCGGCTGGTCGTAGGGGCGGGGGCGGTCGAGCCGGGCACGGAGCGCGGTGCCCACCCAGAAGGTGATGCCCGGCACCAGAATGGAACGGGCGATCTCCGGCATCAAATCAGGAGCGGCGCTTTGCCGGGTCAGGAACAGCTGCACCAGCCGGACATTGAGCAGGCACAGCAGCACCGGGTAGCAGACAAACGGCACCAGCGGGAGCCAGCGGTCCAGCGCGATCACGAAGCGCCGGGCGGCCGGGTGCGCGTCAAACCACCGGTACAGGGCATGATAGTGTTCTGCGGTCAAAAAAGGTCCCTCCGCATCGGGTCAGAATGAGATCAGAAACAGGTGTCCAGATAGTTTTCCACATCGAAGGGCTCCGGTGTGGAATCTTTGCGCAGGTACAGCGGGTGGTGCGGGTGGCCTTTTTTGCTGCGCTTGCCAAAGGTCACCCAGGGAATGTTCTTTTCCCGGGTCAGGGCCACCATCTCCCGCATGAGGCCGGGCAGGTAATCCCGCTTTTCGATCAGGGTGCCCCAGGCGGCCCACATGGTGGGTTCGGTCTGGGCCAGCACGGCCTGCAGCCAGCGCAGGTTCTCGTCGCACAGGGCGCGGTCCGGCATACGGTCCATGTCGTTGGGGTCGGTGGCACGCTGAGGGTACACATTGAACATGATCCAGCTGTCAAAATCGTTGGCGTTGGCCAGACGCTCCACACTTTTCAGGGTGGGGTCCAGCGCACCGGGCTGAGCGGTGCTGGGGTTGATGCCGATGCACACCAGCGGGTGCCGGCCCACCCGGCCCAGCACATAGCGATAAGGCTGGTATGTATGGGGCTCGTAATACCACAGACCGCCGGGGTATTCGTCGGCTTTCAGCAGGGGAAGTGCGTCGGTGTGCATGGGTGTGCTCCTATCCTTCGATCAATTTCTTTTATCGTACCCGAAATGCGGGGAGAAATCAACACTTTTGTGCGACAAAGTCTCCCATAAAACTGATTTTCATGGTATACTGAGCTGAACAGTGCAGCGTAGCTGCACAGCGACCCACCGGAGACGAAAGGAGCAGGTTATGCTGGAAGATTACAAAAACGCGCTGAAGTCCGGACAGCGCGCCTATCGTGCCTGCGTGGCACGCGGCCAGTCGCCCTATCTTGCGGTGCTGGACGATATTCTGGTCAATGTGAACATCGTATCACAGGAGCCGCTGGGTCTGGTGGAGATCCCGGCTGAGAGCATCGTGGGCACCAAGACCAGCGGACGACACACAGCCTTTGCGCCCAACTTCATGCCTCTGCTGGAGGCGGACACCGAGTTTGCCGCGAAGTGGTCCAACCTCTGCGAGGCCCACCTGGAAGAGGGCATCCAGAACCCCATTCTGGCCTACGAGTTCATGAACCGCTTCTATGTCCAGGAGGGCAACAAGCGGGTGTCGGTGCTGAAATACTACGGGGCGGTAAAGATCGCCGGCACTGTCACCCGGCTGATCCCGGCCCGGAACGATAGCCTGGAAAACCGGATCTACTACGAGTTTTTGGATTTTTATAAGCTGTCCCAGATCAACTATGTGCACTTCAGCCGCACCGGAGGCTATGCCAAGCTCCAGACCCTGGTGTGCAAGGCCTCTGGGGAAAGCTGGACCGAGGACGACCGACTGAACTTTTCGTCCTTTTACACCGTGTTCCGGCAGCAGTTCATTGCCCTGGGAGGCCATGACCTGAAGCTGACCACCGGCGACGGCCTGCTGGTGTATCTGTCGGTGTATCGGTACGCCGACGCCTGCGAGGCCACCCCGGCCCAGGTGAAGGAGAACCTGGAAAAACTGTGGACCGAGGTGAAGGTGCTTACGGAGCCTCAGGCGGTGGAACTGTCCCTGGAGCCGGCCCCCAGCGCCGGCGAGCCGCTGCTGTCCAAGCTGAACATCTTCAGCTCCAAGCCCAGTGAGCTGAAGGTGGCCTTCCTCCACGAGAACAACGCCGAGAACAGTGCCTGGGTCCGGAACCACAACAAGGGCCGGGACGCCCTGGAACAGGCCTTTCCGGACCGGCTGACCACCACCACCCTGGAGAACGTGAACCCGGAGGTGGACGCCGAGCAGGCACTGGAGGAGCTGGCCCACGACAGTGTAGACGTGGTGTTTACCACCAGTGCCCGGATGCACACCGCCTGCCTGAAGGTGGCGGCCCAGCACCCCAAGATCCGCATCCTGAACTGTTCGCTGAATGCGCCCCACCCCCTGGTGCGTACCTACTACCCCCGGGCCTATGAGGTGACCTACCTGCTGGGCCTGCTGGCTGGTGCCCTGACCCACACCGACCGGGTGGGCTATGTGGCCCCCCACCCGGTGTACGGTGTGCCGGCGGCCCTCAACGCCTTTGCCCAGGGCTTAAAGACCGTGCGGCCCCAGGCCCGGGTGGTGCTGCGGTGGTCCTGCCTGCCGGACCCGGCAAAGCCGCTGGATTTTTCGGACTGCCCGGATGTGGACATCTTTTACGCCCACAGCCAAAAGGAGCCGGAGGGCTTTTACCGGGACTACGGCCTGTGCCGCAGGCTGCCGGACGGCACCCTGGACCCCCTGGGCCTGCCGGTGTGGAAGTGGGAGGCTTTTTATATCGAGATCATCCGTTCCATCTTCGACGGCACTTGGGGCAGCTCCGGTGCCCGGGCTATCAACTACTGGTGGGGGATGCGGAGCGGTGCGGAGGAGATCAACTACCAGAAGGGCCTGCCTGGCGGCACCCTGCATCTGCTGGATATGATGGAGATGCTGCTGAGCCAGGAGGAACTGCGGATCTTCCCGGATGAGCTCTATGACCAGAACCACCAGCCCCATTCCCCGGCCTCGGTGGTGTACAGCCCCAAGGAATTGATGGAGATGGATTGGTTGGACGAATGCGTAGAGGGGGCATTGCCCCACTACGATGACCTGGACGTCAAGACCCGGACGCTGATGGCGATCAACGGTCTGGATAATCTGAAAGGTCTGGAGAAATAACCGGCACAACGGTACAAAGAACGGAGCAAACCAGACGTGAAAATACTTGCGATTTCGGATGTGCCCTCCAAAGCCTTGTGGGACTACGGCACCCGGGAACATCTGCAGGGGATCGACCTGATCCTTTCCTGCGGGGACCTGCCAAAGAAGTATCTGGAGTATCTGACCAATTTCACGACCGTGCCCATTTTGTATGTCCACGGCAACCACGACGGAAGCTACCGGGGCGATGAGCCGGGCGGCTGCATCTGTGTGGATGATCAGGTGTTCGTGTGGAACGGGCTGCGCATCATGGGGCTGGGCGGGTGTTTCCGCTACAACCAGGAAGATACCTACCAGTACACCGAGGCGGCCATGCGCCGCCGGGCACGCAAACTCTGGCTGCAGGCGCACAAGGTGGGTGGCATCGACATCCTGCTCACTCATGCCCCGGCCAGCGGCCTGAACGACGGCACCGACCGCGCCCACAAGGGCTTTGTGTGCTTCAATGAGCTGCTGGACGAATACCAGCCTGCCTGGTTCGTGCACGGGCATGTGCACCTGAACTATGACGCAAAGCTGCCCCGGGTGTGCACCCGCGGAAACACTACGGTGATCAATGCCACGGAGCGCTATGTGTTTGAGATCCCGGATCCGGATCCGCTGCAAAAGCGGAAATTCCTCTGGGGCAGCGCAAAGAAATAACAGGGCATCCAGGCAAAAAACAAAACGCTTCTGCAGGAGTTCTGCAGAAGCGTTTTTTGCGTGTTTTGTTTGTGCTCCGTCGTGCGGTGCGCGGCACCCGGAACGCAGAAAAATTACAGGTCCAGTTTGCCGGAGACCTTGTTGATGACGTAGTAGGCAGTGCCCTCTTCCGGCTTGACGTATACCTTGCAGGACTGCACACCCACCTTGTGGGTGGCGCGGTAGTCGGCCTTGGCACGGTCGATGACATCGGTAATGTTGTACTGTTTGCCGTTCAGTTCCACATACAGCTCCGGAGCCAGCGGCGGACGGCCGCGGCGGGCAGGTGCCTTTGCGGCAGTTTTGCGGGTCTTGGGGTCCGCAGCAGATTCCGTTGCGGGGGAAACTGCAGGAGTCTTTTTCTCAGCCATAATAAAACCTTCTTTCTGGATTCTGAGCACAGCGGTGCGTGAAAGTCCGCCGTGCAGGTTCCGACTTAAACAAATTACTTATATAATAATTTTTTGCGGTTCATTTGTAAAGCCTTTTTCCAAAAAAATCTCGCAAAACCGGCAGGAAACAGGATCTGCAATGCAAAGAAACGTTCCGGCAGCCGTCCGGGGAGCGGAAATTCCGGTTTCCCGGCAGAAATCAGGGATTTCCGACCGGAGACGGTTTTGTACTTCGGAGAGAAACAAATCGGGTAAATGCGGCGTGTGCGGCGTGCAGATTTTACCGGCGGCAAAGCTTTTCGGTCTGTGCGATCACCGGGTCCAGAAGTTCTTCGTCCCAGTCCTCGGAAAAGGCGAACAGGCCCCGGTAAATGGCCAGCTGCACGTCGGCATCCGGGTGCTGTGCAGCCAGGCAGAACACGGCCTGCAGCAGCCGCAGCTTGCGCTGCCGGACAGCGGGCGCTGCACTGCGCAGCCGGGTAAGGTCATAGTCCTTTGTGTTGCCGCAGGGCATGGCGCAGGTGGCACAGTTGGGGGCCACCGCGTGCTTTTCGGCGCGGGTAATGTCCAGCATGCGCTGCAGCGTTTCGGCCGGGGCATCCGGCTGTGCTGCCAGACGCAGCCCGGCGTTGAGCACGGCGTCGGTGTTCTCGGTCTTGGGTTCGCTGGAAGTGGAGCGCGCAAGGCCCACAAGGGCACCCAGCAGGGTGTCCCGCAAGGTGTCTGCCGGGGCGTCCGGCGTGCGGAGATAGTCGGTCATGGCAGTGTCCTTTCAAGTGTAAAAATCTGCAAAGAGTATAGCCCATTTATCCGCGCAATACAAGCCGCAGAAAAAAGCCCCCTCACAGCGGAGGGGGCCGGAAACGAGAAAATCAGAGCAATGCAGGAACTTCTTTTGCCAGCATCTCAGCCAGCTGAGCATGACCTTTGCAGGTCAGGTGCATGAAATCCACCTGGTTGAACTCGCAGTTCTTTGCATCCAGGAAGTGCACGTTCTGGCGCGCGCAGATGATGCGGAACTGCTCGGCCACACCAGCGGATTTCTCCACACAGCCGTCGCCCATGACCGCGTCATGGAACCCGGCCCCGATGGGCGGCGGTGCCACCACCAGAATGTTGGGCTGTTTGGCGCCCCAGCAGTCCACGCTCTTGGCCTTGAGAATCAGGCGCTCCATACCGGCTGCAATGCAGGCGGCGTTGGCCCCAAAGCGCTCTTTCACGTCGTTGGTGCCCAGCATGATGATGAGCAGGTCAATGACCTCATGGCTCTTGAGCAGGGAATAGATCACGCTCAGGGCGTCCATGGACTCGTGGATGGGGTCCACGAACACGGTGGTGCGGCCGGAAAGGCCCTCCTCGGTCACCAGATATTCGTCACCCAGCGCCTTTTGCAGGCGGCAGGTCCAGCGTTCGTCCTCATTGAAGCGGATGCCGTGGTCGGCACAGTCATTGGGGTCAGCACAATAGCCGTGGGTGTTGGAATCGCCCAGGCAGAGGATATGCGTTTTCATGGGAAATCACTCCTTTTTCATCGTCTGGCGGAAGTAATACACAGCGCCCACCATACCGGCGTCGTTGTGCAGCTGTGCGGCACGGACCTCCAGCCCCTCGGCAAAGGCGGGCATCACCGATGCCTTTACTTTGGCGGCAATGGGGGCGATGAGCAGCTTCTGCTGGGCGCTCACGCCGCCGCCGATCAGGATCAGCTGCGGGTTGAAGATGTGCACCATGCCGGCAAGGCCCTGCGCGATCTCGTCGGTCCAGGCGTCCAGCAGGGCCAGCACCTCCGGGTCCCCGGCTTCTGCTGCGGCAAAGATGGCACGTCCGTCTGTCCAGGCAGGGTTCTTCTCCTGTGCGGCACGCACAAGGGCAGTGGTGGCGGCGTAGCGCTCCCAGCAGCCGGTGGCCCCACCGCGGGTCGGGACAGGGAGCAGGAC
>OBYM01000235.1_pt1 | contig 34760 bp, 28 predicted proteins | sample 1538191 | NCBI WGS metagenome assembly OBYM01 (sample SAMEA2580165, study PRJEB22360) | human gut metagenome | biome: human gut; feature: human-associated habitat; material: faeces | place: Denmark | collected 2008/2010 | reverse complement strand
GCGGGGGACAGCGCGCCCCGCCCCTCTCCTCCACCTCGGTGGCAGCCACAACGGCGTTACCGGCAGGGAAGACACAGTGGATGGCACCGAACTCCTTGCAGGCGCGCTCGGTGTTGGGGCCCATGCCGCCCTTGCCCACGATGACGCGGACACCGGACTTCTGCACGAACTCATACTCGAACTTCTCCATGCGCATGGAGGTGGTGGGACCCACAGACACCATCTCGAACTTGTCGTTCTCCAGCGGGCGGATAATGGGGCCGGCGTGGAAGATGGCTGCGTCCTTCACGTCCACAGGCAGCGGGCGGCCCTCTTCCACGAGGCGGCGGTGCGCCACATCACGGCAGGTGGTCAGGTCGCCGTTCAGGTAAACGACATCACCGATATGGATGTCCTTCAGGTCTTCTGCGGAGACCGGAGTGGTAAGAATTTTCTTTCCGTCTTTGATAGTCAGCATTACAAAGTCACCCCCGAATGAGTATCAATGGTGTAGTTCAGGTCTTTATCAAAAATGATGTGGCCGCGGCGATGGCTCCAGCAGCCCACGTTGACGGCAACGCCAATGGCAGAAGGATGGCGGGCAGTGTTCTCAATGTGCACGCCCATGACGGAGTACTTGCCGCCCATGCCCTGAGGGCCAAGGCCGATGGAGTTGATGCCGTCTTCCAGCAGCTTCTCCATATAGGCTGCGCGCTCGTTCTCGTTGTGGCTGCCCAGAGGACGCATCAGAGCCTTCTTGGACAGCAGAGCAGCGGTCTCAACAGAGGTGGCAACGCCCACGCCCACCAGCAGCGGAGGGCAGGCGTTGATGCCGTAGCTGGTCATGACATCCATGACGAACTTGGTCACGCCTTCGTAACCTGCACCGGGCATCAGAACCATAGCCTTGCCCGGCAGGGTGCAGCCGCCGCCTGCCATGTAGGCGTAGATCTCGCACTTGTCGCTGTTCGGGATGATATCCCACCACACGGTGGGAGTGCCCTTGCCGACGTTGCGGCCGGTGTTGAACTCATCGAAGGTCTCAACACTGTTGTGGCGCAGGGGCGCTTCGAAGGTGGCCTTGACCACAGCCTCCTTCAGCAGACCCTCCACCTCACCGATGAGGGGGAAGTCCACGCCGCACTTTACCCAGAACTGGAGCACACCAGTGTCTTGGCAGCTGGGGCGATTCAGCTCCTTGGCCAGCTTCTGGTTCCGCTTCATGGTCTCATAAATGACCTTGGACAGCGGTGCGTCCTCCTGTGCGCCCAGCTCATCGAGCTTGGCAATGATGTCGTCCGGCAGCACCTTGGCGATATGGCTCACAAAGTTCGCCATATAGGTCGTCATCTGCTGCACCTGTTCTTGCTTGTTCATTCCAATGCCTCCTTAGATTTGGTACATTTTGCGCGTTGGTTCACTCATATTCAACGTTCCTGTCCGCTTTACTGCGGGAAGAACGGGAATGCGATGGGAAGAATCACCATGCTGACAACCGTTGCGATGAGGATGAGGGGCAGGCCAGCCTTGGCATAATCCTTGAAGCTGTAACCGCCGGCGGAAACCACCATGGTGTTGGCGGGCATACCGATGGGCGTTGCGTAAGCGCAGGAGCCGCCGATGACACAAGCCATCAGGACTGCGCGGGGGTCGGCACCCATGCCCTGTGCGATGCTCAGGCAGATGGGAACCATCAGGGCGGTGGTTGCGGTGTTGGACATGAAGTTGGTCATGACGCAGCAGAGCAGGAAGACCACCAGAGTCAGGACGTAGGGAGAGGGATTCTTGCCCAGAGCACCAATGACGATGTTTGCAATCTCTGCGCCTGCCCCGGTCTTATCCAGTGCAGAGGCCAGAGACAGCGTACCACCGAAGAGGAAGATGGTCTTGAGGTCGATGGACTTCAGGGCGTCTTTCTCGGAGATGACACCGGTGAGGATCAGAGCCAGCGCACCGATACAGCCGGTGATGCAGAGTTTGATGCCGATCTGCTTTTCAAAAATCATGCCCAACAGGGTGAGCACGAGGATAACGAGGGAGAGCACCTGTTTCCACTTGGGAACATTGCTGAAGTCCTGCTCGCCGCCGAAGGAGTCATCATCGGAGACGGGGTGGTTGGGCAGCAGCTTCATGCCAAGGGTGGCATAGAAGAGGATGCCGGCGGCGAGGATGGGCAGGCCCACGATAGCGTACTCGAAGAAGCCGAAGGACATCCCGATCTCACCCAGAGCGCTCTGGGCGATGAGGTTGCCCGGTGCGCCGATGAGGGAAAGGTTGCCGCCCATGGCCGCTGCAAATACCAGCGGCATCAGCAGCTTGGAGCGGGCATAGCCGGACTTTGCCGCAATGCCGATGACCACGGGGATCAGGACGGCGGCGGTGCCGGTGTTGGAGAGCACGCCGCTCATCAGGCCAACGATGACCATGATGGCCACGATGAGGCTGCGCTCGGATTTGGCAAAGTGGGTAACAATGCCGCCGATCTTGTTGGCCATGCCTGTTTCAAACAGGGCACCGCCGACGATGAACATGGCGACGAACAGGATGACGTTGCTGTCGATGAAGCCCGCAAAAGCAGTCTTGATGTCCAGAACGCCGGTGACGACCAGACCGATACAGACGATCATGGACGTTACGCCGAGGGGGATCTTCTCAAACACGAACATGACGACCGCGAAGAGAAGAAAGAGTAGGGTGATAGTTGCTGCTGACATACCGGGGAATCCTCCTTTAATGAAATATAATGTATCCATTTTATCAGAGCAAAACAGCCCTGACTTTCGGAACGCCCCAGCTGCACCTCGTTGTGCAGAGTCTTTGCCGCCGTGCTGTGCCCTCACAGCCCTTTTTCGTTCTGGAAGGATCTGCCCGGAACCTTAGAATTCCGGGAATCTCGGCAGCGTCTTTTTCAAATTTTTATATCTAATCCGTGATAATGTATCCACTTGACGACACGAGGATACACCCGAAACAGAGATTTGTCAATCCCTTTTTTCGAGTTTTGTCGCATTGCATGGATTATGTACCAATTTTTGTGCACGCCAGACAAACAGTAGGATACAAGAAAATCTCCCTCCGCCGCCTTCTGCAAAAAACGTGCGATCTCCAAAGCAGATGGAGATCGCACGTTTTTTCCTTCTTTTATTCCAGCCGCTTTTTGAAATACCCCTCGGCACAGTAAATGGCACCGCAGGGATTATGCGCCAGAACGCGATCCTTGGCCACCAGCGTTGTGACCATGGCATCCGAATACTTATAAAACATCGAGTCGTGTCCCACACAAAGTCCGACCTCAATGTTGAAATCGGTGTGCTGTTCGTTCAGAAGCTTTGCCTGTGCGATGGGGTTGCACATGGCCTCAAATTCGCCGGGGTGGATCTTGACCTCTTCCGGGATGCCCACTTCTTCTTTGGAGATGCCGCCGGTCTTGCAGATGACCGACACCACCTCAAACCCCTGCGCACGGAGCAGGTCGGCCACGATGCGGGCTTCCTTCCGCAGACCTTTGCAGAATGCAAGACCCAGCTTGTGGTAGCCCATCCGCTTGCAGAACTCCACCGTCTCCTTCAGGCGGGGCCATTGACAGTAGCCAAGCCCCTCAATGGCCGAACAGTTGACGTAGAAATCGTGATTCTCAGGCAAATCATAGCCGGCGCGGGCGGCCTCCATCACCGAAGCATTCCGCATAGGGCAGTTTTTGGGCATCTTTTCCGGCTCGTTGTTGGCGCAGGCCAGAACCGTACAGTTCGCACAGGTATACACTGTCTTGTCCTCCTTGATCTTATAAATAATAGGTCAGCGCATCGTCCATACTGCGGTAGATGTGTTTTTCCATTTCAGCCCGTGCGGCCAGCGCATCCCGTGCTTCCAGCGCTGCATAGATCTTTTTATGCTCGCTCTGGGAGTTGAGGGCATAGTCCAACTCGCTCATTTCCACACCAACGGACAGGCCGTTCCACAGCTCCGAGAGAAGATTGCGCATTTTTTCATTGCCGGAAGCTTCCCAGATCTCAAAATGGAAGGACTGGTTGTAGTCAGTATAATTTCCGGCCTGCTGATGAGAAAGAGCCTCCTCTGCAGTATCCACGCAGTTTTTGATCTTGGACAGGTCGGCATTGTTCTGGCAGCAGAGCATACATGCTGTCCCTTCCAAGGCAGCGCGCAGCTGGTAGTGCTCCCGAATCGTTTTTTCCGTTACGCCCAGCACAATGGCGCACTTGTTTTGCTTGACTTCCAGCAGACCGTCACGGGCAAGAATCTGAAAGGCCTCCCGCACCGGCGTGACCGACACGCCCAGTTCCTGTGCGGTGTTTTCCAGCGTGAGTTCTGCGCCCTCCGGGATGCTTTTTGAGATAATGGCTTTCCGCAAAGCGGACGCTACCCGCTCGCGGGCGGGTAGCAGCTTAATGGGTTTCAGTCCCAGCATATTGACTCCTTATCGTTAAAATCAGATGCAGCAGTTCTTCTTCATAGGTGTTCCATGCATCCAGCACATCAGGGGAACCCTGACGGTCCAGCATCAGCAGGCGGGCAAGCCGGTCGTTCACCGGCGCAGGACGTGCGCTCACGGCAAAGGCAATGTAGGTCTCCTGAATGCTCTCCAGCAGCTTGCGGTGCAGCGGATAGGGCAGAACGGTCCGCAGGGTACGGTGCTGCAGCATCTCGTCTCCTGCCAACATCGCATCCTGCGGCAGCGCACGCATAGCCTGCCGTTCCAACTGAGCCCCCAATGCCAAAATTTGGCGCAGTGTCTCTTCGGTCAAATCTGCCGCTTTTATCCGATTGTTGGGCAGACGGATGATAAGACCCTGATATTCAAGGATCATCAAGGCCTCCCGCACCGGCATCCGAGAGACACCGAGACTCTCTGCCAGTTCATTCTGGGTCATTTCAGTGCCCGCCGGGATCTGCCCAGATAAAATGGCCTGTTGCAGGGCTTCCACCACACCGCCGTTTTTCTTCTGGATGCCGATATATTCCATAGAGCCCTCCGTGCAAATGTCTTTCTTATATTGTATCCAATTTTACAATAAAAAGCAAGACTTCCTTTATGACAAACAAAAATACCCGGCAGATTCATTCTGAAAAATCTGCCGGATATAGACCGGATGCCCTTGGGGCGTTCCATTCTGAAAAATTGCAGGGCAAATGCAAGCTGTGTTAACTGTTATGTAACCTTGTCAATCAATCTTCCATTCTTCCATGGTCACAGCCAAGTGACAGGTAGTGCTCAATCTCCCAACCCAGCACAAGCTGGGCGTACTCCAAAGGCTTATGGTACAGCAGCCAGCCCAGTTCCGCCCGTTGCTCCGGAGTGTTGCCGTACTCGTCTTCGATGGCGATGCAGTCGATGGCAAGGGTAGTGCCACACTCGAACCGGGCTTCCACCCGGTTGGTGTCCATGTTGTAGCGGCAGGAAAGCAGTTTGTTCATAGGGAACTTCTTTCTATATAAGGTAGTTTCTATTCGATTGTCCAAATCCCTGCCATGAATCATAGTTGTGAATGTACATTTGATGCTTGGTCTAAACAGGCAAGATTTCAGCTGCTGTTTTGGGCTCGAACCTGACCGTTTTCCCGGCTTTGCATAAAAATCCGACCCCTTTTTTAAGGGGCTGATTTTGACTCTGCACATTTTTGCACACTTTTTGCACACCGGAACGGCTGGATAACGGATGCAAGAGGGGATGGCGGGTGCAAAGAATGCAGCAGATACAAAACACAAATTTACGGTGAAACGATAAAAGTAACTTTTTTGTTATGTAACCCCGAAAAATCGGGGTCTGCACGGTCAATGCACGGTTTTTGCACGGTCGGCTTTTTCGCGTAGGAATCCTTTGCAGGGGCTGGAATTGCTTTGAAATGCGTGGTAAATTTTGCATCAGGTCAGCAGAGCCAGACGGAGCTGCGCCTTTACTTCGGGGTCTGCATTCTTCAGAAGTTCCAGCAGAGCAGTCATAGAGAATGTGTCTGTCTATACAAACACCATTTGCGTTGCAAAACGCTTGTTGGGAACACCCAAACCCTTGAACTGCGTCCGGTGGATGCAGATGATGCGCTCTTGCGGCCCTCACCCCAGCTTCTCCCACAGTGTATTCAATGCGGCAGCAGTATCCGCATCCATGCCCTCGTTCAGGCAGCGGGCGGGGTACCAGAGGGTAGAACTTTCTCTTTGCGCATTGGTAAGGGGGGCTTGCCGTCTGCACTCGGACGGCAGAAGTCGTAGATGCGGTAGGAACTGCCTGCGGCGGTTGCTCTACGGAGCGCGCCTGTGGCCGCGGTGCAGAAATGTAATAACTCGATATAACACTTTCGCCTCTGTAATCTGCAAAGTGCAGTGGGCTCTTCGAAGGGAAAATGCGCTTTTTACGGGCGGCTGGATGGGAAAAAACTATTGTTATTTTTGGCGAAGAGTGATATTATCACTACCATGGAAGAGTGTTTCTATTAAAGAGAAAATACGCGCCGCCAGCCATTGAAAAGAGGCCGGACGGGCAGCAACGGTAAATGCAATGGAGATTTTACTCACAGGTTTTACAGCATTCCTGACGCAGGAGTGGATCGAGACGGCATTCCCGGATGATCATGTGCTGACCACCCACACAAAAGAGGAAGCGCTGCTGGACACCCGGATCAAGACGGTGATGCTGGAAAGCAAGCAGCTGTTGGATCAGCTTGCAGAAACCTACCAGTTTGACCGGGTTGTCTATTTTTCTGAATATCTGCTGCCACACGGGAATCAGGAAGGTGAACTGGACCGTCTGCGCCGGGTGCTGCAATCCTGCCGCGAGCGGGAGGTGGAGCTGTTGTACCTCTCAGGGCCGGAGGCAGCATTGACGCCGTCCTCCGGCAAAACGCTGCTGGCCAATGCGGCAGAGGAACTTTGCTTCCATTACGCCAAAACCAGCAAACTTCAGGTCAAGGTGTTCCGTCTGCCCTATCTGTATGCCGTCTCGGCCAGCGGTGCGGAGCAGTTTGCACGGCTGTTCGAGCAGATATCTGCCGGTACGGTTCAAATGGATGAACAGGCCGCGCAGCCGCTGCTTGCGCTCTGTACAGAAGAACTGGCTGATCTCGTTGCCCGGGTGTTCGATACATGGACGCCGAAGCCGGAGCGATTTACGCTGCCGGATGTTTTTGGAAATACGCAGGAGCAGCTGGGCGAGGTGCTGCAAAAGCTGCAGCCCGGGCTGAAGGTGCTGTACGGCACCGATACCATCCAGACCTATCCCGCAGCGGATAATACTGTCCGTCGCAGGTACGGCTGGTTCCAGCGGTACAGCATTCTGGATGATCTGCCCGCGATCTATAATGTGTGGTGTGCCCAGCAGACAGAGAAAAAAAGCTTTGCACGCAAAACGGTGGATAAGATCCGCCAGAGCCCGCGTCTGCTGCGGCTGGTAGAGATCGCTGCCGCGTGGTTGGTCACGGAGCTGCTGGTGCGTATTACAGGCACGGACGCGCAGTTCCAGATGATCGATTTCCGGCTTATGTTCGTCGTGCTGATCGGCACAGTCTACGGCCTCAATGCAGGTGTGCTGTCTGCTGTGTTGGCATCTGTTTCTCTGGCAGCGGGCTATCTGAGGCAGGGCACTACCCTGATGCTGCTGTTTTATGCGCCTGCCAACTGGTTGGCGTTCATTGTATATTTTGTGGTGGGAGCGTCCTGCGGTTATGTGCAGCTGCGTAATACAGAGACCGCCCGTTTCGTGCAGGAAGAAAACAAGCTGCTGCGTAAGCGACTTGAATTTACCCGGAAACTGTATCAGGATACGTTGGAGGATAAACAGATGTTCCGCCGCCAGATCCTTGGCCGCCGGGACAGCTTTGGCAAGATCTATGCTGTGACCCAGCAGCTGGATATGCTGCAGCCGCAGGAGATCTACCGCAAGACGGTGCAGATCATGGAGGATGTGCTGGAAAATCACAGTCTCACCATCTACCGGATGGAAAAGAACCATGGGTTTGCCCGCCTTACAGCCGCCAGTGCCGGAATGACGCCGGAGCCGGCGCATTCGCTGGAGGTGGAGCAGTGGTTGGATGTGATCCGTGCCATTGAACAGGAGGGGCTGTGGGTGAATCGCGGCTTCCTCCCCGGACATCCGATGTATGCTGCCGGCGTGCGGCAGAACGGCAGCCTTGTGGTACTGATCTGCCTGTATACGGCCAACGAAGAGCAGATGACCCTGTATTACCAGAACCTGTTCCGCATCCTCTGCGGACTGGTGGAAACAGCACTGGTGCGCGCCTTTGCGTACGAGAGTGCTGTGCGGGAAAACTGGTATCTGCCCGGTACCTGCCTGCTGCGTCCGGCTGTGTTTGCGGAGCAACTGGCTACAGCCTGTACCCTGCAGGAAGAAAAAATGGCGCACCATCTGCTGCTGCGGGTGACGGGTGAGTTTAAAGACCGGGCCGAATTCAACGACCGGGTGGGGCGCTCCATCCGCAGTACCGATGCGGCAGGCGTTGGAACAGACAACACCGTCTACCTGCTGATGAATCAGGCCGATGAAGAAGATCTGCCGCTGCTGACCCGGCGCTTGGGTGAAAAAGGGCTTCATGTCACTGCGGTGCCGCTGGATGAGCAGCTGCGGCTGATCAAGACTGCAAAACAGGAGGCACCGCATGTGTAACGGGTTCTGGCTTGGCCTTGTGCTGCTGACGGTGCATCTGGTTGTATGCGGGGGCCTTTGGCTGCTGGCCCGGGCACGGACACTGGAGGTGGAGGGATATTTTGTTCCGGTGATGCTTCTGGTGCCGCTGTGGGGGCCCCTGTGTGTGCTGTTACTCCACACGTCCAATCGCCTTACAGGCGAGTGCTCGCGAGAACAGATGCTTGAAAAACTGCGCATCAACGAAGAAATACATAAAAGTATCCTTGTGGCAGATGACGAGGGTAAGGAGGCGGTTGTTCCGCTGGAGGAAGCCTTGCTGGTAAACAGCCCTGCACAGAAGCGGAAGCTCATCCTCTCGGTGCTGACGGATGATCCCGCAGGCTATTACGACCTGCTTCAGCAGGCCCGCATGGATAACGACAGCGAGGTGGTTCATTACGCTTCCACGGCGTTGTCGCAGATCACCAAGGAGGCAGATTTGAAATTACAAAAACAGGAGCAGCGGTATGCCGCTGCCCCAGACGATGCCGCCGTGCGGGAAGAATACTGCGATTATCTGGAAAGCTATTTGGAAAGCGGCTTTGTGCAGGGCAAAGCGGCGGAGATCCAGTATCATCAGCTGGAGCAGCTGCTGAAAAAACGGATGGAAAATCTCGGTGGACGCCGCAGCTGTACGCTGGAATGCAAGCTGGCAGATGTGCAGCTCAGTCTTGCGGAGTATGACCGCGCAGAAAAAACGCTGGAAGACCTTACGGCGCGCTGGCCCCAGCGCGAGGCGCCGTGGGTGCTCCGCCTACGGCTGGCAGCAGCGCTGCGTGATGGGGCGGCTATCCAAAAAACGCTGCGTCAAATCGATGAAAAGGAGGTCTACCTCAGTGCAAAGGGCCGCGAAGTCGTGCGGTTCTGGCAGGGAAAACAGCAATGATAAAGGAAATCTTTTCCCGGCTGCGTGCATTCCGCTGGCAAAAGCTGCTGATCATCTGGGCGGTGTTCGTGGCGATGGCCGCTATCCTGTTTGCGGAGCGCAGCGGTATTCGATACGATGCAACGAAATTTAAGATCAATTATCTCCCCCGGACAGAGGCAAAGCCTGCACAGATCGCCATGTTCGGCCAGCCCGTCACCTGCCTGTTGCTCTACGATTCCGGGCAGGAAGGCACAGACAATGCCAAAGAGCAGTTTGATCAGATTTTGCTGGATATGAAAGTAAGCACACAGGCTGTGGATGTGCACACAACGTCTCTTGCTGATATCCCGGAGTTTGACCGGTATAAAACCGTTGTGGTCCTTATCAGTGATCTGGATGTGTTAGGCAAACGCTTGATCGACCTGATGAATTGGGTGCAGGACGGCGGCAGTGTTCTGTTTGCCATGACGCCCCAGAAAACAACCTATTTTGACGTGATCTCACCCGAACTCGGTGTCCTGTCCTCTTCATGGGAGTGTAAGACCGCAGAAAGCATCGTTCCCACAGAGGAGTTTATGCTGGGCGGCGGGCAGCGGTATGAGCTCAGCGACCCATTTGAATCCTCTCTCAGTGTCAGTCTCCGGGAGGAAGCCACGGTCTATGCCAGCACAGGGGACGAAGGCGTTCCGCTGGTATGGGGCACAAAGTCCGGTGCCGGTCGGGTGATGGTGGATAACATCGGCATTTACAATAAGGTGCTGCGGGGCATTTATGCAGCTTCCTACAGTCTTTTGTGCGATGCTACCGCCTATCCGGTGATCAACAGTTCGGTGTTCTATCTGGACGATTTTCCCTCTCCGGTGCCCGGCGGCGATGGTACTTATATCCGCAGGGATTACAGGATGAGCATAGCGGACTTTTATTCCAAGGTCTGGTGGCCGGATCTCGTAAAGCTTGCACAGCAATACTCTATCCGTTTTACCGGTGTCATGATCGAAAACTATGAGGACGATACCCAAAGCACGCCGGTCCGTCAGCCGGACACTCAGCAGTTCCGCTACTATGGCAGCATGCTGCTGCAGCAGGGCGGGGAAGTGGGCTTCCACGGCTACAACCATCAGCCGCTGGTACTGCCCGATACGGATTACAAAGATCTTTACAGCTACCGTCAGTGGCCCAGCGAGGATGCCATTGTGGCTGCAATGAACGAACTTATCGATTTTCAAAAGACCGTGCTCCCCAACACCGAAGGCAGTGTCTATGTGCCGCCCTCCAACATCCTTTCCGCTGCCGGGCGGAAGGTGCTGGGCAGCACGGTGACCCAGATCCGCACCATTGCCAGCACCTACTTTGCGGATGCCACATCCCTGCCCTATGTGCAGGAATTCGGTGTGGCCAGCGACGGTATCGTGGAGCAGCCTCGCATCGTATCCGGCGGTATGGTGGGAGATACCTATATGCGGCTGGCTGCGATGAGCGAGTTGAACATGCACTACGTCAGTACCCACTTTATGCACCCGGACGATCTGCTGGATGTGGACCGCGGTGCGGCAGAAGGCTGGGAAGCTTATAAAGGTGGCCTGAAAGATTACCTCGAATGGCTCAGTGCCGCTGCACCGGATCTGCGCAGACAGACAGGCACCGAGTGCTCTGCTGCCATTCAGCGGTATGCACAGCTGACGGTCACGCTGGACAGCACCGATACCGCATGGACGCTGCATCTTGGCAATTTTGTGGATGAAGCATGGCTTTTCTTCCGCGCCAATGAGGGGACTCCCGGCAAGGTGACGGGCGGCGAATTGACCCGCCTGACCGGAAACCTTTATCTGCTCAAAGCCAATGCCGACACCGTCCGTATTGAAAAGGAGGAGGCGTGACCATGCGCATCTGTCTGGTGCTGGAAGGGTCTTATCCCTATGTTCACGGCGGCGTATCCACATGGATGCACGCGTATATTCAGGCCATGCCTCAGCAGGAGTTTTCCCTCTGGGTCATTGGGGCCAAAGCGCAGGACCGAGGAAAATTTGTGTATGAGCTGCCGCCTAACGTGAAAGAGGTGGAGGAGATTTTTCTGGATGATGCCCTCCGCCTCCACGGGGAGCGGCAGCCGGTGCTGTTTACTGCAGACGAGCGTACCGCCCTGCGGGAATTGGTACGGCTGGGCAGCCCGGATTGGGATGTGCTGTACCGTCTGTTTCAGGAAAAAGGCGTCCACCCGCTCTCTTTCTTGCAGAGCCGGGATTTTATGGAATTGTTCAAGGATATCTGCCTACAGGAGTATCCTTATGTGGCTTATGCGGATGCGTTCCATACCATGCGCTCGATGCTGCTGCCGGTGCTCTATTTGCTTACGGGCCGGGTGCCGAAAGCAGATGTCTACCATGCCATCTCCACCGGCTACGGCGGTCTGCTGGCCTGTCTGGGCGGCAGCCTGAATCATGCGCCGGTGCTTCTTACGGAACATGGCATCTACACCCGCGAACGGGAGGAGGAAATCATTCGTGCCGAGTGGGTGGTGCCCTCGTTCAAGAGCCGATGGATCCGATTCTTCTATATGCTTTCAGAGGAGATCTACCGGCGGGCGTTCCGGGTCAGCAGTCTGTTCTATAATGCCCGCCGGACGCAGATCGAGATGGGATGCGATGCTGAAAAGTGCATCGTCATCCCAAACGGCGTCCAGTACGAGCGGTTCTGCAATATCCCGCTCAAACAGGAGGATGGCTGGGTGGATATCGGCGCGGTGGTGCGTCTGGCCCCCATCAAGGATGTCAAGACCATGATCTACGCCTTCTTTGAGCTGGCCTCCCGGATGCCCAATGTCCGGCTCCACATTATGGGCGGCGTGGACGATGAAGATTACGCCAAAGAATGTTATGCGCTGGTAGAGCAGTTGCAGCTCAAAAACCTGATCTTCACCGGCCGTGTAGACGTGGTGCAGTATATGCAGAAACTGGATTTCACCATCCTTACCAGCATCTCAGAGGGGCAGCCGCTGTCTGTGCTGGAATCTATGGCAGCCCGCCGTCCCTGCGTGACCACCGAGGTGGGGTGCTGCCGGGAGCTGCTGGAAGGTGCGCCCGGCGATGAGCTGGGAGTTGCCGGGTATTGTGTACCGCCGATGTACCGGCAGGGTTTGGCCGATGCCATGGAGAAAATGTGTGCCAGCCGTGCCCGCCGCGAAGAGATGGGACGCATTGGCCAGAGACGGGTGGATGCTTATTTTCATCACGAGCAGATGCTGGCGAGCTACCGCAAGATGTACGACGAAACCGCAAAGGAATATCACTTGGAGTAACCATGGCAGGAATTGGATTTGAATTGAAAAAGCTGTTCCGCCGCAAAGGGCTGTTTGCCTCCCTGCGGGCCTACGGCTATGCGGGAATCATCTGCACCGGCCCTATGTTGCTGGGCGTTGTGCTTCAGTTTGGTATTCTGCTGCTCTGCGGCTGGGTGGGTGCCCAGCGGGATCAGCAGGATTTGCTGGTCTGTATGATCACCTATACGCTGCTGTTTTCCCTTACGGTCACCAGCTTCTTTTCCATGCCGGTGACACGGTATCTGGCAGATATGCTGTATGAGGAACAGGAACAGACCATCCTGCCTTCGTTCTGGGGCTCCAGCAGCCTGATGCTTGTACTGGGCTGCACACTGTATGGGCTGTTTCTGCTTGTTTCAGGAGCAACTCTTTTGCAGGGGCTGCTCTGCCTGTGGCTTTTTGCAGAGATGATCGTGAACTGGAACGCCATGAGCTACCTGACCGCCATCAAGGACTACCGGGGCATCCTCTGTTCGTTTCTGGCCGCCATTGCGCTGGCATTCGGGCTGGGGTTCGTGCTGGTGCTGCTGCTGGGCTGTCCGGTGCTGGAAGGAATGCTCTTTGCTGTGACCATGGGTTACGGCCTGATGATGGTGTGGGATGTAGTGCTGCTCTACCGCTACTTCCCGCAGAGTGAGGAGAGCCCTTGGGCGTTTCTGCGCTGGGTGGATGCATTCCTTCCGCTGGCCTTTACGGGGCTGTGCACCAACATCGGGCTGTTTGCCCACCTTGTCATCTGCTGGGCAGGGCCGTCGGGCGTACAGGTCAAAGGCCTGTTTTATGGGGCTCCGTACTATGATGTTCCTGCCCTTATTGCGTTTTTGACCATTCTCGTCACGAGCGTGAATTTTGTAGTGTCGGTGGAGGTCAATTTTTACCCCAAATATCGGAATTACTACAGCCTGTTCAACGATGGCGGCGTTGTGGGCGATATCGTCACAGCAGAGGAAGAGATGCTGGCTGTGCTGAACCGGGAACTTCGGTTCACTGCCCTCAAACAGCTGTTCGTCACTGCGGCGGTACTTTCACTGGAGAACACTCTGCTGGATCTGCTGCCTCTTGGGTTCAACGACCTGATGCACGGCTATTTCCGCACCCTGTGTGTGGGGTACGGCCTTTACGCCGTGGGCAACACCATTCTGATGATCCTGCTTTACTTCACGGATTACGGCGGCGCTGTCGCAGCCGCTGCTGCGTTTGCTGTTTCTGCCAGCGGGTTTACGGCGCTTTCCATGGCGTTTGACCCTGCGTTTTACGGATTCGGTTTCCTGATCGGAGCGGCGCTGTTTTATCTGGTCACGCTGTTCCGGTTGGACGCCTTTACGGCCAACCTACCCTATCGGGTGTTGGGGCAGCAGCCTATTGTGGCAGAAACAAAAGCCGGGCGCTTCACCCGGCTGGGGCTGTTCTTGGAACATAAAAAGGGAAAGCATCGAGAGGAAAAGACAAATGAAGAATAGAGATCTGATCCCGCGCCGCAGGGTGCTGGGGCTGGGAGTGGCGCTGGCCGGGCTGTGTGCAGGCTGCGCCGTGCTGCCGGCCGGGAGTATAGAGAGCGCTGCCGGTTCACAGACAGAGTCTGGGAATAAAGCAGTTGACAGGGTGGAAAAGGCTCCGCTGGAGGATATCAACAGTGTCCACCTGCGGGATAACCCGGAACTTTACACGGTCTACGATGACAGCGGCGTGGTGACAATGTACCTGACCGTGAGCCGGGGCAATGACAGCGAGAACACTAACCACAGCTGGGCTGAGATCAACCATTTTTCGACTTACGATTATGAGGCCATGGGGGTGCCACGCTATCAGGTGAACGGCCTTTTGCAGGTGGGCGATGAGAACGGCCCAGTCGTGGGAGAGCTTGGATATGATACCCTAACCCCAAACGCCACCGTTCAGATACGCGGTCAGACCTCAAGCCGAAATAGCCAAAAGAACTATAAGATCAAACTAAAGAAAAATAAAGGCAGCTGGCGCGGTCAGCGCACCATCGCTCTGAACAAACACATGGGCGAGGGACTGCGCTTCCGGAATAAGATGGCTTATGACCTTATTAAGGGAATTGACCAGATGATGGGCCTTCAAACCCAATTCGTGCATTTGTACGTCAAAGACCTGACTGACAGCGACAGCGGTGTATTTGAAGATTATGGATTGTATACTCAGGTCGAACAACTGAATAAAACAGCTCTCAAGACGCATGGAGTGGATTCAAACGGCCAACTGTATAAAATCAATTCCTTTGAGTTTTTGCGCAATGAAGATATCATCCGCCTCACAACTGACCCTGCATATGACCAAACGGCATTTGAGGCGCTGCTGGAAATAAAGGGAGACAGTGACCATTCCAAATTGATCGAAATGCTGGAAGTTCTCAACGATGCAACGTCGTCCATGGATGATGAGCTCTTTGTAACGTACTTTGATAAGGAAAATATCGCCTATTGGATGGCATTTCAGCTGCTGACCGGCAACACAGACACTCAAAATCGAAATGTCTATTTGTACAGCCCACAAAACTCCAGCAAATGGTATCTCTGGGACTGGGACAATGACGGTATGCTCCGCCGCCGGGAACGTGAAATCATCAAGTTCTCGGACTCTGAAAGCTGGGAACGCGGCGTGAGCAACTACTGGGGCAATGTTCTGTTCCGGCGCTGTCTGCAAACACAAAGTTACCGTAATATGCTGGATGCTGCCATGAAGGAGCTTTATGCTTACATGAATAAGACACGTATCCAGTCCATGCTGGAACATTACCGAAGTGTGACGGAAACGTATGTCTGGCAGATGCCAGACCGGATGTATGTCCCTATCACACATGCCGAATACGAAGATGTTCTGAAGAGTATCTGGCCGGAAATCGAAGAAAACTATAATTACTACTGGGAGAGCTACCGTAAGCCCATGCCATTTTACATTGGTATACCGCAGGTAGCAAACGGTCAGTTGCATCTGAATTGGGATTCTTCCTATAATTTTACGGTTGAGGAAATCTATTATACGGTCGAACTTGCAAAAGATTATCTGTTTAACAAAGTATTGTACCGGCAGGAAAACCTGATCCTGCCAGAGCTTACAATGGATACGCTTCCTGCTGGACAATATTTTTTGCGGGTTCGCGCAACGAATGCATCCGGTTACACGCAGGATGCGTTTGATTATTATGTTACCGAGGCCGGCAAGCATTATGGCATGATCTGTTTTTACGTCCAGCCTGATGGCAGCATTGCGGAGGATACCTATGAAGAATGAGTCCGCATTCTGGCAACGGTGCTTGGAGCGGGGAGAGCAACTGCTGGCTCCGCAGCCCCGCAGCCATACGGAAACTTACCGTCACGAGCTGAAATATCTCATCTCATGGGCGGACAAGGCTGAATTGACAACACGGATGTCCCCCGTTCTCAAACTGGACCCCCACGCAACGAATGGCGGCTATTTCATCCGCAGCCTGTATTTTGACGATTATTGGAATACTGCTTACGAGGAAAAAGATGCCGGTGTGCTGCTGCGCAAGAAATACCGCATCCGCATTTATAATTGCAGCGACCGCAGCATCAAGCTGGAACGAAAGAAAAAATTCGGCAGTTACATCTATAAAGAAGCTGCACCTTTGACCCATGCAGAGTTTGATGCGATTCTCGCCGGAGACTATGACTTTCTGCTGCACAGTCCCCACCGTTTGTGTCAGGAGTTCTACACCGAGTGTGTGTGCAATGTGCTCCGTCCCCGGGTCATCGTGGATTACGACCGCGAACCGTGGATCATGGACGCCGGCACGGTGCGTGTTACATTTGATCAGGATGTCCGGGCTGCTGTGGGCAGTTGGGATATTTTTGATCCTGCGCTTCCCACCCTGCCGGTGTTGGAGCCGGGCAAACTGGTCATGGAAGTCAAATTTACAGAGTATCTGCCGCAGATCGTGCGGGATATCCTCCCGCCCCGTGCACAGGAGCTGACAGCCGTTTCCAAGTATGTGCTGTGCTGCGATAAGACCGCTTATCAGCACGGGTTTGAATACTGGAACGAAACCTGAGAGAAAAGGAACACAATTAACCATGAGCACAAAAGACTTTATTAAAAAATCTGTTTTGAATGCTTTTGCCCAGTACGATGCGCCTAAGCTTGCCGTGGCGCTGCTGGCGGCGCTGGCGCTGGGCATCCTCATTTATCTGGTCTACCGCAAATTCTATACAGGCGTAGTATATTCCCGCAGCTTTGCGGTAACGCTGGTGGGAATGTGCGTGCTTACCTGCATGGTCACGCTGGCCATCAGTACCAACGTGGTCATCTCCCTTGGTATGGTGGGCGCATTGTCCATCGTCCGCTTCCGCACCGCGGTCAAGGACCCGCTGGATCTGTTGTATCTGTTCTGGTCGATCACCACGGGTATTACGGCGGGTGCCGGAATGTACGCACTGGGGCTGGTCACGGCGGCTGTCATGATCGCTATGATTTACCTGTTCTCCCACTGGCAGGCTAAAGGCCGGGTGTACATTGCGGTGATTCACTATGTGGGCGCCGATGCCGGAGACGATATCGTCCGGGCGCTGGGACGTATCAAGTATGCAGTCAAATCCAAGACCATGCGGGGCGAAAACACTGAGATGGCGGTAGAGGTATTCTGCAAAGACCCCAATATGGAATTTGCAGACCGTATCCGCGCTGTAAAGGGGGTACAGGATGTCACCCTTATCCAGTACAACGGGGAGTATCATGGGTAAAATTTCAAGGATCATGGTGGCAGGACTCTGTCTGCTGGGGATGGGAGCTGCAATGATCGGATCGACCACAAAAACAAGAACCTATGCTGCGGATGACAGCGCATTTTCCAATGCCCAGATCGGCTATGCTCCGTTGATCGATACTGCAGAGGCGGGCGATGCAACGCTCCGCTATCTGGAACTCACATGGCGGGAGATAGAGCCGGAAGAGGGCGTTTATGCATGGGAGGCAATCAGCGAAAAATACGGCTTTGCCTCACTGCGGGAGCAGGGGATCCATCTGGTGCTCCGCTTTGTCTGCGATGTGCCGGGACAAGAGACGCATCTGGATATCCCGGACTGGCTTTATGCGCAGACGAAGGATGGCAGTTGGTACGATACAGATTATGGGAAAGGCTACTCTCCAAACTATGCCAATGTGGTGTTCCGGGCTGCGCATCACCGTGTGCTTTATGCGCTGGCAGAGTTTCTGGGCACGGATGGTTTTGTTTCCTATGTGGAGCTGGGCAGCCTTGGCCACTGGGGCGAGTGGCACATCAAAAGCGAAGATGGCTTGGTATCCATGCCGGACGAGACAATCCGGGACGAATATGCCGCAGATTATCTTGCAGCTTTTCCTACGGCAAAGCTGCTGATGCGCAGGCCGTTCCGCTTTGCGGCAGAACAAAGCCTCGGCCTTTATAATGATATGACCGGCGAGGAAAAGGATACGGATGAGTGGCTGGGATGGATCGCAGAGGGCGGCTGGTACGGCAGCGACCCCAATGCGCTGACGCCTATGCCGGATTTCTGGCAGAATGCCCCGGTGGGCGGCGAGTTCACCAGCAGTCTTTCCATGAAGGATATGCTGGTGAAAAATCTTCCCCGCACGCTGCACCTGTTGGAGATATCGCACATGAGCTTTCTGGGCCCCAAAACGGCACAGGTAAAGTATGCGAAAGGATATAATGCCGTGCTGAGGAGGCTGGGCTATCGGCTCCGGGTAACGGAACTGAAGCTGAACCTGTGCACAGACGGCGTTTCTGTAGAACTGACTGTGGCAAACGAGGGTGCGGCACCGTTCTACTGGGATTGGCCCATGAATCTTTATGTGGAGGATACAGCAGGCAGCACTCTGTGCACGGCGCGTCTGCCGCTGTCCCTGCCGGAGCTGATGCCGGGGAAGAGCCAAAAAGTATCGGTCACGCTGGAAGGGGCAGATGCACAGGAACTGCTTTGCGGAGGGTGGAAGAACTTGCTGCGCAGCCCAAAACATCTGACGATTGGAATCGTGGATCCAATGACGAGTCGTGATGCAGTGCGGTTTGCCATGAAGGCGGCACGGAAAAACGGAAGAACTGTTTTGCTGTAGGCTGCCGTGCAAAAAGTAGAATTTCATAGGATTTGATTTTGATGTGCGGCCACTCAAACCAATGCCGTCAAGCCGGTGGGGGAGAGGGTGATTTTATTTGTCGGAGAGTAAGTGCACGGTTTCTGCACGGATTTTGCACGGTTTCAGAATGTGCAGAAGGTGCTTTTCGGTGCAAAATCCGACAAAGGGTGCAGAAATTGCCGGGTGAAAAATCACGTTGTTTTGATTAAAAATGACGATGGTTCGGGATTTTCAGAAATTGAGACGAACCGGCGGCTTGCTCTCTTAATCAGTGGGCCGGGGATTCGAGTCCATGAAGGTGTACCACAACAACAAAATCCGAACTTTTTTCCGATAGGAGAAGGGTTCGGATTTTTTGTATTCCTTGGAAAACAGAACGAATCCCTTGCTTCCATCGAAAAACGTCCTAGACCTTATCATAAGAAAGCACGACAGACCACTGTAAGAGTGCCATAAGGCAGAAAGGGCACGAATATGAAGTACGATGAAAGAACCTGCAAATTCAACATGGATACCGGCTGCGTGGAGCTGCTGCTCCGGGATGGGAGGAAAATCTCTATCGGATTGCACCGGGGTCGAGGATGCACTGGACGTGTCTATGGCGCAGAGGTCGGAGTTAGACTACCTCATCTACAATGACCCACTGGGCTATGCCGATTTGATTCTGAACGGAGACCCGGAGAAATATCTGAAGAATGTAGCTGGAGGCCATGGACTAAAATCATAAGATAAATCAATAAACACCAAAAACGGAGACCTTTTATACGCAAGACCGTTCTGTCACTCAAACACCCCACTGGGGTGTTTGTTGCTTCGCAAACGCGAACTTTTGAGAATACGTCACTTTCGGCAGGGTGCAAGAAAAAGCAATGAAAACTTTGGCAAAAAGAGAGAGGGCCGGACGGTGCCAGCCCTCTTGACAAAGCATTTAACGATGGGGAGGAAAGATGCCACGATGGATCGCTGCTTCAAGAGCCTTTGTGGGTTATTCCAACGAGCTGGATCTTTTTAGTGATTCCGGCAGCGAAACAGTGAGATTTTCCACAAGAACTTGTTTTGTTTCTGGGTTATAGCTGGTACGGAACCAATCGACAAGTGTGCCGACCGTGGCATTGGAATAAAAACGGCATAGAAATTCCTTGAAATCTTTGGTCAGATGAAGATTGCTCTCGGCCTCGCTTTCATCGATAAATTTGCGGATGAGCAGGAATATGTCATCGCATAGAAGATATTTGAGTTGATCCCGGCCGATCGTATCGTAGATGCAGTTCAGGAGATGTGTGTTGGATTCAATATAATCGACCGTGAACTGTAAAGCACTCTGAATGTCGGTCATAAAATTAAATTGACGGAGTGCTACAACAAAGTCCTGTTCCAGACTCCATTTGAGCAGGGCATTGATATCTACGAAATGGTAGTAGAAGGTCTTTCGGTTCAGACCGCAATCCGCAACGATGTCATTGACTGTGATCTTTCGCAAAGGATTCTTCTCCATTTGATGTTTCAGGGCAGCCGACAGCTTCTTTTTGGTTCGCAGGTTGGTCTCTTCGTGGGTCATGCGAGTTTTCCTCCGTCATTAAGCTGGATTTTAGTATACATCTGTCCGGCAAATGATTCAATGGGGAAACAGGGAACATTTGTCCGGTATCTACCGGACAGTTTTGCTTTTTTGGGTATATATTTTGATGGACATCTGTGGTACAATTTCTTTTGCAACATCAAAATTATCTGCACGGAGGTGCATTTATGCGGAAATTTTATCAGCAAGTCGTTAAATACCAAAGAGTGATCCTAACGGGTTTTCTGACGGCATTCGTCCTCTGCCTTTTCTGTCAGAAGCTCATTGCGGTCGATTACGACATGAACGACTATCTGCCCAAGGACAGTCCCTCGACCATTGCTTTGAAAACGATGGATACGGAATATGCGGGCGGTATTCCGAATGCCCGTGTTATGATACGAAACGTGACGGTGCCGGAAGCATTGTCCTATAAAGAAAAGCTTTGTGCCGTGGACGGCGTGACCGATGTGACATGGCTGGACGATGTGGCCAGTGTAACGCAGCCGCTGGATTTTATTCCGGAAAAGACACTCAATGCATATTATAAAGATCAGAACGCACTCTTTTCCGTGACGATTGACGATGACAAAAATCTCGAAGCCTGCAACGCTATCCGTGAACTCATTGGCGAGGACAACTGCATGGCAGGCAGCGCCGTTTCAACGGCGGTCACGACCAGCACTACGGTCAAGGAGATTCCCGTCATTGCAGTGATCGGTGTATTGTTTGTGGTCGTCGTCCTGATTCTGACGACAACTTCATGGGCAGAACCGTTCATTGTTCTAGTGGGACTCGGTGTGGCGGTCATTCTAAATGCTGGCAGTAACCTGATTTTCGGGGAGATCTCGTTTGTGACAAATGCCGCCGGCAAAATCTTGCAATTGGCTGTTTCGCTGGATTATTCCGTTTTCCTGATCCACAGTTTTGAGGAATACCGCAGACAGGATGGTGACCCCCAAGAAGCGATGGTGAACGCTTTGTGCAGCTCCACCGGTTCGATCTTCTCCAGCGGTCTGACAACAGTGATCGGATTTCTGGCCCTCTGTCTGATGCGGTTCCGGATCGGCCCAGATCTGGGTCTTGCACTGGCGAAGGGGATTGCGATCAGCCTGATCGTGGTGTTCGTGTTCATGCCGGTCTTTATTCTGGCAACCTATCCGCTCATTGATAAGACCCGGCACCGCAGCTTTCTGCCGTCGTTTGAAGAGCTTGGAAAGGTCGTCTGCAAGGTGATGCTGCCTTGCGTTTGCTTTTTTGCCATCCTGATCGCACCCAGCTATCTGGCCTCCAATCGCAACAGCTTTTATTACGGTGCTTCCCACATTTTCGGCATCAAGACGCAGCTTGGTGCGGATACGGCAGAGATTGAGGACATCTTCGGAAAAACGGACACCTATGTTCTCATGATACCGAAAAGCAGCACTGCGACCCAGAAGGAACTGTCTGAGCAGCTGCACACCTTGCCGCAGGTGACAAGCATCCTGTCCTATGTAGATACGGTGGGCAGTTCGATCCCAGAACAGTATTTGGACGATGCGACCCTCTCAAAGCTGAACGGTGCGCACTATACCCGAATGGTGCTGATGGTCGATGCCGCATATGAAGGTGATGAGACATTTCAACTCGTGGAAACGATCCGCAAAATTGCCGAGGATCATTATCCCGGCGAATGGCAGTTGGCCGGGCAGGGTGTATCCACTTATGACCTGATGGACACCGTTACGGCAGATATGGCCGAGGTGAACGGCATTGCCATCGGTGCGGTGTTTCTTGTTCTGCTTCTCACGATGAAATCCATCTCTCTGCCAGTCCTGCTGGTACTGAGCATTGAGACGGCAATTTGGATCAATCTGGCCATCCCGTATTTTACCGATCAATCCATCTTTTATATCGCATACCTCATCATCAGTTCTGTCCAGTTGGGCGCGACCGTGGACTATGCGATCCTGTTTACAGATCGTTACCTCACCGACCGGCGACGGATGAGCCGGAAGGAAGCCGTGCAGGAGATCATTTCGAGTTGTACGGTGTCCGTCCTGACATCGGGCAGCGTGCTGACTGTCGTTGGTTTTCTGATGGGCTTCGTCTCGACCCACGGTCTGCTGGCACAGCTTGGAATGCGGCTGGGACAGGGAACACTCTGCTCGATCATCGTCGTCCTGTTCGCCCTGCCCGGGCTGCTCGTCCTTTTTGACGGATTGATCCAAAAAACCACCCACGGCGCAAGCCGTGCGTTCCTGAATGAGAAAAAGGAGGGAAACGCATGAAAAACAGAACCAGAATCGTTGCGGCAGGCCTGTCGGCCCTGTTGTTTTGCTCGATTGCACTGCCGACCATTGCCGCCGTCCCATCTACGAAAAAAGAAGAAGTCGTCTACATCATGACGGACGCCGAGGGGAAAGCGCAGAATCTGAATGTCGTGAACATTTTCGGCAGCGGCAGCGTGACAGATTACGGCGACTATACCAGCGTAAAGATGCTGACGACCAATGACCCCATTACCCAGAACGGCGATGAGATCACGTTCACGACCGATGCCGAGCGGGTGTATTATCAGGGAACGCTGGAAAACCGGGAAATTCCATGGAATATCTCGATTCGTTATACACTGGATGGAAAGGTTGTCTCACCAGATGAACTGGGCGGTAAGAGCGGTAAGCTGAAAATTCGCTTCACCGTGACGGAGAACGAGAAGTGCAGCGGCACGTTCTATGAGGACTACGCATTGCAGGCAGCGTTCGCTCTGAACACGGACACCTGCCAGAACATCATTGCACCAGACGCAACGATGGCAAATGTCGGCGCAAACAAACAGCTGAGCTATGTCATCCTGCCCGGACAGGGCATTGATACAACGATTACAGCCGACATTGCGGATTTCGAGATGGATGCGGTGACCATCAACGCTATCAAGATGAACCTGAACATCTCCATCGACACGGATGGTCTGAAAGCGCAGGTCGGTGAGATCACCGATGCAGTGGGTCAGGTCAACGATGGCGCAGCGGCGTTAAGTAACGGTTCGGCGCAGCTTTATTCCGCGACAGGAACCTTGAACTATGCCGTCGGGCAGTTGAACAGCGGCACAAGCCAGATCGCGGACGGCGCAGAGAGCCTCTCAGATGGACTTTCGACCCTAAGTGGAAAGAGTGCCGACCTGCAGAATGGCGCATATCAGGCTTTCACAGGGCTGTGCAGCGCCGCGCAGACGATGCTGAACAGTGAACTTTCTGCAGCGGGCATTGCCGAAGTGACCCTGACCCCGAAAAATTGCACGGAAACGCTGTCTGACCTGAAGGAAACGCTGAACGGAATGCTGTCCGAGAACTGTTTCTCAAAGATCTTCTCCAAGGCAGTCGAAGCGAAAGTGACTGCAGCCATTGGCAAGATCGATGACCTCCAGACGCAGCTGGACAATTACCAGACCTTCTATGACGGTGTTGCAGCCTAGCCAGCGATGAGGAAGGTCAGAATATCCGACATGGGCATGGAGTACAGCACGCCGTCCAGCCCGAAGAACCGGGGCAGCAACAGGGCAAAGCCCACGCCGAACACCACCTCACGCACCATGGACAGGGCGGTGGATTCCGCTGCCTTGCCCATGGCCTGCAAAAAGATGAAGCAGGCTTTGTTGACACAGGCCAGAATGATCATGCACAGGTAGATGCGGAAGGACTTCACGGCAAAATCCGTGTAGTAGACGCTCTCGTTGGCGGCACCAAACAGGGCGATGAGCTGCCGGGGAAGCAGCTCCACCAGCACCAGTGCAACGGCACCCACGGTGGCTTCTGCCAGCAGCAGTTTCGTGAACAGCTCCTTCACACGGTCAGGTTTTTTTGCGCCCATGTTGAAGCCCACCACGGGGATGCAGCCAGCCGCCATGCCCACCACAATGGAGATGACGATCTGGAAGAACTTCATCACGATGCCAACAACTGCCATAGGGATCTGGGCGTACTGCTCCTGCCCGAACACGGCATCCAGTGCGCCGTATTTGCGGATCATGTTGTTGATGGCTGCCATAGCCGCCACAAGACTGATCTGGGACAGAAAGCTGGTCATGCCAAGGGTCAGGGTACGGCCGCAGATGGAGCCTTTCAGCCGGTAGTCACCCTTTTCAGGACGGATGATCTTCATGTGCAGCAGATACCACACTGCCAGCGCTGCGGTGGCCAGCTGACCGATGACGGTAGCCACCGCTGCGCCCATCATGCCCCAGCGGAAGCCGAAAATGAAGATGGGGTCCAGAATGATGTTCAGCACCGCACCTGCAAGGGTGGAGATCATGGCAAACCGGGGGTTGCCATCCGCGCGGATGATGGGGTTCATGGCCTGCCCGAACATATAAAAGGGTACGCCCAGCGTGATATAGAAGAAATACTCCTGGGAGTGATGATAGGTCTCGGCGTTCACCGTTCCGCCGAACATGGCAAGAATGGTGTCCGCAAAAATCAGATAGAGCGCGGCCAGCACAATGCTGCTGACCAGACACATCACCACCGCATTGCCGACGCTCCGCTTTGCCTTGGGGACTTCGTTCTGCCCAAGGCTGATGCTGACGAAGGCGCAGCAGCCGTCACCGATCATGACTGCGATTGCCAGCGCTACCACCGTCAGGGGGAACACGACCGTATTTGCGGCATTGCCGTAGGAGCCCAGATAACTGGCGTTTGCAATAAAGATCTGGTCCACGATGTTGTACAGTGCACCCACCAGCAGCGAAATAATGCACGGGATCGCATACTTTTGCATCAGCTTGCCGATGCGTTCCGTGCCAAGAAATTGATTGGAATTTTCCATGGGATTCACCTTTACCTTTCCATTTTGGGGCAAACAAAAACAACGGGCAGCCCTCATGCAACCGGTTTTACGCATGAGTGCTACTCGTTGTACGAAATCATTATAGCCTGCCTGTCTGGAATTTGCAAAGGCAGTTTTGCACAAGAATTGTACTGGGCATTCTGCGCAGATTGCACGAGGAAAACTTTGTGGAAGATGCCCTTTGAAGCCTGCCAACCTACCGTGGTACAATAAAATAAAGAGTAAAATTACGCTGGAAAGTCTGTTTTTGCAGCCTTTTCATACAAGGGAAAGAGGCAATACCATGTCACGGTTTCAAGCGGGGGCGCTGGTGGTCTACGGAAATCTGGGAGTGCACGAGGTGGAAGGCGTCGGGCTGCGGAAGTTTGGCGATGAGTCCGCCAGAGAGTATTACACCCTCCGGCCCTATTTTTCGGATTCCCACGACCGCAGCTATATCCCCACGGAAAAGGAAGCGGCGCTGCGCCCGGTGACCCCGGCACAGCAGGCAGCAGCCGACCTTGCACGCATCAAAGCGGAGAAGCTGCCCATCCCGGCGGGGGTACAGACAGCGCTGGCAGAACATTATCAGGCACTGCTCCACACCAATGATTTTTACCAGTATCTGACCCTGTTCAAGGAGCTGGGGCAAAAGCAGACCCAGCAGCAAAGCCGCGGCCGAAAGATCAACGCCATGGATACCTACTTCTACCAGATGGTAGAGCGTGTCCTGCGGGAGGAGCTGGCGGTGACCTTCGGAGAGTCGCAGCAGGAAGCCGGCAGACGGCTGCTGAGCGTTCTGAACTGAAGCCCCATGGTGATTTTTGCCAAGTAAAGATCATCAAGCAGTACAACGCTGCACCTGTGAGCGATTATCTCAACTGATTTCCGCAACGAAAAGACCGCTTCCGTTTAAAAACGGAGGCGGTCTTTTGCGTCCGGCAGATCTACCACTGGTCAAAAGGCTCGGGAAACGTTTAAATTATTCTATCATCGTATATTTTAAAATTCGATCCTATCCTTTTTGGTGCGGATATAAATCGGAGCAACTTTGTAGGAATTAACAAAGCATGGCAGTTTGCCATGAAAAACCTTCGTGGGAGTTTACCACTTGAAACCCATCGATGCCTTATGATATAATCCCTCCAGCAGAACGCGCTGTGTGTGAACACGTAAGACCAGTTTCTTCACACACAGGCGTTCTCTTTTTATTTTCAAAAAAGTTAGTTTATGCTAATCTTGAGGAGGGCTTTTCATTCGTAATCATCGTTCCACCGTTTTTCTCGGCGTTCTGCTGATGATTCTTTCGGTTTGTTCTTTGTTTGTCGGGGCGCTGGACATCCGGCCTTCTGACCTGTTTACAGGCAGCGTGGAAACATGGGAGATTTTTCTGATCTCCCGCCTGCCGCGTCTGCTTGCCATCCTCTGCACAGGCATCGGCATGAGCGTGGCGGGGCTTATTTCAACCGGGCGTTCAAGAAACACTTCGGCATGACACCACGGGAATACCGGAAAAAATAAAGAACGGTCGTTTCGCCTCTCCGCGCAGGAGAGGAAACGGCCGCTTTGCACTTAGGGGATATACATCTGCAAACTTGTCGGGGCAAGGCTCCTCCATCTGCTGTCGCTTAAAAGCCCCACTGGGGCTTTCATTGCTGCGCTGGGATCCGCAAACTGGAAGTTATCGCTTTGTTTCCAGCTCTACATTTTTATAACTAATTGCGATATGGCACGGAGCAAAGATAACAGCAGCCACTATTAGAGGGATATAACGACTCAATATTCCGCTCGCCAAAAAAATCACTGACGGAATAATTGATAATGCCAGTGCTCTGAAAATGCTGTTCCTCTTAAAGCAAATAATCCAGATTAAACAGTATGCTGCTAATAACACAACATTAACTATTAAATATAAGGAAAAACTCTCATCTGGCGAAAAGCCAAATCCACATCTCGGGATTATAAATACCATAAAGCCAAAACAACCCATTCTACCTATCTGCTCCAAGACTTCCACGAACTTATTTTTCCAAAGATTCTGAAATCCGTCCTTATTTATGGATGCAAAAATTATATTTGGAATCATTATAACAAGCATAAATGCAAGTCCATAAAAATTTATCCAGTTCATATATTCCCTCCTCCATAAATCCCGATTTGTCAATCAAAAACAGAAAGAAAAATATTTTTATTTCTTTCGGGTATCCTTCTGCTGAACTGCCAGCATAAGCAATGATCTTAACTAGAGGATATAAAATCCGCTTTACTCTTCGAATCTTCCCTTCATGCGCAGTTCCTTCTGCCACAGCGCGAGCTGTCCTCGCGCGAAGAGGCTGTCGATCTCGAGCTCTTCATCCAGTACGAGGAGATCTGCGTCGGCGCCTGCGGCGATGCATCCCTTTCGGCCATCCTGCGCGAGCAGAGTCGCCGGTGTGGTCGTCAGAAGCTTCAGTGCCTGCTCGAGCGGCATGCCCATGCGCACCAGCGCCCGGATGGTTTTATGCAGGTACTTCGGCGACGCATAGGTCAGTCCCACGCACTCGCCTGCGTCGTTAAAACGCGGCTGGCTTCCGTAGGCGTCACTTGACAGGCTCACATGATCCGGATTTACGCCCTCGCGGTGCAGTAAATCAAAGAGCTTTCGGGCATCCTCTTTCACCGCCACCTCATCCGAGCCGGCGGTACAGTCGATGTAGCCGCCTCGCTTCACGAGCTCTACGCCAGCGTCGATGAGCTCTGGTGAGCGCAGCATATGCGTCGGGAGCAGGTTCTTCGCCGGTACATCCGAGTGATCCAGTACGTAGAAAATCGGATCCAGCTTCGCCTTCCCGCTGCCCATGTGCATCGTCACGAGCCCCGGTGTGCCGCTTAGCAGACCGGCGCGGCGTGCAGCTGTTGCCAGTGCGATCAGCTCCGCTCCACCCGGATTCGAGCTTCGATGATCAGATACCGCGACCTTCACACCGATCATCGGTGGGATCAGAACGATGTCCCGCTCGACGCTGCCGGTGAGTGTCGTCGGCGGGTAGCCATAGGACGAGGTCAATGTATACACCGTCATGCCTTCTTCTGTCAGTGCACGGGCCTTCGCCACCAGGTTCTCGAGGCTTCTCGTGATGCCGTCCGTGCCCAGAAGCCCGACGACGGTCGTGATACCATTCTTAAAAAAGGTGCTGAGTGAAGACTCCGGCACACGGGAAGCCGGACCCTGCTCTCCGCCGCCACCGGTGATATGCACATGCAGATCGATGTAGGCCGGCACGAGGGTCTTTCCCGAGAGATCATAGACATCGACATCCGGAAGTTCATCATAACCTGTGATTTCTTCCGCGATTCGGAGGATCCTCTCCCCCTCGATCAGCACATCCCTTTTACCGAGAGGAGCTGGTGTGTAAACATTGGCATGCTTTAATAATTTCATAGAATCATCCTTTCTATGGCTTCGTGTTCTGGCCTTGATTGAGGCGATGTTTTATATGGACATGAGCTTACATCTATCTAGTATAAATTTTGACACGGCTTATGTCTGTACGTAAAATATGATTTTCGTGATTTTACGGAACCATTATAGACATTCTTTACTCAGATTTTACCTATTCTATGTGTTTTTTTATTTTGCAGAATTATCATACAGATAAATTCCGATTTGTTGAACTAAGCCGAGTATACCATACGCAGTTAAAAATAGCAAAAGGCAGGATACCATCGCCATGATGATACCCTGCCTTTGCTCGTTGCTGTTCGGGGTCAGCATTCGGACATTTGTGGGACTTCGATCGTGCTCTTGTTGGGGCGTTGGGAGCACCCAAACCCTTGAACTGCACCGTGTCGATGCAGGCTGCGCGATGGCATCGCTGAAAAGACCACCCCGGCAGCTTTGCTTTTGAAAAGCTGTCGGGGTGGTTCTCGTTTTCCTTATTTATTTTTTACCAGCAGCGCCTGATAGGGTTCCAGCTCCACATCTGCCAGCCAGACGGAAGTGCCCTCCGGGGTGTGGTACTCGCCGCCCAGAGCGTCCAGACTTGCCCCCGCCGGGTACTCGGTAAAGTTGAACAGTCCCACCAGCGTTTCCTCGCCGCGCTTGCGCACCAGCGCCAGCACGCCGGGGTTGTGGCTGTCCCATGTGGTCACCCACGCATCCGGGGCAAAGCAGGGGTCTGCCCGCATTTGGCGCAGCTGCTCCATGCCCTGCCACAGGGCGTTTTGCAGCGTGCCCTTCCGGGTGCGCTGCTTGGCATCCTGCCAGTTGAATTTGCTGCGGTGCAGGTTGCGGCTGTCCTCCACACGGTCGGGGTCGTTTTTGTAGTCCCAGCCATTGAGCTGAGCGATCTCATCGCCGCAGTTCAGCATGGGGAAGCCCTGCAAAAATGCCATAGCAGTGTGCAGCAGCAGGTCACGCTTTACGGCGTAGTCCAGCGCAATTTTATCGTTTTTCTCAAGTGCCTGTTCGATACCGCACAGGCTGGCGGTGGTGCCGCAGCTCCGGGCGTCGCCGGTGGCAGGGTCGTAATTGTACAGCTCGCCCTTTGCCCAGCTTCCGGGGAAATTGCCCTCGTAGAAGTGGTACAGATATTCTTTATGTTTCTGGGGGTCCATGCCCAGCCGGTTTTCCACCGCCTCGTCCAGACCCCAGCCGATGTCATCGTGGCAGCGCAGATAGTTTACGAACCAGCAGTTGTCCGGCAGGGCGTGGAGGGCATCCAACTGGGCCTTCAGCAGCCGGGTGTCCCGGCTGGCAAGAGCACCCCACAGGTTGACCATGGTGGACACGTTGTAGAGCATGTGGCATTCCGGCTTTTCCGGGGTGCCGAAATAGGCGGCAAGCTCCTTGGGTGCCATGACCACCTCACCCTTGAGGATGACCGCCGGGCAGACGCATTCCAGCACCATGCGGAGCATCCGTACGATGGTGTGCACCTGCGGCAGATTGCGGCAGGTGGTGCCCAACTGCTTCCAGATATAAGGCACTGCATCAATGCGGAACACCTCTACGCCCAGATTGGCGAGGTGCAGGATGCTCTTGGTCATGTCCACGAACACCGCCGGGTTGGCATAATTCAGATCCCACTGGTAGTCGTGGAAGGTGGTCAGCACCCACTTGTGCATCTCCTCGCACCATGTAAAGTTGCCGGGCGCAGTGTTGGGGAACACCTGCGGCACCGTCTGCTCGTACTGGTCGGGGATGGTGCGGTCGTCATAGAGATGGTAATAGGCCTGAAACCACGGGTCGCCCGCCTTTGCCGCCATGGCCCAGCGGTGGGTGCTGGCGGTGTGGTTCATGACAAAATCCAGACACAGGCTGATGCCCGCCTTCCGCAGTTCACGGGTCAGGTTTTCCAGATCCTTGTTGGTGCCAAGGGCAGGGTCTACGGTGTCGAAATCCTCCACTGCATAGCCGCCATCGTTGTGGGGATGGGGCATCTGCAGCAGGGGCATCAGGTGCAGATAGGTCAGCTTCTGCTCCTTGAGGTAGGGCAGTTTCTTTGCCAGCTCTTTCAGATTTCCGGCAAAGAGGTCGGTGTACATGGTCATGCCGAACATATTGCCCCGCTTGTACCACTCCGGGTCGGCAGAGCGTGCCTTGTCCAGTGCTTTCAGCTCGGCACTGCGGGCGTTGTAGGCTTCTGCCATCTCCCGCTCCAGAACTTCCAGCCCTTCCCGGTTGTGGTACAGTTCCATGAACAGCCATTCCAGCTCGTCCTTGTGCTTGGCAAACCGGGACTCAAATTCCTGTTTTGCTGCCATGGTTCAGCCCTCCACTTCCGCAAGGGTGGGCATGGCGGGGATGGCACCATGCCGACTGGTGGTGATGCTGGCGGCCTTGTTGGCAAAGGCCAGAATGCTTTCCAGCTTGTCCACCGTCAGGGTGTCCAGCTCCTCCTTGCAGAGCTTGGACAGGGCAGCCCCAAAGAAGGTATCCCCTGCGCCGTTAGTGTCGCCCACCTTGCAGGGAACGCCAGCCACATGGCCGGTCTTGTCCCCAAAGCGGTAGAACACGCCGTTTGCACCCAAGGTGACGAAAATCAGCCGGATGCCGTTCTGGGCAAGCTGGGCCGTGCCGCTTTCGCAGTCGGTGGTGCCGGTGAGCAGGGGCAGCTCCTCATCGGACACTTTCAGGATATCCACCAGCGGCAGGGGAGCCTTCATCTGGGCAATGGCGTCCTCTTTGTTCTTCCAGAGGTTTGCACGGTAATTGGGGTCATACGTAATGACTGCACCCAGCTTTTTGGCACGGGCGGCGGCATCCAGCGTAGCAGTGCGGGAGGGGTCAGCGGTCAGGCTGACAGAACCGAAGTGGACGATTTTCGCGGCTTTCAGAGCCTCGTCCGAAATGTCCTCTTTGCTCAGCATCACATCGGCGTTGGCGCTGCGGTAGAAGCTGAAATCCCGCTCACCGGTGGCATCCACCGAGACCACCGCCATGGTGGTGGGGTGGTCTGCATCCACCGCCATGCCGGAAACGTCCACCTTGTTTTCCGCCAGAACCTCTTTCAGGTAGCGGCCAAAGGCATCCGCACCCACCTTGCCGATAAAGGCGGTTTTTGCGCCCAGTCTGGAAGCAGCCACCGCCAGATTGGCCGGAGCACCGCCGGGGTTTGCGGCAAACTGAGGAATGCCGCGGGCATCCTTGCCGGTCTGGGTCAGGTCGATCAAAACTTCACCAATCGTTACAATGTCCATGATAATTCTCCTTATTCTTGATGTGAAACCCAACGATCACCGCTGGAACAGATAATGAATGTAAGCGGCTGCACGCTCCGGGTGCGGTGCATTCTGCACTACCCCAAGATAGACCTTGCCAGAAAAACCTGCCTGCCTGACAAACGGCGTGTCCGAAATATCCAGCACGGTCCCACCGGCGTTCAAACCTGACAGTGTATGGAAAGACGCATCCAGTGTCCGCAGATCGAGAAAATAATCATCTGCCAACAGTTGATCCCGTGCATATTCGTCCATCAGAACAACATCTAACCGCTGGGCACTGACTGCACCCAGCAGCTTCATCTCCGAAGCATAGACATACTGCTCCTCTGCGTGTTCGCTCTCGCTGAGCAGCAAGCCGGACAGCAGATCGACCTGTTGTTTTTTGGTCAGACCCTGCGCCTCGGCAAAGCCGTTGGTAAGCTGTTCCGTCAGATCAGACCCAGCAGTGATATTTACCAGACCAAGGTAAAGCACATCCTCTTTTTTCGTCACATGACGGTAGGCTGCATACCCGAGGATATAGACGACGATGAGCACGATCGCAATGGGCAGCTTGTAATATGCCCAGATGTGCTCCCACTTTTTGCGCCCATGGAGGGAGCGGAGCGTATCCCGGTCAGTTTTCGTCATGGTCGGATTCCTCATGTACTGCATCAGGGTCTCCACCGATCAGATAGAGGATCCGAAGCATCAGAAAGGAGCAGAGCATGGCGCACAAGCCCATGCCCAGCAGGAATGCAGGCGTGAACACAAACACTATGACGTACCCCATGATGCCATAGATCGCCGCCATCAGCAGGGTGCAAAACAGATACCGGACACCCACGAGAAACGCTGTTTTCAGGATGCCGAAGGTGGTGTTTTCAAACCGTGCCAGCAGAGGGAAGGCATACAGCACAACGATGCCGTACAGAACTGCCGCACCAATCAGCACTGCAGTGAGCAGCGTCCAGAAAATATTTTCGCTCCACATTCGGCACAGCACAAAGCCATCCACAGCTAGGAAACTGCCGACAGCCAGCAGGATAAGCCAGAGTTTTGTGGCCGGCTTAAAATTTTCCCGGAACGCCTTAAAAAACATCCGGGTCAGACCATCGTCCCGATCTTCCGCCATTTTGAGGGTGACGTAGAACAATGCGGTCGTAGAAGCTCCTATGGTAACGATGGGCAGACTGCACACGAGCCATAAGATGTTCAGGTAAGCACTGTAAGTCAATTTCGTCAGCACAGCAAACAGCGGCTTGTCCGTATTGAACAGGTCACGCATGGGGGTTCTCCTTTCGCTCAATCTCCTGTGGATTCGCGCAGGATCAGGTTGGTTTCCGTATAGACGGTGCGATAGTTCAGCGATGGCTCTTCGATGCGGGTCATAAGCAGATTGGCAGCGGTGTAGCCCATGATCTGTTCATGGATATGGATCGAAGTCAGATGGGGGGCAAAGTAGGAAGCCTCCGGACTGTCATCGAAGCCGCAGACCCAGATATCATCGGGAACCGAATACCCCAGCTCATTCAATGCCTTGACCAGATCCATGGCAACAAAGTCATTGGCGCAGACAAAGGCTTCCGGCATCGTTTTGAACCGACGGATGGTTTCGTACAGGGATACCGGATAGTTCTGCTGTCCAGATGGCATCGCACAGGTGCTCAGGCCTTCTGTCAGACCAAAGTACTCCATTGCATCCTTATAAGCCATATAACGCTCGAAAAAGGACTGACAGTGGTTTTTATCCCCCGCAAAGCTGATGCGTTTTTTGCCGCGCTGGACCATGTGGGCCACCGCATTCTGGGTCTCAATGCGGTTTTCCATATAAAGGCGGTCGGCTTTCAGGGGAGGACGCATATCCATCACAGGGGTGTCTACAAACAGCAGCGGAACATCCAGATCGCACAGCATCTGTGCGTAGTCATAGTCGAATACTTCAAAGCAGATGATGCCGGCTGTGTGCTGGATGTTGAGAGAAAATGGAAGTTTTTTCTCTTTCAGCTCTATGGGAGAAATGCGATGAATGGTCATGCCGCTGTGCAGATGGTCGATTTCCGACTGGAAACGATCCAGCATCATGGAGGAAAAGTGAGAGCTGTTCAGAAACTGGGTCGTCAGCATGGCGATCTCCCGTTTGCCACGCGGCAGAATAGAAGACTCTGCTGTTTTTGCAGCGTCTTCCTGAAACAGCGGCAGATAGGCGAACTGCTTATAGCCCATTTCGGCGGCTTTGCGCAGGATCTTCTCTCGTGTGGCATCTGCCAGCACACCGGTGTTGTTGATGGCCTTTGAAACGGTGTTGCGGGAAAGCTGCAGTTCGTTTGCAATATCCTGAATGGTGACTTTGGTTGCCATAAGTCAACCTCTTTCCTTATAGTATAGGGGACGGATGTTCTTTCTTTTATAGATAAAGTCTGGTGACGGATCTTATTCTTTATGGCTCCAGTATAGTGCAAATGCACAAATTAGTCAAACGTAAAAATGCAAATCATCATTTTGCACATTTGCACATGTTCAAATTTGTGCACCTGTACAAATGCACAGTATTCCTTTATGTATCCCATGAATTATCGTTGACATTCGCTTATTTGCGTGGTATAAATGAATTAAAGAATTTTACATTTGCACAATCGAAGCAAAAACGTAAAATCCAAAGGTGCAAATGTAAAACACAAACCAAAAGGAGGAGAATGATTCATGAAAGCAAAGACGGCCTCACCGGAAACGGCTGTGCTGACAGCGGAACGCAAGCTGCACAACACATGGGTCTACATCAAACGGCATTGGCAGCTTTACC
>OBYM01000234.1_pt1 | contig 34773 bp, 29 predicted proteins | sample 1538191 | NCBI WGS metagenome assembly OBYM01 (sample SAMEA2580165, study PRJEB22360) | human gut metagenome | biome: human gut; feature: human-associated habitat; material: faeces | place: Denmark | collected 2008/2010 | reverse complement strand
TGCGGCGTTTCGCCGGGAAAGTCCACAAAAACCGCCGCCAAAGCCACCACCCTGGGGAGGACGGGGACCTCTGGGAGGACGGGGGCCGTAATATCTTCCTCGGCGGTAGGAGTTACCCAGCAGACTGCCCAGGAACATGCCGCTCCAGAAGCCGCCGCCTCCACCGCCGCCTCCTCGGGGAGGACGGGGACCGCCCCGCCGGGCCGCCAAAAATCCAATGATGGCCGCAGCCAGCAGCAGGACCACCACCACACGGACCACAACCTCCATGGCGTCACTGAGGAACCAGAGCACCCGCTGGGTAAAGCTGGGAGCATAGGGGTCCTCCTCATAGGAGATATTGGGAGAATCCCCGGCTCCCTGGTCCGTGTATTCATCGTGATAACCCGCGTAATAGCTCTCCATCTCGGAAAGAGCCTCTTGGAAAAACTTTTTCGCCCCTGCATCGTAATCTTTGGCCGCAAAATGCGGCTCCAGGTACTCATTGAGCATGTCCTGAAGCTTGGCGCCGTCAAAGTAATTCTCAATGCCATAGCCAGCCATGGAATAGTAGTTGTCCTCGCCAATGGCCATCAGCAGAAGCAATCCATTGTTGCGCTCCTCAGAGCCGATTCCCCAAGAGTTAAATAGCATGTAGGCGTAATCGTCAATTTCATCGCCCCCCAAAAAGTCCACCGCCACTACCACGATCTGAGCGCCGGTCTCCTCAAACAGCTCCTGGTTTTTGGAGATGATCTCCTGCTCCGTCTCCTCGGAGAGCACCCCTGCCTCGTCCAGAACATACTGGTTCTCCGGCCGGGAGGGGATGGTGGAGGCCAGGGCGGGCAGGGCCAGCACCACCGCCAGCATCACGGCGATCCACGCCGCTGCCACCCGCTTTCCAATGGTTTTACGACAGGTTCCCTTCATGGGACACGTCCTTTCATTCATAATCATAGGTGCTCAAAGGCTGAACGCCTGCAAAAGGCAACAACAGCTTCACAGGAAATTTATCCAGCCGGGCATTGAACTCCCGGGCATCTTCGTTATAGCTGGAGCGGTTGATCTTGTCCTGCTCCGACTCCATCTGGGCAATCAGCTGATCCGGGTACTTTTGATCGGATTCGGAAAGCTCGGTTTTTTTCAGCTCTTCATAGAGCGCCTGAGCCGCTTTGCCCATCTGCTGATTGGCCGAGGCTTCCTCGGCAAAATCGTCATAGCTGTTCTGGGTCAGACGCACAGCATAGTCCAGCTCCTCAATCAGCGGGGTCAGTGCAGAGTTGGTCTGCGTATACCGATTTGCCACGGTGATCAAATTGTTGGCCGTGGCCTCACGCTCCTCCACCCCTTGGTAGATTGCAAACCCTGTCTTGTCGTAATAATAGGAGGACTCAGCCTCTTCCCGCAACTTCGTCAGGGATGTGTGGACACCCAGGGGCAATGCAACCACAATGGCTACCAACATCACACAGGCGCCAATGAAGCTCCTCTTTTTCACGTTCTCAGTCCTCCCGTCAAGTGTGGATATCCAGCAGCTTCTGCTTCAGCTCGCCCTCCAGACGGCCGATCTCAGCCTCTGCGGCACGGCGCTTGGCTCTGCCCTCGTCCTGAATCTTGACCACTTCGTCCAGGGTCTGGATCAGGGACTGGTTGGTAGCCCGCAGAGTCTCCATATCCACCACACCCCGCTCGCTCTCCTTGGCGGTCTCGATGGTGCTCATCTTCAGCCGCTCCGCGTTCTTACGCAGCAGCTCGTTGGTCATGTTGCTGACCTCCCGCTGTGCCTTCACAGCCTGCTCGGAGTGGGCCAGGCCCAGGGCCAGCACCATCTGGCTCTTCCACAGGGGGATGGTGTTCACCAGGGTGGACTGGATCTTGTCCGCCATGAGCTTGTCGTTGTTCTGCACCAGGCGGATCTGGGGGGACATCTGCACGCTGACCATACGGGTCAGCTCCAGGTCGTGGAGCTTCTTCTCAAAGCTGTCGCACATGGAGGCAAAATCGTTGGCAGCCTGAGCGTCCTCAGCCAGGCCGGAGGCCTTTGCCTTATTCTGCATCTCCACCAGAGTGGTCTCCCGCTCTTGTTTAAGTTTCTTCTTTCCCGCGATAATATACATGGAAAGCTCTTTGTGGTAGGAGAGATTCATCTCGTAGAGCTTGTCCAGCATGACAATATCCTTCATCAACTGGACCTGATGGGCCTCCAAAGCCCCCACAATCTTATTGACATTCTGCTCGGCGGTATCGTACCGGGCCTTCATAGCCGTCAGCTTGTTGCCAGCATTCTTGAAAAAGCCGAAAAAGCCCTTCTTCTCCTCTTCTTCAATGTCGAAGCCCTTGAGCTCCACCACCAGATTGGAGATCTGATCCCCCACCTCGCCCAGGTCCTTGGTGCGGACGTTGTTCAGGGTGGTATCCGAGAACGAGGCGATCTTCTTCTGGGCCGCGGATCCGTACTGCAGCACCAAGGTGGAGTTGGTCAGGTCGATCTTCTGGGCAAAATCATCCACCACCTTGCGCTCCTCCGGAGAGAGCACACTTTCGTCCAGGGTGGAGATGTCGTCCTCCTCCACCTGCTTGGGAGCGGGTTCCTCAGGAGTCAAGGTCAACGACGGGGCTTCCACACCCTCCAGGGTCAGGGTGGGCGTCTGGGGGACCGGCTGGTCCAGGGTCAATTTGATGTCGTCTGGCATGATGGGTTTCCTCCTTTATCTGATACTGTGGGTTGTCTCAATCACCTAAGGCAAGGGTTCTCACTTGCCCTCTTCCTTTTCTTCCTCCACAAAACCCTCCTGCTTCAGAAGCGTCTCAAACACCGTGATATCTGCGGAAATATCCATGGCTTCCTCGGCATAAAGGGAATCCAGCTGCTTTTCAAAGGCATCTGCCACGGTGTGCATCATCCCAGCAATATTGAACAGGGTGGAGGAGATATTCTCCCCCTTGACACTCTGGGCGGAAAGCCGTTGGTAACTGCCCAGCAGCTTCAGCGTGGTGGGCAGGTAATAGTTCATGAATTTGCGAATCTGGGGCGCCTTCTCCGGATGGTCGGCAATATAGCGGAAGATGTCGCCGCTGGCCCGTTCCATACGGGTGATATCCTCTGAGAGCGCCTCGTCGGGGATGGCGTCGTCCGCCGCCCGGAGCTTCTTCAAATACTCCCGGCCCTCGTCGATGATCTTGTCCACCTCCGGGTTGCCGGTGTGGGATTTCTCCTCTTTCTCCGGCTCCTTTTTGGGCTCTTCCTTGGGCTTCTCCGGCTCCACGGGCACAAACATCTTCTTGCCCTTAAACAGCGCTCCCGACACCAGGAACACCAGCACCAAAACCACCGCGAAAATCACAAAGTGATATGCTTCATACATAGGAGCCGACAGGGCGTAAATCAGCGCCACCACCGCCGTGATATAATACTTTGCCGGACTGCCCTTGCGGACCATCTTCATCGGCACCTGAGGTGCTGCACCCTGGGAAGCTTTCACCGCCTGCCGGGCGGCCTCAGCCTGCTGCCGCGCTGCTTGTCTGGCTGCCGCTGCCCGATTGGCTGCGGCCTGGCGCTGGGCCTTCCCCGCCTGGAAAGGGGGCGCCTGAGGCGGACGGGTCTGCTGAGGCTGGGGCTGGGGAGGCTTGACCTGCTGCCCTTGGGGATAGCTGTAGTGATAGTAGCCGTTGCCAGGCGGGGGCGTGAGGCAGCCGGTCCAGCTGTTTGGCCACCTGCCGCTTGACTCCCGTTCCCCTGGGAGCTCCTGGTCTGTTGGCCAGTGGGTTGCTGAACAGTGGGACCTGTGCTGCCCGACTGCTGAGGGCCACCAGGTTGCTGCCCACCGGGTTGAGGGCCGCCGAAAGGACGGTAGGGACCGTTGGGGCGGGAACTACTCCCAGGGGAGTTGATGGCCTGGTCCAAACCCTGGGCGGCCTTCCCCAGACCGTCAGCCAGTTTTCCCGCCAGGGGCAGCCCCACATCTTTCAGCGTTTTATACACTTGGGAGGAACGCACTTCCTCCCACAGGGGGTCGTTTCCTTTCTGATTCATGGACTCTCCTCCAATGCCCGAAAAAAGGCATGATACTATCTTTCATTTTACTTTGGATGGCCTATTGGTGTCAACCGGATTCTCGGGAAAGCCGTCGGCCTCTCCGGGATTTCCAGGCTCTTACACCAGGTGAGGATTCTCCACCGCAGCAAACAGCGCCTTTACCCGCTCTCCCGAGGCAATTCCCTGCTGAAAGGCGGTGGCAGCTCCTGCGGCGGTGCCCCAACGGAGTCCGCCCTCCAGGGTGCCGTGAAGCTCCATTCCATACAGGAACCCCGCCACCATGGAATCCCCTGCGCCCACCGTGGACACCATCTCCCCTCGGACGGCATGACAATACAGGCGTCTGCCCCCTTCTTCCAGAAGCAGTGCGCCTTTGCCTCCCAGAGACACCAGCACGTTCCGGGCTCCCATACGCTGCAGCCGGCCAGCACAATCGGCGGCTTCCAGCAGGCTGGGAGTACTCTCGATGCCGAAGAGCTCTGCCAGCTCCTCCCCATTGGGCTTGATCAAAAACGGCCGGTAGGGCAGGGACGCCAACAGCGAATTCCCGGACATGTCCACCACCAAGCGGGCCCCTGCCCGGCGGGCCTTTTCCAAAAGCTTGGGGAAGGCTGTCTCGGGCAAACCCTGAGGCAAACTGCCGGAAAGCACCAGCAGATCCTCACCGGACAGGCTGTCCAGCTTGCTCAGCAGCTGATCCACCGCCTGGTCGGAAATCTCCGGCCCGCCGCCGTTGAAGGCGGTCTCGGTGCCATCGGCCTCGGTGAGCTTCACGTTCAAGCGGGATTCCCCCTGCTCCAGCAGGACAAAATCCGCTGCGCAGCCGGCGCTCTCCAGCTGACGGAGAATCTCCCGGCCTGTAAAGCCTGCGGCAATGCCCACGGCTCTGTTTTCCACCCCTAAGGACGTCAACAACAGCGACACGTTGACTCCTTTGCCGCCGGGAGTGAACACTCCCTGTCCAAACCGTTGAATGTCGCCTCTGCGCAGCTGGGCCAGAGAAATGCCGTAGTCCAGCGCCGGATTCCATGTCACTGTGATTATCATAATACGTTCCCGCCCTTACGAGTTTCTTAAAGTATTCTATCATTTTGAATAAAGTTTTGCAATCGGCGTGGCAAATCTGCTGGAAATGGAATAAAATGCCCCGGGCTGTGCCAACCTATGGGTACAATCCACAGGAAAGGAATCGAGGATTTATGAAGAAAACCATCATTGCGTTGATATTGGCTGCGGTATTGTCGATGGCTTTGGCAGGCTGCATGGAAGAGGCTGGAAAGGACGTCTCCCAGACGGTCTCCCGGGTGGAGAGCGGTATGGAAGAGGCCGGCAGCCGGATAGAGAGCGGCATGGAGGAAGCCGGCAGCCGCATGGAGAGCGGCATGGAAGAAGCTGGCAGCCGCATGGAAAGTGACGCGGAAGACACGGGAAGCCGGGTGAACTCCGCTGTGGATTCCATGCTGGAGGGCAGTTCCTCTGACAAGGACGCCACTCCCTCGCCGGAGCCCAAGCCGGAACCCCGGTAACCTGCTGAAACTCCTCAACAGTTGGAGCCCAAAGGCAAAATCGTCTCCGCGGGTAAAGGGACTGCTGCCAAAAGCAGCGGTCCCTTTTTGCGCTTTTTCGCCAAGGATTTCCAGGGGCATTGCACTGGACGCGGCTTTCTGCTATACTGAGATTTAACACTGCATTTTAGGAGGCCGCTATGATTCGCTGCTGCATTTTTGACGCCGATGGCACTTTGTTGGACTCCATGCCCATGTGGAGGGACATCACCTACGCCTATGCTGAAAGCAAGGGCATCACCGCCCCGGAGGGACTGCACAATACCCTCAACCGTCTGAGCTTAGAGCAGTGCGCCCAATACTACCAACAGCTGGGCATTCCAGACAGCGTCTCTCAAATCGTGGCGGAGCTGGGGGAATTTGCTCTGGAGGGTTACCGCACGAAAGTGCCGGAAAAACCGGGAGCCGGGGAATTCCTGAAGCTGCTGTGGGAGAACCGGATCCCCATTGCCGTGGCCACCGCCTCCAACGAGGAGGGCGTCAGGCTGGCCCTGGAGCGTCTGGGCATGCTGTCCCGGGTGAGCTTTCTCACCACCTGCACCCAAGTGGGCAAAAGCAAGGAGCATCCTGACATTTTCCTGCGCTGTGCAGAGGAGTTTGGTGCCTCCCCCAAAGAGAGTGTGGTCTTTGAGGACTCCGCCTATTCCATCCACACGGCTCGAAGCGCGGGATTCCCCGTAGTGGCCGTGGAAGACGCCATCTCCCTGCAGGGCAAGGGGGAATCCGAAACCCCACAGGGTCTGGCCCAACTGGCCAATCTGGTCATCCCGGACTATCATCAGCTGATCGCCCAGCTGACTCCTGCGGAGGATCTGGGGCTGGGAAATCTGCTGGGATAACCGGCTGGACCGCTCCTTCCGCCAGCGGTCTTGTTATACTATAATATATGGGCGGAAATTTCGGGGTATTTTGAGAAGTTGCCGGCGCACTGGGCGCCGGTGAAAAATGAGAGGGGAAGAGCTATGAGTTTTCGCAAAAAGTTTATCGGCACCCGAGCTTTTTACGCCTCGGTGCTGGCCCTGTTGGTGCCCATGATCGTTCAGCAGGGCATCACTCAGTTTGTCAACCTGCTGGACAACGTCATGGTGGGCCGGCTGGGAACCACTCCCATGTCCGGAGTGGCCATCGTCAACCAGATTGTATTCATCTTCAACCTGACCATCTTCGGCGGGCTGTCCGGCGCATCCATCTTCGGCGCCCAGTTCTTCGGCAAAAAGGACCAGGAAGGCATCCGCTACACACTGCGATTCCGGCTGGTGTTTGTGGTGGTGGTCACCGCACTGGGCATCCTGGTGTTCCTGCTCTTTGGAGAGCCGCTATTCCGGTTGTACCTCACGGAAGAGGCCTCCAGCCCGGAGGACATCGCCGCCACCTTGGGCTATGCCAAAAGCTACATAAACATCATCCTGTGGGGGCTGCTGCCCTTTGCCCTGGTGCAGTGCGTCTCCAGCACTCTCCGGGATGTGGGTGAGACCTTCTCCCCCATGGTTGCCAGCATCATTGCCATCTGCGTCAACCTGGTGGGCAACTACCTGTTGATCTTCGGCAGCTTCGGCTTCCCCAAAATGGGAGTGGCCGGCGCGGCTCTGGCCACGGTCATCGCCCGGTATGTGGAAATGATCTACCTGCTGGGACGCACCTACCGCCACCGCAAGCAGTTCCCCTTTGTGCAGGGGCTGTTCCGGGGCTTCCGGGTTCCCATGTCCCTTGTCAAGCAGATTGCCATTACGGGTACGCCCCTGCTGCTCAACGAGACCCTCTGGTCCATCGGCACCGCAGCGGTCAACATGTGCTATGCCACCCGTGGTCTGGAGGCAGTGGCTGCCACCAACATTAACTCCACGGTGTGGAACCTGTTCGCCATTGTGATGATGGCCATGGGCAACGCCATCGGCATCCTGTCCGGCCAGATGCTGGGCGCCAACGACATTCCCGGCGCCAAGGATACGGTGCGCAAACTGCTGTTCTTCAGCATCAGCGTCAACCTGGTGATCGGCCTGCTCATTGTGGCGTGCTCGCCCTTCATTCCCGCCATTTACAACACGGAGCCCACGGTGCGGGACACCGCTACACGACTTCTGATGGTCTCGGGCTCCTTCCTGCCTTTGACCGCCTATGTCCACGGCACGTATTTCACCATCCGCTCCGGCGGCAAAACCTTCGTCACCTTCCTATTTGACTGCGTATTTACCTGGGTGGTCTGCCTGCCCATCGCCTACTGCCTCAGCACGTTCACGGGACTTTCTGTGGTGTGGGTGTTCTTCTTTGTATCCAGCGCGGATATCATTAAGGCCATCATCGGTTCCATCATGTTGGTCTCTGGTATCTGGGCCAAAAACGTGGTAGGCACAGAATAAAGAAGGGGTTGAGGTGTGGATTCTGGACAACAGCCTTATGTGGTCCGGCCTCTTGCAGAAACTAAAAAAGGACATCCGAGCGAAAAACTCGGGTGTCCTTTTTTCATGGCTTCTGAAAAATCACTCCCAAAGCTGCGGCGCTTTACGCCAGCAACCAGCGCCCTAAAAGCGTTTTTGTAATCTGCTTAAAATTTCGGCAGCTGCTGGAAACTCGCCTCCAACTCCTCATCGGTGGGAATGTAGTCGCTCATGACGCCGTCATTGAACTTCTGATAGGCGGTCATATCAAAATAGCCTGTGCCAGTCAGGCCAAAGATGATGGTCTTCTCCTCGCCAGTCTCCTTGCACTTGAGTGCCTCATCAATAGCCGCGCGGATGGCATGGCTGCTTTCGGGAGCGGGCAGAGTGCCCTCCACCCGAGCAAACAGCTCGGCAGCCTCGAAGACAGACGTCTGCTCCACAGCACGGGCCTCCATCAGGCCGTCGGCGTACAGCTGGCTGAGCACGCTGCTCATGCCGTGATACCGCAGGCCTCCGGCGTGACTGGCGGAGGGGATGAAGTTGGAGCCCAAGGTGTACATCTTCTGCAGGGGGCAGACCATGCCCGTGTCGCAGTAGTCGTAGGCGTACTTGCCCCGGGTAAAGGAGGGACAGGAAGCGGGTTCCACAGCAATGAACTTATAATCGGCCTCGCCGCGGAGCTTCTCGCCCATGAAGGGGGAGATCAAACCGCCCAGGTTGGAGCCGCCGCCAGCGCAGCCAATGATGATATCGGGCTTGATGCCGTATTTATCGCAGGCTGCCTTGGTCTCCAAGCCGATAACCGACTGGTGCAGCAGCACTTGATTCAAAACAGAGCCCAGCACATAGCGGTAACCTTCCAAGCCCGTGGCAACCTCCACAGCCTCGCTGATGGCGCATCCCAGGGACCCGCTGGTGCCAGGATGGGCCTCCAGGATCTTTCTGCCCACTTCCGTAGTCTCAGAGGGGGACGGTGTGACGGAAGCGCCGTACACCCGCATGACCTCCCGGCGGAAGGGTTTCTGCTCATAGGACACCTTCACCATATAGACCTTGCAGTCCAGGCCAAAGAAGGAGCAAGCCATGGACAATGCAGTGCCCCACTGGCCAGCGCCGGTCTCGGTGGTGACGCCCTTGAGGCCCTGCTGCTTGGCGTAGTAGGCCTGGGCGATGGCGGAATTCAGCTTGTGAGAGCCGGAGGTGTTGTTGCCCTCAAATTTGTAGTAGATCTTGGCGGGAGTGCCCAGAGCCTTCTCCAGGAACTCCGCGTGGATCAGGGGGGAGGGCCGGTACATCTTGTAGAAATCCAGGATCTCCTTGGGGATCTCAAAATAGGGAGTGGTGTCGTCCAGCTCCTGACGGACCAGCTCGTCACAGAAGACCGGCCGCAGGTCGTCAAAGGTCATGGGCTGATGGGTAGCCGGATTCAGCAGGGGCGCGGGTTTGTTCTTCATATCCGCCCGCAGATTGTACCATGCCTTGGGCAGCTCGCTTTCGTCCAGATAGATTTTGTAGGGGATCTGTGCCATGTGTACCATCCTTTCAAAAATTGAGTGTTTGCTTGCCACGCGACCACCGGGGTACAGGAAACAAAAAAACGCACCTGTCCCAGATCAACTAGGACAGGTGCGTGTAATCTCGCATCTGCGGTGCCACCTAAGCTTCGCCCCATCAGGGACGCCCTCGTCGCGTACATCGTGATACGCCAGCCGCTATAACGGGCAGCCCCCGTCCTTCCTAACCCGCGTTTTCTCCAACGCCTGAGCTCGGTCAGCCCTCCCGGGTCCATTCCTGTCTCTCCGCCTCGCCGCGCTTGCACCTGCCGCGGCTCGCTGTGGAAGCAGTTGTGAAACAGTACTCCTCCCGGTCACCGGTTTCGATGATTGAACTTGCCCACACTATAGCACCCCGCTCCCCCCTTGTCAAGAGTTTTTTTCCATCCGGCCTCAGCAACACTTACAAAAAATGGCCTGTTCAAAAAAATTTTTTGATTTTGGGGAAGTATTACAAAAAACGGCAGGATCTCTCTCTTGCCCCCACCCAATTTCCGTGCAAACAGCACTGTTTTCAGCAAGAAACACCGGCACACTTAAAAAAACATGTGCATATATCCCTGTATATTCATCCTGAGACCACTGGCCAAACCCCAGTACACCCGCGCAACGCCACAACAATCAATGCCAATTGTTGCGATTTTCACGCGGTAAATTTGTAAATTGGACCCGGGTTTTTCCTGCCTGTACGAAAACAGGTACAGACATTTTTCAGAAAGGTGTACCGTCATATTGCCGAATTGGTTTTCTCCAAAATAAAATTTGTCCGAATTGAATTTTTATTCATGTTCTGGATATGACTTCCACGGACAGCTTTTTAAGAGACTTTGAACGCTTTGTGAAATATGGACCGCAATTGGCGTCACTGATAAAAAAATTCTTTTTTCAAGGGGAGAAAAACTAGAATCGTTTCTTGTTTTCTCACAAAAGCCTTGATACATCTCGTTTCACGATATTCACCAGCTTGTTTCACATTCTTGCTTTTTATAATACTGTCCTGTGGTCAAGGAGGTTTTTCACCTAAAAAATGGTAAAAAACAGGGGGCAAACCGGCAAAAAACGGCGCAATTTTAGAACTGCCTCTCATAGGCAAAAACAGAACACTGTCCCCTTTGAGAGGACAGTTCTCCGGTTGTCCCTTAAAATTATACGGCGGCCAGGAAGATGAAAATGGCGAAAAAAGGAGTTAAAATTTTTTAACTTGTCACTATCTACAAAAAAAGATCCACGCTAACTTTTTTTAATTTTATATTTGACAAATCTACTTCGGCGTGTTATCATCAAATCATCACAGATTGTTCACACTTTCTTAATTACCCCGTGAATACTCTATGCAAATTCACCATATCAAAGGAAGAATGAAGCACCTGGCTGCTGCAGACCCTCGGGAGGAGCTTCCAGGATCCATGACAATCTGTTGTGCAGTTTTCACACCTGTTTAGATCTGCAAAAAACATTTTACAAGGAGGCATCACTGAATGGCTGCAAATGCTAAGGCCGGTGCGTCAGCGAACGCGTTGACTGCCCGCCAGATTAAGCGGAAAGAGAATATCAAGCTGATGAAGCGCAACTATCAGCTGTATCTGTTCCTCATTCCCGCTTGCGTGTTCATCGCTTTGTTCATGTACCTACCGCTCTACGGGCTTCAGATCGCTTTCAAAAACTATCGCGGCAGCGATGGTATTTGGGGCAGCGAATGGGTTGGTCTCTATTGGTTCCAACAGTTCTTTAGAAGCCCCCGCAGTGGAACCATCATTGCAAACACCTTAATCATCTCCATCTACAGCCTGGTGGTCAGCTTCCCCTTCCCCATCATCCTTGCTCTGATCATCAACTATGTGAAAAACCTCCGGTTTAAGAAGTTCGCTCAGACGGTCACTTACATGCCCTACTTCATCTCCACCGTTGTTCTGGTGGCCATGATGGACCTGTTCTTCTCCCCCTCCAGCGGCTTCATCAACACCATCATCACCTCCTTGGGCGGCGAAGCTCAGTACTTTATGGGCGAGTCCAAATTCTTCCGGCACCTATATGTTTGGTCGGGCGTATGGCAGAGTATGGGCTATAGCTCGATTATCTACATAGCGGCGCTATCAGGTGTAAGTCCCGAGCTGCACGAGTCCGCCACCATCGATGGCGCCAACATCCTGCAGCGTATCCTGCACATTGACATTCCCACCATCATGCCCACCATGGTCATTCTGCTGATTATGGCTCTGGGCAACATCATGAACGTCGGTTACGAAAAGGTCTTCCTGATGCAGAAGGATATGACCCTGGACGTTTCTGAAATCATCTCCACCTACGTTTATAAGATAGGTATTGCGGGCACACAGCAAAGTTTTGCTTCGGCTATTGGCCTATTTAACAATGTGATTAACTTCATCATATTGGTAATCGCCAACACAACGGCTAACAAGCTGTTCGGCTCCGGCCTGTGGTAAGGGAGGGAGTTACATCATGGCAAAAAATCCAAACAAAATTAAAGAACCGGTATTCGACCGAGTTTTCTACGCGGTCTGTTTTGTGATCCTGCTGTTCTTGCTGGTCATTATCATCTACCCGCTGTGGTTTGTGCTGATGGCTTCCTTCTCAGACGCTCAATATGTTAACAACGGCACCATCCTGCTGTATCCCAGAGGCTTCACCCTGTTGGGCTATCAGCGTACCATTGCAAACTCTGACATTTGGACAGGTTACGCCAACACCCTGCTCTACACAGTGGGCGGCACCTTGGTCGGCACCTTCTGTACCGTTGTGGCAGGCTATTCACTGTCCCGTCCCGACCTGCCCGGCCGGTCCATCATCATGAAGCTGTTTGTCTTCACCATGTACTTCCAGGGCGGCATGATCCCCTTCTACATCATCATCCAGAACATGGGTCTGCTGGACACCCGCTTCCTGATGATCATTGTCAGCTGCATCACTGTGTACAACATCATTCTGGTGCGCTCCTACTTCGTCAACTCTCTGCCCATGGAGCTGTTTGAGGCCGCTTCCATTGACGGCTGCTCCAATGCGCGGTACATTTTCCAGATCGCCATTCCCCTTTCCAAGGCCATCATCGCGGTTATCGCGCTGTATGTGGCGGTCAGCTACTGGAACTCTTACTTCTATCCCATGATCTTCCTCTCCACCGAGAGCAAGTTCCCGCTGCAGCTGTTCCTGCGTCAGTTGCTGCTCATCGCCAACATGAACACCGCTTCTACCGGCACGGATCCCACGGCCGCTGCTCAGCTGGCAACCATGGCTAGCGTGCTGAAGTACTCTGTCATCGTGGTCTCCACAGTGCCCATCATCTGTGTGTACCCCTTCATTCAGAAGTACTTTGTGCAGGGCGTTATGATTGGCTCCATTAAGGGATAAGCCCAAAGGGCTGTCTTCATAAAAGCGCCTCCATTAAAAAAGGCGAAAACCCCAATCCATCATTCAAAGGAGGATAACAATGAAAAGATTTTTAGCTATCCTGCTGTGCCTGTCCATGTTGGTCGGCGTTATGGCGGGCTGCAACGGTGGCGGCACAAGCTCCACCTCTGGCACCACCGACACGTCCAGCACGGCTGACACTGGCGACAGCGAAGCTAGCGGCACCGAGGCTAGCGCCAGCGAAACTAGCGAAGACGGTGTGACCAACAAGGGCACCACTCTTCCCATCGTCAACGAGCCCGTCACCCTCAACGTGGTGAAAGAGCGTCACATGCTGGACACCACCGAGAGCTATAACGAAAAGGCTGCTTGGGCCAACATCACCGAAGAGACTGGCATCACCATCGAGTGGACTGAGCTGGCTGCCGGCACTGCCGCAGAGCGTATTCCCTTGATGCTTTCCAGCGGCGATCTGCCCGACGTGTTCTGGGCAGCTCTCAGCGATGCTCAGGTTCTGCAGAACGAGAGCAACCTGTTCGCTATGGAAGATTACATGGAAGACTTTGCTCCCAACAGCCTCGCTACCTATGAACAGCTGGGCGTTGACTGGAAAGAGATCGCTACCACTCCCAGCGGCCATATCTTCGGCTTCCTGGGCCGCTACGAGTCCCTGTATGAGAACACCGGCGACGGCATCCAGATCATCAACAAGGCATGGCTGGATAAGGTAGGCATGGATGTTCCCACCACCCTGGATGAGTTCACCGAAGTCCTGCGTGCTTTCAAGGAGCAGGATCCCAACGGCAACGGCCAGGCTGATGAAATCCCCTACTGCTTCTCCGAGGACATGTGGTGCGCTTACGCTACCAACACCATGGGTTGGTGGGGCATTGGCGACGGCGCCGGCTCTGACACCACCTCCAGCAAGTCCACCCGCGACGGCAAGGTGACTGGCAGCGTCAACACCGACGAGTATCGTCAGTATCTGGAGTACACCCACTCCCTGTATGCTGAGGGCCTGATGGATCAGGAAGGCTTCTCTCAGAACACCGAAGTGTTCTCCACCAAGATTAAGAGCAACCAGGTCGGTACCTACTTCTGCTGGACCGCTCTGGAGTACCTGACCAGCGAGCAGGTTGAGGATTGGGTTGTTATGCCTCCCATCCAGGCTATCGAAGGCGTTGATCCCATCGCCAACGGTGAAGTTGACCGCTCCACCATCCAGAAGAACAAGTGGGTCATCACCACCTCTTGCGAGCATCCCGAGGCTGCTATGCGTCTGTGGGACTACCAGGCCCGCGACACCGAGAGCAAGATGACCGTTGCTATGGGCGAGAAGGGCAAACTGTGGGATGAGTACGAAGATGGCTCCGGCTACTACTTCATCGTTCCCGAGGACACCACCCCCGAGTTCACCTTCGAGCATATGAAGTACACCTACGGTGTTGTTAACGATCCTCCGCTGCTGACCAAGGAAGAAACCCCCAAGAACGACGGCGAGATCTCTCCCTCCGCTGCTCTGCGCGATTCCATGGTTGATCAGGTTGATGAGTACTTCCTGCCCAAGGAAGATCAGCTGCCCCAGATCTACGTCTCCACTGAGGCTATTGATCGCCGTACCTTCATCGAGACCGACCTGTTCGCTTACATCAAGGAGTTCCGTGCCCAGGCTATCATGAACGGCTTCACTGACGACGAGTGGAACAACTACGTTTCTCAGCTGGATGCTTACGGCTATCAGGATTGGCTGCAGTGGTACCAGGACATGATGGACGGCACCTTGGAGTAATTTCCTAAAATAGTGCTTGAGAATATGATCCGTTTCATGTAGAATAGAAACGCCGCCAGTGCGATAGCCAAAAGGCCGCCTGGCGGCGTTTCTCTCTGTAAAAAACTTCTTCTCATACAAGAAAGGAAGCGAGTCAAAATGAAAATGCCCTTTGGCCGCATGCTGTACGGCGGCGACTACAACCCCAACCAGTGGCCCCGGGAGATCTGGGACGAGGACATGAAGCTGTTCAAGGACGCCAGCATCAACTCTGCCACCATCAACGTATTCTCTTGGGCCAAGATTCAGCCCGCTGAGGAGACCTTCGACTTCTCCGAGCTGGACGACATTGTGGATATGCTCTCCAAAGAGGGCTATGACATTGTCCTGGCCACCGCCACCGGCGCCATGCCCGCCTGGCTGGTGAAGAAGTATCCCGAAGTGGCTCGTGTGGACTTTGAGGGCCGGCGTCACAAGTTTGGCGGCCGCCACAACCACTGCCCCAACAGCCTGGTCTTCCAGAAGTACGCCACCGCCCTGGTGGAGGAGCTGGCCAAGCGGTATGGCTCCAATCCCCATGTGACCTGCTGGCACATCAGCAACGAGTATGGCGGCGAGTGCTACTGCGAGAGCTGCCAGAAGGAGTTCCGTGTGTGGCTGAAGCGGAAGTACGGTACCCTGGAAGCCGTCAACGCCGCTTGGAACACCGAGTTCTGGGGCCACACCTTCTATGACTGGGACGAGATCGTCGCTCCCAACGAGCTGGGCGACGCTATCGGCCACGAGAAAACCGCTTTCGCCGGTATCTCCATCGACTATCGTCGGTTCATGTCCGACAGCCTGTTGGAGAACTTCAAGATGGAGCGGGACGCCATCCGCAAGTACGACAAGGAGACCGCCATCACCACCAACCTGATGGGCACCTATAAGGGCCTGGATTACTTCAAGTGGGCCAAGGAGATGGACGTGGTGTCCTGGGACAGCTATCCCGCCTACAACACTCCCTGGAGCATGGTGGCCATGCGCAACGACTTGATGCGTGGCTTGAAGGATCAGTCCTTCATGCTCATGGAGCAGACCCCCAGCCAGCAGAACTGGCAGCCCTACAACTCCCTGAAGCGCCCCGGCCAGATGCGTGCTCAGAGCTACCAGACCGTGGCTCATGGCGGCGACACCATTCAGTTCTTCCAGCTGCGCCGGTCCAAGGGCGCCTGCGAGAAATTCCACGGCGCTGTGATTGCCCACTCCGGCAGCGGCGACACCCGCGTGTTCAAGGAGTGCGCACAGTTGGGCGCTGAGCTGAAAGCTCTGGGCGATCAGCTGATCACTGCCGACAATCCCGCTAAGGTGGGCATCATCTTCGATTGGGACAACTACTGGGCTCTGGAGTACACCAGCGGCCCCACAGTGGACCTGAAGTACGTGGATCAGATCCATCAGTACTACCGCTACTTCTACGACAAGAACATCCCCGTGGACATGATCCCCGTGGACGCTGACTTCTCCAAGTACCAGGTAGTGGTTGCTCCCGTGCTGTACATGGTCAAGGAGGGCATGGCCGAGGCTCTGGAGAAATTCGTGGCTGACGGCGGCACTCTGGTCACCGGCTACATGAGCGGCATTGTGGATCAGTCCGACAACGTGCACCTGGGCGGCTATCCCGGGCCCCTGCGCAAGATGTGCGGCATCTGGGCCGAGGAGATCGACGCGCTGGCTCCCGAGCAGACCAACGTACTGAAGTTCACCGACGGCACCGAAGCCAAGTGCAACCTGCTGTGCGACATCATCCGCCTGGAGGGCGCTGAGGTTGTGGCCAACTACGGTGAGGACTTCTACGCCGATTCCCCCGCAGTCACCAAGAACACCTTTGGCAAGGGCATTGTCTACTATGTGGGTACCCAGCCCGATGCTTGCGCCCTGGATAAGATCCTGGATATGGTCGCTGCCGGCGCCGGCGTGGAGCGCCTGATCGACGAGGACACCCCCTTGGAGATCACCAAGCGTGTCAAGGACGGCAACGAGTTCTGGTTCATCCTGAACCTGACCGGCAAGCCCCAGCAGGCTCCCAAGGCCTTTGCAGGCGAGACGGACATCCTCACCGGCGACAAGATCGGCGAGGCCGACCTGAAGCCCTTTGACGCACTGATCGTCAAGCGGACCAAATAAGAAACCATAAGGAAGGGACGGTTCCAAGGAACCGTCCCTTTTGTTCGCGTTGAATTTAAGCCCGGGGTGTGGTATACTTACTCCATTCATTTCAAACAAGAAAGGGTGATCCCATGGATTCCAAACAGCCGGCCCTACGGGATGTCTCCGTGGACCTGGTCAAAGCTTTTGCCATCATCGGGGTCATGGTCATCCACGCCGCCGCTGGTCCGGCCAGCTCCACTGCCGTGGGATCCGCGGGGTGGTATGCCACGCTTTTCTGGGGTTCGGTGAGCCGGGCCAGTGTCCCCCTGTTTTTGATGTGTACCGGAGCGCTGTTCCTTCGGCCGGAGAAGGTGATCTCCGGCAAAAAACTTTGGCTCCACTACATCCTCCACATCGCTGTGGCACTGTTTTTCTGGGCTTCCCTGTACAAGCTCTACCACCTGGTGATGGCACACATCCTATCTCCAGCAACGCTGGTCAGCTCCATCAAGGAGCTGGTGGCTTTCCAGCATGAGGACCACCTCTATTACCTGCATCTTGTGCTGCTGATCTACGCCCTGATGCCTCTCTTGAAGCTGCTGACCCAGTACGGCTCCAAAAGGCTGCTGGAATACCTGCTGGCAGTGTGGTTTGTGCTGGCTGTGGCGCTGCCCACCGTGAAGGGATTCTGGCCTTTTACCCTGCTCAGCGGCGTCCCCTATCAGTGGATGATGAACATGGCTTACGGCTCCATGGGATATGTCCTGTTGGGCTACTACCTGCGGACCTATTCCCTTCCCCGTTGGGCCGGCTGGGTGTTGACAATCACCGGTTTTGGGATGGTCTTTGGTCTGACCATTGTCTTCTCCCTCCACGCCGGGGCGCTGGATTCCCGCTTTTGGGAGGGCATGAGCGTGGGCGTCTGCCTGATGGGAACGGGCATTTTCTCCCTGTTCTCCTCCGTAAAAGCCACAGGCCCCAAACTGACTGCCGTCGCCCGATTCCTGTCCCAGGGCTCCTTTTGCGTGTACTTGTGCCACATTCTCTTCCGCAATTTCTTGCAGAGCCGTGGCTTGACCGGCAGCTGGCCCAACCCCTTTGTGGGAGTGCCCCTGCTGGCGGCAGCTACCTTGGCCTGCTCCCTGGTGGCATACCTGGTCCTCTCCAGGATCCCGGTGGTGCGCCGCTGGCTCATTTGACCTTTGATACCCGCCAAAAAGGGGATGCTGCAAGTTGCAGCATCCCCTTTTTCTCTGGGAATTTTAGCTTTTCATTCCATATTATTTCACTGCGACGGTGATCTGCTGGGTCTCCAGACCGGGTGCGGAAACCGTCAGCTCCAGATTGCCGGGAGCCGTACCCGCCCGCAGAGCGATCATCGCCCGGCCGGTCCAAGTGACCCGGCAACCAGTGCCGTAGCTCTCCTCGGTGCAGGGGTTGTTAGAGCCGAATCCCGCCAGGGTGCCCGGGCCCCGCAGGAATGCGGAAATCTCCCGGTCATCGCAGTACACCCGGTTGCCCTCAGCATCCAACAAGGTGACGGTGACATAGCACAAGTCCAGACTGTCCCCCTGGATGCTCTCCCGGTCGGCCTCCAACTGGATGGACGCTGTAGTCCCGGTGGTGCGCAGGCAGCTCTCTCCCTGGGCTTTGCCGTCCCGGTAGGCGATGGCTTTCAGCTCTCCGGGCTGATAGGGCAGCGTTAGAGAGGCGATCATCTCCTGGGGCTTCACCTTCCCTTGAGAGACGCCGTTGAGCAGGAATTCCACCTCATCGCAGTCGGAGTAAGCCTCCACCTGAATGGGCTTGCCCTCATACCCGGGATGGGTCCAGGTGGGCTGCACGTCGTGCCAATGCCAACCCGTGCCGTAGAGGGTCTCCCCGGTGTGGGCGGGATTTGCCGCAAACAGATAGATCCCGTCGTCCATACCCCAAATCACTTTCCGGTAATAGGAGCGGGGCATCCGTTCGCCGTCCAGGGCAAGATCTCCCTGGAAGCAGCTGAGCCAGGGGTATCCCGCCATCAGGCTCAGGCCCATCTCGCTGGGGTCGTAGAAGAACCGGCCAGCGCCTGCCTCGCCCAGATTGTCGTGAGCGGTCCACATAAAGTCGCCGATCACCCAATCACACTTCATCACGGCCTGGCAGTTTGCCCAAGCATCAATACCCGTGGTTTCCGTGCCCTGGAGGGGCATATCAGGGAACAGCTTGTGGAACTGCTCGTAGTGCATGTAGCTGTAGTTCAACGAGACGATATCCAGATGGGAGATCATAGCCCGGAAGCGCTCCTCATGCTGGGCATCGGAGCAATAGGGGCTCTGGGGGAAGGGCTGGCCGTTCTTGTCGCCCTTGAGGCACTCAGGCATGAACATACCCCCGCAGGTGACCAGGCGGGTGGAGTCCAGACTGCGGATGAAATCCGCCTGGACCTTGATCCAATACTCGGCGTCGGCAGAGCCGTTGGCCTCGGGGATCTCATTGCCAAAGGACCAGCAGTACACGCTGGGATGGTTCCGGTCCCGGCGCATGGTGGATTCAATATCCCGCTGCCACCAATCCTCAAACCACACATGGTAGTCGTTGCGGTTTTTGCCGGTGCGCCAGCAGTCAAAGAACTCGTCAATGACGTAGATGCCCAGCTTATCACAGGCATCCAGCAGCGCCTGGGAGGGCGGATTGTGGGAGGTGCGGATGGAGTTGAAACCGGCGGCCTTCAAATTGGCCATCTTCCGCTCCTCGGCCCGGGGTAGAGCCATGGCGCCCAGCATGCCGTTGTCGTGGTGGACACAGCCGCCAAAGAGCTTCACGGTCCTGCCGTTGACCTTCAGGCCCTCTTTGGCGCTGACCTCAATTTTGCGGATACCCAGATTCTCCACGGTGGTATCAGGCTCCTGACCGGGCACCGTAACCGTCACCTGCGCCTGGTAGAGATTGGGCTCCAAATCGTCCCACAGAGCGGGGAAATCCACCGTCAGGTTCAGGGAACAAGAGGTCTTGCCGGGCTGCAGGGTCACCGTCTGAGACGCCTGGGCCTTTACCTGGCCCTGGAAGGTGAGGGTCACCTCAAAGGCGGCCTGCTGCTCCTCGCCGCTGGTGTTGGTAACCTCCGCCTGAATCAGCACCTCTGCCCGGTCCTTTTCCGCCACCGGCGTGGTGAGGAACAGCTCCCGGGGATCCACATAACAGCAACCGCCCACCAACAGGGAGACTTCCCGATACAGGCCCGCCCCGGAGTACCACCGGCTGGAGGGTTGGTTGCCGTGGGTGGTGATGGTCACCTGGTTGGGAACGTCAAACCGCAGGCAAGGGGTCAGATCCACTACAAAGGGGGTGTAGCCGTAGGGATGCAGCGCCAGATTCTCCCCGTTGCAATTGACCTGGGCATTCATATAGGCGCCGTCTATGTTCAGCAGAACGGTTTTTCCCTGCCAGTCGGCGGGAGCGTCAAACTCCTTTTGATAGGTGGCAAAGCCGTCCTGAAAGTAACCTACCCGGGCTCCTCCAACGGCGTCCTTGGTTCGGGGCAGGTTTAATACAAAATCATCGGGCAGGTCCACTTTTTCCCACTGGACATTCTTCACCCAGTGGATGTGTTCCTCGTTGCATCTGGACCAATCCTTGTAAAAAGATACTTTTTGCATAGCGATCCTTCCTTTCTCAGGTTGTGGATATCAGAATGCGCGCCGGGTATCCAAACCGGGCCTTGACAGATCCCGGCGGGGCCTTTATGCTAGTTGAAAAGAACCCTGCAACCGCAAAAAGGAGGGCGCGCTGTGGAGCCGAAAATAAATCACTTAGAGCCGGGAGAGCGGAATATGTCCTCCCCGTTTTCCATGGCGTACATGGACATCCGGAACGGTCGGGATGTGACCTTCAGCTTTTTGGGCCGCCCCACGGAACGGGAAAAATTCCCCCCGGACGTCAAGGCGGGACTGCATCGCCACACCCACTACGAGCTGGTGTTCGTCCTGGAGGGCGAATACATCCAGCGCATGGAAAACGGCAATTTCCGCTACCGGGCCGGGGACGTGATCTTCTTAAACCGCAGCGTCCGCCACGGAGAGGGCTATGACAGCGACTGTGTGCTGGTGTTTCTGAACCTCTCCCCCGATTTTCTGGAGAGCCTGTTCCAGTCCCCGGCAAGCCAGCTGCTCCCTGGAGCTCCCCAAAACCAACAGGGGCCCATCTGGCAGTTTCTGCGCACCAACAGTGAGAACTCAGATGCCCGATTCTGCCGGGAATACCTGGACTTTTTCTCCCTGGGTGGCAGAGAGCGCACCGCCGCTTTGCTGGATTCCATCGCCCAGGAGCTGACCTTGGCTTCCACGGGCTACGGCTTCCGGGTGCAGGCCCTGCTGCTGGAGTTTTTCGCCGTCTTGGAGGACCCCTCCCTCTACCTGCTGTCCCACATCCGCATAGACGCCAGCTCTCAGGAGTTCCTCTGCGCCAGAATCCTCCGGTATCTGGAGGCTCATCACGGCAGGGCCACCCGTCAGGAACTGGGCAGGTATTTCCACTACAACGGCGACTATCTCAACCGACTGGTGAAGAATTTCTCCGGCAGGACCATCTCCCAGCTGGGGCAGCACATCGCCTTGCAGGAAGCTCAGCGCCTGCTGCGGGAAACGGATCAGGGCATCTCGGAGATCATTCAGGGACTGGGATTTGTCAACCGGACCTATTTCTATCGGATCTTCCAACAGGAAACCGGCATGACCCCCGGCGAGTACCGGGAGAGCATAAAAAGCCATTCCAATTGCAGCGGACGCCCTTGAGCTTATTATACTGCCCCCAACAGGGGAAACAATGTCCAAAACCCAGCCACAGGGAGGGGATTGTATCCAATCCAGAGGTTCTTCTCTGGAGGCCTCCCCAAAAAGAAACGCTCACCCCAGGGAAACACCCCAGCGTGAGCGTTGTATTTTGCTGAGAATCGGCCCACCGGCGGACCAGACCAGCCGCGGGGACAAAAAAAGCGGACCTCACAAAGTGAAGTCCGCTTTTTGGGTGCAGCGTCAAGCTGCCTGGTCGAGGTGACAGGACTCGAACCTGCGGCCTCGTGGTCCCAAACCACGCGCGCTACCAACTGCGCAACACCTCGAGAACGCCCCTTTCAGAAGGGGCCTTTTTATTATATCGGAAAAACTGCGTCCCGTCAATGACTTATTCCGTGTACACCTTAGCTAAACCGCCCTCGCTGGTCTCCCGGTACTTGGAGAACAGATCTCGGCCAGTCTCGTACATGGTCTTGACCACCATGTCAAAGGAGATCTTCCGGGTGTAGGTGAGGAAATTGGCCAAGCTCAGTGCGTTGATGGCCCGCATGGCCGCCACTGCGTTGCGCTCGATGCAGGGGATCTGCACCAGCCCGCCAATGGGGTCGCAGGTCAGGCCCAGATGATGCTCCATAGCCACCTCTGCGGCGTATTCAATCTGGTCCAGGTCCATGTGGTACAGCTCTGCCAGGCCCGCTGCTGCCATGGAGCAGGCACTGCCCACCTCCGCCTGGCAGCCGCATTCCGCGCCGGAGATGGAGGCGTTTGTCTTGATGATATTCCCCACCACGCCTGCCGCAGCCAAGGCATGGAGCACTTCCGTGTCGGAAAAGCCCTGCTGCTCCTGCTTAAACAGCAGCACTGCCGGCAACACGCCCGAGGCTCCGCAGGTGGGGGCCGTCACCACCACGCCGCCGCCGGCGTTTTCCTCGCTGACGGCAAAGGCATAGGCGCAGACCTTCCGGTTTTCCCGGGTCTCCGGGCTCTCGTCAATATGGCGCTGGCGGACCAGGTACTTGGCCTTCCGCTGCACTCCCAGTCCCCCGTGAAGCACGCCCTCTGTATTGAGCCCCGCATAGACCGTGGCCTTCATCTGCTTCCACACGTCCCGCAGATAGTCCCAGATCTCCGGGCCTTCGTTCTCCTCCACGAACTGCCACAGGTATTTGTTCTCTCGCTGGCAGTACTCCTTAATCTGCTGGAAGGTGGACAGCTTGTACACATCCTGGGGCGCCACCGAGGGCTGACCCTCAATCTGAATTTTTCCTCCGCCCACGCTGAACACTCGCCAAGCTCCCAAGGATTCCTGACCGGAAAAAGCAGTCAGCTCCATAGTGTTGGGATGGGGCAGGTCCTCCTCCGAAATGGAGGTGTCAAAGCGGATCTCGGTTGCCAAGGGCGCAAAAGCGTCCAGGATGGCCACGTCGGTCAAATGGCCCTTTCCTGTCTTGGCCAGGGAACCGTACAGCACCGCCTCAAAGCGGTCCGCCTGGGGAAATGCCTTTCGAAACAGTGTTGCCGCATGGGATGGCCCCATGGTGTGAGAGCTGGACGGCCCTCGTCCGATCCGATACAATTCCCGCAGTGATTCCATATACAGTCCCCTCCAGATGCTGAAAATGCACCTATATTGTATGCGAAAAGCTGACAAAAATCAAGTCCTGTCCCTCATTCCAGGACAGTGTAAACCAGGTTCTCCCAGTGCAGACGGGTGCCCACATCCACACCATCGGGCAGCAGCGCCATGGCGATCATCATGGGCTCGCCGGGCTCCTCCAAGTCCGTGCGGCGCAGATAGGCGTAGTCCCCTTCGATGCTCTCCACCACGTATTCATAAGGTCCCATTGTCTTCCCTCCTATTCGGTGGTTTCTTTCCTTCATCCTACCCTATTTTTCCCAAAAACGCAAGGCCGCAAGCCTTGACATCACTTTTTTTCTGAAGGATAATGAAAGGCAGAAAACTCTGCTGAAAGAAAGGTGTCCACTATGGAACTTGTGAAATTTAAGCCCATCCCCGGCTGCGATGGGGAAGTCACCGGCTATCTCCACAGCCCCATCACCGAAATGGAAGTCCACCGGACCCGCTACCCCGTGGTAGTCCTCTGCCCCGGCGGCGCTTACGCCATGTGCTCCCAGCGGGAGGAGGATCCCGTTGCCCTGCGGTTCTTCGCCAGGGGCTATCAGGTGTTCACCCTGATCTACTCCGTAGGGGAAAAAGCCAAGGACTTCACCCCTCTCAAGGAGCTCTCCGAGACCTTCCGGCTCATCCGGGAGAACGCTGACAGCTACCACGCCGATCCGGATAAAATCGCCGTGTGCGGCTTCTCCGCAGGCGGCCACCTGGCAGGCTCCCTGGGCACCATGTGGAATGACCCGGAGCTTTTAAAGGTCTATGACAACCACGGCGGCCAGAACAAGCCCAACGCCATGATCCTCTGCTATCCGGTGATTACCGCCGATGAATTTGCCCATGTGGAATCCATCGAAAACGTCAGCGGCTGCAAGCAGGGCACCCTTGGCTATGGATACTTTTCCCTGGACAAGCACGTCTCCCGGGACACCTGCCCGGCGTTTTTGTGGCACACCATGGAGGACGACTGCGTACCGGTGGAAAACAGCCTGAAGATGCTCTCCGCTCTGCGGACGGCGGGGGTTGCTGCAGAGGCCCACTTCTTCCCCCACGGCGTGGATTCCACCCCCGTCTGCACCCAGGAGACCGGCTCCCGCCACGACTACAACGCCCGCTGGATGGATCTGGCTCTGGACTGGCTGGATGACACCTTGGGCTATCAGCTGTAAGAACCCTCATGGAATACGCTTTGAGAGCCTCCGCACTGCTTACGGGCCTGACCCAGGAGTTTGGCGGCCTGCGCCCCATGGAAGAGGGGGACCTGCCGGAGTATCTGGCTCTGTGCCAGAGCAACCACTTTTTCAATTCCATCAGCCTGGACGAACCACCCAGCCTGGAGAGCTGCCTGGAGGACTTCACCGCCCTGCCCCCGGGACGGAAACCCGAACACAAGCTGTTTCTGGGGCTGTGGCAGGAAGGGCGTCTCCAAGCCGCCCTGGACCTGGTGGAAGGCTATCCGGATGAGGACACCCTATACATCGGCCTGCTGGAGCTGGACGCCTCCTGCCAGGGGCAGGGACTGGGAACCTCCCTGGTCAAAGCCCTGGCACGGCAGAGCGTGCTGGCGGGGTTCTCCACCCTTCGCCTGGGCTGCCTGGTGGAAAATGCCCCCGGCTTTGGATTTTGGCAGGCCATGGGCTTCCAGGAGGAAGCCCGCAGTCACCTGGGAAAACGGCCTGTACGAAAAATGGTGCGTAATTTGAATTAGCGATTTCACAAAAAAGTGGCGGATGCCTAAGGCATCCGCCATTTTCATTGTCATTTTGAAAACTTACAGAGTTCTATCCACCGAGTAGATGGCCTCGATGTTTTCGATGGGCACATCGCCCTCAAAGCCCTGGCTGGCCATCAGGATGTAGCCGCCGTTCTGACCCAGGGTGGTCATGAAATGACGGGTCTCGGCCTGAACCTGCTCAGGAGTGCCATGGGGCAGCAGGCCCTGGGTGTCGATTCCGCCGTGGAAGGTCATGTGATCCCCATAGGCTTCCGCCAGGTGCTCGGGCTCCAGGCCGGCCACCTTTTGAACGGGTTCCAGCGCGTCCACGCCGCACTCAATCAGCAGCGGGATCACCGGCTCCACAGCGCCGCAGCTGTGCTGCTGGAAGTAGGCCCCGTACTGATGGGCCAGGTCCACCAGGCGCTTGGTGTTCTCCATGAAGAAATCCTTCCACATATCCAGGCTGAAGAGCATGGAGATCTGGGTGCCATAGTCGTCGTGGGTGCGCAGGATATCCACCTTGCCATTGCCAGCCTCAAAACACCGCTTGTAGTACTCATACTCAAAGTCCACCATCCGCTGGAACATCTCATGAGCCAGCTCTTCGTCGTCCACCATCAGCATCATCAGCTCATCCATCTTCATCAGGGAGCACATGTGCTGGAAGGGACCCTCATGGCCGATGATGATGGCTTTATCCGCATACTTCTCGCAAGCACGGGTGATGGAGGAGTAGTCGAAGTCCTCCACAGATGGGAACTGATACTCGTTGAGCTTCTCCAAAGTGTCCACTCCGGTCAGGGGATAGCCGGTCTGCTCCCAGTAGGTGTCCACTGCAGTGATCACTTCCCGGGATTCCCCGCCCCAGTAGCCCCTGCTTCTCTTCTGGCCATTTTCATCCACCCAGGTGACATTCTTATCACCGGTATACGTGGGGGAGATGGGGATGATATCAATGTCGTACCGCTCATAGAGCTGGTCAATATCATCGTAGCCGTAGTGCTTCAAAAGCTTTTCGGTGACGCTAGCAACCGCCTCAAAAGCTGCGGGAACTCTGTCGGGCTTTTCCCGGCGCATGGCCATACGGACTCTTTCTTTGGAATTCATCTTGGGTTCCTCCTAAGTTTTGTAGTGTGTAGGGGACTCAAAGCCCCTGTCAAAAAAACATGCACTCTGTGTAAGCCTGAGTGAACTGAGGACTTGCCATCAGCTCCACGAGCTTCGCCTGACGGGTCCACTCTTCACAGGGCTCTATGAGAGTTTGATCCAACAAAAGCATGGCAGCGCCCCGCAGAGCGGCATTACCCAGAACACGCACCTTGGATGCCAACTCCTGGGGGATCAATCCAATGCAGCCGGCACTGCGCACATCCAAATAGCTGCCGAATCCCCCGGCAATGGCCAGTTCATCCACCTGGCTCAGCGAGAGGCCCCTGGTTGCAACAAGGGTCAGGATGCCAGCGGCAATGGCACTTTTGGCCAGCTGCACCGCCCGGATATCCTTTTGGGTGAGCACCACATCGTCCCGGATCACTGCGGGCTGAGGGTCCAGCAGGCCGGTTTCATCCATCTGTTCCAGCTCCAGCAGGCCGGCTAAGGCGTCCACCACGCCGCTTCCGCAAATGCCCACCGCTTTGCCTTCGCCCAACACGTGAGCTTTCAACACGCCGTCCTCCACGGCAACGTGGTCAATGGCCCCATCCAGGCTGGGCATCCCCATGGAGAGCCCGGCGCCTTCAAAGGCGGGCCCCGCCGCTGTGGAACAGCAGAGCAGCTCTCCCCGGTCCCACAGGGCAATCTCCCCGTTTGTGCCAATATCCGCCAGCAGGCGGATTCCCTTCTCCTGGGTGATGCCGCTAGAGAGCAATGCTGTGGCAATATCCGCCCCCACAAAGGCGCCAAAGCACCGGGGCAGATACACCTGGGCTTGGGGGCAGGACAGCTCCAACTGTGCCCCGGTGAGCCACTCTCCGAACAGCCGGTCCGCTTGGAAGGGTCCATGGGACAGGCAGTCGGGATCCGTCTGGGTGAGCAGGTACAGCATGGCTGTATTCCCGGTGATGACCATGGCGTCCACAGCTTCCACCGGGATCCCGGCCTGGCTGGCCAACTCCTTGAGCAGGCCGTCAATGCCCTGGCGGACCTTTTGAGCCAGGGCCCGGGCATGGCCCTCCAGGGCCGCCCCGATGCGGGAGATCACATCGCTTCCCCAAGTTGCCTGGGGGTTTACACAAGCCGCCTGGGCCAACAGGCTTCCGTCGGAAGCGTAAAGGTTGGCGGCCAGGGTGGTGGTTCCCACGTCCACAGCCACTCCGTAAGCTTTGCACAGGGGATGGGCGGCACTCAACGGGGCGCTGCTCCCCAGCACATAGGCTTTGGCAGCGGCCTCCGTGGTGATTTGACAATCCCCTTCCAGGTAGGTGCGGCAGGCCAGGCGCACGCCTTCTTCCAGCTCTTGGGCAGACAACAGCTGCCGCTCCTCCTGGGTCACCGGACTGACCGCTCCCTTTACCGTCACACGGCACTTTCCGCAGCGGCCATGTCCTCCGCAGGGAAAACGGACCTCCCCCCAAAGGGCCAAGACGTCGCTCAACCGGAGGCCCGTTTCACACGCATGGGCAGCGCCGTTGATCTCTACAGTGGCCATCGTACCACCTCCCTTTCAGTGGTCAAAAAGGACTGCGCCAAAATAGGTGACTGTGTTTTGACCGTTGATATACTTCATTCCAGCGGCTTGGGCCAAATTTGACACGTGGATCCCATAGGCCTCCAGAGAGGACACCGCCTTCTGGGGGAACCGGCAGGGCTGGTCCTCCACCTTGGCGCACACTGGGCAAAGGCGGCAGCCTCCAGCCCCCAAAAACAGCGTATCCTCGGGAAGCTCCGGGCTCAGCTGGCTGCGCACCTGCTGGGTCAGGTCATTCATCCGGCGGCCCGCCTCCATCATGCCCTCCACGTCATAGCTGTCCTCCAAGGGCTCTACAATCTGGTACACCAACGCCCAGCGATAGGCTTTGGCCTGTTGAATCAACTGGTCGATGGGCCCCACGTGGGGAGGACACATCCAACTTTTTCCGTACATTCCACAGGCGTTCGACTCGCACATCTGGCGAAATACCGGGTCAAAGGTGATCTCTTCCACAGGAACCAGCTCTGCCCGAAACGCCCCCAAATCCAAAAGGGTCTGCACCCATTTTCTCTCGTCGCCCATAGTCAACTCCATTCCGCGTTTTGCAGCATCCGTCGGGCATCCTCCACCGAAAATCCACGGTTTTTCGCGGTCTCCGGCGCCGTATCCCGAGGATTGACCCCACATTCGGCATACAGCTGGTTGGCGCCCGCCATCAGGCACAACTCATCCGGCTCATGGACGCACATGGCACGCTGAGGCCGCATGGCCAGGGTGGCAGCGGCACAGATCTGCGCCAGCCGAGCCGCGCTGATCTCCCCGGCTTTCGCCAAAGGAGTCCCGGCAACGGCAACGCGCTTCATCACAGCCATAACGCCCACCGGGTACTCCCGGCCCCGGATCATTTCCTCCACCAGCTCCTCATTGGTGTGTTCCGGGCCAATGGGCTCTACACAGTAGTACAGCTCCAATCCGGCGGACTTCACTGCGTCCATGGTGCGGATACGAGCCTGCTCCGTAGCGCCGGTATCCACGCCTTCTCTCAGCCGCCGCACATGGTACACGCCGGTGAACCCGGCTTCCTTCAGCTGTGCTCCATACCCGGCGTCAAAATCGCCCACATTGGCCACCAGCCGCATCCCCTGGGGAAGCACCTGCCTCACGGCCCGGCCGTACTCCAAAAACGCCTCCTGGGAGAACTCCGCCGTGGTCATCAAAAAGAGATCGTCCACGCCGGCAGCCGCCAGCTGGCGGGCGGTGTCCACCACGTCTTCCTTGGCCCGGATCATCACGGGCTTTCCCCCCATGGCATCGGCGGCAAGGCTGCAGAATTTGCAGTTGACGGAACAGGGCTGCATATCCAGCCCAATCTGGGCGAAAATCATGGCCTTGTTGTCAAACTGCCTGCGGGAAAAATCATTGGCCACCCCCAAGAGTTCATAGTAGTCCCGGCTGCCAATGGGCACTTCCAACAGGGTCTGAATCTCTTCCCTGTTCAACTGCTTTCCAACAACAAAGTTCTCCAAGATGTATCGTATCATCCTAATACCTCTTCCATCAAATTGGGATACCACTGCATAGCCCGTTTTACGGTCTTCCGCAGAGACATCCCCTGACCGGCAAGGAGCACCAGTCGATTTTCACTGTCCGAAGCCACCTCCGTTGGCGCCACACGCACCAGGGGGCCCACGCAATCCACTAACAGCCGCTTTCCTTCCAGCACTGCCACGCCCTTGATGCGCCAAGTGTCCTCAGCTATCATCCGCAGAGCGCTGGTCAGCTGATCCACCGTCATGGAAGGGTCCAATTTCAGCAGCGTTTTCTGCAGTTGGATATCCGGCGTTTCGGGAAAGGGTTCTCCACCCATGGGATGGATGTCCGCCAGCCATCCCTCTTCAAAGGCCCCAAACCGTGTTTCCCGGATGACAGCCGTGGGATTCCACTGCCGCACCGCTTCTTTGGCCCCCTGAATTTGATCCTCACTGGCCAGATCCGTCTTGTTCAGCAGCACCAGGCTGCTCACCGCCAGCTGCTTGGGACAGGCTCGGGCGGTGTGGATCACCCGTTCCAGGCGGGGGGTGTCCACCAGGCACACGCTGCCCCGGTAATCAATCTGGGAAAACTCCGGCTGACCCAAAATGGTGGCCACCGAAGTGGGGTCCGCCAGCCCGGAGGCCTCCACAAACACCACATCCGGCCGGTCCTCCAGAGCCCGCTGGAGCTCCTCTTCAAATTTGTCCACCCGGCAGACGCAGAAGATGGATCCGTTGGAGATCTCAGAGATGGTGCCGCCCAGCTCCTGGAGGAGCGCTCCATCCACGCCCACCTTTCCAAACTCGTTGACGATCACCCGAAAGCGCTTTCCCTCAAAGCAGCGGACAAACTGCCGGAGAAAGGTGGTCTTACCCGCCCCGAGAAAGCCGGTGATTAAGTAAAGCTCCATAGCGCTTCCCCAGCCAATCGGTCAAAGGACTTCCCGGATAGCCTGCTCCAGCTCTTCCTTGCTGGGAATGATGGAGGCAAATGCCAGCTTGCCGTTGATGTAAATGCTGGGCAGGCTCTTCACCTGCATCTTCTTAAAACGTCTGATATTTTCTTTTTCCGTAAATTTGTACTCCACCATGTCGATGGCATCCCCAAACTGGTCCTTGGCAACCTGGGCGGTGCTCATCATATAGGTGCAGGCAGCACAGGAGGCGCTGTCCAACGTGCAGACCTCCACCAGGGGACGCTGCAGGTGCTGATAATCCGGAAGCTCCACGTCATCCAGATTGTCTTCTTCGTTTACATAATTCTTTACCATTTCTCGAGTGGACTCCGTCTCCAAGGCGGCCTGACTGGCGCCGATGGCGTTTTCCACCGGCACGGCATAGGGCATATCACAGCCGGGAGAGACCAGGAAATTCCGGTACTCCGGCAGTTTGTCCAGGAGATCCACCACATACTTCATGTTGTCCTGCTGAGTGCCATGAAGCATGATGGACGTCAGAGGAATATTGCCGCCAATGGCAATATTGTACTTGTCGGTGATGGCCTTGGCTGCGATGATATCCACGTTCTCATCCACGGAGATGGAATCCGGTCCGGTGTGGCACATGGCCTCGATATTCCGGGTGGCGTCGCCGCAGACAAAGAAGGAGGAAAACGCTCCCTTCTCCCGGATGAAGTCAAAGAGCGCCTTGCAGGGAGCTTCCAGAAAATCCTCAAAATGGCTGCAGGAAATCTGGGACACCAGGGGATCCACCACGGCGATGACATCCATGCCCGCGTCAATGTAATAGCTCGCCATCAGCTTGCCGCATTCCACACAGTAGTCCAGCAGCTGTTCCACGTATTCCTCATCGTCATACATGTCCATAAAGAGGTCATTGCCCCGCAGGTGGGAGGCCAATGTGAAGGGGCCGCAGATCAGGCCGTAAAGAGCAGTGGTCTCCCCCACCGCTTCCTTCATACGCCTCATGGCGCTGAGAACCAAGGGCAGTCGGCCCTGGTCCGGTTTGGGCAGGGTGCACCGGCAGGGGACGGACATTGTCTCCGCCAGGGGATGACTGGCCACACTGGGGGGATTGTCCTTGGACCAGATCAACTGGCAGCCCAGGATTTCAGCCTCCAGCTGCAAATCGAACACAACGGGCTGACCGTCGGGCCGGTACAGGCGGTTCACCGCCAACAGGGCGTCCACCAGAGCGTCCTCGTCGGTGAGCACCTTTGTGGCGTCGATGCCGGTCAACGCGCCGGCGTGGACACCTGCAAAGGGCACCCAGGGAGCCCGAGGGGTGGGCTCATGGCGAAGTGTGGAAAACAAGAGTTCTTTTGGAGTCATTTTGGAACAACCACCTTTCCATACAATGGGAACCTGCAAAGCCCCCTAAGCCAAGGAAGCCGGACAGGTTTCAGCGTGTTTCTGCCGCTCAGCCCGCCTGACGGCAGAAAGCAACTGCTGCATCCGCTGCGGAAGCAGCGTCGGGAGTGTAGCAGTCCGCGCCGATTTGATCGCAGAAAGCCTGGGTGACAGGGGCGCCGCCCACCATGATCTTCACCTTGTCACGGATGCCGGCTTCCTCTGCTTTGTGGACCACGTCCTCCATCTTGCCCATGGTGGTGGTCAACAGGGCGGAGCAGCAAATCACCTGGCAGCCCTGGTCAATAGCGGTCTGCACGTAGGTTTCGGGAGCCACGTCAGTGCCCAGGTCCACAACCTCCAGGCCCTTGCCCTCCATCATCATCTTCACAAGATTTTTGCCGATATCGTGCAAATCTCCCTGGATGGTGCCGATACACACTTTGCCCGCGGCCTGGACTCCTGCCTCGGCCATCAGGGGTTTGAGCAGCTCTGCGCCCATATTCATGGCACGGGCTGCCACCAGCACCTCCGGTACAAACACCTCGTTGTTCTTGAACTTCTCGCCAACCACGTTCATGCCGTCCAACAGACCCTCGTCCAGAATCTGCTGCACGGAAATCCCTTCGTCAATGGCCTGCTGCACCAGCTGCTTGACCACCTTGGCCTTGCCTTTCTGCAGATTCTCCGAAATTTCAGTCAACACGCTCATATCGTCTTTCTCCTTCTGTATAGTTTCTTCAATGGGCATGCACCTGCTCATCTCTAGGTTGTAGGATAGCACATTAAAATAAAAATGGCTTGTAATTGCTTGCTTGTTTTGGTATTATTTTGTCTAGGTAATCAGACGTTCCAAAAATGGCGGGATGAAACAATGGGGAAAAAATTCTTTGACGAAACCCTGGCAAAGGAATGTGCTTTCGCCTTTGCAGGGGCAACCGGACTGGGGTGTATCGTCTCCGACAAAAGCGGGGAACTCCTTGCAGAATACGGGTATGGCTGCGCCAGCTGCCAGATCTGCGCCCTGACACAGCAGCCCCAAAGCCAATGCACCCATGTTCAGAGCTACAGCATGACCCAGGCAGAGCGCTTTGGAGGAAAGTACATCTACTCCTGCCCCATGGGGCTGACCTGCTTTGTGTCGCCCATTCTGGACGAGGTGGACGTGTGTGGTCACATCACAGCGGGCCCCTTCCTCATGGTGGAACGTGAGGACTACATCGACTATGAGCTCAACGTGCTGAATCCCCAATTCCTCCAAGCTGCCATTGACGAGCTGCAGCACATTCCCGTGGTGTCCACCACCCACATCAACCAGCTTTCCACACTGCTTTTTTTAGCGGTGGGATTTATCAATAAGGTATCCGCCTCCAACCGGCTGTTGGAAATTCAATCCTCCGATGCCATCCAGGGGCAGATCTCCAGCTATATCCTGCACCTCAAGCAGGAATCCCTGCCGCCTCCCTACCCCTTTGCCGAGGAAAAAGCCTTTTTGAAGAGCATCCGGCAATCCAACAAGGCGGAAACCCAACGGCTTCTCAACGAGCTTCTGGGACATATTCTATTTGCTTCCGGTCAAAAGATTCCCCAGGTGAAGTCCCGGGTGTGCGAGCTTCTGGTGCTGACCGGCCGGGCAGCCATTGACGCCGGCGCCGATGCCGACACCACCCTGCGGCTGTGTCATGAAAGCCGCCAGGCCATTGAGGCCTCGGATAATATTGAAAAGATGTGCCTCTCCCTGACGGAGACGGTGCACATCCTCATGGACAATCTCTTTCAATTTTCGGATATCCGCCATGCCCAGGCCATACACCTGTGCATGCAATATATGGACAACCACTACTATGATAAAATCACCCTGGAAAAATTGGCGGAAATGGTCTACCTCTCCCCCTCCTACCTGAGCCGCATCTTTAAAAAGGAAACGGGTTACACCATCAACGAATACCTCATTCAAGTGCGCATCGAAAAGGCCAAGCGTCTGCTGCACCGCAAGGACCTGCGGGTGACCGATGTGGCGGATGCGGTGGGTTTTGACGATCAAAGCTATTTTACCAAGGTCTTTCGGCGGATGGTGGGCACCACGCCTTTGAAATATAAGATGAAAATCAACTGAGCTCCCCGAAGCGACTCGGTCACAGCCCGGGAAAAACAGCTTGAGAAAACCGGCCGAATCTGCTATAATTTATTGTATTTTAGAAAGGTGGAACCCTTGCCAGCCAGGGAGTTCCCCAGAGAAGAGGGATCTTTACACTATGAAATTAGGTATCGTGGGTCTGCCCAACGTGGGCAAGAGCACCTTGTTCAACGCCATCACCAACGCTGGAGCACAGTCGGCGAACTACCCCTTCTGCACCATCGAGCCCAACGTGGGCATGGTGGCTGTGCCCGACAAGCGTCTGGACAAGCTTGCCGAAATGTACGACCCTGACAAATACACCCCCGCCACCATCGAGTTTGTGGACATCGCCGGCCTGGTCAAAGGCGCTTCCAAGGGCGAGGGCCTGGGCAACAAGTTCCTCTCCAACATTCGGGAGGTGGACGCCATCGTCCATGTGGTGCGCTGCTTTGAAAATGACGACATCGTTCACGTGGAGGGCAGCATTGACCCCAAGCGGGACATCGAAACCATTGACCTGGAGCTGATCCTGTCTGACATCGAAGTGCTGGACCGGCGTATCGACAAAACCAAAAAGATGCTCAAGGCTGACAAGAAGTATCAGTCCGAGCTGGACTTTTTGGAGCGGGTCCATGAGGCACTGGAGGCCGGCAAGTCCGCCCGCAGCGTGGACTGCTCCGAGGAAGAGGCCGAGATCCTCTCCACCGTCAGCCTGCTGACCAATAAGCCCATCATCTTCGCCGCCAATATGAGCGAGGACGACTTCCGGGGCGGAGTGGAGAACAACAAGTATTACAAGGTCGTGGAAGAGTTTGCCAAGGCAGAGCACGCCGCCGTGCTGCCCATCTGCGCCGAAATCGAAGCGGAAATCTCCGGCATGGAGCCCGAGGAAAAAGCTCTGTTCCTCAGCGATATGGGCCTGGAAGAGTCCGGCCTGGACCGGCTCATCAATGCCTGCTACTCCCTGTTGGGACTGATCTCCTACCTGACCGCTGGCAAGCAGGAAGTCCGCGCCTGGACCATTGAAAAGGGCACCAAGGCCCCCCAAGCTGCCGGTAAGATCCATTCCGACTTTGAGCGGGGCTTCATCCGGGCCGAAGTCATCGGCTTTGACGAGCTGATGGAGTGCGGCACTATGGCCGTCGCCAAGGAAAAGGGCCTGGTCCGCAGTGAGGGTAAGGACTACGTCATGCAGGACGGGGATATCGTGCTGTTCCGGTTCAACGTGTAACCCGCGAAGCGGCGAAAAAGTTTTTGGGGCGCCTTTTTTCAAAAAGGCGCGACCTT
>OBYM01000232.1_pt1 | contig 34779 bp, 35 predicted proteins | sample 1538191 | NCBI WGS metagenome assembly OBYM01 (sample SAMEA2580165, study PRJEB22360) | human gut metagenome | biome: human gut; feature: human-associated habitat; material: faeces | place: Denmark | collected 2008/2010 | reverse complement strand
ACGGACAGGGATTACGCCAGTGTTCCATGCACTATATCCGCTATGATGTACTGTATGCCTATGTGCTTGCAAGACTGCAATACTGGTCTATGCTGGCACAGAAAGACGAGGACAAGCTGCTGAAACGCCTGCTCAATGCCAGCGACAGGGAAAGAAACTCTGCGAAGAAAAAGCAGGCTGCGGAGCTGAAAAAGGCAGAGAAGCGTAAAGCCGAGGTTGACGGGCTGTTTGCTAAAATGTATGAGGACTGGTCTGCCGGACGCATAACCGAGTATAACTTCAATATGCTGTCCGAGAAGTACCAGAACGAGCAAAAGGAGCTTGAAACAAAAATAAGACAGCTTCACGAAACGATGGAAGCCGCCGTACAGACCGCAGCGGATGCTGAAAAGTGGATTGCCCTGATGAAACAGTATGTCAACCCTGTGGAGCTGACCGCCGAACTTCTGAACACTCTAATTGAAAAAATAACCGTCCACGAAGCTGTCAAGGGCGAGGACGGAAGCCGTGAGCAGGAAGTAGAAATCTACTACCGCTTCATCGGCAAAATCGACTGACCTTTCTTTTTTACCCAACAATATCTTTAATTAAGGGAGACGGGCACTGCCATGCCGGATGTGCCCCTCATTCCGGCACTGGCATCCTTCTTCGGGGTGTCCACCGACGAGCTTTTTGACTATAACCGGCTGGAAGCGGAGAAAAAAGTGGAAGAAATCTGTTGGGAGGCCAGCAAATTTCGCCAAAGCGACCCGCCCCGGTCCGAGGCCATGCTCCGGGAGGGACTGAAGCAGTTCCCCGGCAACGAAATCATCCTCAACAATCTGCTCTACACCATGTCCGCTCCGGAGCGGGGCGAGGAAATGATAAGGATTTGCAAAACGCTCATTGCCGAAACCCGTGACGACTGTGTGAAATACGACGCCATCCGCATTCTGGCCGACACCTATCACCTCACCGGCCAGCAGGCCCTGGTGGCCCCTACCCTGGAGCAGATACCGGAAATTTATTTCACGAAATTGCAGCAGATGGCCATGCTTTTGGAGGGTGAAGCCTCCCGGCAGGCCGCCTGGCAGCAAATGGGGCTTTCTCTGGACGAAACCGTGGATATGCTGCTCGTCCTCCGGGACCGGGAGGCGGAACGGGGCGACCAGGCCGAAGCGGACAAGTATGCCCGGCTGGCACGGGGAATTTTGGAAGTTTTTGAACGAGAAGAAGGGGCAAAATTTGCCAAAAGCAGCTTCTATCGCTGGGGCCGGGGGATTCTGGAGACGCTGCGATGAAAAAAGAGAACTTTTCCGCCCTATTTCGAGGATCTCTACTGCTGGGGCTGGTCACGGAGCTGACCGGCTACGGCTGTCTCCTGCTCTGCGGCTATCTGCTCTCCGGGGTACTGGAAGCAGCGCTGGCAGGCCAATGGGACCTGACGGCCCGCCGGGGGCTGTTCACCGCCGGGGCCTTGGCCCTGAGCCTGCTGCCGGAATACCTGCTTCCCCTGCTCCGCAGCCGCCGGAAGCTGCGGGACACCCAGCGTTTCCGTTCCCGCCTGTACGGCTATCTGCTGGACCGGCGGCTTTCCGCCGAAAACACCGGAGAAGTGAACATCCGCCTGGAACGGGATGCCGGAACAATCGCCGAATTCTATCAGAACACGGTCCCCAGGGCCCTCAGCGCCGGGTGCATCCTGCTTTGCTCCACGGCACTGTTGGTAAGCAGTGACTGGCGCATCGGCCTGATTTTCTTTTTCCTGACCCTGACCCAGCTTCTGCCCATCCCCGTCTACGAAAAATGGGCCCGGAAAATCTACGACCGGACCCACGCTGACGAGGATGTTTACTCCAACTGGATGCTGGAAGGCATCCGGGGCATCCGCACTCTGAAAGCCTACGCTGCCGAAGGGTGGTTCCTGGACCGGTACGGCCGGCTGAACCGGGCCATCGTGGCCTCCGGCAGGCAGGCCGAGGCGGCCGGTACGGTGGAAAATATTCTCTTTTCCGCCATCGACAGCCTCCTGTGCTACGGCAGTTATTTGATCATCGGGTTGTTCGTGCTGTTGGGCGGCCTGCCCATGGAGCGCACACCCCTGCTGCTGATTCTGGGCGGATATCTTTTTTCCTCCATCAGCCCGGTATTCGACCTGCGATTGCAGCAAGTGGAAGCACGGGAGGCCCGGAACCGGCTGGGAATAAAGCCCCCAGCCCCGCCGGCTGCTCCCGGCGAAATGCCGCTGAAAGCAGAAAATATTACCAAATCCTATGGAAACAAAGCGGTTTTGAAGGGATGTAACCTGCATCTTTCCGTTGGGGAGCGGGTGCTGCTCCGGGGTGAGAATGGCTCCGGCAAGACTACGCTGCTGTGTATTCTCACCGGGCTGGATGCCCCGGACGGCGGGCGGCTTTCCCGGAGCGTACCGGTGGAAAATATTGCATTTTCCCTGCAAGAGGAAGCAATTCTGCACGTTTCCACCGAAGAATTATCCCAATATCTGATTCAGGGCGGAACCATAGACCCCAATGCCCTGAGCGCCCATTTCCGGGGCTTTTCCGTGGATGATTTGACCCAGAAGCCCTTGTCGGACCTATCCCCTGGGGAGCGGAAAAAGCTGTATCTGGCCATGGCCCTGGCCCGGAAGGGAAATGTCCTCATTCTGGACGAGCCCACCAACCACCTGGACCGGGACAGCGTGGCCTATCTTCGCACCTGTTTGGAACGGGACCAGCGGGCCATGGTGGTCTGCTCCCATGACCCGGCCCTGGACCTTTCCTGGACCCGGGTCTATACCATAAAGGAGGGAATTTGCCATGAAAACTGACATGAAACAGCAAATTCTTCGAGACTGCCGCCGCACCATGAGCCCTGCCATTACCGCTATGTTTTTCCACCGACTGGTAAACCTCGCCGCCCCAACATTGGCGGTCCGGCTCATCGGGGACATGGCAAACTACCTGCTGCGGCTGGATAAGCCCGCCATTTTGTCGGCCCTGCCCGGTTTTCTCTTGGCCGTTTCCTTTCAGGTGGTAGGGACTTCCCTCCTGGAACTGGCCATGAACCTGCGGCTGACCCGGGACGGCTTTCGATACGATTCCCTTCTGATGGGCAAATTCATCCGTCTGCCCCTTCGCTGCGCCCGCACCGCCGACGAGGGAAGCGTGCTGGAACGGATAGAGGACGACTGCATCGGCTTTTCCTGCCGGAATCAGCCCATTCTGCTGGCCTATCCCGGGGCGTTTCTGCTCTATGCCGCCGGGCTGGCGGTGTTGCTCCGGGACTTTCCCGCCGGGTATCTGGCGGTCATTCTGGCCCTGTCCGCTCTGCCGGTGCTGCGCTCGGCCTTCCTTGGCCGGAAAAAGGTCCGGCTGGAAAAGGCGTTGTCCGAGTACAACGAGCAGCGCAAGCAGCTGGAACAGGACTTTACTGCCGCTGCGGATTTTTCCCGTGGCTTTGGCCTGAAAAAATACTTTCTGGATGCTGCCGACCGGCTTTTCGGGGAATTTTATGCCCGGACCGGCAAGGAAAAATCCGCTCTGGATGCCGGGACGGCCCTGCTGGACTTTCTCTGCGACTACGCCGCCCAACTGGGAGCGCTGCTTCTGGGCACTGCGCTGGTTGCCCAGGGTAAGATGACCATGGGCGCTCTGCTTTCCGGCTTCCTGATGGTCCCCTCCCTTCGGCAGTGCTGTCAATATGTGAAAAACTGGGTGACGGAATTACCCTGGCAGGCAAAATACCTGGACCGGCTGGCGATTTTTTACGCCGGGGCATCCGAAGAAAACTCGGAAGCTCGCCCTCCGGAAGCACTGGAGGCAGAAAATATTTCCTTCTCCTACTCCGGCAAGCCAGTGCTGGAAAATGTAGATTTCCGCATGGACGCATCGGAAAATGTCCTGCTCCAAGGCCCCAACGGCTGCGGAAAATCCACCTTGCTTTCTCTGCTGGCAGGGCTGGAGGCGCCGGATTCCGGCAAAATTTGCACCGGTGCGCCCCTGTCCGCCCTCCGAAAAGCCGTGGCCCTGCAAGAACAGGACGGAGCGATTTTTTCCGGCACGGTCTGGGATAATCTGTTCCTGCCGGAGGAAAAGCGGGAAAATGCCGCCGGCCTGCTGGCCGAGATGGCTTTTGAAAAGCCCCTGAACACTCCTGTGACTTCCGGCGGTGGGAATCTGTCCCCCGGCGAGCGGAAAAAGCTGCTGCTTGTCCGGAGTCTCCTGCGGGAGGCCCCCTTCCTGCTGCTGGACGAGCCGCTGAATCACCTGGATGCCCCTGGGCGGACAGTCCTGAGCCGGTATCTGGCGGGCCGGACCGGCATTCTGCTTGTCTCCCATCAGGAGCCGGACCTGCCGGGCCTTTCCTTTCGCCCCTTTTCCCTGGCTGTCAGCGCTTCGAAAAAGTAATTCTTTCTCTGTACCGGCCGAAAGGCACATCTTTGGGTCGGTACCTTTTTTAGATTCTTTATTGAGACGGAGGCCATGACCATCCCCACCATTGCCATGACGGCCAACGCCTTTGTCCGGGACGTGTAGGACGCTCCGGATACGGGCATGAACGCCCACATCGCCAAGCCCATCAGCATCGAGACACTGAAGAACACCTTGGCCTCCTGCCTGAAATAACGCCGAAAGCCCCTCCCGCTGCAAAGCAGGAAGGGCTTTTTCATAGGAAACGGGATCGACGGAATTTCCGGTAGTTCCGTTTTTTGAATTCAGATACTCAGCGACATGTACCGCAGCTTGCTGCGGGTACGCCAGGGTTCATTTTTGGGAAGATGCGACAGCTTCTGCACAAAGCTCACCAGAGTCCGTTCCTCATAAGCCTCCGGCAGCACATCACCGTACACGGTTTGCTCCAACAGGTGACAGACCCGGGTGTACTCTCCCGGCAGGACCTCCGGCACGGCTTCCGTCACCGCCCGGTCCACCTGCTCCGTCTGCCAGCCCAGGCTGGCCGGGACGCCCCAGAGGGCCAGAAGCCGGAAAATGCTCTTTTCCAGCAGCTCTATCCGGCGGCGCTTGTCGCCCTTCCGGTAGGCACGCTTCAGCCAACGGATGCGCAGTCCCCGGACCGCTTCCATCGCCAGAAGCGTCAGCAGCGGCAGCACCAGCAGCAGTGCAAGGCACCGGGTCAGCGCATTGCGCAGCCAGACGGAGGCCGAAATGCCGTCCTCCGGGCGGCGGGTGCCGTTCTGGGGATCGTCGCCAAGGGTATTGGGGTCGTACTCATCCTGTTCCGCCGCAGAGGTCTTTTCAATGTCATCGGGCAGGGCAACCATCTGCTGAAGGCTCAGGGTGTCGTAGAAATATCCCGGGGTCACGTCTATGCTCATCCAACCGATTCCGTCGAAGTACACCTCCACCCAAGCGTGGGCATTGGAGGCCGTCACGGCAGCCGTGCCGGTACGACACTCCTCGGCGGAGAGGTAATAGCCCTCCGCATACCGGGCGGGAATTCCGTAGGCCCGCAGGGCCTCCACTGCGGTCGCCGCATAGAGCATTTCGTTGCCCACTTTGCTTTCCGTCAGGAAATAGCGGATGGGGTCCTCCCCCTCCGGTGCGGCGGCTGGCCGCTCGGTGTAGGAGACGGTATCACGGAGAACCTCCCGGACGCGGGTCACGGCGGAATAAATGCCGCCGGTTTCCTCCTGGTCCTTCCAGAAGATCCCGTTCATCAGCTCTGCCAAGTCCGCATCCACGGTGGTATCATTCTCATAGACAAAATTCCGATACACGGCTTCCGCCTGCAAATACCGACTCTGATCAGCGTTCACCGGGTCTGTGACCCAGTTTTCCGTCACCACCAGCTCCGACGGACGGGCACCGGAAATTTCCGTGAAGCCGTACCGGCGGCTGCCCAGAAGTCCCGAGGAGTGGGTTCCCTCATCGCGGTCCATTTTGCCCGTTCGAATGCTCTCCAAAGTCGCAGGCAAATACAGGGCATACCGGGAGCCGTTCTCCACATGAATGCGGACCGTATTTTCCTCCGGGGCCGTGTCGCCGCAGAGAGAATAATAGGTCGCCACCTGGGTCTGGGGCTGGAATCCCTGCCGCTGAAGCCAGTTCAGAAGGCCCGCATTATCCCCCGCAAAAGCGGACTCCGGCATGGGCGAAAATGTACCGTCTGCGTAGTCCGTGCCCACATAGGAGCGCAGGTACAGCGTCTTTTTCTGGCCCGTTTCCACGTGCATCAGCGTTCCGTTTCCGGTTTTCAACTGATTTGCCTCCCGCAGATCACCCTGGGGCAGCAGGTCCTCGCCGTAGCGCAGCACATGAATGTCATGGGCCACACGCTCCCGGAATTGGGCCACCCCTTCCAGGTCGCCCGCAGGCATCAGCAGGGAAAGTCCCAGCAGGAACACAAAGAAAACACTCCACGCCGCCACGGCCCGCCGGGGGATCCACAAGGACCGGCCCGAAACGCCGTAGGCCAGAATACCCCCCACCAGCAGCGCCGCTGCAAGAGGGCGGAAGTAGCCGCCCAGCAGCATGACGATGATCAGGAAAAAGGCATAGGAGGAGCAGAACGGTGTTCTCCGCCGCCGGAGCATCCAGCCCACCAGTTCCCCGCAGATAACGCCGCACCAGCAGGCAACGCTCAGGCAGTCGCTCAGGCTGGCCTGACCGGCAAACAGGGCCACGCCCGCATTCTGCTCCCGGTTCCATCCGGCGATCAACAGGTCGATCCAGGCCTTGGCGCCCCGCCAGGGGCTTCCGACAGTCAGCATTCCCAACAGCACCAGCAGCGGCAGGAATTGCAGCATGGAAAGCCGCCGGTCCCGCTCCCGGAGCCAGCCCGCCGCCATGGACAGGGCCAGGGCCGCAGTCCCCAGGCACGCCGGAAGGACCGGTGCAATGCCCAGGTCCACCCAGCTGTCCCAGAAGCTCAGAAGCGTGCCGCCCAGAAGGAGCACGGCCAGCCAAATCTGCCAGAGCCTTGCGCCCGGGTCCTCGGTGCGGCCCGCAGGCTGTACCACGATGTTCTTTTCGCCCATAGCCGCTCCTCCTTTCAGCACAAAATACGGCAGATGTCCTCACCGGACTGCTCTGCCGGAACTTCCACGATCTCCAGCCCGCCGGAAAACTCCGTGCGGCTGGTCTCCAGGTCCTTCACCACGGAAATGACGGTCAGGCCCATCTGTCCGCCGGTCTCCCCCCTGCCCCAATCAAATTTTCCGGGACACAGCAGCACCATGCGGCTGAACAGGGCATCCAGCTGCTGCATCCGAAAGATCTGCATGGCGTCACCCACGTTTTTCGGCAGACGGAGACTGAGCCACAGACTCACAACGTCCCGGAAAGTCCGCATATCCCGGACTTCCCGCAGTTCGATGTTGCTTCCGGCGGGAATAGCCAGACAGAAGCCCAGCCCCAGCCGTAGAAGCTGTTCGCCCAGCGCATAGCCGTAGGCAATGGCAGCGTTCCGTTCGGAGAGGCTGACGGCAGTGCCGTCCCGCTCCATGCCCAGGTCCGGCAGCAGCACCAGGTCGTAATGGGAGGGTGCGCCCGCCTGGCGGATAATCAGCTGGTCCGTCTTGCTGGACAGCTTCCAGTGGATGGAACGAATATCGTCCCCGGGGACATATTCCCGGTTCTCAAAGGTCTCGCTGGGGTCACTGCCCTTCCGGTTCTGCCGGAAGCCCTCTCCCTTGGGGGCACCCGCCATAGCGCCGGTGCGCATCAGCTCCAGGCTCAGGCCATGGGGATAGGCCGTGGTCCGGGCCGCAGGGAAGGGATTCGTTCTTGCCTGGAACAGGTTCAGCAGGTCCTGGACCTGGGCCTTCACGCAGGAAACTTGCAGCGCACCGCACTCATCGGCAGGAATGGGCAGTTCAAACCGGTTCTCCCGGCCCCGCAGCGGCAGAACGAAGTGAAATTTCCGCAGCGTTCCGGTCATTTCATTGCGGACCTCCACGTCGGCAATGAGGGACCGGGTCACCAGCAGCCGCCCACGGGAGCGGACCAGAATATCCGCAGGCAGCCGCTTTCCCTCCCGGGCACCGGGGCGCAGAACAATCTCCGTCTCCGTCCGCCGGGCGTCCCGGCTCAGCAGCAGCCGTGTCACCAGCGCAAAAAGCGTCAGCAAAATGAGCGCCGCCAGCAGGAAGGGTTTCTGAAAGAAATAGAGAAGGATTGCCAATGCGGCCAGCAGCGCCAGATAAGACGCGCGGTTTCTCCACATGGGCTTACCTCTCCCCAGCAGCCGGGGGCTTGATCTTCTGCAGGACCTCGTTGAGAACATCCTTAGCAGTCACGCCGTCCACACGGGCCTGGGGCCGCAGCAGCAGACGGTGGGCGCACACGTCCACGAACACCCGCTGCACGTCCTCCGGGACCACATAGTTCCGCTCCTGCAGCACGGCGCTGGCCCGGGACATCTTCACCAGAGCAGAGATACCACGGGGCGAAATGCCCAGCTCCACCAGCGGATGGCTCCGGCTGGCCTCACAAAGACGAATGGCGTAGCTGAGCACGGCATCGGTCATCCGCAGGGAGGTCAGATAATTCTGCACCTCCAGCAGATTGGCGGCGTTGGACACAGGCTTGATGCTGTCCAGGGGGTTGGAATACCGCTGGGCCCTGATGATGTTCATCTGATTTTCCAGGCTGGGATAGCCGATGGACAGACATACCATAAACCGGTCCAGCTGGGATTCCGGCAGAGGCTGGGTACCGGCGGCACCCGCCGGGTTCTGGGTGGCAATGCACAGGAAGGGGGCAGGCAGCGGATGGGTCACGCCGTCCACGGTCACATGTCGCTCCTCCATAACCTCCAGCAATGCCGACTGGGTCTTAGGGGAAGTACGGTTGATCTCGTCCGCCAGAAGCAGGTTGCAGTTGGCGGCACCCTCCCGGTACTCGAACTGATTGGCCTCCCGGTTAAACATGGTGAAGCCGGTGATGTCCGAGGGCAGAGTATCCGGGGTAAACTGGATACGCTTGCTGCTCAGGCCCAGGGCCGAGGCGAAGGCCAGAGCCAGGGTGGTCTTGCCCACACCGGGGCAATCCTCCAGCAGCACATGGCCGCCGGCGTAGATGGTCATCAGCACTTTCTCCACGATCTCGTTCTTGCCGATAAATGCCTTGTTGACCTCCGTAATGATCTGCTTGGACTGTTCTACGATCATCCTTCTTGATTCCTTTCTTCATCCGGGACGCCAGGCCCCGTTTCTTCGGTTGGTTCAGTGGGGTTGCTGGGTTCCGTAGGATTTGTGGGTTCACTGGGCTCGCTGGGCTCCGTGGGATCGGTCGGCTCACTGGGAGTAGTCGGGTCAACGGGTTCCACGGGGTCCGTAAGCTCCACCGGATCAATAACACCCAGCATAGCCTTCAGCCGGGCCACCTGGGGAGAGAGCAGGTTCTCCATTTCCGCCCGAATTTCCTCCTCGCTCCAATCCATATGGTCCGAGGAAATGGCACTATACATGGAAGCCTCGTCGGCGTATCCGGCAAAAGGATATTTCCACTGCTCAATGTAGCTTTCTTCCTCGCCGGGCCACAGGGGCGCAATCATGATGTTCTCATCCGCCTGCCCGAAGCTGAAGGGTACGCCCTCCGCTTCCGGAATCAGCGGTACGGGGTTGTAGAAGTACAGGGTTAGGGGGCCTGCAAAATCGCCCGAAAATGCGCCGGAATGGATGCCCGCCAGGGTGCCCGGCACAAAGACACTTTTCAGGCCCGTGCAGTCCGCAAAAGCATCGGAGGCAATGTAATCCAAGGCCCAGCCGTCCGGCATTCCAATGGTATAGGCATCCAGGAACGCATCCGTCACGTCCCCCGGTACCTTTACCAGGGTCAGAATGTGATCATTGAGCCGGTACACATACAGATCCTCCGGCTTTTCCGCAGGCTTCAAACCGATCATGGTCCGGATACGGTTCTCGGCAGTCAGCAGCCGTGCTTCCAGTTCCGCATCCACCACCTCGTCGGCAGGATAGGACCAGCTATCCCAGTCCATCAGTTCCATCTGGATTGCGTTCCACATATCAATATAAGCAGAGCCGCTGTACATTCCGGAGGAACCGGAAAAGCCGTATCGCCACGAACGTACATAGGAATCCTCGGACCCGGCCTGAACCGTGATCCTCAGGTTTTCCACTTCTTCCTCTAAGGTCCAATCGCTGTTGAATCGGAAGGGCAAGTCGTTATAGGTAATAAGGCCCGGGGCGGAGAAATCGTCCAGAACCAGCTCCCGCAGCTGCTCGCAGCCGTCGAACAGATAGCTGTACAGGGAGCTGTTCACGGCGAAGCTGCCCAAATCCACCCGGGTCAGGGACGTGCAGTGCTGGAACGCTCCCGCACGGAAATCGGAGCCCATCCAGCCGACTGCGGAGGTGAAGCCGGTAATGTTGGACCCGAAGAAGCACTCTTCTCCCACCAGCACGCCGTCTGGGCAAAAAACGTCCCCGCTGAGGCTGGAATCATAAAAGGCTCCACCGTCCAGGTAATAGAGCTTGGGCAGTGCATCCCATTCCAGCCGGAAGCCTGTGTCGGAAGTCAGACCCGCAAAGCCGAACTGATAAATTTCTACGGTACTTTCCGGAAGCGTCAGAACGCCCTCCGCTGTGCCGCCCGCCCGGATCAGCGCATAGGGCACACCGTCCACACCGGTCAGGTAGGCGGCCATGGTGCCGTTGCTCAGGTCCTCCATCGTGTAGTAATCCGGGTCGGCAGTGGTAAACATGGTCCAGTAGGGATTATAGCCGGTGGCATTGCTGCGCACCAGCGCCATGCAGTATTCGGGCAGCTTCAGTTCCTTGGAGCCGGGCGTGCGGATGGCAATGGGCAAAGAGTCCTCATAAACCTGCCCGTCCATGGCGTTGCTGGCCAGGAAGCGCAGTGCTTCGCACCCGGTAAAGGCCTTTTCCAGAATGGTGATCTGTTCCCGGGTGTCGATGAGCACCCCTTCCAGCGCCGTGCAGTCCCGGAATGCCTCATAGCCGATCGTCGTGACACTTTCGGGCAGATACACCCATTTCAGTTCCGTGTGGTTTGCGAATGCACCGGTGCCGATTTGATTCACGTCCACCGCCGAGCCGTCCGTTGCCGTGACCACACCGGTAAAAGACGTCACGTTCTCCGGTGCGTCGATCAACACGGTTCTGTTCTCCCCGGCCAGACATGCATAGGCATATCCTTCCTTGGAAACACGCAGCATGATCACCTCCACGCCCTCCGGCGCACCGGAAGAAAGCAGCTGTCGCTGCACATCCGCTGCTTGCTCCTGGGTATAGCAGAGGATGGTCTGAAGGTTCCCGGCTCCGGACAGGCTGTCCTTTTCCAGCGTCACGTGCCGGCCGTCCCGTGAAAGAACGATGGTCTGGATGCGCTGCGCATCGGCCAGCGCCCCGGTCTTGACGGTATGGATGCCGTCGGAGAACCGCAGGCCCTGATTGCTGCCGGACAGCACCTCCACCAGGTCGCCGGTAGTGGTAAAGAGTGCGCCTTGCTCCACATAATAGGCGGTAGCCGGGTCGGAGGCTGCCGCCACCCGGTTTCCGGTTCCTTGGGTAAAAACATCCAGATTTTCCAGAATACAGGCATCCAGCAGGTCGTCCTGGACAACGACCGTGCAGTGATGGAGGCTCTCCTTGGAAATTTCCGGCATATCCTCCATGGAATCGGCTTCCAGACGCAGCACCCGAATATGGTTATCCGCCAGAATGGACACGGATCTCACCGTCTTGGGCACGGTCACTTCCGTCTCCGCCAACGGCACGGCCAGAATAGCCGTCCGGTCCTTGTTCAGCAGCAATCCGTCCTGGCAGGTGTAGTTAGGGTTGCTCTCCGCCACAATATAGCCATGGCGGACCCGCAGTCCCACGCCGCTCATGTACAGCACGCTCTCCGGCACTCGAAGGATCTCCACTTCCAGAGTCTCCTTGGGAGCAAGATCCACAGCCTGCACATAATCCGGAATGGTCAGCATGCCGGTGGCACCAAAATTTGCCACCAAGTCCTCCTCCACACCAATGATGGTCTGCAAATAGGCCAGATTGGAATAGTCACCGTCGATCTTGTAATTGTCGTTCATCCAGTAGACCTTGTTCTCCATAGTAAATCCATTGGGAATGTCTACATAGCCTCCCGGCTGCAATACGTGCCGCCCTGCCGTCACCGGGTAGAGGAAGGGCACGGTTTCGCCGTTCTCGGTCCAGCCGCTGAACAGCTTCTCCAGGTACTGCCCCATCAGATTCGACTGCCAGCGGAACAGATTCACCCGGCTGTCCAGTGCCGGGTTCTGATCATCAGCGTTCAGAATTTGGTCGGCGGAAATGCTGCCCTCCACATTTTCGGACAGCACCATCACACGGGTGTCCGCCGGGATGTAGCTGACCAGCCGGTCCGTCCATTCATCGGACTCTTTCAGGCGGTACTGGGCACGGATGGTAAATTTCCCGGCATTCTCCGGTATGATCACGGGAAATTCCGTGAGCCAGGTCTCCCCATCGTCAAAGGACACGGCGTCGATACGGACGTACTTGTCCAGGGCTTCTGCGCCCCACAGGTACTGGGTATTGTCCACACCGACCACGAAGGTCTGCAAAGAGAAGTAAATTTGCTTCTGGTCCACAGACTGGCCCTTGTAGAGCATACTGCCGGACACATAGACAGACTGGGCAATGACGATCATCTGCTCGCCATTCTTATCCTCCTGCGGGGTCACGCCCTCGATATAGGGTTTGTTGGTAATACCGCCCACGCCGGTGCCCGCCGGAGGGTTGGCCTTCACCGGGTCCGGGTCCTTCACTTCCACCGGCTCCGTAGGCTCGCTGGGTGCAGAGGGGTCCGTAGGTGTCACCGGCCCAACGGGAGCCGTCGGGTCTGTGGTACCTCCGGGCTGGGTGGGCCGGATGACGGTATTGTCGGAGTTGTCTCCGCCGGGGGTGATCTCGATCACCCCCGGCGTATTGCCGTTGTCGCTACCCGGCTGAGTGGGGTCCGTGGGGGGATTTGGGTTCGTGGCTCCGGTGTTGTCTGCCAAGGCCCCGGTATTGCCGCCGAACTGTCCTCCCAGATCAAAGAGGTAATCCGCCCCTCTTTTCTCCGTATTTGCGTCGCCGCCGGTCCCATTCTTATCCAGCAGGGCGCTGTTTTCGCCGTCCTCACCGGGTACATGGCCCTGGGTCTCGGTCTCCTGCCGGAACAGCACCTGATTCTGCCGCAGCTCCCGGTCGTTGGCCGTGGGCCGGAACACATGAGATGCCACATATTCTCTGGCAATGGCCACCGCCGCCGCAAAGGTCAGCACTCCGGCAACGATGGCCAGTATGTATTTCCTTTTCAAAGATCAGTTTCCTCCCCGCATTTTCAGGAACGCACCCACACTGCGCTCCAGCGCCGCAAAATCCACGGGCTTTGCAAAATGTCCGTTCATGCCGCTCTCCAGGGACAGCCGCTCATCCTCCACAAAGGCGTCCGCCGACAGGGCGAAAATGGGGATGGTCTTGGCATCCGGCCGGGACAGCTTCCGGATCTCCCGTGCGGCGGTCCGGCCGTCCATTTCCGGCATCTGGACATCCATGAGAATATAGTCGTAATAGCCCGGCTGATGGTCCCGGAATTTTTCCAGGGCAATGCGGCCGTTTTCGGCAATTTCCACCGTGCCGCCCATTTCCTCCAGGACCTCCTGGGCGATCATGGCGTTGGTCTCGTTGTCCTCCGCCAGCAGAATGCGCCGGTCCCGGATGCCGGAGCCGTCTCCCTCCGCCTGAGGCTCCTGCACCACAGGCTCCGGCAGGCTTTCGGCCAGGGGCAGGGAGACAAATACCGTGAAGTCGCTGCCCTTCCCCGGACGGCTCTCCACCACGATCTCCCCCTTCATCAGCTTCACGATCTGGTCCGTAATGGCCATGCCCAGGCCGGTGCCGCCGTACTGATGGGAAATATCCACATTTCCCTGCTCGAAGGGATTGAAAATGCGGCTGATAAACTCCGGTGCCATGCCGATACCGGTATCGTGGACCCGGATCATCAGGTCCGCCGTGTCGTGATGGAGCATCATCTGCCGGATGGTCACGATGACCTCGCCCTGCTTGGTGAATTTCACGGCGTTGGACAGAAAGTTGATGATGACCTGCTTCAGGCGTAAAGCGTCGCCCATCAGGGCATCCACGGTCACATCCTCAAAATTGACCTCATATCGGATGCCCCGGTTGGCCAGGGTCTGTGCGAACATCTGCTTCAATTCGTCCCCCATGGCACGGAGACTGAAGGGCTTATTTTCCAGCTCAACCTTGCCCGCTTCAATCCTGGACATATCCAGAATGTCGTTAATGAGGGAGAGCAGATGCTCCGAAAGGGTATCCGCCCGGTGGAGATATTCCAGCGCCGGGTCGTCTGGTTCCAGCTTCTTCTCCGCCAGAGCAAGCATACCGATGATGCCGTTCATGGGGGTACGGATTTCATGGGACATCCGGGACAGGAAGGTGGTCTTGGACTGGCTGGCGTTTTCCACTTCTGCCAGCCGGGTCTCATAATCATCCTTGGCCTTCTGCAGGTCCGAAACGTCCCGCAGCCGCAGCAGGTCGTAAGACGGATCGGCGCAGGCCTCCGCATTGAAGTAGAGGCACACACCATTCCGGCAGCGCACATCCAGATTCAGCCGTTTCTCCCGGTCCCAGGAGTGGTAGGCCTTCCAGATACTGCCGTAAGCCGGGTCCAGACTGTTGTCCAGCCGGGTAATGTCCGCCTTCAGTTCCTCCAGGTCCGTATTCAGCAGGCCCCGCAGATTGCCGATGGCATACACGGGCATGGTATCCGCCCGGCGGACCAGCAGGAAGCACTCCTCACGGGTGCGCTCCGCTTCCTCCAGGAAAATCTTCTGTTCCCCAGTCCCCTGGTCCTTCTTTTTACGGCTCCGGGCCGCCATCACCGCCAGCGCAACTGCCGCGGCGGCTTCCGCACAGGCTACGGCTGCCATCCATGTGCTTGGGTCCGTTGATAAAGAGAGAAAATTCATCCGCCTGCGATCCTTTCTTCTGCACCGCTTCACCGGTTCTGAACCGGTATTGGTAAGGGGACCTCCCTCCCGGCCCATCAAATTTTGCCGCCAGCGGGCAAAAAGCGTGCCGTTCCGGGAGATCCCCATAAATCCCCTATTTTCTAGTATTATAACATCTGTGTCGAAACATGCAAGAATTATTTGCATATCCAGTGGAAATTTTCCGAAGTATCTTTCGATTTCGTTGTTTTTCCTCCCGTTTTGCCTTCTTCTCCCCGCTCGGCGTACAGCCCAGCCGGATGAAAAGCAGCATCTTTTATTTTCCCGAAAATGCAGTTGCTTTCCTGACGCAGTTTTGGTATAATAGACAAAATCCATGAACGACATCCCGGAAAGGAGGCAAGCCATGACCATTCACGAATCCGCCGAGGACTATTTGGAGGCCATTCTCATTCTGCATCAGCGCAACGGCAGCGTCCGTTCCATCGACATCGCCGAGGAACTGTCCGTGTCCAAGCCCAGCGTCAGCGTCGCCATGAAGAAGCTTCGTACTGACAGCTACATTGAAATGGATGATATGGGCCTCATCACCCTGCTGCCCAAGGGACAGGAAATTGCCCAGCGCATCTATGAGCGGCATACCTTCCTGGAGGCCTGGCTCATGCGGCTGGGCGTTGCCGCCAAGACCGCCGAGGCTGACGCCTGCAAAATAGAGCACGACATCCACCCGGAGACTTTCGCCGCCATTCAGAAGTATGTATCTGCCACGCTGGACCAATACAGCGCAAAATAAACGATCTTTCAAAGCACCGCCGGACTGATTTTCAGCCCGGCGGTTTTCTTAAAAAAGCTGCAAAACGCCCGGACCAGTTCGGTCCGGGCGTTTCGCAACACACATAGGAGGGGGGTATCTCTGATCGGGATAGGAAGCTTACTTTTTATGCAGGAAGGAGAACAGGCCCTTCTTTTCCTCCGCCTCGCCGCTGGTCACGCCCAGCAGCGTATAGCCGGTGTCGGCAATGACGGAGCGAATCTTGTCCTCGTCCAGAGGTTCCTTGGAAAGAATCACGGACTGTCCCTTGGAGTGGGAGGTCGTCACCTTGTCCACGGAGAAATTTTTGCGGATGCAGTCATTGATGTGGGACTCACACATCCCGCACATCATCCCGTCGATTTTCAGAACGGTTTTGGTCATCAGAATTCCTTCTTTTCTTCAGGATTTTTTCAACACCATGGCGAATCAGGCCGCACAGGATAACGATGCCCAGGACCGCCAGAGAACTGGAAAGCTCTTCCATTTAACCGACCTTCTTTTCCAGGGAAGCCAGCGCCGCCTCCGGCATTTCGGAGAGGAACGCACACACGCCGCTGAGCAGATCGTCCTCCGGGAACCGGTCCGCCAGCAGAGAAGCCACCGCATCAAAGTAGCGGCTGTACCGCTCCGCCAGGGCCAAGCCTTCCTCGGTGAAGAAGCTCTCGCCGTAGGCGTCCCGGCGAATGATGCCCATATCCCGGAGGGTGTGCATCATATTGTGCACGCTGGGCTTGGAGCATTTCAGCTTCTCGGCCACGTCGGTGCAGCGGGTGCCCTTGTTTTCCGGGTCCAGCCGCTGCATGATGAGCAGATAGCGGATATTGGAAGCAGTCAGCGTTTTGGTCATAGGGTGACCTCCTTTCCCAAAAGGAAACCGGAGCGGCGGGCAGGAATGCCTCGCCTCCCCGGTCCTTCTTTTAATGCTTGTGGCAGGAGCAGCCCATGGCGCAATGGCCGCAGTTGCCGCCGCAAAGGGATTTTCCCTTCTTCTTGTCCCGAACGATGCTGTAGATCACACCGGCAACGATCAGGATCAGCACCAGCGTTATGAGAATGGTGCCCAGATTATTGGAGATCCATGCAAACACAACAGGTCAGCTCCTTTTGAATGGGGAATCGAATTACACACGCACCTTTTCGGTGAGCTTGGTGGCTTCCTTGTAGGGACGGACCAGCATATAGACCATGAACACCAGCATTGCAATCGCCACGATCAGGCCCAGAATGTTCAGGTGACCGGTGAAGGCATTGCCGAACTGATTGATCATCAGGCCGACGCAGTAAGCGAAGCCGCACTGATAGCCGATGGCGAACCAGGTCCACTTGGCGTTGTTCATCTCCCGCTTGATGGCGCCGATAGCAGCGAAGCAGGGAGCGCACAGCAGGTTGAACACCAGGAAGGAGTAGCCGGTGATGCCGTTGAAGGCCTGGGCGATGTTCTGGTACACGGTTCCGTCGCCGCCGCCATAGAGGATACCCAGAGTACCCACGATGTTCTCCTTGGCCACAAGGCCGGTGATGGAGGCCACGGCGGCCTGCCAAGTGCCCCAGCCCAGGGGCTTGAAGATCCAGGCGATGACACCGCCGATGGCAGCCAGAATGGAGGAGTCGATCTCTTCCTCGGACAGCATCCGGAAAGCACCGTCCACCCAGCCGAAGTAGGTGGTGAACCAAACAAAGATGGTGGAGAGCAGGATGATGGTACCGGCCTTCTTAATGAAGGACCAGCCGCGCTCCCACATGGAGCGGAGCACGTTGCCCACGGTGGGCCAGTGGTAAGCGGGCAGCTCCATAACGAAGGGAGCAGGCTCACCGGCGAACATCTTGGTCTTCTTCAGCATGATACCGGAGCAGATGATGGCGGCCATGCCGATGAAGTAAGCGGAGGTGGAAACCCAGGCGCTGCCGCCGAACAGAGCGCCGGCGATCATGGCGATGAAGGGCACCTTTGCGCCGCAGGGGATGAAGGTGGTGGTCATAATGGTCATCCGGCGGTCGCGCTCGTTCTCGATGGTACGGGAAGCCATAACACCGGGCACGCCGCAGCCCACGCCAATGAGCATGGGGATGAAGGACTTACCGGACAGACCGAACTTCCGGAAGATACGGTCCAGAACGAAGGCGATACGGGACATATAGCCGCAGGCCTCCAGGAACGCCAGCATCAGGAACAGCACCAGCATCTGAGGCACGAAGCCCAGCACAGCGCCCACACCGGCCACAATGCCGTCCAGGATCAGTCCACTGAGCCAGTCGGCAGCGTTGGCCTTCTCCAGCAGATTGCCGATAAGGACCGGTACGCCGGGGACCCACACGCCGTAGTCAGCGGGGTCGGGCTCGTCGAAGCCGTTCTCCTCAAAGTAAGCAACGGCATCCACATAGGTCATCTGCACCACGTCGTCCATCTTGTCGGCGCCAGCGGGCAGCGTGTCGTAGTAGGCGGTCATGGTGTTGATGGCCAGGGTCTCCTCGTCCTCTACCTCCACGGTAGCGGTGTCGGAGGTCTTGGTGTAGCCCTGCAGCTCTGCCAGCAGAGCATCGGCATCGAAGTCCTCGGCTTCGGTGTCGATCTCCACACCAGCGAAGGCCTGAGCAGCCTGAGAAGCGGCAGTGTACTCGTCGGCAGCCTCGTTATAAGCGGAGGAGCCGATGCCCAGCAGGTGCCAGCCGTCACCGAACAGGCCGTCGTTGGCCCAATCGGTAGCCGGTGCGCCCACGGCCACCATGGCCACCCAGTAGACCAGGAACATGACCAGAGCGAAGATGGGCAGGCCCAGCCAGCGGTTGGTCACGACCTTATCGATCTTATCGGAGGCGGACAGCTTCCCTGTCTGCTTCTTCTTGTAGCAGGACTTGATGATGGAAGCGATGTACACATAGCGCTCGTTGGTGATGATGCTCTCGGCATCGTCGTCCAGTTCCTTCTCGGCCGCCTTGATGTCGGTCTCGATGTGGCTCATGACGCTGGGGTCGATCTTCAGCTGAGAGAGGACCTTGTCATCCCGCTCGAAGATCTTGATGGCGTACCAACGCTGCTGCTCTTCCGGCAGGCCATGCACGGCAGCCTCCTCAATGTGGGCCAGCGCATGCTCCACGGGGCCGGAGAAGGTGTGCATGGGAACGGTCTTGCTGTTCTTGGCAGCGTCAATGGCGGCCTCGGCGGCCTCCATGATGCCGGTCTCCTTCAGAGCGGAGATCTCGACCACCTTGCAGCCCAGCTGACGGGACAGCTCATTGGTGTTGATCTTGTCGCCGTTCTTCTTCACCACGTCCATCATGTTGATGGCCACCACAACGGGGATGCCCAGCTCGGTAAGCTGGGTGGTCAGGTACAGGTTCCGCTCCAGGTTGGTGCCATCGATGATGTTCAGGATGGCATCGGGCCGCTCGCCGATCAGGTAATTCCGGGCCACCACTTCCTCCAGGGTGTAGGGGGACAGGGAGTAAATGCCGGGCAGGTCGGTGATGACCACGCCGTTGTGCTTCTTCAGCTTGCCTTCCTTTTTCTCAACGGTAACGCCGGGCCAGTTACCCACGAACTGGTTGGAACCGGTGAGTGCGTTGAAAAGGGTGGTTTTACCACAGTTGGGGTTGCCCGCCAGGGCAATTCTCAAATCCATTGTTTGCAGATCCTCACTTTCTTGAATTAGGAGCGGCTAACCGTTCCCGCAAAAAACAGAGTGTTCTCATGGGGAGATCACTCTACTTCTACCATCTCTGCGTCAGCCTTCCGGATGGAGAGCTCATAGCCGCGAACGGTCACCTGAATGGGATCGCCCAGGGGAGCCACCTTCCGCACATACACGCTGACACCCTTGGTCAGGCCCATGTCCATGATCCGGCGCTTTACGGCACCTTCTCCGTGAAGCTTGACCACAGAAACAGTCTCGCCCACTTTTACGTCCCGCAACGTTTTCATCCTCGTATCCTCCTTTAATTAAGCTGCATATCAAAAGATCAGACCATGATCTTTCGTGCCATTTCCTCGCTGATCGCCACACGGGCTTCCTTCACCTTGACGATCACGTTCCCGTTCAGTGCGGTAATGACCATTACCGTACCGCCGGCCACAAAGCCCAGATTTTCCAGATGGCGCTTCACTTCTGCGGAACCGCCGATCCGCTGGATGGTCAGCTCTTCGCCTGTATCCGCCAAAACCAGAGGCATCATTGCATTTTCCTCGCTTTCGATCCGGCCACGCACCGGGGAATCGTTAGTTTTCTCTAACCGCCGATTAGGATACACTAACTCCCCTAAAAAGTCAAGGGGAAATTTCCAAAAAATGGCTTGAAATCCCATTTTCGGAAATCCGCCCAAAATCTCAAGTTAGCTTCCGCTAACCTTTTGTTAATTGTGACTAACCATTTGGAAGCCGGTCCTGGCCCGGCAAAAAGAATGAAAATTGTGCAAATTGGGTGTTGCAAAACGGTGGCGGGCATGATATAATACGCCGTGTGTCCGGTCGGGGCGCCATTTCATTGGGATGTCGCCAAGCGGTAAGGCACCAGACTTTGACTCTGGCATTCGTCGGTTCAAATCCGGCCATCCCAGCCATGATCCGCTAGCTCAGTTGGCAGAGCAATTGCCTTTTAAGCAATGGGTCTGGGGTTCGAATCCCCAGCGGGTCACCAAAAAGAAACGACGGTTTTCCAAAGAAAATCGTCGTTTCTTTTTGTTCTCTTCTCTCTTCACTTTTCTCTCTTATCTTTTCTCTCGCCGTTTCCAGAGAAAAGTGAAAAGCCGCCCGGCCAATCCCTTCCCATTGCAAAGCGATATTTCACCAAAATCGGCAGACTTCGTTGCAAGTCTGCCGATTTCTTCATTTTTCCGTCTTTTCCAGCAGCAGCTTTCCCTTCTCGAAATTCAGAATATCCCGCTGTTTCGACAGGACCTGATAGCCGATGACCCCCTCCACCGCCACACGCTTCCGAATGGCGGTAATGTCGGAGATGGCGGCTTTGATGTTCTCGTATGAGATCCCGCCCACCCGGACCATGGAAACGGTGACGATTTTCGGCGTTTCGGAAACGGGAATCAGCTGCCCCTCCTCCTGAAAACGCTCCCCCAGCAGGCAGAAGCTTGCCCCCGTGTCCAAAACGAAATCGCAGGTCTTGCCGCACACTTCCACCGGGATGACCGGCAGCTTGTCACATTCCATAGGGACTTCTACCGCATTTTCAAAGTCCTCCTCCGGGTCCAGAAGGATAACGTCCGACTTGTAATCCAGCAGAACAGTGTGGTCCCGAATCACGTCGATGCCCAGCGTGCCAAGGAACGTCAGGCCCGGCAGAAGGGTTTTCAGCGGATTTTCCACGTACATCAGGTCCATAATAAGGACGGGCAGGTTGGAAAGTTCCGTCCCCGCAAAGCACAGGCTGTCCAGAACGCCCTCCGCCGCCGTGCTTTTCCGGACCCCTTCCGTGAACTTGGCAATGTCGATCTGTTCGCCCTGCATTTCCGGAAAATGGGCCCGATTGACCGCCGTCTGCATCGCACCCGTGTCCAAGGCAAAGAAGCCTTCCTTCCCATTGGCCGCCACCGGAATGAGCAGAATGCCGTTTACCAGCTTGTATGGTATCTTGACCATTTTTATCCCTCCTATTTTTCTATATTTTACACGCTTTGCCCGACAAGCGCAAGGTGCACCTGGCAATTTTTACCGGTTTGTTGGGAAAACGCCGGTTTTTATTTTTCGCCATATTACAGATCGATTTTGAAACGCCCCCTGTCAGCGGCCTAACTTAGGAAAAGCCGCTCCAGTTCTTGTAAATGAATAACAAAAAATCCGCCCATAAAGGACGGATTTTTGTGAAAATGGCAGGGGCACAAGGACTTGAACCCTGAGCCTACGGTTTTGGAGACCGCCGCTCTACCAATTGAGCTATACCCCTATTTCTATCTATCATCAAAGGCGAAGCCTTGAAACGGCTGGTGGGCCTTCAGGGATTCGAACCCGGGACGATCCGGTTATGAGCCGGAGGCTCTAACCAACTGAGCTAAAGGCCCATGTGCAGCCCATTTCCTGACTGCGAGGGACATTATACCATCCTTTTCCCCCGGTGTCAAGTGTTTTCTTTCCCACCCCGGAAGGTTTCTCGTTTCCCTCCTGAGCCTACGGTTTTGGGGACCGCCGCTCTACCTGGCTGCACATCGCCCCGGGGAGAAAATTTCTCCTCCGGGGCGATGTTGTCAATTTTCACGGACTTTTACAGGCTTTTCACGAACCGCTCCATACGATTTAATCCCTCGGTCAGGTCCTCCCGGGAACCAGCAGCAGCTCAGCCGCAGATACCCCGGCAGGCCGAAGCAGCTTCCCGGCACGGCGGCAACCCCCGCCTCCCGGATCATCCGGCGGCAGAAGGTATCGTCATCCAGGCCAAAGGCGGAAATGTCCGGGAAGGCATAAAACGCCCCCTCCGGCTTCGGGCAGGGCAGCCCCATGGCCGCCAGCCGCTCAAAGACGTATTCCCTCCGGCGGGCATAGGTTTCCGCCATCGGGGCATAATCCGTATGCAGCGCCGTGATGCAGGCCTCCTGCACAAAGGTCGGCACGCTGGCGACCTGAGCCGCATTCAGCAGAGTCAATTCTCCGATCAACTCCGCCGGTCCCACCAGATACCCGGCCCGCCAGCCGGTCATGGCGTAGGGCTTGGAAAAGCTCTGACACAGCAGCAGCTGTCCCCGCAGGTCGGCGTCCTCCGTGAGCCTGGGCAGGTCCGCCGGTCCCAGGCCCTGATAGACCTGATCGCACAGGAGGAAAATAGGTCTGCCCAGAATGGCATTCTTCACCGCCGCCATAGAGGCCCGGTCGTAGACCACGCCGGTGGGATTGTTGGGGGAATTCAGCAAAATTGCCTTGGTATGGCCGTTCACCAGAGCGTTCAGCCGCTCCGGCCGAATCTGAAAGCCGTCCTTCCAGGTTTCCAGCGGAACCACCTCGGCCCCGGCCATGGTGATGATGGTCTCGTACAGAGGGAAGGCGGGCATGGGTACGATGACCTGATCGCCGGGATTCAGAATGCCCAGCAGGGCCGTGAACAGCGCCCCGGAGGCACCGATGGTCACGAGGATTTCCTCCGGCTCCCGGCTTTCGGCCTTTGCAATGGCCCGGCGCAGGTCCATAAGCCCCGCATTGGGGGCGTAGTGGGTCTTTCCACCGTCCAGAGCCACCTTTCCGGCGGCAGTAATTGGCGCAGGGGTATCAAATTCCGGCTCCCCCAGAGTCAGGGAAATGCAGCCGGGGGTCTCCGCCGCCAGGGCGCTGTACGCCCGGATGCCGCTGCGCTTCAGCTTCAAAAGGTTCCGATTCAAAGGGATCATTGGTAGTTTTCCGCCAATTTCTCGAAGAAATCAGCGCCTTTCTCCAAAATGGACTCGTCAAAATCAAAGTCGCTGGCATGGAGGGCCGGGGTGTCGCCGGTGCCCAGGAAGAAGAACATTCCCGGCAGGTATTTCTGATACCAAGCGAAATCCTCGGTGATCATGCTGGGCTCCGGCAGTTCCCGGAAGGGCACCAGGGCCTTCACACGGTCGTAAAGCTCCGGGGGATTGAACACAGGAGGATAGCCGTCGTTCATGTACACGTTGACGGTGCAGCCGGAGTTCCGCTCCACGGTCTTTCCGGCGGAGACGATGCCCGCCCGCATGGTGTAGAACACGTCGTCGGTAAAGGTCCGCAGACTGCCCTCCAGGCGGGTGTGGTCCGAGACCACGTTGCACACGGTCCCGCTCTGGAACAGCCCGAATTTCAGCAGACGGCGGATTTTGGCGGGCAGCGCCGCCTCCATGGCCGTGACCTTCCGGTAAAATTCCACTCCGGCAGCCATGGCATCCAGCCCCTCGTTGGCCTTGGCAATATGGGCCGCACGGCCGTAAATATCCACCTTCACCTCGCAGGACCGGCTCATCATTTCCTCTTTCCGGCTGGCGATGACGCCCTTTTCCAGACCGGGCCAGAGATGCAGGGCGAAAATTGCCTCCACATGGTAGTCCCGGAACACATGGGTCCGGCAAATATCCCGGGCCCCGCCGGTGGTCTCCTCCGCAGGCTGGAACACCAGCAGCACGTTATGGCTAAGCTGCTCCTTGCCGTTCAGCCGCCGGGCCAGTTCCAGCAAAATCGCCATGTGGCCGTCGTGGCCGCAGGCGTGCATCTGGCCGGGATGGGTGGATGCGTAGGGGGCCTTGGTGGTCTCCTCCACGGGCAAGGCGTCCGCATCGGAGCGGAAAGCGATGGCGCTGGGCTGGCCGTAGTCAAACCAGGCGCAAAGCGCCCCCTCCATGGGGGAAAACACCTGACATTTCAGGCCGGACAGGGCGTTTTTCAGATATTCCATGGTTTTGGGCAGGTGCCGGTCCAGCTCCGGGATCCGGTGGAGGGCACGACGGTCTTGCTGCAATGGCATAGGATCGCCTCCTGAGTATTTTGCTTCATTATATCGCAAATCCCCCCGGCTGTCAATTTCCGGCTTGCAAGAATCCCGCTTTGGTGGTATCATGTAGGAAGAATCATTTCAGATAAAGGAGTACACCCATGAACGCACAGGAGATCATTGAATATATCCGCACCTCCGAGAAAAAGACCCCGGTGAAGGTCTATGTCTGGGAGAAGGGGGAGACGAATTTCCCCAATTGCCGGGAGTTCCCCGCCGGGGAAGGTACGAAGATCGTGTTCGGCGACTGGAAGGACGTGGCCCCGGCCCTGGTCCAGGAGAACGTAACCCATGTGGAAATTGAAAACAACTGCCGCAATTCCGCCATTCCCATGCTGGACCTGAAAAACATCCCCGCCCGCATTGAGCCGGGTGCCATCATCCGGGAACAGGTGGAGATCGGCAAGAACGCCGTCATTATGATGGGGGCCATTCTGAACATCGGCGCCATCGTAGGTGAAGGCACCATGATCGACATGGGCGCTGTGCTGGGCGGACGGGCCACCGTGGGCAAGAACTGCCATGTGGGCGCCGGAGCCGTGCTGGCCGGTGTGGTGGAGCCCGCTTCTGCTACCCCCGTGATCGTGGAGGACAACGTGCTGATCGGTGCCAACGCCGTGGTCATCGAGGGCTGCCGCATCGGCCATGACGCCGTGGTGGCCGCCGGAGCCGTGGTGGTGGGCGACGTGGAGCCGAACACCGTGGTGGCCGGATGCCCCGCCCGGGTCATCAAGATGAAGGACGAAAAGACCGCCGGCAAGACCGCCCTGGTGGATGCCCTCCGGGCGCTGTAAGGACCAAAAAATTGAAAAATTGCCCCCGGATGTGCGCATCCGGGGGCTTTTCTATGCAAATCATTGTTTTTCTGCCAGCACGGCATTCCGATAACTGATGAGAATGTGGCAGGGAGCGAACAGCACAGCCGACAGGCACAGCGGAAGATAGCGGCTCAGGACTCCGCTAAGAAGGAAGATGGCCGAGGGCAGGATGGACAGCGCCAGCGCCCGGAATCGACCGCTTTTCCGAAAATTCAGGGCAAAAATCAGCAGATAGGCAACCGTCAGCACGCCGTTCAGCACCAGATAGGTTGCAAAGGCTTCCTCTGACGGGAAACCGGTCCACCAGCCGGGGACGGTCAGCACCATGAAGCCGAAACAGCCAATACGCCCGACCTGCTCCGCCGCTTCCACCGCCCTGTTTTTCCAAAGATTATGGAAGCCCTCCGGAACCCGGACGGCGTAGAGGATATTCGGGACCATGAGCGCCAGCATTACCGCCAGCCCGTAAAAATTTATCCAATTCATTTATCGCCTTTCAGAACAAATCCAGCGTGTTTTCCAGATACAATTCCTCCCGGAGGGCCAGGTGGTACTCCGGTTTCGTCATGTAATGAAGCAAAAATTCCAGCAGCAGGGCGCTGCCCAGACCCCGCCCCTCGATCTTGAAATTGGAGAAGCCCAGGGGCAGATAGGTGTCCCGGACAGCCTCCACGCCGATGAAACCGGGATTTTCCATGGCTTTGGAGAACCGATAGCCTCCGGCGGCCCCCGGAGCCTTGCAGCGATGCTCCCCCGACTTCCCCAGATTCTTCCTGCTCACCGCTTCGTAGCATTGCTTCCGGTCCCTGCAGCCGAAAAAGCAGCATTCATTGCACAGAAATTCCACTTTCTTTTTCAGTTCCTGGGGCAAACTTTCCAAATCCGAAAAATCTGGATTCAGCCGGAAATCCGGGATAACGTAGGAAAATTCCGGCCGTTCCAGTTCCGCTTTTAAATCCGCAAACCGGGTCAGGACTTTGGTAGTAGAGGACACGAAATAGAGCTTCGGATCGTTCTTTTGCAGGTATTCCAGCAGCAGGTCCGAGGCCAGAATGACCCCGCCGCCATATTGTTCGCAAAGGGCGCAAAGAGCGTTGCACTTGGCGTCCCCCAGATGCTCCCGGCCCAGGAGGGAGTTGCTGAAGGTCAGCCGGGGCGAAATACTGTATTCCGCTGCCAGGGCAAAGACTTCTTCCGGCCGCCGGTCCCCGGAGCCCACCCGACCCCCGCCCCAAAGGCAGTCCGCCGGCGCACCGTACAGGGAAGCAATGTCGCACCAGTCGTAAAACCAGTTGCGATTTTCCCGGTAAACCGGCAGAAAAGCGGCATAAAAGTCATAAAATTCAAAAAGCCCCGGAAGATGATAATGAGCAATTTTCTGCATAATCTCCCCTCAAATCAGTCGGAAAGTTCCGTTTTCGTGGGCCCTGGTCCGAAAGAAAACCTGCCAGGTGACTGCATCAACAGGCGCAAAATGCACAGCCGAACAGACAGAACGGGAATCCGGCTTTTTGCCGGGCCCAATGAAAATGGCCGTTGGGCCGTCGGCCCCGCCGATGATGCCCAACGCGGAATCGTCGTCACCCACGGAAATCTCCATGGGCCGGTCTCCTTCCCCGCTGTCCCGAAGGAAAACATCCTGCCCCGGCTCCGGGGTCAGCGTATAATCCATCCGCAGGAAATGGGTGGGCCAGAAATAGCGCTTTGCCATCCGCTCGTCTGGCTCCCAGGTCTCCTGTTTCAACTTTTGGACCGTCAGCATATACGCCGTTCCCGTGACCGGATTTGTAAATTGTACCGTTTCCCCGGATTTTGCGACCGAAAATTGCGGCCCCGGTACCTGTCCCGGCTCCTGGATCATGGTCAAAGTCAGGCTTTCAATCATCTTGGGCTGCCGGTCCCGCCAGGGGAATGCAAACCGGCTCAGAAACCAATCGGAATCCAAATCCTGCCCGTAATGCTCCAGCATCTGCCATGCCTCCGGGTCGTTTCCGGTTTCTTCCGGCAAGTGGGCCGAAAAGGCCGTGCCGCTGCCGCTGAAACGGGACATTTTCTCTCCGTTTACGGTCAATTCCGGGTGAAAATACAGTTCCTGACCGTCCCCTTCCGGGATTTTTTCCAGAATGTCCAGGACCAGTCCTTCGGCGCACAGGTACGTCGTCGGCACAAGCCAATGCCGCCCCGCCCAGTCAAATTCCGCATTCAAATTCATGGGCTTCCCGGCCCGTTTGCCCCTGGCTTTTCCTTCAAAATACACCTTCCAAGGCCCGGGTTTCGGTTTGGGTTCGCCGGTCACTTCATAATATTCGTCCGAAAATCGGAGTTTCCCCGCATCGAGCCGTTCCCGCTGGTCCCGGAGGTATGCCCAGGGCTGCTCCATGGGCGTCAGGTCCAGGGTTTCAGAAAGCTGCTCCAAAACCGACCGCTGTTCCGGCGTAGGCGGGTTTTCCTGAAGAAAAGTGTCAAATGTCCCCTCGTCCCACATCCACGCCTGCTCCAGAGCGGCACTGTCCCCGCAGGCCAGCAGCAGCCGGAGAAAATCCGCAAAATCCGCCGCAATCGGGTGTACGAATTCCCCCGGCCCATTGGCAGGACTGACCGCAAAAATCTGCGTTCCGAAGCCCCGGACAAAGCAGAAATGGATGCCGTCCACCCCGGCCCAGCCGAAAATGTTTGCCCCCTTTGGGGTGCAGAAATAGGGGGCGTTTTCCGCCCGGCGCTCCACCCCCAGGGCCGTCAGGTCCAGGCCGCTTTCCAGGAATTTCCGATAGGTCCCGTCCATGGGCATCCCTCCTTTTTTCCGTATTATAGCACAGCCGGGGCAAAAAGAAAAGGCGCAGCCCCAGCCGTGCCTTTCCCGGATTTAACCGAAGGCCTTATCCAATTCCGCCAGGAGCTGATAGGTCTTGGCGTAGGTGGGGCAGGCGTCCTCCGGAACGGTATAGTCCCCCGTCACCTGCCGCAGCTGCTGAAAAATCTCCTTGGCGGGGACCTCCTTCAGCTGGGCGTACAGTGCCGCCAGGACCACCACCGCCGGGGTATCGTATTTTGCAAACCGGTCAATGAACCAGAGCGCCTGTACAGCCCGCCAGCAGCACCGGCACCCCGGACGGCACAAAGGCCGCCAGATAAAAGCTATTCGCCAATACGTTCAGACCGGCAATATGAGAAAGCACCATTGCCGCTAAAATCAGCCCTCCGACGGCCCACAAAAACGGCACGGAAAGCCGCTTTAACCATACATTCGGCCTGGGCAAACGCCCCACCTTCCTTTCGTTCCCCTGTCATAGCACAAAACCGCCGGAAAAGCAGGGGGCTTTCCCCAATTTTTCCGGCGGTGTAAAAGATGCTTTTTATTTTTTCTGTTTGTACCCGCAGTCGCAGTAAGGTCCCCCGGAGGCCAGGGTGTATTCCCGCACAAAATCCGTGGTTCCGCCCAATTCGCTCATGGTATAGTCGAAGCGGCACATGGCCGGGATCAGGTCTGCAAGGCCCAATTCCCGCATAAGCGTGCAGATGCCGCATTTGCTGAACCGGGCTTCGTAGCCGCTGCCGTCCGGGTAGGCGAAGAACTCCATGTTCCAGGAATAGGGGTTCCGGTCCGCCGCTTTCAGGTCTGCCGTGGCTTTCAGGCCCGCCACGTGCTTCTCCGTATATTGGCGCTTGCCGCTCTTGCGGAAGGCCCAGCGGGCCGGGGCCGTGGACATGGATTTTGCGTAAAAATCCGTCAGCGGTCCCACCTCCGGCCGCTGGGGCATGGAGAGAATGATGGCGCTGAGCATGGCGCAGTTGACGATGTTCATTTTGAACCGGTCCGCCTTTTCAAATTCCGGCAGGCGGGCAATGAGTTCTTTGTATTTTGGCTTGGCCTTCCGGATCATTTCCCTGGCAGCCGTTTCGTCGTAGCCCAGAATGGCCGTCAGCTGCTTCCGGAAGGACCCGGCAAACAGCGTCCACATGGCCGCAGGCATTCCTGCATATTTCATATCATGTTCCTCCCTTCAATATCCGTCCGTTTCAGGCAAAAATCGCAGCATTCGTCCCCCCGGCCCAGAGTCTTGGTCCGGTGCCAGCAGAGCTTCGGGTGCAGGCCGTCGTAGGTAATATCGTCGCTGTCGCAGAAGCTGGGGCAAAGTTCCGGACAGCCGTATCGGACGCAGGCATCGTGATAGGGGCATTGGGTCATGTCGATGCGCCACACCCCACCGCCGGTCTGGATTTCCTTGGCCGCAAAGCCCGCCGCCGTGCCGAAAAGCTTCGGGGTCTGCTTGCAGAAAATATCCGGGACTTTCTTATAAAAGCCGGGGAATTTCATCAGTTTCAGGAAGATTTTCTTCAATTTCCAGGCCCGCTCCTCCACATAGCCGTGGACGGTTTTCAGGGCTTCCTCCTTGGGCATCACCCGCTGCAGGACTTCATAAGCAGCGATTCCCGGCAGGATTTGCCCCTCCAAATGCCGCTCTTCCTCCGGGGAAGCCCCGGCGTTCTCCGCACGCAGGGCGTTGAGCCGGTCCTGAAAGGCCCGGTACAGTTCCGCCGCCTGGGCGGGAAATTGCTTGGAAAGGGTTTTCTGAAAGGCAGTGATCAAGTAATTTTTCTTCATATTCCGGCCCTCACTTGCTCAAAAAGGGCAGTTCCGGCAGGGTATTCTGCTCCACGATGCACCGGAGCAGGTCTGCAAAGCCCTGGGGATTCCGAATCTGATACTGCATGTGATCGTACCCGTGAAACACCGGGAAATTTCCCGCCGGATAGGCTTTTTTCACTGCTTCCCGGTACTTGAAGTGGTCCTCGCTGCTGCCGAAGGAAAAATACGTTCTCCTTTGCAGATCCTCCGGAAGCTTCGGGAAGGGCTTGTCCTCCAGGCTGTCCGCAAGCTGGCGGCGCAGATTTCCGTAGGTCAATGCTTTGCCTGCGGCGATGAAATAGGGCTTGATGGCCCCGTCGTCACACCACAGGATCTTCTTCAAGGTCCCGCCCTTGGACCAGTACAGGCTCTTGATGGCCAGGTACAGGAAGGGGACCAGGATGTTCCGGGTGCCTTTGCCGATCTGGGCGAACTGCCCGCCGTCAAAGAACACATGGCCAATTTTCCGGGCCGTCCCCGTCAGGAAGGCCATAGCCAGGTCCGCCCCGATGGAGGAGGCCACCACCAGGGCGATGTCCCCTACCCCCTGCCGGTCCAAAAACGTCTCCACCTGGGCAACCTCGTCGGCCTTGCTGACGTATTGCTCGCCCGCACAGTAGACCGTGGACGTAGGCAGGATGCAGAAATAGTCCTGTTGTAAGCAGGCCGCCACCCGTTCGCTGCTGTCCCCGGTGACGCCCATGGCGTGGAAGAACAGCACTGCGGGATTCTTTTTCTCTCCCAATGTCCGAAACTGCATTGTTTTCGCCTCTTTATTTCAAAATCAGGCTCATAACCCCCGCCAGCAGGGCAGAGATCACCGCCATGCCCAGGGTCCCGAAAATCCACTTTTTCCCCTTGGCGGCGCCGGAAATGTAGGGCCTCAGGTCCTCCGTGCCGGGGATGGTCCAGGCCTTCGTGTGGCCCACCCAGAAATCATCCACCAGGAAGCGGTCCATGAGATTCATAACGGACAAAATCACCAGAAGCTGCCAGAAGCCCGTAAGAAAGCCCCGTGCGCCGTTGACGGCATAGACGAAAATCAGAACGTAGGCGATATATCCCGGCAGGCACACCGCCTTGAAAATCAGGCTGTTCTTCCGAATCTTTTCCTTCGTGGTCAGCCCCAAGGACACGCACCGGTCCTGGACCGCCGGCTCATAGAGATGGACCATGCCCACGGCCCCGTTGCGGATGCCCACGGCGCAGACCAGAATCAGCAGCCCCCCCCAGGCCCAGTCCTTCCAAAAGTACCCTCCAGATCATGTTCTTGCCCCCTTGCAGCAAACGCCGGGCAGAAAACCGCTTTTGGCCTTCTCCTCCGTGTCGTCGGATTCCTCGTAGGCATCATAGGGAGCCGAGGGGTCGTGGACCTTCTTCTTGAAGGGCGAGCACAGCTTGTCTTTGTGGGCAAAGGCAAATTCAAAATTATCCGTCCAGCCGGTGTGGCCGGTGATGAACAGAGGCTGCACCCCCATCTTTTTCAGCTTGGCTTCCAGGATGGCCAGGGACTGCACCGCCAGCTTGTTGTTTTCCGCCAGGGCGGAAATGAAGCTGTATCCGCCGTCGGCCCCAAACCAGAGGGTGTCGCCGGTGAACAGGTACTTGTCGTCAATGAGATAGACCATGTGGCCCCAGGTGTGTCCGGGGACCAGGAAGCACTTGATTTTAATATCCCCGATGCGGAGGGTCTCCCCGTCTTTTAAGAGCTGCTTGCGGTTGTTTATCGTCACCTGGGGCAGCTTGTAGAGGTGATAAATGACCTTCCGCCGGACGGCCCCGGTGAGATACCGGTCCTCCACCTCCCCGATGTACAGCTTGGCCTTTTTGAACAGGCCGGGGCTGTCCGCCTCCACGGCTCCCACATGGTCCGTGTCCTGATGGGTAATGAGGATGTGCCGGATGGACTTAGGGTCGATGCCCAGCCAGCCCATTTTCTCCTCCAGCCGGTCGTAATTGTACCCGGCGTCGATCATAATGGTTGTGTCCCCCTTCCGGTAGAAGAAGATGTTCGCCACCCACTCCCGAACGCAGGCTACGTTCTCGTCGATCCAGCCGGTGTTCAGGGGCTTGAATATCTCCTTCCCCCGGTACATTTTGCTCATTGCTTTTCTTTGAAATTCCGTTGCTTTTTTCGACATAATCTCTCCTCATTTCCGCGCCGTGACGCAGAGCCAGCTTTTCTTTTTGTGTATCTGCACCTCATGAAAGCCCGCCTGCTCCAGATACGCCTTTAATTCAATATCCTTGTAGATGGTCATGCCGCCGATGATCTTCGCCCACTTTTCGTCCCTGTCCGTGTCGCCATTGCTCTCGTTGCAGATGAGAAACGTCCCGCCGGGCTTCAGCACCCGGAAAACCTCCCGGAAACTGCCGCCCAGGTCCGGCCAGAAATAGACCGTCTCAAAGGCCGTGGCCAAATCGAACTTCTCGTCCTCAAAGGGCAGGGTCGAAACGCCCCCCTGCTCCACCCGGCACCGTCCGGCGGCGATGGCCGCCCGGTTCTTCTTCCGGGATGCCGCCACGCTGACCGGGGAATAGTCTAGGCCTACGGCCGTTCCCTTGGGACAGCGTTTCAGAAGTGCGTGCAGGTTGGCTCCGCCTCCGCAGCCGCAGTCCAGGATTTCCGCCTCCGGCCCGACATTCAGAAAGCCCAGGCCCCACCGGGCCAGGGCCTGATGGCCCAGATTCATGGCCGCCACCATCAGCTTTCCCCCAAGGCCCACGGGCTTGCGGGTATTCTCCACAAAAGACATCGCTTCTCCCCCATTTCCATAGTTAGTCTATCCTAACTATCCTTCAACGGAAAGGCCGCCTTTCAGCGGTCCCCTCTTTTCTTCTATATTGTAGCATTGTGAATTTCGATTTTCAATAGGCAGAAGAAGTTTTTCCGCATTTTTGGCCCACAAAAAGCGCCGTTTCAAAGCAGCGTGCAGACCCAGGCCAGCAGGACGCTGACAGGCAGGTAGAACACAAAATGCAGGGCGTGGACCTTTTTGTTGTAGCCGAACTGGTGCGGGCCGCCGATGCCCTTCAATTCCGGGTAAAATGGGCGAAAAAGTTGGAATTGCACAGGAGGATCCAGTCGAAAAAGACAATATCGTACAGTCCCACCAGGTAAAGCATGTCCACGAACCGGGCGAAAAACGCCCAATAGCCGAACCCGGAACGGATGCCGTCCCAGCCACCCAGCACAAAGCCTCCGACCATCAGCGCCAGGGCCAGAACGCCCAATGTCCAGCCCAGAATGTGAGCCCCGGGAAACCGTTCCGGCTTCTGGTCCGGGATGGCATCCGGATTTTCCTTAGGGGCCGAGCCGGAAAACCGCTTCTCCTGGATCAACCCCACCCCCGCATAGAGCAGGAGAAAATACCCGGCCACGACCGGCAGAACAGCCAAAAACGTGAAGGCAATTTTATGCGCCCTCCCCGCCGTCCGCTCCGAACTGGGCCTTGTAAGCTGCGCCCCAGACCTCCATAGCCTTCATAATGGGCCGCATGGACTCCCCCAATTCCGAGAGGGCATATTCCACCCTGGGCGGGACTTCGGGATAGACGGTGCGGGTGATGATCCCGTCGGCCTCCATGGAGCGCAGGCTGTCCGTCAGTACCTTTTGGCTGATTCCCTCCAAGTCCTTTTTCAGCTCATTGAACCGCCACGGACGAGCCAGCAGGTTTCGCATGATCAGCAGCTTCCATTTGCTGCCGATCATCTGGACGGTGGTGGCTACCGGGCAGGCAGGGAGTTCTTCTTTGGTCAGCATATACAGCACCTCTTTTCATATGTTACATTCATATTATAGTGCAGCACGCTTAGAATTGCAAGAGACAGTTCCGGCTCTCCAAAAGTTACAAAAAGGTGACTGAGTAATAAAATAGTGCGTACTTGTGCCCATGAAAATCCTGAGTAAAATGATAAGTACAGAGGACGAAACGTCCACTGAATATGATTTGGAGGTAACAATTATGGCTCTTTCTAATCTCTTTGGCTGGAACAAAAAGGCGGAGACCACTGCTCCCGCAACAGCCTGTGGTGCCGGTGACAAGCCCGCCGAGAAGCCTGCTGCTTGCGGCTCTGCCTGCGGTGCCGGCGATAAGCCCGCTGAGAAGCCTGCCGCTTGCGGCACTGCCTGCGGCGCTGGCGACAAGCAGTAAAGGCAGGGTTCCCACAAAATCGCAGGATTTTGTGGGAGGATGAGTCACAGCGGAATGAATCAGGTTTCGCGTTTACGCGGAACCGCATGATATGGAGCTTGTGGCGACGAAGTACGCTCCAAGAAAACGATCTTTGGGCGTATTTCCGAGAGGGCAACGGCGGTTACGCTTTCGGAAATGCGTCCCATCACAACAAGGAGGATCCCATGAAACAGTATTTTTCTTTCCAGTGGCATATCACCGATGAATGCGACCAGCGGTGCAAGCACTGCTACATTTTCTCTGAAAACTGCAACAAGAAGCTGGATGCAATGTCCTGGCAGCAAATGCAGGACACCTTCTACAACTGCCTGGACTTCTGCCAGGTCTATGACCGTCTGCCGTATTTCTACATCACCGGCGGCGACCCCATTCTGCACCCGGATTTCTGGAAGCTGCTGGGACTGATGAAGGAACACCACACCCCCTTCACCATTCTGGGCAACCCCTTCCACCTGACGGATGAAGTCTGCCGCCGCCTGAAAGACTACGGCTGCGAAAAATATCAGCTTTCCATTGACGGCCTGCGTGAAACCCACGACTGGTTCCGCAAGCCCGGCAGCTTTGATATTACGTTGGAGAAGATCGGCTGCATCAATCGGGCGGGCATTCGCTCCGTGGTGATGACCACCGTTTCCGGCACGAACATTGACGTGGTCCCCGGCATCATCGACGCTGTTGTGGCAGCAGGTGTGAATGTCTTTGCCTTCGCCCGTTACTGCCCCACCAGCGAGGAAAAGGATGTGGGCATCGAGCCGCTGCGCTACCGCAAGCTGCTCGCTGACTGCGACAAGAAATTCAAGGAATATGAGGCCGCAGGATGCCAGACCTACTTCAATAAGAAAGACCATCTGTGGACGCTGTATGAGTACGAAACCGGGGCATTCAAAATCCCCGAAACCGTGGAGGACGGTATGATCTACGGCGGCGCGGAACGCGGGAAAAGCCACCCGTCCCTCCAACACTG